>Ga0315274_10001632_pt1 | contig 34303 bp, 28 predicted proteins | sample YL17G02_20_MG_FD_203700 | JGI IMG/M metagenome (GOLD analysis project Ga0315274, IMG submission 203700) | Sediment microbial communities from Yellowstone Lake, YNP, Wyoming, USA - YL17G02_20 | ecosystem: Environmental > Aquatic > Freshwater > Lake > Sediment | place: USA: Wyoming | collected...
GAGGAAGCACGAACCGAGTGGCTCCCCGCTCGGGCGGATCGTCAGGGCCAGCGCACGCAGGTCCGGCATGTAGTAGGTCTTGCTGTCATCCCCTAGCATGGCCAGGATATCGAGTAGGTCCGATTCTCGGTAGCGCACCCCGCAGTCCATCTTGAGCAGGTTGCGGATGGTCAGTCCATCGAGCCCGCGGCCGGCCAGTTCGGGAATGTAGGTGATGACCGGGTCGTCCACGCTGCCGATCAGCCCCTCCGACAGGGCGATCCCGATCAGCGCTGAGTCGAAGGATTTGGCCACCGAGAACGAGGTGAACCACGAGTCGCGTTGGAAGCCGTTGAAGTAGCCCTCGTACAGGAGCGTGTCATCCCGAAGGACGAGGAACGCCGTCGTGCCACTGTCCGCCAGCAGTGCCTCGAAGCCCTCGGGCGGCGCAAACGCCTCCGCCGGGGAGGCTTCCTTGAAGTGGAAGGCGGGGGCGCCATTCTGGATCGGGCGCGACGGGAACTTCTCGTAGTCGAAGATGTCCGACTCGCCCCACACGTACGCGCGGTAGACGTAATCCGGAGAGCGGCTGAGTGCCAAACCCAGTAGTGGCCGGATGAGAAGTAGCTGGACGAGGATCGCCGCGATGGGGATAACGACGATGAGGATCGGGACCTTCATGCGCTCTCGCCACATGCTGAGCCTCCGGGGGCGGAAGTTACGGCTTGGGGTTGAACAGGCAGATTGCCAGTATGGGGCCGAGGAGCGATCCGGGCAAGCAGGAGACTCTCGTCCTGGGGATCATGGAGGAGTCTCTGCCAGGCGATCGCGCGGCCCGACAGGTCGAAAGGAGCAACCGCGCAGCCTTGGAAACCGGCAGGACTAGCGCGTCAGCGTCAGCAATCCGGCGCGGGCGGCCAGCTCGTACAACGGCGTCGGCAGCAAGCCGAGAGCGAGCGTGGCGACGGCCATCAGCCCGACGGTGGCGTGCAGCCAGCCCTCACGCCGCACTTGCGGCTCGCCGCTGCGCATGTACATCACCACGACGACCCGCAGGTAGAAGGCCGCCGAGATCAGCGACGTCAGCACGCCGACCAGCGCCAGGCCGATCAGGCCGGAATCGAGCACGGCGCTGAACAGGTAGAACTTGGCCACAAAGCCGACCGATGGCGGCACACCGGTCAGCGACAGCATGAACAGCGCCATGGCGGCTGCCAGCCAGGGATGGCGAGTGCCCAACCCGGCGTAGTCGTCGACTTGCAGTCCCTTTCCATCCGCCGATTCCAGCGCCACGACGACGCCCCACGCGCCGAGATTGGTGATGGCGTAGGCGAACAGGTAGAACAGCGACGCGCTGACAGCCATGGGGCTGACGCGCGGGTCGGCCGCCGCCGGCAAGGCCATCAAGATGTACCCCGCATGGGCGATGCTCGAGTAGGCCAGCAGGCGCTTGATGTTCGATTGGACGATGGCCGCGACGTTTCCCCAGACCATCGTCAGCACGGCGACCCACAGGACGGCCGGCGCCCAGGAGGCGGCCAGTGCCGGGAAGGCCAGCAGAAAGACGCGCAGCAATCCGGCGAACCCGCCCGCCTTGGCGGCCACGGACATGAAGGCCGTCACCGGCGTCGGCGCGCCCTGGTACACATCCGGCGTCCACATGTGGAACGGGACGACGGCCACCTTGAAGCTCAAGCTGACCAGGATTAACACCGCACCGAGGACGAGCAGCAGGCTGTCGGCCGAGCTGGCCTGCGCCGCCGCCACGATGCCGGCCAGACGCGTCGTCGACGTCGCGCCAAAGACGAGGGCGATACCGTACACCTCGAAGCTGGAGGCAAAGGCGCCCAGCAGGAAGTACTTGAGCGCCGACTCTTCCGACTCGGGCTTCGGGCGCGCCAACCCGGCCATGACGTACAGCGGGATCGACAGCGTCTCCAGCCCGATGAACAGCATGATCAGGTCACCGGCGTGGGCCATCATCATCATGCCGCTGATCACGAACAGGAGCAGCGCGTAGTACTCCCCCCGCTCCAACCCCATGCGCCGCAGGTAGTCGTGGGCCAGCGTGATGGCAAATAGGCCGGCGAACAGGAAGAGCACGTCGAGGAAGGCGGCGTACCCGTCGACCAGCAGCATGCCGCCAAAGGCCTGACGCTGGGCGCCGAACTGAGCGATGGTCAGTCCCAGCGCCGCCAACAGCCCAAGGCTGGCAAGCAAACCGGTGATGCCCTTGCGCCCTACCGGGACGAACAGGTCCGCCAGCAGGAGCAGGCTCGCCCAGCCGGCAACGACGATCAGCGGCAGGATCGCCAGGAAGTCGCCGCCCATGGCTAGTGCACCGCCAGCGCTGCCGTCTGAAGTGCCGTGACCAGGTGCTCGACCGCCGGTGTCATCAGGTCAAAGAACGGCTTCGGGTACACGCCGATCCAGAAGATGAAGACCAGCAGCGGCACGAGCGTTACGATCTCGCGCGCGTTCAGGTCCTTGAGCTTCTGGTTCTCATCCTCGTCCAGCGGGCCGAGGAACATCTTCTGGAACATGTACAGCATGTAGATGGCGGCCAGGATCACGCCCAGCGCCGAGAGCCCGGCGAACCACGGCGAGCCGATGGCCTTCGAGCCGAAGGCGCCCAGCAGGATGGTGAACTCGCCGACGAATCCATTCAGGCCGGGCAGGCCCATCGACGACAGCGTGACGATCAGCGTCAGCGCGGCATAGACAGGCATCACCTTCCACAAGCCCCCGAAGGCGTCGACGTCGCGGGTGTGGCGCCGCTCGTAGATCATCCCCACGATCAAGAACAGCGCCCCCGTGCTCAAGCCGTGGTTGACCATCTGCAGGATGCCGCCCTGGATGCCCAGCGGATTGAGGGCGAACAGCCCGAGCATCACGAAGCCGAGGTGGCTGACCGACGAGTAGGCCACCAGCTTCTTGACGTCCCTCTGCGCGTACGACACGGCCGCGCCGTACAGGATGCCGATCACGGCCAGCAGCGCCATCCACGGCGCCAGTTTCACGGCGGCCACCGGGAACAGGGGCAGGTTGAAGCGCAGGAAGCCGTAGGTGCCCATCTTCAGCAGGACGCCGGCCAGGATGACCGAGCCTGCCGTCGGCGCCTCGACGTGCGCGTCGGGCAGCCACGAGTGCAGCGGCCACATCGGCACCTTGATGGCGAAGGCGGCAGCGAAAGCCAGGAACAGCCAGATCTGGGTGCCGGCCGGGATGGAGCCCTGGAGCAGCGCCGGGACCGAGAAGGTGCCCTGGTCAAGCCCCAGCCAGACGATGGCCAGCAGCATCAGGATCGAGCCGGCCATGGTGTACAGGAAGAACTTGACGGCGGCGTACATGCGCCGCGTCCCGCCCCAGATGCCGATCAGGAAGTACATCGGCACCAGCGTGAACTCCCAGAAGATGTAGAACAGGAACAGGTCGAGCGCCAGGAACACGCCCACCATACCGACCTCGAGCAGCAGGAAGAAGACCATGAACTCCTTCACCCGCTCCTCGACCGCCGACCAGGTGGACAGGATGCCGATCGGCATCAGCAGCGTCGTCAGCAGCACGAGCAGGATGCTCAGCCCGTCGACGCCCAGGTGGTACTCGATCGTCCACCCGGCCAGGCGGATCCAGGGCGCCCTCACGACCAGCTGCAGCGCCGGGTTGGCAGCCTCGAACTGTGCCAGCATCGCCAGGGAGAACCCGAAGGTCGCCAGCGACGCCAGGAGCGCCGTCCAACGCAGGGCGTTCTTGGCCCCGCGCGGGATGAGCAGGATCACCAGTATCCCGACCAGGGGGAAGAAGGTGACCAGGTTCAGGGTGGCGAACAGGAAATTCATGGCCATGCCTCAACTCAGAGATCGGACGAGGAAGAAAGACAACATCAGCACCACGCCGGCCAGGACATACACGGCGTAATTGCGCACGTACCCGCTCTGCATCCGGCGCAGGCTGGCACCCAGGCGCTCGACCAGCCGCGCCAGCGCAGCCGAGGCGCCGTCGATCACCGGCAGGTCGAAGCTCTCCGCCAGCCAGCGCGTGCCGCGGCGGAACCCCGCCGCCAGCACCGAGTCGTGGAACCAGTTGTGCCAGAAGATTGTGTCGACCTGGTGGGCAAGGAGGTTCGCCAGGCGCACGTAGCGTCGGATGACCAGCCATTCGTAGAACTCGTCGACCCACCACTTGTTGTTCAGCGCCCGGAACAGGCCGCCCAGAGGCGCCTCGATTGGATCGGGCTGGTTCTCGCCCAGAGGCCGCCGCGCGTAGATCCGCCACGCCAGGGCGATGGCCGCCAGCGCCAGGACCGTGGACACGCCGGCGACGAACAGGCTGAACTCCGGCGCATGCTCTTCGCCCAGCGTGTGCCCCAACCAGGTGCCGAGCGTGTGCACTCCCGGCAGGTTCAAGGCGCCGCCCAGCAGGCTGAGGCCAGCCAAGGCAACCAGCGGCAGCACTACCAGCGGCGGGTTCTCTCGTGCGTGCGCCGCGGCCTGCGAACGCGGCTGACCAAAGAACACCAGGAAGACCTGCCGTCCCATGTAGAAGGCGGTCAGGAACGCTGCCGCGGTCAGCAGGATGTAGACCAGCAGGTTCTGGCCCTGCGCCGCCAGGAGGATCTCGTCCTTCGAGAAGAATCCGGCCAGCGGGGGGATGCCGGCCAACGCCAGCGCGCCGATCAGGTAGACGACGAAGGTAACCTTCATGCGCGAGGCCATGCCGCCCATGTTGCGCATGTCCTGCGGATCGAAGTGCCCGCCATGCGCGTCGCCGTGACCCTGGGTGGCGTGGTGATGGCCGTGTTCGACGCCCAGGATGACCGACCCCGAGCCGAGGAACAGCAGCGCCTTGAAGAAGGCGTGCGTGACCAGGTGGAACATCCCGGCGACATAGGCGCCCATTCCGACGGCGGCCACCATGAAACCGAGCTGGCTGATGGTCGAGTACGCCAGCACCTTCTTGATATCGAACTGGCCGACAGCGATCGTGGCGGCGAAGAAGGCCGTCGCCGCGCCGACGATAGCCACCACCGACGACGAGACCGGCGCCAGGTGGAACAAAACGTGCGTGCGTGTGATCATATACACGCCGGCGGTGACCATCGTGGCAGCGTGGATCAGCGCCGAGACCGGCGTCGGGCCGGCCATGGCATCCGGCAGCCAGACGTACAGCGGCAGCTGAGCGGACTTGCCTGCCGCGCCCAGCAGCAGGAACAGCGTGATCAACGTAAGCACCAGACCGGCCTGTGGCCCGGCGGCCTCGGCATGTTCGAAGACCGTGTCGAAGGTCAGGCTGCCAAAGGCCCAGAAGGTCAGGAACATGGCGATCAGGAAGCCGAAGTCGCCGATGCGGTTGGCGACGAAGGCCTTCTTGCCCGCCCGCGCGTTGCCGACGCCATCCTTGCCCTTCTCATACCAGAAGCCGATGAGCAGGTAGGAGCACAGCCCGACGCCCTCCCAGCCGACGAACAGCGTCAGGAACGAATCGCCGCTGATCAGGATCATCATGGCGGCGACGAACAGGTTGAAGAAGATGAAGAAGCGCGTGTAGCGTCCCGGATCGCCCTGGAAGCGCACGTCGTCGTGCATGTAGCCGGTGGCGTAGATGTGGATCAGCGTGCTGACGCCCGTGACCATCAGCATCATCGTCACCGACAGCGTGTCGACCTTGATCGCCCACGGGACCGACAGCCCGCCGATGGCGATCCAATCCGCCACCAACACCCGGGCGCCTTCGGGCTGCTGCAGCAGCGCCAGGCCTTGCAGGACGGCCACGCCGAACGCCAGCGCCACGGCGGCACAGGCCACGAAGCCGGTGAAGCGTTCGCCGAGCCGCCTGCCCAGCGCCAGGTTGATCAGCAGGCCGGCGACCGGGAAGGCAATGATCAAGGGCACCAGCGCGAACCACGCGTTCACCGCCGCCTCACTCACGTGCATACTGTGCCTCCGCCCCGGATCAGCCCTTCAGGCTGCTCACCTGGTCGACGTCGATGCTGTGTTTGGTCTTGAAGATGGTGACGATCAGTGCCAGCCCGACAGCCACCTCGGCCGCCGCCACGGCAATGATGAAGAAGACGAAGATATGCCCGCTCACCTGCTGCAGCGCCCGGGCGTAGGCGATGAAGGCCAGGTTGGCGGCGTTGAGCATCAGCTCGACCGACATGAAGGCGATGATGGCGTTGCGCCGGATGAGCACGCCGATCACGCCCAGCGTGAACAGGACCGCCGAGAGCGTCACGACGTAGTTGGTCGGGATGTTCATCGTCCCTCCTTGCGCTCGTCGCGGGTCAGGACAATGGCGCCCACCATCGCCGCCAGAAGCAGCGTCGAGACGGCCTCGAATGGCACCAGGTACTCGGTGAACAATACTCTTCCGACGGCCTGAGGGCTGCCGAAGCCCTCGAGCAGCGGGGCGGCCGTCAGCAGCGTGCCGCGGCTGCCCGCCAGCAGCACGTAGGCCATCAGACCGATGAGCGTCGCGCCGAACACCAGGCTCACCGGCCGCTGCCAGGGAAGATCCGGCCCGCTGCCAGCCTGCTGGCCGCCGAGCAGCATGATGACGAACAGGAACAGGACCATGATCGCCCCGGCATACACCGTCACCTGGACCATGGCGATGAACGCGGCGTTGAGCAGCAGGTACAGGACGGCGACGGTCACCAGGTTCAGCACCAGGAACAACGCCGAGTAGACGGCGCTCTGGCTGGCGAGCATCGCCACGGCAGTCGACACGGCCAACACCGCCAGGACGAGGAACAGGATCAGGTCAGGCGTCATGGGTTGAGTCTGGCTCCGTGGACCTCCCGGCGTGCCGGATGGCCGGGGCGGTCCGGTTCATTTCGGGTCCTGCATTTCCGGGATCGACTTGTCGAACTGCCCCGGCGCCGTCCGCATCGGCGTCGGCTGGCCGTTGGGCGGGACGGGCACCAGCAGCATCTCCTTCGGGTAGATCGCCTGCCGGCGCTCGGTGAACGACATCTCGTAGTTATGCTCCAGGACGATCGCCTCGGTCGGGCAGGCATCCTCGCAATAGCCACAGAAGATGCAGCGCAGCATGTTGATCTCGTAGGTGCTGGAATAGCGCTCGCCGGGAGAGTAGCGTTCGGCATCGGTGTTTTCCGACGCCTCGACGAAGATGGCGTCGGCCGGGCAGGCTGCAGCGCACAGTGCACAGCCGATGCACTTCTCCAGGCCGTTGTCGTAGCGCTTGAGCTCGTGCCGCCCGCGGAAGCGCTCGCGCACCGGCCGCTTGACCTCCGGATACTGGAAGGTCACCGGCTTCTCGAACATGCTGCGCAGCGTGGTCCACAGGCCTTTGCCCAGCTCGATCACCAACATCGCCTACCCTCCCAGCACCAGCACGACCAGCACGGCGGTCACGACCACATTCAACAGCGCCGCCGGCAGCATCACCTTCCAGCCGAAGGCCATCAGCCGGTCGTAGCGGAAGCGCGGCAGCGTCGCCCGCAGCCAGATCATCAGGAACAGGATCGCCAGCACCTTGAGCAGCAGGTAGATCGGCCCGAGCCAGGGGAGCTGGTTGACGAACGGTCCCCAGTAGCCCCCCAGGAACAGCGCCGCCCCGATGGCGCTCACGGCGATCATCTTGTCGTACTCGGCCATGAACAGCAGCGCGAACTTCATGCCGGAGTACTCCACGTGGTACCCGGCGGTCAGCTCCTGCTCGGCCTCGGGCATGTCAAACGGGGCGCGGTTGACCTCCGCCACGGTGGCGATCAGGAAGATCAGGAAGCCGACCGGCTGCACCAGGACGAACCACCAATTGGCCTGTGCCTCGACGATGTCACGCATGCTCATCGAGTTGGCCAGCAGGATCGGCCCGATGAACGACAGTCCGAGTGCCAGTTCGTAGCTGACCATCTGGGCCGCCGACCGCAGGCCGCCCATCAGGGCGTACTTGTTGTTCGACGACCAGCCGGCGAGGGTGATGCCGTAGACGGCAATCGAGGCGATGGCCAGGATGTACAGCACACCAACGTTGATCCCGTCGGCCAGGCCCAGATAGATCTCTCGCCCCCCAATGGTCACCGCCGGGCCGAACGGCAGCACGGCCAGGACGATCAGCGCCGGAACGACGGTGATGATCGGCGCCATGACGAACACCAGCTTGTCGGCCTTGTCCGGGATCAGCTCTTCCTTGAAGATCAGCTTGACCCCGTCGGCCACTGGTTGAAGCAGTCCCCAGGGTCCGGCGCGGTTGGGGCCGATGCGCACCTGCATGCGCGCCAGCACCCGGCGCTCAAAGAGCGTCAGGTAGGCGAAGCCACCGAGCAGGAAGACGATGATCACCAGCGACTTGATCACCCACTCCAGCAGGAGAGTCGTGTTCATGGCGTCACCGGCTCCGGCATGCGGCCCACGTCGGCCCGCGTGGGCTCTTCGAGGGGCATGCCCACACTGCGCGGGACCAGCGCCACGCCGACCGGGACGGCGGCGTCGATGCGCACCATTACGGCATGGGCCCGGCCGTCCAGACGCACCTGCGCCGGCCTGCCCGCCGAAAGCGAGTGGCGGCGCGCTTCTTCAGGGTTGAGGATGATCTCGCGCTCAGCCAGACGCTGGGAGAGAAGTGCCGACGGCTGGAGCGTGGCCCCCCGGTCATACAGCCGGGTAATGGGCACAAGCAGAAGCCCGACACCGCGCGCCTGCCCCGTCTCAGGCTCCATCAGGTTGACGGCCATCGGTTCACCGCGTTCGGCTGCCGATGGCAGCGGAATACCCAGCCCCTGCAGGTTCTTGTAGGCTGTCCCACCCAGGTACAGGTCATCTCCGCCGGCGAGCGGCCACTGCCGTTCGACCTGCGCCAGGGTCTGGTACGAGATGCCGGCGTAGTCGGGCAGTTCGGCCGCTATGGCTTGCAGCACCGCCGGGGCGGTGTCCGCCAGCACAACGCCGGACCGCCGCCCAATGCGGGCCAGGATCTCGAAGTCGGGAAGCGTATCCCCGAGCGGCCGGATGGCCGGGTAGAAACGCTGCACACGACGCTCGCCGCTGGTGAGACTGCCTTCCCGCTCGACAAACGATTGCGCCGGCAGCAGAACATCGGCGCGCTTCGCCGTCTCGGTCATAGCCAGTTCCTGGACGACGATGAAACAACCAGCCGGAAGCGTCTCAGCCAGAACTGGATCGTCACCCAGCGGATCGGCCGCCACTACCAGGATCGCCTTGGCCGCCGAGAGGGTCTCCCGGGCGCGGTCGGGATTGGGCCAGACACCCATGTCCCATGCGCCTTGCATATTGCCCTGCGGCCAGACGGCCACGAGTCCGCAGTCGGGCTTGCCGGCGTGACCCGTGGCGGTCAGCAGAGCAACGCCCGTGCGCGCCACCGCCTCCGTGCTGCCGAAGTCGAGCCCGTCCTGTCCGAAGAAGATCACCAGCCGGTTGGCTGCGGTCATCGCTGCGGCTGCTTCCCGCACCCCGGCATCCGCCGGGTACCTGGCAAGTTCCGGACGGGCACGGACGGCGTTGAGCAGGCCCAGCAGCGCCGACTCGGTCTCGCCGTACGAGCAGCGCAGGACGTGCGTTGCGTAGGCGTCGAGCCGCGTCGGGCGCGCGTTGAGAACGACCAGCGTCGCCCCGCGCTCGGCGGCCTGCTTGAGTCGCAGCCACCACAGTGGGGCCTCCTGATACAGGTCCGACGCCGCCACCAGGATGGCGTCGCCCTTCCCCAGGTGCCCCAGGTTAGCGCCGCTGCCCAGGCCAACCTTCTGCACCCACTCCCCGCCCGACATGCTCGAGTGCAAAAAGGCCGTCCCGCCCAGTCCCTCGACCAGCCGGCGGAAGTTGAACAGGTCCTCGTTCGGCGCCCGGCCGCCGGCGATGCCAACCAGAGATGTGTGCGCCGCCTGCAACCCATCGGACGCACGCGCCAAGGCCTCGTCCCACGACGCCTCGACCAGCACGCCGTCGCGCCGAACCAAGGGGCGCGTCAGGCGCTCCGGCCCGGCGGCATAGTGGAGTCCGAAGCGGCCTTTGTCGCAGATCCACAGTTCGTTCACCGCTTCGTTCTGCCGCGGCAGGACGCGCTTGATCACCTCGCGTCCGTTCGACCTGGCCTCCCGGCGTGTGTTCAGCGTCAGATTGCACCCAACCGGGCAGTGCGGGCAGATCGAGGCGGCATTGTTCATCTCCCACGGCCGGGCGCCGAAGCGGAAGTCCGCCGTCGTCAGCGCGCCCACCGGGCAGATGTCGGTCGTGTTGCCGGAGAAGACCGAGTCGAACCCCGGCTCGGAGAAGGTGACGATCTCGAGCTTGCGCCCGCGCTCGAAGAACCCGATGACCGGGTCCCCGGCGATCTCCTCCTGGAAGCGCACGCAGCGAGCGCACTGGATGCAGCGCTCCCGATCCAGAAAGATCAGTTCGCCGAGCGGCACCTTCTTGGCCAGGTGCTGCTTGTCGTCGTACAGGAAACGGCTGGTGCCTGCACCCTGCGACATGGTCTGGTTCTGCAGCGGGCACTCGCCGCCCTTGTCGCACACCGGGCAATCGAGCGGATGCGAGGTCAGCAGGAACTCGACCACCTGCTGGCGGCCCTCGCGCGCCAGCGGGCTGTCGACGCGGATATCCCAGCCGTCCTCGACCGGCGTGGTGCAGGCCGTCTCCAGCTTGCCGGCGAACTGCATCACCGGCTGCCCGTGCTCATTGCGCATCACCTGCCCGGTGGCGCGGTCGCGCTGCGGCCGCCCGACCTCGACCAGGCACATACGGCACATGCCCACCGGCTTCATCTTCGGGTGGTAGCAGAAGACCGGGATGTCGATGCCCAGCTTCTTGGCGGCGTCGACGATCAGCATCCCCTTCGGCACGCTGATCTCGCGGCCGTCGATCGTGACCCGGACCAGGACGTCGCTCATGCCGGCCCCCCGGCGGAGGCAGGGAACTCCATGCGGAAGCGCTCGAGCGCGGTCGTCACGGGCATGGTCGAGAACTCGCCCAGCGCGCACAGGCACTTGCCTTGCATGCCGCGGGCGACGGACGCGAGCAGCGCGGCATCCGCCGGCTGGCGATGATCACTCGTCAGGCGTTGGCTAAGGCGCAGCATCCAATAGGTTCCCTCGCGGCACGGGGTGCACTTGCCGCATGACTCGTGTTTGAAGAACTCGGCCGTCTTGCGCACGACCCAGGCCATGTCTACCGTCTCGTCCATTAGGATCAGCGACGCCGAGCCGAGGGCCGATCCAAGCGCGGCGACCGCCTCGTAGTCCATCGGCGTGTCCAGCACAGCATCGGTGGCCTCCAGGATGGAGGAGGACGCGCCGGCGGGCATGATCGCCTTCAGTCGCCGCCCGCCAGGAATGCCGCCGCCGTGGGTGTAGATCAGCTCGCGGAAGGTGGTCCCCAGCGGCAGCTCGTAGTTCCCTGGGCGGGCGATGTGGCCGCACAGGCAGAACACCTTCGGCCCCGGGCTCTTCTCGGTGCCGATGCTCCGGTACCATGCCGCGCCTCGGCTGAGGATCGGCGGCAGGTTGGTCAGCGTCTCGACGTTGTTGATGACCGTCGGCTTGCCGTACAGTCCCTCGGCCGCCGGGAAGGGCGGGCGCAGCCGCGGCTGCCCCAGTTTGCCCTCCAGTGATTCGAGCAGCGCCGTCTCTTCGCCGCAGATGTACGCTCCGGCGCCCAGGTGCACCTGGATGTCGAGCGCGTAGTCGCTGCCGAAGAGCTTCTTGCCCAGCAACCCGGCGGCGCGCAGGTTGCTGATCTTGCCTTCCAGCGCCTGCGCCAGGTCCCAGAATTCACCCCGGCAGTACACGTAGGCCAGGTTCGCCTGCGCCGCATAGGCGCAGATCGCCACGCCTTCGAGGAACTGGAATGGGTTGCGCTCGAGGATCTCGCGGTCCTTGAAGGTCCCCGGCTCCGATTCGTCGGCGTTGGCCACGACGTAGCGCGGGAAGACGTTGGGCGTCAGGAAGCTCCACTTGACGCCGGCCGGGAAGCCGGCGCCGCCGCGCCCGCGCAGACCAGACGCCTTGACCAGGTCGATCACCTGAGCCGGCGTCTGCGTGGTGACGGCTTGCCGCAGGGCGTCGAAGCCCCCGTGCTTCCGGTAGACATCCAGCTGGTCGAGGCCGGGCAGGTCGCGATGGCGCAGCAGGATGTGCTCAGCCATGCGTCACCTTCCGCTTGAGATCCTCGATGACCGCCATGGCCGACTCGACCGTCTGGTTTTCGTGGTAGTGAATGCCCTCGGCATCCTGGGTCTGGAACATGGGTGCCCGGTCACACCCGGCCAGGCACATCACCGCCTCGACGGTGATCATCCCGTCCGGCGTCGTCTCGCCCAGCCGCACGCCGATGTTCTGACACAACTGCTCGGCGAACGTCTCCGCCCCACGCAGGGCGCAAGGCAGGTCGGTGCAGATCTGAACCCGCAGCCTGCCCTCGGCCTGATCATGGTAGAGCGTGTAGAACCCGACCAGCGAACCGACTTGCGTCGGCTCGACGCCGATCAGATCGCCGATCTCCTTTAGCGCCGCCTGGGTCACGTGCCCGTACTCTCTCTGCGCCAGGTACAGCAGCGGCATGGCGGCCGAGCGCTTGTGCTCGGTCGGGTACTTAGCCAGGATGGCATCGATCTCGGTGCGATACTTGTCTGCCAGCAAGGTTGCCTCTCCTGCCCTAGCGATCGGCGTCGCCCAGCACGATGTCGGCGCTGCCGATGATGCCGACCAGATCGGCGACGAAATGCCCCTTGCTCAGCAGGGGCAATACCTGCAGGTGGGCGAAGCTCGGGGTGCGGAAGTGGACGCGGTACGGCTTCGGTCCGCCGTCGCCGACCAGGTAGCAGCCCAGCTCACCGCGTGGCGACTCGGTGGCGACGTAGACCGCACCCTTGGGCGCCGGGTAACCCTCGGTCCACAGCTTGAAATGGTGGATGACCGCCTCCATGCTGTGACCGAGCTCCGATCGCGGGGGTGGGATGAACTTGCGGTTGCTGCTGATGAACGGACCGCCCGGCAGCCGGTCCAGCGCCTGGCGGATGATGCTCACCGACTGATACAGCTCGGCCATGCGCACCAGGTAGCGATCGTAGGTATCGCCGTGTGTCCCTGTCGGAACGTCGAACTGGTACTGCTCATAGCCGCTGTACGGCTGCGCCTTGCGGAAGTCGAGGCCGATGCCCGAGCCGCGCAGCATCGGGCCGGTCAACCCCCAACGCAGGGCATCCTCGGCCGAGATCACGCCGATCTTGCGCGTGCGGTCAATGAACAGCGGGTTCTTGGTCAGCATGCTCTCGTACTCGGCGATGCGCGCCGGAAAGGCCTTCAGGAACCGCCGTACGGCGTCCTCGAACCCGGGCGGCAGGTCGCGCCAAAGACCCCCGGGTCGGATGTACGACGTCATCATGCGCTGGCCCGAGACCATCTCGAACAGGTCGAGGATGAGCTCGCGCTCGCGGAAGCAGTACAGGAAAGTCGACATGGCGGCCAGGTCAAGCGCATGCGTGGCCAGCCAAACCAGGTGGGAAGAGATGCGCTGCAGTTCGGTCAGGATCACCCGCACCGCCTGCGCGCGCGGCGGGACGTCCAGTTCGACCAGCTTCTCGACCGCCAGGCAGTAGGTCAGGTTGTTGCCCAGGTTGTTGAGGTAGTCCATCCGGTCGGTCATGACCAGAGCCTGGACGTAGGTCTTGACCTCCATGTTCTTCTCGATGCCGGTGTGCAGGAAGCCGATATCTGGAATACAGGTGACGACCACCTCGCCGTCGAGCTCGAGCAGCAGGCGCAGCACGCCATGCGTGCTGGGGTGCTGCGGTCCCATGTTGAGCAGCATGGTGTCACCCGCCAGGGCGCGCGGCGACACCAGGTGCTTCAGTTCATCGAGCGTAACTTCCATGGAGGCGGGAGGCATCACGCGTCCCTCATTCCTTGGCGTATGCCTTGCGGCGGTCGATCTCGGCGGCGTTGAAGGTGAACTGAACCTCTTCATAGCCGAGCGGGTAATCCTTGCGCAGCGGATGGCCTACCCAGTCGGCCGGCATCAGGATGCGGCGCGGGTCGGAGTGTCCGCCGAAGGTCACGCCGAACATGTCGAAGACCTCGCGCTCGTGCCAGTTGGCGTTGGGGTAGACCGATTCGATCGACGCCACCTCGGGCGAGGCCGAGAACAGCGGCACGCGCAGCCCGAGGAAGACATTGTGCTTGAGGCTGTACAGCTGGTAGACAATCGAGAAGCGCGGCTCTTCCGGCCAGTAGTCGACGGCGGTCAGGGCCGCCAGTAGATCGAATCTCAGGCGCGGGTCGTCGTGGAGCAGCTGACAGGCGGCGCGGATCGCCCCGCGGTCGATGACCATTGTCGTCTGCCCACGGAACTCCTCCACGGCCGGGATACGGTCGCCGAACTTCTCGCGCAGCATGGCGGCGGCGTACTCGACATGGCTCATGGCGTCACCCTCGTAGCCCAGTCCGGGATCTTCTCGCCGCGCACCTTGGCGTGCAGCGTCAGGATGCCGTGGATCAGCGCTTCGGGGCGCGGCGGGCACCCGGCCACGTAGACGTCGACCGGCACGATCTCATCCACGCCCGGTACGATGGCGTAGTTGTTGAACACGCCGCCGCACGAGCAGCAATCGCCCATGGCCACCACCCACTTGGGATCGGGCATCTGGTCATACAGGCGGCGCAGGACGGGCGCCATCTTGCGGCTGACGCGTCCGGCGACGATCATCAGGTCGCTCTGTCGCGGGCTGGGGCGCATGAGTTCCATACCGAAGCGACTCATGTCGTAGTCGGCCGACTCGGCACTCATCATCTCGATGGCGCAGCAGGCCAGGCCGAACAGCATCGGCCACATGGCGTTCGTCCGGCTCCAGTTGACTGCCTGCTCAAGCGTGGTGGTCGCCACGCCCAGGTTGCCGAGCTTCTGCTCTACTCCCATTCGAGCGCTCCCTTCTTCCACGCGTAGACGAAACCGATCAGCAGCACGAAGATGAACACCGCCATCTGGACCAGGCCGCGCACGCCCAGTTCGCGCAGGACAACCGCCCACGGGAGGAGGAAGACGGTTTCGATATCGAACAGGATGAACAGGACGGCCACCAGGTAGAAGCGGACCGGGACGCGCCGCTGCCCGGGACCGTAGGGATTCATGCCGGATTCGTACGGGGAGCCCTTGGTGGCCGTCGGGCGCCGCGGGCCGAACAGGTGCCCGAGCGTGACGGCCGCAACGGCCACGAAGGTGGCCAGGACGATCAGGACCAGGATGGGAAGGTAGTCTGCCGGCATGCGCGCCTCACCCCCGAGGTAACGTCCTCGATGCGATCCTGATAACTTTGACCCACTATGGAAAGTGCGTACATTCTATCACAAGCCCAATGCCGGGGTCAATCCGGCAACGGTTGACAAGTCGATGCGCCGCATGCGTTAATGGGATTGTCGAGGCACCGCGGCGCGCCGTCCAGCGCCCCGCATCTAGCGTAAGGGTGCCCATCGTCCACCGCGCAGCCCAGCACCCTCCGGAGAGTTCTATGGCCCGCCTTCGGCTCGCTAGCCTCGCCCTACCGCTTGCGCTGGCCGGGCTGCTGCTGGCCTCGGTGGGTTGCACGCCGTCTTCGGAGCCCATCACGGTCGTGCACGTGGGCTACTTCCCCAACGTGACCCACAGCCAGGCCTTGATCGGGTTGTCCCGCGGGGACTTCGAGCGCGCCCTGGGGCCCACGACGCGGCTCGACCCCAAGGCCTTCAACGCCGGACCCTCGGTGATCGAGGCTCTGTTCGCCGGCGAGATTGATCTGGCGTACATCGGACCCAACCCGGCGGTCAATGGCTACGTTCGCAGCCAGGGCGAGGCGCTGCGCGTCATCGCCGGCGCTACAAGCGGCGGGGCGGCGTTCATCATCCGACCGGAATCCGGCATTGATTCGCCGGACGACTTGAGCGGCAAGCGGCTGGCCAGCCCGCAGCTTGGGAACACCCAGGATGTCGCCCTGCGCGCGTACCTGGCCCGCAACCAGCTGAAGACCACCGAACAAGGGGGCACGGTCCAGATCATCCCGACCGCCAACCCGCAGATCCTCGACCTGTTCCGGCGTGGCGAGATCGATGGCGCGTGGGTGCCGGAGCCGTGGGCGACGCGCCTGCTCCTGGAAGGGGGCGGTGTCCTGTTCCTCGATGAGCGCTCCTTGTGGCCCGACGGCGACTTCACTACGGCCCTTCTGATCGTGCGCACCGGGTTCCTCCAGGATCACCCGGATCTGGCGCGTCGCTGGCTCGAGGCGCACGTCGACGTGACGCTGTGGGAGCAGGCAAACCCGGACGAAGCCAAACAGCTGGCGAACGAGGAGATCCTCCGCATCACCGGACAGGCACTGCCGCAGGCCGTCCTCGACGGCGCCTGGTCGCGCCAGCGCGTCACCTACGATCCACTGACCGCCACTATTACCGCTTCGGCCCAAGCCGCCTTCGCCGCCGGCTACCTGGATACCGAGCCCGAATTGAGTGGGCTGGTTGATCTGGCGCTGCTCGATGCCGTCCTGAAGGACCGCGGGTTGCCCGCCTTGCCATGACGTTGCCTCCTGCCTCGCCCGCCTGGAAGCTCGAGCTGCGCGGCGTGAGCAAGACCTTCCGCTCGCCGCACGGCGACTTCCCCGCCCTGCAAGGCCTCGATGTGCGCGCCGCACCGGGCGAGTTCCTCTGCCTGCTCGGCCCATCAGGCTGCGGTAAGACCACCACATTGAACATCATCGCCGGGCTGGAACAGGCCGATACCGGAACTGTCTTGATGGACGGCCAGCCCATCGGCGGCCCCGCGCCGGACCGGGTGCTCATCTTTCAGGAACCGGCGCTGTTCCCTTGGCTCAATGTGCGCGACAACGTCGCCTTTGGATTGGCGGCGCAGGGCATGCCGCGCCGTCAGCGGCAGCGCACGGCCGAGTCTCAGCTGGAGATGGTCCACCTGCAGGAGTTCGCCGCCGCCTCGGTTCACCAACTCTCGGGCGGGATGAAGCAGCGCGTGGCGCTCGCCCGCGCCCTGGCGCTCAACCCACAGGTGCTGCTCATGGATGAACCCTTTGCCGCCTTGGACGCCCAGACGCGCGAGGCGCTGCACCTCGAGCTGCAGTCTCTGTGGTCGGCAACGGGAAAGACGATTGTGTTCGTAACCCACAATGTTCGGGAAGCCCTGGTGCTCGGTGACCGGGTGCTGCTGCTCTCGGCCCGGCCCGGTCATGTGAAGAGCGAGTTCCACTGCGACCTTCCGCGCCCACGGCCGATGGAGAGTCACACGCTGGTGGACATGGCCCAGGCCGTGCTGGCCGATCTGCGGAGTGAAGTCCAGGCGGCCCAGGAGGAAGCGCGCCGTGAGCAGCACACGCCTTAGGCTGGTGTTCTTTGCCGGGCTGATCCTGCTGTGGGAGGGGCTCGTCCGCCTTCACATCTGGCCGTCGTACGTCTTCCCCTCGCCCCTGGCCGTGGCGCGTTCGCTGTTCGACGGCATCCTCAGCGGCATGGTTCCGATTGCTGTCCTCACCAGCCTGCGCCGCGTCGCACTTGCCTACGCCGGCTCTTTGCTAATCGGGATCCCGCTGGGCCTCTCGCTCGGTCGTTCGCGCCTGCTCCAGGATACGCTGGGCACGCTCGTGCTCGGCCTCCAGGCGCTGCCGAGCATCTGCTGGCTTCCGCTGGCCCTGCTCTGGTTTGGCCTCTCCGAGACCGCCATCGCGTTCGTGGTCGTGATGGGCGCCGTGCTGTCGATCACGCTGTCTACGGCAGACGGTGTTCGCAACACGCCGCCCCTCTACCTGCGCGCCGCCCGGACGATGGGGGCGCGCGGCTGGCGTCTGTATGCCGGCGTCATCCTCCCCTCGGCCCTCCCGGCCATCCTGTCCGGGATGAAGCTGGGGTGGTCGTTCGCCTGGCGGTCGCTGATGGCCGCCGAGTTGCTGTACGTCAGCCTGGGGCTGGGTCAGGTGCTGACGCTCGGGCGCGAGCTGAACGACATGTCCCGCGTTCTGGCCGTGATGCTGGTGATCATCAGCATCGGGCTGCTGACCGACTACGCCGTCTTCCGCCCGGCTGAGCGCCGCGTCCGCCAGCGCTGGGGGCTTCAGGGCAACGCCTGAGCCGGGTGCCACAGCGGCCGCACTGCCCTCCCCGGGGAGGGCATTGACCGCAGCTCCGCCAAGGACAGAAGGCCTGTCATTAAACTTCAGACGTCGGGCCTCTCCCTGCAGTCCTTTGCTGCACATGGCGGCCTTCCTGTTTCTGCTTGCATCATGTGCTCCGACGCCTACAGTACTTTCCCCAAGCCTCGGTCCCGCCTCGCTTCCTGCCCCCTGGACACCCACCCACACGTCCGCGCCCGCGCCGACCAAACGCGAACCTCGCACTTCTACGCCCGAGCCCGCAGCCTCCGCCACACGAACAATGCGTCCTCCAAGTCGCCCATCGACAACACCCTCTCCGACCCCATACCTCCCGCTGTTCTTCCACGAGGAGATCGGCTTCATGTACACGGAAACCGAGGGGTGGGCGACCGACGATGAGTTAGGGCCGACCGAGGTCTATCACACATCGGACGGGGGCCGGCATTGGAGGAACATCTTTCACTTCCAGCCCCAGCGGCTTGAACATGTGCAGCGGGCTTTCATCCCGCTCGACGAATCCAGCGCCGTCCTGCTCGTCACGCACCTGGCGCCCGGACCAGGCGGCGCAACCGATGTCGATTCCAGCGCACATCGGGTGCGGGCCTTACCTGGCAGATAAGCCACCTCCGTGCACTCCCGAATACCTGGGCGGTGGATGGCGCCTTTGCCGACACCGAGCACGGGTGGATCTTGGCGGTCGCTAGGGGCACCGGACACGGCGTATCCACGACGAGCGCCGTCTACCAGACGACAGACGGCGGCCTGACATGGGCGCCGGTTTCAACCTACGAGGATGAACTGAATGCCGAGCGGGTCCCGGGAGCCCTTCCTCCTCACTGCAACTTGGGCGACATCGTGTTCAGCGACAACTCCACCGGCTGGGTGACCGGCACCTGCGTGTCGCACTCGGCGGCGTTGGGCCCCATCCCGGGCGTGGTGCTCTATCGCACTCAGGATGGTGGAACGACTTGGATCCAGCAGGTGGTGCCCCTCCCACCTGGCAGGCAAGCAGGTTTCTTCGATGAAGACATGTTCTATGTCGACCCACCGATGTTCGTAGCCGCCAAGTCCGGCGCGCTGTTCATAGCCAAGGCGGGCCACCCCGTTGAGACCTTCATGTACAAGACCCACGATGGCGGTGAGTCGTGGACGACGCTCCACCTACCGGGAGGGGTCTGGAGAGGTTGGTTTGATGCCGTAAGCGATGACATCGCGTGGGTCACCGACGGCTATGCACTGTACGTGAGTCACGATGGGTGGCGAACCTGGCGGAAGATCCGGGACGAGCCGGGCGACCTCATCAACGGTATCGAATTCGTGAGTGAAGACACCGGGTGGATCCAACTCGCCGGAGGAGATCTCCTTGTCACCCGAGATGCTGGCGCTCATTGGCAGACAGTCGAGCGGAGCGTTGTTGTCCCGTGATGTTTGCAGGGCTACCGGATGTTCGAGGGAGAGGACAGCGCTTACCCTGGGTCCGTCGTATCACACACAGCGGGCGCCTCATCGGCGCCCGCAGCTTATGCCAGGTAGTCGCGCAGGTGCCGGCTGCGCGTTGGATGGCGCAGCTTGCGCAGCGCCTTGGCCTCGATCTGCCGGATGCGCTCGCGGGTGACGTTGAAGTACTTGCCCACTTCCTCGAGCGTGTAGTCCTTACCGTCGAGCAGCCCGAAGCGCATCTCCAGCACCTGCCGCTCCCGCTCGGTAAGCACCGAGAGGGCGTTCTGGACCTGCTCCTTGAGCAGTTCGCGCGCCGCGGCGTCCACCGGCTCGGGCATCGTCTCGTCTTCGATGAAATCCCCTAGCTGGCTGGACTCTTCCGAGCCGACCGGCGTCTCGAGCGACATGGGCTCCTGGGCGATGCGGATGATCCGCCGCACTTTCGCCGCCGCGCGGTGCCACTTGCGCTCCAGAGCCGGGTCCATGGAACCGTCACCGCTGACGCCGCGCTGGATGAGCGAGACATCCTCCGGTTCGAGCAGCTCCATCTCCAACGCCAGTTCCTCGGACGACGGCTCGCGTCCGAGCTCCTGAACCAGCCGGCGTTGCACGCGCATCAGCCGGTTGATGGTCTCAACCATGTGCACTGGAATGCGGATGGTACGCGCCTGGTCAGCGATCGCCCGGCTGATGGCCTGCCGGATCCACCACGTGGCATAGGTGCTGAACTTGTAACCCTTGGCGGGATCGAACTTCTCCACCGCCCGCAGCAGCCCGATATTCCCCTCCTGAATCAAGTCCAGGAAAGCGATCCCGCGGCCCATGTAGCGCTTGGCGACGCTGACCACCAGTCGCAGATTCGCTCGGATAAGCGCCGCCTGGGCTTCCTCGGCCAGTTGGTGGATGACGACCATCTCGGACCGCACCACACGGGGCTTGGGAACCCAGCCCAGGAAGGTGCGCGGCGTCGGCAATTCCTTGCCGCGCCCCAGTTTGGCGCTCAGCTTCTGCTGCACTTCGGCGGGGAACAGGTAGCAGGCCAGAACAACCTCAAGCGCATTGCGCGCCACGTGCTCCCAGGCGGGGTCGGCGCCCCACATGCCGTTCCCCAGCCATGCGCGCAGATAGGAGGGCGAGTCCCCCTGCCAGGAAATCCGGAGCTGGTTGGCTTCTTCGAGGAGCAGGCGCAGGTCCGGCGCCCGTTGGCGCAGGCGCCGCGCGTCCTCGAGCATGCGCTTCCACGACGTGCGCAGATCATCGTAGAGCCGGGCGTGGAGGGCCTGGGCGCTCACTTCCGACTTCTGGCGCGAGGGGTGCCCTGCCGAGAGCACATCCAGCCGCCGGGCGGCTTCCATGCGCAGCGCCAGCCACAGCTCTTGATCCGAGCCGATAAGTTCAACCCGGCCGATCTCCTTCAGGTAGAGGCGGACCGGGTCATCGGCCAGTTCGAGCGCAGCGGTGAGCTCTTCGAGGTCGAGCTCCTCTTCGCCACCCTCCTCGGCCGCGTCGTAGACTTCATCCAGGTCAGGTTCGACATCAACCGACTCGCCCTCGATCGTCTCGAGGCCTTCATCGACCTCCGGCTCGGCCTCGACTTCGATCTCCGGCCCGCCCTCGGCCTCATCCGGCGCGTCAAGGCCGTGCAGGTCGAGGGCGTCGTCCTCGGGGGGAGGCGTGTCGGCTTTCCTGCCCATGCGGCTCACGGCGCTCGCGGCGTCGGGGCCGCGCCCTGACGCCGGACCAGGGCCTGCTCCAGGCGGGCCTTCTGTCCGGCCAGCTTGCGGACTCGTGCAGCGAGCAGCGCTTTCTCCTCTCCGGTCTCGGCCCCGGTCTCCCGGGCTTCGTCTTGTGCAGCCAGCAGCTGGAACTGGATCTGCTGCAGGTCGGCCTCAAGCACGCGCTTGCGGAGTTGCAGGAAGCGCGCCAGCACTTCCTCGAGCACCTTCGGCTGGCTAAGGTCGATCGACGTGACCGCCGACTGCGGGTCGATCTCGTCCACCATCGACTGCGCGTACTCGATCAGCGCCTCGGGCACCTGGTGCCGCCAGCCCTCACCCGGGTCCTGATCATCCTGCGCCAGGGCCGTCCGAATGGCCTGAAAGATAACCTGACGCTCCGTTCCTGTAAAGTCCTGAGGCACGAGGCGCTCGAGATCGAGCTCCGCCAACTTCCGGTCGACCCGGTAGGCAATCTCCGGGGATCGCAGCAGCAGCCCGAGGCAGAAGCGCTCGATACGCGCTTCGGAGGCCTCCGGCGTCTGAGGCGGGGCCTCTGGAGGGGGCGCCGCCGGACGGCGGCGGCGCCCGGGCTCCGGGGGGCCGCCGCCCGATGGCAGCGCGCGCTCGTCCACCTGCAGCCGGCGCGCGAGCTTCTGCCGATAGGCCTCGCGTTCGACCGGGTCGGCAACATCGGCGATCAGCGGCAGGACCTGCCGCGCCACCTGCGCCTTCACCTTCGAGTCGGCGAGATCGTGCCCGGCGGTCATTACATCCAGGACGTAGTCCACGACCGACTGCGCCCGGCCGACCAGCGCCGGCCAGCCGGCCGGATCCGCGGCCACGACCTCATCCGGATCCTTCCCGGCCGGCAGCGTGACGACGCGCAGCTCCGCGTCCAGCCGCCCCTCATGCCGCACCAACCCGCGCGCATCGAACACGGGATCCGCCTGGCGATCCATCGCCTCGCGCGCCAGAGTCAGGCCGCGCAGCGTGGCCTGGTCCCCGGCGGCATCGGCGTCCAGCGCCAGGACGATGCGCCGGGTGAAGCGCTTGAGCAGGCGCAGCTGGTCCTCCGACAACGCCGTGCCCATGGGCGAGACGGCGTTGGCGTAGCCTGCCTGATGCAGCCCGATGACGTCCAGGTAGCCCTCGACGATCACGGCCTGATCGGCAGCCCGGATCGCCTGGCGCGCCTTGTCGAGCCCGAACAGGAGGCGCCCTTTGTCGAAGAGTACCGTCTGCGGCGAGTTGAGGAATTTGGGAACGTCGTTGGGATCGACGATGCGCGCCCCGAAGCCGGCCATCCGGCCGCGGGCATCGCGGATCGGGATCATGATCCGGTGGCGGAACCGGTCGTACGTGCCGCCGCTGTCGCGCTCGCTCACCAGCCCGGCATCCAGCAGCTCCTGCTCGCTGTAGCCGCGTTCCTGCAGATGGTGCAGCGCCGCGTCCCACGTGTGCGGCGCATAGCCGATCTCGAAGGTCTCCAGTGCGGCATCGGTCACGTTGCGCCGGTGCAGGTAGTCGAGCACCGGCTCACCGGCGGCCGTCTCGCGCAGGTGGTGCCGGTAGAAGGCGACGGCGATCTCGAGCGCCTCCCGCAGCCGCGCATGCGACTCGTCGGCGGCGTCCTGCGCCTGGGCGCGCGCCGGCAGCTCGACACCGGCGCGTTCGGCCAGGCGCCGCAGCGCCTCGGGGAAGTCCCAGCCTTCCTTCTTCATGACGAACTTGAAGATGTCGCCGCCTTCATTGCACACGCCGAAGCAGCGCCAGTTCCCGGTATCCGGGAAGACGACGAAGGCCGGCGTGCGCGTGTTCGGGTGGAACGGGCAGAAGCCGGTGAAGTTCTTCCCGGTCTTGCGAAGCTTCACCGACTGGCCGATCAGCTCGACGATGTCGACCCGATCCTTGATGTCGTCGACCACGCTCATCGGGGACCTTTCAACGCGCCGCCGAACCCAGGCGGCGATTCTAGCCGCGATGACCACGGCTCGCAGGGTAGGTCGGGGCCACCCGGGCGGAGCCCCAGCGGCTCAAGATGGAGTACCCGCGCAAGCCGTGGGGATGCCGGTATTGGCCTGACCGAAGGCTCCGGATCCCGGGAGAGGCCCCACCACTCGCTGCCATCGGAGACCCTTCACCTCCAGCATTTCCCGGAGCGGTATTCCTCGGCGGAGGAGGGCAGCCCCTTCCGGCCCCAGCCCTGGATGGCGGGCCCAACAGGAACCAACCCCGGCCAGGCCTGCCGAGCCAGCCCCAGATCCTGTCGAAGCCGTCACTTGCTGGGCGGGGGTTACCTCTCAACGCATGGCGATGTGTCAGGCTGGCCTGCGCGTCATGAACCCTTCGATCACTCTGACGGCACTGCCGACTCCGTCCTCGGCTCGGATCGCGCCGCCCAGCCGGGCCGCACGTTCGCGCATTGCGGCGTCGGTCACGGTCTCGTGAAGTGCCTTCGCAAGGCGCTCTGCCGTCAGCTTGCTCCGCCGAATGGGTTGCGGCCCAACTCCGAGTTCGGCGATACGTCGTCCCCAGAAGGGCTGGTCTCCAAAGAACGGAACCGTGATGGAAGGAATGCCCGCTCGAAGACCGGCGGCCGTCGTCCCAACGCCGCCATGATGGACGACAGCCGCCATCCTCGGAAACAACCAGTTGTGCGGCAACGAGCCGATCATGAACACCGTCTCGGGCAGCCCGTGTCCCGTCAAACCACCCCAACCCGCAGACCAAACCGCCCGCTGGCCGGTTCGTTCCAGGGCATGGAGCACCAGGTCCGCCACTTCCTCCGGCCTGCGATTGACCATACTTCCGAAGCCGATGTAGACGGGTGGTGGGCCGGACTCCAGGAAGCCCATCAAGTCCGCGGGAGGTTCCCACCCGGAAGGCGGCTCCAGGAACCAGTATCCAGTAACGTGGATCGAATCGCCCCAATCCTTCGGGGACGGTATGACCTGTGGACTGTAGCCACACAGAATCGTCCGGTCTTCCTTCTCCAGCGAAGCGAAGGGTCCCCAGATGGGCGCCGCAGCGATCTTCAGCATCTGGCGGCGCGCCATGTTGTCCGCCGCGCGGAAGGTCTGCCACATCATCTGCTGCGCCATACGATGAGACAGATAGTTGGCCCATCGAGGTAACCGCGTTTGCGGCGCCGGCGACAGCACACTGGGCAACTCGCGCGTGGGCGTAAACGGGTACAGGTAAGCCGGAACAAAAGGCAAGCCAAGCTTCTCGGAGAGAGCCAGCCCTACGAACAGCCCGCCCAGCCCAGCCAGGGTCAGGTCGGAACCCTGGCACGCCGCCAGTCCGCTTACAACGGCCTGGCCGACCAGGCGTTGCGCCGCGGGCCCCATGCTCGCCAGGATCTTCAAGAAGTTGCCTCGCTCGAGCAAGCCCTGCATTCCCTGCGCCACAGACTCGATGCTGCCGCCCATGTCGAAGAACTCCAAGCCGTGGGTTGTGATCAGGTCCTGGAAGTCCAAGGAAGCCAGGACACGAACCGTATGGCCGGCTTCCTTCAAGCCCTTCCCCAGGGCGACATAGGGCTGGACGTCACCCCGGCTTCCGGCTGCGATGATGGTTACCTGCATGCTGGTCCACGTCCCTTCCGGATGAGAACACGGCTCACCATCGACCCGCCGGCCGCCAGCCTGGTTGCCCTGCCGAAGCGTTCACGCTCCCCCGCGCCACGCCGAATCGGAGGGCCGAGGAGGCCGAACCGGTCCCCCGCCCTCAGGGTCCGCCACCCACGCTGGCGCGCTGGACGTGAATCAACCGTCCGTCGGCAGGCTGGGGTTGGGCTGCCGGCCCTTGCTCCGCTTCGTTGTTGGAGTTCGGCCAGCAGCTGGCCGAGGCGTTCGCATGAGTCGTCGACACCCTGCTCCATCCCGGAATGAACTTCATCATCGCGGTCATCCACCGACTGGAATACCGCGTGAGACGTCAGCCTGGCCCTGCCACCGGGTATAGCTTCGAAGCTCGTCGTCTCAAGGACGACATGCCCAGTATCCGGAAGCCTGTCCAACTCGATTGGGGTGACAATCCTCCAGGGGGTGAGACCTCATGCTGCACGCCGTGGAACGCGTGCTCACTGCCATCCGCGTCCTTGTGGACATATGGCCATTCAAACGTCATGAGGCTCATTGTGAGTCGCCATGGTCCGAGCCTTCGGACATACAGCGCCGGATCGGTGAATGCCCGGAAGACCAGCTCACGAGGCGCGTCGAATTCGCGCGCGATGACGAGCCTCTGTCCGCAAGGTGCGCCTGTGATCCCGGTCTTGTTCATGGCTGGCGCACCTGGACGAACGATCGGCAAGGCGAGGGGGCGAGCGCGCAGCCTCAGCCGCGAGTGCAGCTCTGACCTGGTGGTCGCGGCTCGCTGGCCCACGCGATGGGCCCGACGCGGAGCTCGATGGGCGTCCGGTCGCCAGGCCCGACCTCGCCAGCTAGAAGCCCTCCATCTTGGACAGGTCAGCGACGCCGTCAGCCAGCGCCACGATGCGGTGCAGCAGCGCCAGCCGGTTCGAGCGCACGGCGGTGTCCTCGGCCATGACGAGCACATCATCGAAGAATCTTGTGACGGCCGGGATCATCGGCTGGAACGCCGTCAGGAAATCGTCTACCGAACCGGCGCGCCGCGGGCGCGCCTCGGCGGCTTTCAGGGCCGCATGAAGGTCTGTCTCGGCCGGCTCGACCAGCGCCTTCTCGCTCAGCGCCGCTGCCGCGCCCTGACTGCGGGTGATGCGCACACAGCGGGCGTACGACTGCAGCGTGCCCGCCCAGTCGCTGGCACCCGCCCAACGTTCGAGCTGTGGCACAGCCTGGGCCGCGCCGGCTGGATCATGGCCCTGCGCGCTCAGCACGGCGTCGATCCCATCGTGGCGGTGGCCATCGGCCAGCAGCAGGCCGGACTGGCGGCCAGCAATGAAGGCCAGGCACTCCGCTTCGGAGTTCGGCGGCACCGGGATCGGTAGCCCTTCCGCCGCCTGGCGCAGGCCGCGCCGCAAGTCGAAGCGCAGCCCGCGTTCGACCAGGTTCTGCACCAGCCCTATGGCGGTCCGGCGCAGTGCGAACGGGTCGCGAGCCCCGGTGGGCTGCAGGCCGGCGGCGAACAGGCCCATCAGCGAATCCAGACGGTCCGCCAGCCCGACGACCAGGCCGGGCAAGGTACTTGCCGTACGGTCGGCGGCGTTGCGTGGCAGGTAGTGCTCGAAGAGCGCTTCGGTCACGGCTTCCGGCTCGCCGTCGGCGCGGGCGTACTGGCGCCCCACCTCGCCCTGCAGCGAGGTCATCTCGACGACCATGCCCGTCGCCAGATCGGCCTTGCACAGGTGCGCGGCGCGTGCCGCCGTCGCCGCCGCGCCGGCATCCAGGCGCAGCTCACCCGCCAACCAGGCGGTCAGGCGTTCGATTCGCCCGACCTTGTCGAGCACCGATCCGAGCTTCTCCTGGAAGGTCAACGTCGCCAGCCGGGGGAGGTACGCTTCCAACGGCTGCGCCCGGTCGCGCGTGACGAAGTAGGCCGCGTCCGAGAAGCGGGCGCGCAGTACGTGTTCGTTTCCGCCGCTCACCGACTCCAGGTGCTGGGCCCCGCCGTTGCGCACGGCGATGAAGTGCGGCAGCAGCGCGCCGTCCTTCTCCACCGGGAGGTAGCGCTGGTGCTTGCGCATGACTGCCACCAGCACCTCGCGCGGCAGCTTCAGGAACTCCGCATCGAACGAGCCCAGAAGCGCCGTCGGCTGCTCGACCAGATTGGCGACCTCCGCCAGCAGCGCCTCATCCGCCGGGATGCTCCCACCGACCTGCGCCGCCAGGCGTTCAACTTGCGTCTGAATGGTTGCTCGCCGCATGGCCGGATCCAGGACGATTCCGGCGCGCTCGAGCGTCGCCAGGTACTCGGCGGCCGAGCCGACGACGGTGGTCTCCGGCAACGCGAAGCGCATCAAGCGCGTCTGGTTGCCGGCGTTCAGCCCGGCGAAGGCGAAGGGGATGACCTGGTCGCCGTGCACCGCGACCAACCAACGGATCGGCCGAGAAAAGGCCGCGCCAGAAGCGTTCCAGCGCATCGACATGTCGAACTTGAGCGACGCCACCAGCCCAGGCAGGGCATCCATCAGCACGTCGCCCGCCGGGCGGCCAGCCTGACGGACTTCAGCCACAGCGTAGCGGCCTCCGTCCATCTCGCGGATCTGCAGCGCCTCAACCGAAACGCCTTTGCCCTTGGCGAAGCCTGTCGCCGCGGCGGTGGGTTTCCCCTGTGCGTCAAAGGCGCGATCGGCGGGCGGACCCTTGACCTGCGAGACGAGCTCGCTCTGCGCGGGCTCCAGAGCATCGACAACGACCGCCAGGCGGCGAGGCGTCCCCAGGACACGGGCGGCGCCATGTCCTAGCCGAAGCTCATCCAGCAGCGACGGCATGGCCTGGCGCAATTGGTCGATGGCCGAGTCCAGATCCCTAGCCGGGAGCTCCTCGGTGCCGATCTCGAGCAAGAAGGGCGCAGCGGTGCTCCGGGATTTCGTGGCGCGAGCGGCCGGGCCGGCAGAAGGCGCCGCCTGGCGCTCCGCTTCGAGCCACGGGAATCCAGCCGTCTGCCGCTGCTCGAGGTAGGCCTCCGAGACCCGGCGCGACAGGTCGCGCATGCGCCCGAACAGGGCTGCGCGATCGGCGACACCGACGGCGCCGCGCGCGTCGAGGACATTGAAGGCGTGTGAGCAGCGGAGGATGTAGTCGTGGGCCGGGAGCACGAGCCCGGCGTGCAGGCAGGCATTGGCTTCCGCCTCGTATTCGCCGAACAGCGAGCGCAGCCGCTCGACGTTAGCCGTCTCGAAGTTGTAGGCGCAGTACTCGCGCTCACCCTGCAACTGCAGCTGGCCGTACGTCCGCCGCTCATTCCAGCGGATGTCGAGGAATGTGTCGACGGTCTGCAGGGCGATCAGGATGCGCTCCAGCCCGTAGGTGATCTCGACCGACACCGGATCGAGGGGCATCCCGCCCGCCTGCTGGAAGTACGTGAACTGGGTGATCTCCTGCCCGTCGAGCCACACTTCCCAGCCCAGTCCCCAGGCACCCAGCGCCGGCGAGGCCCAGTTGTCCTCGACGAAGCGGATGTCGTGGCGCGCCGGGTCGATGCCCAGCGCCAGGAGCGACTCGAGGTAGATCTCCTGCGGGTTGCCCGGATCGGGCTTGAGGATCACCTGAAACTGATAGAAGTGCTGCCAGCGATTGGGGTTCTCGCCGTAGCGGCCGTCGGTCGGCCGGATGGACGGCTCGACGTAGGCCACGTTCCATGGCTCGGGGCCCAGGACCCTCAGCGCCGTCGCCGGGTTCATCGTCCCGGCGCCGACCTCGGTATGGTACGGCTGCCACAGCACGCAGCCCTGGCGGCTCCAGAACTGCTGCAGGCTCAGGATCACATCCTGGAAGGTCAGGGGCAGTTGGGACAAGTGCTCTCTCTCCGAGGCAGGCATGCCGGCCGGTTCACTTGGTGGCGGCCGCCTGGGCTTCGAGATGGCGGATCTGGCGCAGGAACACGGGCGCCTGCAGTCGGCGCTCGAGCAGGTAGCTCACGTAGGCTTCGAGCACCAGGCCAACCTCATCCAACACTTCGAAGCGTACGTGCGGTGCCACAGCGTTGGCAAACGTGCTGCGCTGGTAGTGACGCAGCACTTTCAGGGCGGCCAGCGACAGACGGCGCGCCTCCGGCCGGCGCGGTCCACAGTCCGGACACACGACACCGCCGGCGGTGGCCGAGAAGTATTGGTCGACGGGACGAACCTCCGCCCCGCAGCCCAGGCAGCGAAACAGCTCGGGGCGGTAGCCGAGCAGGTCGAGCAGCCGAAGTTGGTAGTAGTCCACGACCGCCGCAGGCACGGAGGGCTCGCTCAGCCGATCGAGCGTATCGACCAGCAGCCGGTACAGCCCGCGGGCGTCGCCTTCCTGAACGGTGAAGCGATCCATCAGCTCGACAACGTAGGCGGCGTACCCGAAGCGCTCCAGGTCCTGATGCAGCCCCGTGTGCAGGTCCAACGCTGTGGCCTGCGTGATGACGTCCAGGTCGTGGCCGCGGGCGATCTGCAGCTCCACGCGGGTGAATGGCTCGAGATGCCCGGCCTTGCGCGAGCGCACCTTGCGTACGCCCTTGGCCACCAGGCGCAGCTTGCCGTGCTCCGGGCTGTACGCGGCGAGGATGCGATCCGCCTCTCCGAATTCCCACCGGCGGAGGACGACGGCTTCCGTCCGGTAGAGGCGCTCGCGGCTGGGCATGCGCGGATTATACCAGCGGGACCCGTCGCGACCTCGTGGGCGCGTGAGCCAGGGCGGCGTCCGCACACCGTTGGGCTTCGCGATTGGCCTCGGGGCCCCCGGCAGGGCTTGCCTCGCCAGGCGGCGCGATCTTCGCCTTGCAGGGCTCGCCCTCGGGCAAGGTCAGACCAGGAGGAGGAGAGCGAGGTCCTCAGGCTTGCGGTAGGTCGCCCGGCCCGAAGGCCTGCGGCAGGAGTGCCCCGACCGTCGTCTCGCTCACGATCCGGCCGCCGGCATCTGCGATCAACACAACCGTGTCGAGCCCGAACTCGGAGAGCGCCTGCCGGCACGAGCCGCAGGGCGTTCCGGCGTTTGCGGTCACCACGGCGATAGCGGCGAAGGTGCGCTCGCCTTCCGACACAGCCTTGAAGACCGCCGTGCGCTCGGCACACATCCCGGTCGGGTAGGCGGCGTTCTCGACGTTGACCCCGGTGAACACCTTCCCCGTACTCGTCAACAGCGCCGCGCCGACGGGGTAGTTCGAATAGGGCGCGTAGGCGTGGCGCCGCGCGTCTACGGCCCGCGCCACCAGTTCACTCCGCTGCACGTGCGTGATCGTCATGATCGTCCGCCTCCGTCGCCTGGCGCGGCTCCAGCCGCACGGCGTGCACCTTGCGGATCCGCCGCCCCACGACTTGCTCGACCCTCAGCCGCAGCCCGCCCGCCTCCAACGCCTCACCGGCCGAGGGCACACGCCCGAGCTGGCTGTAGATCAGCCCACCCAGCGTTTCGCCGGCGTCCTTTGACAGCCGTGAGCCGGTGAGCTCGTTGACATCGTCCAGATCGATCCCGCCGCGGAACTGGTAGCTGCCATCCGGCAGTTCCTGGTAGGGCATCTCCTCCGCCAGGTCATACTCGTCCTGGATCTCGCCCACGATCTCCTCGACGATGTCCTCCAGCGTCACCAGCCCCGCCGTCCCCCCGTACTCGTCGACGACGATCACCATCTGCACCCGGCGCGCCTGCATTTCCTGGAGCAGGTCATCGAGCTTCTTGGCCTCCGGAACGAAGATCGCCGGACGCATGACGTCTCTCACCTGCTGCTCGGTTCCGCCGGCATGCCAGGCCGCCAACACGTCCTTGCCGTACAGCAGGCCGACGATGTTGTCGATCGTCCCGGCGTAGGCCGGAGCGCGAGAGTGACCGGTCTCGATCAGCGTCCTGGCGGCCTCGGACAGGGGCGACTCGGCCTCGAACCCGACGATGTCGATCCGCGGCACCATCACCTCGCGCGCCAGCGTATCGCTCAACTGGAAGATGGAGAGGATCATCTCCTTCTCCTCTTCCTCGATCGCCCCGCCCTCCTCGCCCGCATCGACCAGCGTCTTGATTTCCTCTTCGGTCACCAGCGCCGTACGGGCGCCTGCCTGCGCCGGCGCGCCGATGCTCCCCAGCCGGCGAAGCACCTGCGCCGGTGGGGCGAAGACGGCGACGAGCGGACCCAGCACCAGGACCAGCCGAAGGGCCCAACGTTCGGGATCCCGGTGCCCCAGGCTGTCGCCGAGCGACTCGACGAGCGCCAGCAGGAGGCCGGCCAGGATCAGAACGCCGAACCAGCGACCCCATGCCGACCCGGACATGTCAAGCGCTCCACCGAAGGCGCCCAGGGCAATCCCCACCACAATCAGCCGGAGCAGGTTCTGCACCAGGCTTGCGGCCACGATCAGCCGCGTCGCGTCCTCGGCCACCCTCAATGCCCACCCGGCACGCGCCTCGCCGTTCTCATGCAGGTTCTTGAGGCGCGCGGCGTGGCTGTTGACCAGCGCGCTGCGGCCGAGCGCCAGCACGAAGGCCGTCAACCCAGACAGCGCCAGCGCGGCCATGGCGACGTCAGTCCGCATTGTTCCCCTTCAGCTTGCGGATCGCCCGCGCTGGCATCCCGACGGCCAGCGTGTCATCCGGGACATTCTTGGTCACGACCGCACCGGCGCCTGTCCTGGCCCGCTTCCCGACACGCACCGGTGCCACCAGCATCGTATCGCTGCCGATGAAGGCGCCCTCGCCGATGGTCGTCGAGTTCTTCTTCTCACCGTCGTAGTTGCAGGTGATCGTTCCGGCCCCGATGTTGACCCCGGCGCCGATCTCGGCGTCGCCGATGTACGCGAAGTGCCCCATCTTCGTCTCCGGACCGAGCGTGCTGTCCTTGACCTCGCCGAAATTGCCCATGTGCACGCCGCGCATCAGGTGCGCTCCGGGCCGCAGATGGGCGAACGGTCCGACCGACACGTCCTCGTCCAGTTCCGCCCCCTCCAACACCGATACCTCAACCGTGCAGCCATCGCCCAGGCGCGAGTCGCGAATGATCGTCCCGGGGCCGAGCCGGCAGCCGCGGCCGACGGTTGTGTTCCCCTCCAGGTGGGTATTGGCGAACACAAGCGTATCCGCGCCCAGCGTGACCTGCGGGCCAATGTAGGTCGTCGCCGGATCCTGCAGCGTCACGCCCGCCAGCATCCAATGCCGGTTAGTCCGGCGCCGCAGCGCCGCTTCGGCCTCAGCCATGTGCTCGCGGGTGTTGATGCCGATGACCTCATCTGGGTCGTCGGTCGTCACAACGGCCACCGTCATGCCGGCGGCCACCGCCTTCTCGACCAGGTCGGTCAGGTAGTACTCCCCTTTGGGTGACATGGGCAGCGCCGGCAGCGCGGACCACAGCCAGTCGGCGCGCAAGCAGTACGCGCCGACGTTCACCTCCCGGATCTGCCGCTGTTCCGGTGTGGCATGCGCCTCTTCCACAATGGCGTCCACGTCGCCCGAGCTATTGCGCACAATTCGCCCGAACCCGCGCGGCGATTCCGTTCGCGTGGTGAGGACTGTCATCGGCCCCGCATGACGGCGCTGCGCTTGGATCAGGGCGCGCAGCGTTTCGGGCCGGAGGAGCGGCAGGTCGGCACTGCTTACCAGGATCAGGGGCGCGTCCGAGGCGGCGGCGCGTGACTGGAGCAGGGCGTGCCCGGTTCCCAGGCGATCGGCCTGCATAGCCAGGGCGGCCCGCGCGCCGACAAGTTCCTTCGCCGGCGCCTGCGCTTCGGGGCCAATGACCACGACGACGCGTCCGTCCTCGACGGCTTGCTGTGCTGCCTCAACCGCCCATGCCAGCAGCGGGCGGCCGCCAAGCTCATGCAGCACCTTCGGCCGCGCGGATTTCATTCGCGTGCCGAGCCCGGCCGCCAGGACGACCGCCGCAACGTCAGCACTCATGGGTTTCTCCTCGCGGGGACGATCCTTGGATGGTCCGTCCCGCAGACCGGGAAGCAGGGGAGGCGGGGACTCAGGCAGGCTCACCGGGGGGTTACGGCACGTCAGGCTGGGGCGCCAGGATTCGAACCTAGATCCACGGATTCAAAGTCCGGTGTGCTGCCATTGCACTACGCCCCAGAGTCCCCCGGCAGGGGCCGAGAGCGCCGCCATTCTAACATAGCGGTTTCCGGCGCAGCCGCCGGCGCCACGCTCAGCCTTCGGCGTCCGGCTCTTCCGGCAGCAGGCCCAGGAGGCGGGCCTGTTCATAGGACAGCGCGTCGCCTTCCGCCTGGTTCCAATCCTTGGTCTCAGCGACGGCGTCGTCCCAAAAGGTCCCAACGTCCTTGCGTTCCACCTTGCGGGCAGCCGACGCCAGGTCACGAGCCGACACCTCCCGCACAGGTTCCACAGCCGGTAACCTCGAAAGCAGACCTACGGCCGGCGGCTTCGTCTCCAGCTCCACGACCCCCAGGCTCGAGAGCGCGGCCAGCAAGTCGCTGGCCGCCCGCCGGCCGAAATGAACCACGGCGCCCATCTGTCCAGCTTCGGGCTTGGCCTGGAAGACGATCAGCAGGCAATACGATCCGCCCACGTTGGTCATGTAGAAGTCGTACGCATGACCATTGAAGTACTGAAGGTTGCCGGGCAGCGAGGCGCCCATCAGATGGCTGACCTTGAGCCCTGCGGAGAAGGCCGCCATGAGCGACGGCAGCGTCGCCTCGAGATCGAGATTGACCAGATCCCCGGCGCGCGCAAGGACACGGCCATTGTCACCCACCAGGATCGCCGCTTCCGCCCCGAGCTCGCGGCGCAGGGCCGCCAGCCGTTCAGCGATGCGCGGCCGCTCTTCCTCCACCGCCTCGGCCGAGGGGCCGGGGGCGACGGCGGACTCGAGCGCGTGGGCGACCGCCTCCAGAAAGAAGCTTGTGCCCAGGGGCTTGCGCAGGAAGGCGATCACGCCCAGGGCGGCGGCTTCGGCTTCGATCTCATCCGTCGGTGCCCCGGTAATCATGATGGCGCGCGCCTTCGGGTTCTGCTGGCGGACTTTGGCCAGCAGCTCGAGGCCGGACATTCCCGGCAGGCGCAGATCGGTTACCAGCAGGTCGATGGGGCCGCGCGACAACTCGATCAGCGCCTCTTCGGCCGAGGCGACGTCGGCGACGTTGTAGTCCTGGCCCGAGAGTTCCAGGCTGGCGCGCAACATGCGGCTGACCTGGCGCTGGTCGTCCACCAGCAGAATGCGCGGGGCGGTCATGCAGGGGATTCTAGCACAGCGGGCTGGCAGGGCCACCCGAATGGGGTCGTCCGGCCGCGCACGCTCGGGCGGAGGAACCAAGGGGCATTCTCAACAGCATTCCTGCGGCCTCACCCCGTTCCCCCCTCTCCGCGGACGGCACCTTCATCCTCGAGCCTGCTTGGCGGAGAGGGGGTACAGGGTTTGGGGAGTGGGGGGAGCAATGCTCCCCCCACTCCCCAGAAGAAGACTCCCCTCCCCCTGCGGACGCGGGGCTAGATCGGAAGAACAATCTTGGG
>Ga0315274_10001633_pt1 | contig 34301 bp, 8 predicted proteins | sample YL17G02_20_MG_FD_203700 | JGI IMG/M metagenome (GOLD analysis project Ga0315274, IMG submission 203700) | Sediment microbial communities from Yellowstone Lake, YNP, Wyoming, USA - YL17G02_20 | ecosystem: Environmental > Aquatic > Freshwater > Lake > Sediment | place: USA: Wyoming | collected...
AAAGCTAAGTTTGCTATCTTTAACCATAGTGAGTTCTCCTTCTATGATGTTAATACTTTGTTATTGTTTACATTTAGTATACAACATCCGGGAGTGGAACTCACCATATATTAATCATACAGCCTACTTTTCAAAAGGGAATAAGATTGTGTATATGTTGTATAAAGCTTTTTAGCGGGTAGAAAGTTTAAAAAGATTTCAAAAAGTTAGTTACAAAGGGAATTTTCCATTTTTTTCGTTTGATAAATTAAATCCAATGAATTTATAACTTTTTTGAGGTTTTTGATATTGATTTTGTGGGAGTACGTGTCTAATTTCTGTCACTTTTTTATATAAAAAAAACAGTTGACATGGGTTTGATCTTCGTTTATAATAAGCACATTCGCTATTGGTGCGTAAAAACGCTTATTTTTAGAAAATCCGAAAGGTAAAACCTGATGAAATATATAACTTTTCTTACATACCTAAAGAATCTCGCCCTTATTTTTAAAAGTTTTTTTTCTTTTAGCAATCATAATCTTTATGCCGATAAGCAAAGGTACATGAATTTCCGAAAGGGGTTGATTTCTCAGGCTTATCGTTCTTATTGTTTTTTAAGGAATTTTTGTGCAGGGCTGTTTAACCTTGCGCTTAACCTTCTTTTACGTATGTGGTCTAAGTTAGATCCAGTAAGTATTTGTGAGGCTGAATAAGCTTCTAGTAAGGTTTCTTTCAAGGAGGATAAAAATTGAGTCAACAAAAAGATTTCTTTTCGAGTAAGGTTTTAAGTGTTCCCAACTTTTTGAGAAGGAGTTGTAAAATGAACGTAAAGAACGTATGGCTGTTGAGTTTTCTAGTGTTTGTGCTTGCCTTTGGTATGGTTGTTAGTAAGGGCAGTGCTACTATTGATAACGTAGAAGCAACTGACGCAGAAGGCCAGTCAAATGGAAACGATTTTAGTATACATGGTATCTTGATAACACTGGAAGGTGATATCGGCGGAAGTTCCGCTGTAAACCTCGGTAACTTGGAAATCAATCCCCCCGGTGGTCTCGTTGTAAAACGAGGTAATATCGAAGATGGCGGGAATCAACTGACTGGTAGAAGTGGCACCAAGATTAATGCTAGTGATGAGGTTACCACCGGTAATCAGGGTGAATATAGCCTCACGTTTATACTGCCATTTGATGCTCCTCTTGGTTTGATCACTTTTGGGTTTACCAATACCGTTGATGAACCCGATACAGAGACTTTCACCGTTCAGCTTCCGACGTTCGATAAGATACGTGCAAGCTACCGTGATGATGATGTATTCAAGAACGGTGAAACGTTATCATTCGATATTACACTGGAACTGAGCAATGATGAGGTGGAAGCTGTTACCATGTTGGGTGACTTCCGTAGTATTGATGATACTTTCGGAACAACAGATGGGAAACCTTATAATCATGACCCACTCAATTCCAACATGATACAGGATATGCCGGGTGTAAATGTTGCTACGGGTGTGAGTATCCCCAATGTTCCACCTGCCAATTGGGCGCAGCTTCTAGCTCTTGAGACGGCTGTCAAAAATGCTATCGCTTCTGGCAAGCTGATTCTTGAAGAGCAGGGACGTGGTGATTACAATGTAACATACACTATCCCGTTGAATAGCACAGCCGACCCTGGTGCGAAGCAGATCACCCTATATGGTATAAATGTTCCTTCCCGCTTCACTATTACACAGATAAAGAATATCTTCGATAATGTAGATGCTTGGACCGGAGAGACTGATGCACAGTTGTTTGCTCATCTTAATATCGTTCCGTGGATGAATGGTGTGGATTATAATGCTGATGGCGATCTTAATGATGATAATGAAGCCGATTTCATTAATCTTGACAATATCGCACCGAGATATAACTTCGCCATGATCAATCCATTCACCAACACCACTACTCTTTATACTCCCCCCAAAGTTATGTGGACTGACAAAAACAACAATGGTGTTGTTAATGACGGCGAACTTAACTACGCTTTCAAGCCGGGCGATAAAGTTTCAATCATGGTTCAGGTAAACCCCTGGGATTTGCTTAAGGCTGAGTTTGACAGGATTGATTCCGGGGATATAACTCCTGATATGGTTGATAACATGAGTATAAGGAATGTCAAGGTTACTGGAGATTTGAGTGCATTACTCGATCCTACCAAAGTTAACCTGACAAGCGATATGAATCTGAATGGTATACCTGATGCGGCAGAAGTTATTGCGGCTTACGCCGGGGGTACCGGTGGTGACGATGACTTTGATAAGGATGACACCAATGACGGTGTTGATGAAGAAGATTACACCACTAATGGATTCTATGAGCCGTTTATGTTTGTATTCACCTTCACTATAGATGATAGGTTTAAGGCGGCTTCAGGAACGAATCCTGTTACGGTGCTTGATCTGCCAGTCAGGTTTATGATAGAAGATTCAGCAGGTAACCAGGGACATTACAGCTCCGGATTGGAAGCTTACGATGTAATTACCAAAAAATGGGGTCCCGGCGCTTTGGGCAGCGACGCCGCTCATTTAATCGCTGGTGATCCTTTCCCGGTTCGTGCTGATGATACTACGTATGATGATGAACTCAGGAATGATATTGGACCTCTTGCTCATATTCCTGTTGAGGGTCTTTTCCCTGTATGGGATCCGGGGCATCATATAGTTGCCAATTGGCAAAGTCCGTGGCTTATTCGGATTGACAATTGGGCTCCTAGTGTATCCCGTGTTGAGGGATTGAACCTGATGGTGACAACTGCCGACACTGCTGTTAAAAATGGTGCGGCTGTTGTTAGTGAAGATGGATCGGGTGCAGGTGATGCAATAGTTACAACAGCACCCACCCCGCCTGATACGTTTTATCAGCATACAACACCCACTGTGATCGCAGACGCTGGAACGAATGTTCTCAGCCCTGTGGGAACTGGCAACTTCATATATGAGATTAGCGGTAATGAGGAAAATCTCGTATCATTGACGGTTGACTTCCCCAGTGATAATGACGTGGATCACGTGGTGTTTGAATATTCTGAGACCGACACGGCAGGATCTTATAAGCCAATGAAGGGAGTGCTTACTGGAGATAGAGATATTCCCGGACGCCCTGATTTTGCTGGTAATTACACTGATCTAGCCATACCTGGCGCAACGGAGACCGCATATCACGATGGCATCAATGGTGATGACGACACTGATGGCATTGCTGATATGAATGACAGCCAGGTTCGAGCGGCTATCATTCATCCACAAAGCGACGGCATTGATAACGACGGCGATGGCCTTGTGGATGCGGCTGACGTAGATGCGAACGGTATCAATACCGATATCTACGATGCTAGCAGAGACGAGGACGAAGATGCCATTATGGATGAAGATGAGTGCTTCGTCAGGACTGCCAGCCCGGCTGTGTGGACGTTTGATCCTGTCCGCATTGCTCGTGTGCTGAAGTTGGTTCCTGGCAAATCTTATGCCATTAAAGCCTTCGCCTATGACAAAGCCGGTAATATGCTGGAAAGTTCTGCCGCTCCGATATACGTGATATTTAACGTAGTCGGTAAGGGCGTTCAGGAAATGCCAGGTACAGCCAAAGCCGCCATGTATAAGGGAACTGATTTGTTTACTCAGAAATTTGTGCCTGAGAACAATCAGTATATATTCCAGGCGACTACGAGCCCGGCTGGTACAGTGAAGTCGGTTACTTTCCAATATTCAGTGGATGGCGAAACCTGGACAAATATCCCGGCAGACGATCCAATCACAAACCCGGATAATTCCGAACCGTTCAAGATTATGTGGACGCCAAAACTAGGCACCGCTAATTTACCGGCTGGTTATGTGGCTGGACAGGATTTGTTTATCAGGGCTTTGCCAACCAAGCTGGGTAATCTTGGTAAGTATAAGCCTGCAAGTGGCTTAACGCCTAATCTTGCGACGTTTACACCATATTATGACAGCCTTAATCAACCGATTTCGGCAGTTGCTCCTCCATTAACAGGTGCGCCTGATCTGACGATAGCAGTTACGGATGCTACTTCTCCTGTGCTTGCTATAACCAGAGCCGGCACTCCAGATAATGAAGATGCTGATCTGTCAGATGGAGCTTTGCTGGCAGTTGCTAAGGACGTCACACTTACGGCAGAGGCTATAGTTACTAATGCCCATGCCCACGACGTTGCTAAGGCTGTCTTCCAGTATGCTCTTGCCAGTCCTGATGGGACGGTAGTCAACTGGGTTGACATCCCCGGGACTGTTGATCTATATATCTTACCTTCTGGTACATCCCTAACTATTATACGTGCAGTTTCCAAGTGGGATACCACAGGGCTTATACCTGACAATGTCAGTAAGCGATATGATTTGAGATGCGTTGCCGTAGACATTGTAGGTAACAGCAAGCCGGAAAATGCACCAATTGCCCACGTGGTTGTTGGTAAAGGCAAATATGCGGCATTTATTACAGACCCGATGGTTGGACAGACTCTCTCTGGAACAACTTATACTGCCAAGGCATACGTCTACAATCTATCTACAGATCCGAATAGTGTCCGCACTGTTATATTCCAGTATCAGGTTGCTGGCGGCGCATGGACAATATTTGATTCTGTTACCAAAGGTGATACCCTGACTGGAACGGATACCGAAATCCTGACTGGAGTGACTACTGATTCACATGGTATGAAGCAGTTCGCCAACTTCTCAGTGTGGTATGGTAGCTGGGATATAAGGGATTTGAATGGAGATTACAGGGTCAGAGCTCTTACTGAGGATGATAGAGGCTATATCAATGAAGGCATTGAAGTAGCCATTAAGATTGCTGGAACCGCTAATAACAGAGCCAAGATCAGTAATTTCGTGAGTGATTCAGCAATGAATCCAAGAGTCTCCAAGAAGATCGCACGTGACGGCACTGTTCCAGACATCACGATAGTTGATTCGTATGACGTGGTGGACGATACGCTAAAGGTCGTCTTGAAGAGCCAAATAGTATCTGGTACTGCTGAAGAGGTAGAATTCCAGTATCTTGTCAATCCGAATGTTGCATCCACAGGTATCAATCCAAAATTAGATACTGCAGGATGGAAGACGATTGCATCAGATACGGATGGTTCAAACGGTTGGAGTATTGAATGGAAGATAACTTCAACGACTGCACCTGAACTCTTTGATTCACAGGTTGCTAAACTCGTTTACGTCCGTGCTGTGGCATGGAAAACTAAAGATGCTCCTACAACTAAAGATAAGTATACTGACGAAAGTAACTATATTCCATTCGTCGGGCTTATATTTGAAGAGTTACATAAACCGACTTGCACAGTTGAGAGGATCGAAGTTCTGCGTGATGGCGTAACTAAAGATATGGGTTCATACCTTCCGAGTGTTGCAGGTACCCCATCCACCTGGCTTGCTAAAGAGATGAGAGTGACTGGTGGTGCAACCCTGACGTTTATCCCGCATATAGTTGATCAGGGAACTGAAGATCATAGAGCATCTGGCGTTGTGAAAGTCGAGTTGTATTACAAGTATTACGTCAATCCGACTAGAGACGGTGATACTAATAAATGGATTAAAGGTCCTGAGGATGCAGAAGCGCCATTTGCTGTAGTTTGGAACACTACAAACATTCCATCTGGCAAATACGACGTTATGCTGGTGGCAACCGATCAGGTTGGCAACAAGTCAGCTAATATCTGGAACCTTGTGACTGGTCAGGCTGGTTTGAGAGGTCTTGGACTTACAAAGACTATAAACGTTGACATTGAAGGCCCGACAGGCTATATGGAAGATCCGGATGTTACCCATAATGCCAGTAAACTCAAACTAGATGCAACTAACAACGGTTTGATGACTGTCGCTGTTGGTTCCTCATGCAATGGTGGTGTGAAGATTGTTAGAGTGTACTACAGCCTTGCACCAGTAATCCCGCCAGAGACAAGAACAGATACCGGTGAATATACATTCCAGTATCTTGATTTGAATAACAACGGCGTTTTTGACCCGGGTGAACCTTATTGGGTATTGAATCCGCCGGGGCAGGGAACTGGTATTCCAGGAACACCAGGCGCTGGAACACCGCAGTGGATTGAGATTGCTAGTAAAGACATTAATTACAACGAATTACCATTCAATTTTGGTGCAGCTAATGTGTATGACAAATTTGCTGATTTTGGAGCCGATTTTGGATACTACTACTATGACGGAAACTCCAATGGTAAATACGACGTTGGCGAGCCTGTCTGGAAAGATGAGTGGAAAACTGGTGGTAACAAGGGAAGATATAACAATAATGACCGTACCATCAAGGAAACAGTTGTTCTAGGTGGTAGTACACCTCCAGATGAAGCAATTGGATCCAAGTTTGAAGATATGGCAGGTCTTGATGCTGTAAAACAATGCGTGGGTGTTACAAACGCCGTAGTAAAATGGGCTGATATAGATGGAATAGCTGGACTTACCAAAGGTGACTTAATCTGGGTAGATGTGAATGGTGATAACAAATTCACGTATACAGATGGTAAGAATCTATTTACTGCTGACCCGGGTGGAATGGCTGAACCAATAATTTATGCACCTATAGATATGGTGTGGCCGGCAGATAAATTGTATAATATTCCGCCTACTAATTACAGCTCGTATGACATCCGTATATTGGTACAAGATCGAAATGACAGTGTCAATAACGAGGGTAATTGGGGACCGGAAAATACTGGTTCAATTCATCTTGAAAATACCATGCTTGCGATCACTAAGATCAATACTATGGTTATCGAAGATTATAAGAAAGTTGAAAATGGACAGTTTGTAAATAGTGGTGCCTGGAGAGCTACAGGTAACACCGTTGACGTGACTGTCCGTGTATGGCCTGCTCCGATAGACGGCGCACATATAGAACTCTGGTTCAGATATGATAATGATCTGTATCCAGGTGCTATAGATGGTGACTATAATGGTTTCCCGGATAATGCTAACGTTGCTAATAGTAGATATGATGGTATTGATAATGACTGGGATGGTTCTATTGACGAAGACCAATCAATTACTGATGGTACTACTTATGACCCGGATTGGGGTGAAGTCAATACATGGCAGAGAGCCCAGGTGACTGGTGGAACGGTAGTCACAGCTTTAGGCGACGCTGATCCTTATACCGATAAATGGTTTGAAGTAAAACTAACCTGGGACGTCAGCACGTTGAAGGATGAGTTCCAGTATCAGATCATTCCGGTTGTCGTTGATGGACAGAATTATGGTGTGAAATTTAATTACGCCGGGTTGCCATGGACCAGGAGTGAAACTAGATTCCCGCAAAACAGCAATTTTGATGCCGCTTTTGCGAAGATTATAGTTGACCATCAAGGCCCATACTCATACACTCAGGTGGTTCAGAACAGCGATGATATTGGTGATGCTGAAAGAACGCTGGATTCATGGAATCCACTTGATTCAACTGCCTTACATTCTGTCACTGGTAGTGCAGATGACATGATTGTCCGTACCAATGATAGTAAAGATCCAGATGGAAAGACTAATACCGTTGGCCCTGGTAATGCAGGTGATGAGACGGATAACAACTGGGTAACTTACGATCTGCAAGCCAAGACTGTATCAATCATAGGTGGACTTGATTATACCAAGACGTTTATAGATACAATCGGCGGCGTTGAGTTCCAGTATCGCACCTTACCTGATGGGCAGTGGAAGACATTAGGATATGATTATGACCCGGATTATATGTCCTCCTTTAAGTATGGTAATACTGGTGATCCTTTAGTAGATGCCGTACCAATAGCAGACCCCGAACCAAATAATGATAGAGGCCGTGCTAATGACCTTGCTGGCTGGGTTGGAAGGTTAATTGATTATTATGGTGTGAATCGAAATGCCGCTGGAACTTTAACAGCTCCTTATACGACAAAGACACAAAGAATCGTGGAAGCAACATGGTCTTTGAATAACGTTGCTAATATACTTGACTTAGGTAAGTTCCCATGGACGAATGGAACTGAGTATGAGTTCCGTGTCATAGCCAAAGACCTACCTGATGGTTGGGGCAGTCCTGGTATTGCCACGAATGGCGATCCAGCAACAGCAACGGAATTTGATAAGAAGGTTGTTTCTGGATTAGTAGGTGTTGACGATAAGAAAGAATTTCTTAGGGGTATATATTGGAAACTTGGTGCGCCATTCATGTTTATAGGTGACAAAGCTGGTATCTTTACTCAGCCACACGTAGATGGTGCCAATAAGATTGAGTTTGTCCTTGGTCCAAGAGACGATGGCAAGGATACAAACTACTGGGTTGACAATATAGTGCCAAAGGCATCTATTATAAGGGTTGATGAAACAACCTTTGCATGGACTCCTGAAGCGGGCGTCGATCCAAATGCGGTAGCAAATGCTATTGATGCCAACGTAACAGAAGGCGATGACGTACTTATCGAGGCTATCGTCAATGCAGATCCTGATAAGAGGCTTGGAGCTAGCGTATGGGGTACCGGACAGCCTGCACAGGGTGATATATCTGAAGTAAGACTATATGGAAAGTCAGCTAATGCGGTATGGCAGATTGTTGCTTTGGGATATCCTGGTAGCGTCGGTGGCGGCGCAGGACAATCTGAATACGGCAACAGATTCACCTTCCGTGTTGATACCGAGCAGCTTGTTAAGACTCTTGGTGTTGCTAATGCTGGAAACCGTGACGTAACACTTGCGGTCGTGGCGATAGATGACAACAGCAACTATGAAACTTTAGTAAGTGAAATCGTTGTCAGGGTTGCTGACTTGATGGGTCCAAAGTTGAAGCTCGGTGGTCTTTCTCTTGATATTCTGCAATTGAAAGAATTTATAGACCATACTTCTGCATCATATAATACAGGAATTTCAAGTGTGCTTGCTTCACTTTACTCGAATATCTATACACACTCTCCAAATGCACCTGTTGGTGTAAATACCGGGTCTGTATTCTATGATCCAAAGTTTGTAGATGTTGTAAACCTTGACCTGAATAACTTTGGTAATGCTATATTCCCGGCGAATCTATCAGGGGATTACCTGTCAGGTACTGACTTCTTTGATCCTGTTGCTAAACGCCCAGCATTAAAGGTTTCTGGAGAGGTTTTAGACCTGTATATGTATAATCCACGTAAGGCAATTGGTGAAATACCAAAAGATGGTGTAACCATTACACTTTACGACAAGAATAATATGCCAGTGTTCAAGAAGGTGACTGGCAGCGATAGTTACTCTATTGATGTTAAGGTTTCGGATGATAGAGTCGAACCTGCGAAGATTTCACACATGTTTGTATTGTCTGAAAACTCAGCAAGACTGTATCTTCCAACATGGACTGAAAATGGGCAGACTAAATCAAGGTTTGAGGGTGTGAAACTGTTCTACTCATCACTCCCCAATACTAGCCTATCAGGACTCCCTAATACTGGTCCGTTGCGTGCGAGTTTACCAGCTCCACCGTCGGATCTATGGACAGGTACATTCATGACACCGCCGGCGCTGCCGTTTGGTGATAGTGCAACAATGACACCTGCATTTAACAGCAAGGGTGAGCCTATATGGACAGCCACAATGAACCTGGAAGCTGGTAGGACGTATTATTACTACTTCGTGGTTGATACTGTTGGTGATACATGGGTTATCCCGGATCCGAAGAGCCTATCTTTTGATGAAGGCACAGGTCCTATGGCTGATTGGTGGGTAAACAACAAGCAGTCTATAGTGCTTAAGAACTTGTTTATCAACTTACCCGGTGTTTCTAAGATATGGGTACCTGGAACGCCGGCTGGAAATAAAGCTGATCTACCTTCTCTTATATATAGTGGCGCGCTTCCGCCGGTTGATGATGAGTTCTGGTTTACACGTATTAACCTTGATGGATTTGCTGATGGTGGATACGAACTAAGAGTAGACGTAAAAGATAGTGCTGGATACGTTACTCAAGCGGCTATAAGCAAGACTCTTGTGCTTGACCGCACTCCGCCTGCTGTTGATCCAACAGCCGACATTAAGGTTGCCGGTAGAGTTAAGGCTAATAGTTCTGCTCCATTGACTGCTGTCTTCAAAGATCAAGCGGGTGTAAACGCTGTTGAAACCCAGGGTGTATTGTTTGAAACTTCGAGGGAAACACCTGGGCATCAGGGCGGTAACACTCAAGAAGCAACCAGCGTATGGCGATATGCAATTAGCCCGGAAGATCGAACAATAGTAAGGCCTGAATATCAGAGCATACTAGACACTTACATAAATTCTATTCAAGGGATTAAACCAATAGTTGATCAATTTAACTGGCTAAAGAAAATAGCGCTAGATATAGACCCGGCTGATGGGTGGTCAGTGCCATGGCAAACACCAGTTACAGATCAGAATGTCAAATTCTACGTTCGTGCAGTGCCATTTGATGATGCACTAAACGTTCAGGTTGACCAGACTAATCAGGTTGTAGTATGGGTTGATGGTACTGTGCCAAAGGCAAAGATACTGACAGCATCTATTAACCGTAATGGTACTCCTGTAACCGACGGCGCTGATGGATTTGAAGTACAGCCAACTGACAAGGACGTCACACTGAGCGCTAGAATTGAAGCAAATAGTGATGGTGATCTGAACCTTGATGGTATAATTGATCCGGGTGCTGGAGAGAATGCTAACCATGGTGTCAAGAGTGTTCAGTTTGAGTATACTCTTAGAGAGCTTAAGACTCTGGAAACACTTTCAGACATTAAATGGTATCCGATTAGAGCTACTCAGTATAGTGAGCCGGTGCTTGCTCCGAATGCTGATGGTTCATGGTCAGTGACATGGCAGGTTGATTTCTCGAAAATCTATAATCAGGAAGTAGATCAGTATATGTACCTGCGTGCCGTTGCTGAAGATGAGGTTGGTAACAAAGATGAAACTGACCCAATCCTGGCAGTTATGGTGCTGAATGATGTTACAGGCCCTCCGGTACAGATTAAATATATCAAAGGCCCGCTCTGTGCTGTAGATGAAAATGCTTTGTCACCACACCTTGCTGTAAGCCGTGGCACAACTGATGTCAAGGTTAGGTTTACTAATAAGGTTGCGGTTGTAAAGTTAAGCTATCGTGCAGCTGGTGCGACTGATTGGGTTGAGATTAAATCTGCATCACGCACTCTCAATGCTAATCTGTTCCAGAATCCAGTTATGACTATCCAATGGGATACATCAAGACTGGAAGGTGGAAAATACGAACTCCAGGCAATCGGTTATGATGGAGACGGTAATCCGACATCTGATCCGCATTCGATCTTTGTTATAGTTGACTATACCGAACCTGTTGCCAGTATCACACGTATCGGTGTTGATATGGATGATAACCTTGCTGACAATGCTTACGAATCTGCTATTGATTTTACAACGGGTTACTTCAGGTATGCCAGAATTGATCATTATGATAGCCAGGGCAAGCCAGTCTATCATTACTTTGGAGTTGAGATAAAGGCTAAGGCTGATGCAACTGAGCCAACGAATAAAGTTGAGGCTAAATCTGTTGTGCTGCAATATTTCAACCGTAGTTCAGCGACATGGCAGACAGTTAATTACAAAACCACAGTTGGTTCTGCAATTGCTGATACTCCCGTTCTGTTTATCTATAACAAAAATGCTGATGATTGGACGTTAACTTTGGCTGGTGATAATGCCGGCGGTGAAAATGCTCTTGGCAAACTGCTTCCAGGTTTGAAAAATGGAACAGATGGTGAAGTCTGGTTGCGTGTCCTTGCTATAGACTACGCATGTAATAGCAATAAGATGGATAAAGGTACAAAGCTGTTGGCTGACGCCAATCCACCAGAAGTTATAAATGTCTATAGTGGTGGTAGAGGTTATGAAGGTGGAGATACTCCGACTCGTATCGCTAAAGGCGGCGACCCGGTTGATCTCTGGGCTAAAGTTTCAGATACAGCATCAGGTGTGAAGTATGTTACATTTAAGATTCAAGGAACTAAGCCAAATAATAATGATGCTACAGATCCGAAGAATGTTCTTGAATGGGAAGTTATTGGATCTGGTGTATCTGATTCTGATAACGGATTTGAACAATTATGGCACTTGCTCTGGACTACACCTTTGAACCAGGATGGGGATAACTTCACGTATGTAATCAGGGTAGAAGTTGGTGATAAGGCTTCCAATACTATCAATCCAAATCCATCCACTCAGTCTGCTAGTGTTTTGGTGGAAAAGGATGTTACTCCACCAGAGCCACCGCAGGTGCTATTTGTTATGACACATGCACGTGCTATTACTGGTGAAACAGATCCAGCAGGATATATACTAAATGAGTATAATGCCGCTGATTATACCAAGAGGAAGATGCTTCCAATTGGTCTGGATCCTTTAAAATATAAGGTATTTGACCTGTATAACGATCCAACAAAGAATGAGGCGATATATATCAATTCTGCTGATCAACTGGATAATGCTCTTGAAGTATGGGTTAGGACACCTGATCTAGAATTTGGTCCACAACTCGGTAAGTCAACTCTCAGACAATATGAGAACTTGAATACCGGTGCCCTAGATAAGGATCCAGAATTTATAAGTGTTGAAAATAAAGCACTTGGTAGAGACCCTGGTATTAATCGTGTTTATGTTGACTTTGCACGAGATCCAAATCAGGATGGCGATCCTAGTGATATAACCGGTTGGATCCCGTTGGATGCTAGCCAACAGCAAGCTGGCCGTGGTAATCAGTTTGCAGATCCAAGGAACCATGATGATGGTACAGATGGTAATGTATACCTTAAACAACAGCCTCTTACTGTTGCAGATGTCGCTAGAATCAAATTACGGAATGGTGATAATAATGATACACCCGGTTATGCTTATTACTGGGTAATGGGTGCCAAAGCTAAACAAGCGGTATGGAATACTGAGGCTTCTGTGGATGATGCCAATGATACTCTCGATCCGAACCTTGCGGCTGATGGTATCTACTACATCCGTACATGGGCTGAGGACAAAAGTGGTAATGGTAATCCGAATGATGCTAGAAGAAAATACAGATATACAAAGATCATCATCCAGAACCAGGATACAAATCCACCAGCTAATACAACGATTGTCAAATTGAACGAAAGAGACCAGGCTAACTGGGCTCCATTGGAATGGAAGATGCATTACGTTCGTGTCAGAACATGGAGGAACCTAGTGGGTCCGTGGTATATGGGTGGATATGCAGGTGAGGCGGCTTCGGCTGCAACAAAACTGTTGAAACCTGTTATTAATAACAAGTTCTTTGGTGATATTGACTACATTGTAGTAGAAGCCCTGGATCCTGAAAGCAATACATGGGTTGAGATTGGAAGTATATCAACACCAACTTCAGACGGTGCTAATTTCTTTAACGACGGCAAGATGGATTATTATACTGAATGGTTAGTTCCTATTGACCCGACATTAGTCGGTGATGGAACTACCCCGATGCGTGCCTTCGCTGTTGATAATGGTGGTATTCTCCTTAACGGGAATGGTGAGCTTAAGAGCCAGCATGACAACAGAGGCAGACGCAATGTCGAGAACAGAGAAGCTGTTCCAAAGTATAACATTATGGTAGATAACCCAAGAGCACAGGTAGTATTACCTGCGCCGGGAACAGTAATAGAGCGTGGTGTAACTACAGTTGCTATTCAGGCTGTTCCTGTTGAGCTTGCTGGTTGGGATACTGCTAAAAATGGTACTGATGTTGGTCAGGTAGTGTTCCTTGTCAAGAGAAAAGCCGCTCCTAACGGTGGTGTTGAAGGTCCATATATACTCCTTGATGCAAAAGATAACGACCTTGATGGACGTTTTGGTGAAGACCCAGTTGCTGGTAAGGATTATGATAAAGATGGAAAACAGGGTGAAGATGGAGTTGATCCGTCTGATACTAATGAACCATATTCTGTATACTGGAAAGTACCAGATTGGCTAGTTATTGATGATCCGCAAACTGAAAAGGTTATTGAGCAAAGTGCTCAGTATTGGATTATAGCTGTTGCAGGTGATTCAAATACTGGTCCGATAGACGTCAATGGTCAACCAACTGCTGCTCAGATTCACTGGGATAATCCATCACACATCTATAAACGTACAAATAGAGCTTCTTTAGTTACGGTGGTTGATAACCATCCACCGAGGACAAGAGTTCTACAGGTAGGTCCTTACAAGGTCCCGTCTGAAACTAAGATGGTTGTTGGTAAGACTGTGACAGTCTTTGCTGGTGACACTGAAGTAGATTGGGTTCCACCCACAACATTCCCGGAACCTAATTGGAGTCTGTATATACCAAAGAATGTTAATGATTCAACTGCTCCAGCATGGCCTGATAATAATGCACCATGGACTTATGGTATGATGTATCCATCAATGTATAACCCGGATGTTGTTTGGGATAACGAACTCTATAAACCAGTAACCAATGTTTATAGCCCAACGGACCCAACGTGGGCGGCTGGTAAGCCGGCTGAGTGGAGAGCCAATAACCGTGTAACTCTCAGGTATGCTGGTCCCTATGCTTCAGATGCAACGATACCAGCGTTCCCGACATCAGGACAAAGCTGGGAAGATACTGCATGGAAGACTGCTGAGGCAGATGCTATCCACATGGATGTTGATAACGTTACAGGTAACCCAACAGGATTAGGTGATGCTGGTGTTCCAAGTTGGCAGGTAACTAACTGGGTTACGGGTGATCCGATTCTACCAGATGGTAAGTATTTCATAACCATAACTGGAACAGATGACATTGGACATACAACAGGTGTTCCTGTTGGCACAACCGAACCAGTAATGCCTGACATCGCTGAAATCTACATTAAGAATACTACAAAACCAATTCAGCTTTTGGCGTCTCAACTTCAGACTAATGGTACGCTTGTAGCGATAACCAATAAAGAAATGGAAAGAGGCGAACCGCTGGTATTGGGAGTAGATCCCAAGATGGATGTCGAGGATCTGGATAAAGTGACGTTCCAATTCAAGGCTCAACATGATTACGATTGGAAGAATATCAGTCCTGTTGCAGAAACTCAACCATACTCAGTTACTCTGAGCCCGGTTGGTGGATGGGATGGAATTACTAATCTTCCAAATGTTACTCCAGTTACTCCAAGTCCAAGCAATATTGTGCTTGGTGCTGTGTATCAATTCAAGGCAGTCGGGCAAGATCAGATCGGTAATAAGGTTGACTCAAATATTATCGAATTGACTGTTGTTGATAAAGTAGCTATGGCATCCATTGCTAAGATTTATCGTGTTGATGGCTATAATGGTGACGAAAAAACACTCGATCCTCAGCAAATTAATATGCCGAAGCTTACTGGTAAGATTAGCCTTGCTGGTTATACTGATTCCGATGTAGTTTCTGTTACCTTTAGATATAGGTCACAGGGAGCTACAACATGGACTGACATTGAAGCTATATTGAAGAGAGCAACTGGGTCAGATCCATGGGATCAAGATGGTTACGTCTATACAGGTATGAATAAATGGAGCGTAACCTGGGATACAACTACACTTTCAGATGGTATATATGAGATGACTGTTGTAGCCAATACAGGTGAAAACAAGTCAACACCATCTAATATCCTGACAGTGGTTGTAGATCATAACGCTTATGACATATTTGATGGTATCACTGATTCAACGCCAAAGAGTGGTGAAGCAGTTGGTGGATGGACTCGCAGACCGGTTACATCACAGAACCCGATTCTTGATCCAGATCAGAAAGAGATGATTGGACCAAGAGGTGAAGTGGATGTTTGGGTTACATTCGGTAAGGGATTTGCTGACCTTGATATGGGTGTTCCGACAAATGGAAATACTCTAGGTACAAATCTTGGTACGGCGCTTCTGCCATCTCTGAAATTAGAGTATAAAGAAAGTGCATACCCGAATGTCGGAGATAAGACTAAGGATGATAGCTCTTACTGGAAACCAATTTGCAATCAACCAGACATAGTTTATGATGCGGCAACCAAGAGATTCTCAACTGTTTGGAAAACTGCAGCAACCAACGTCCTGAATGGATACTACGATATCAGAGTGACTGTCACAGATGAAGCTGGTAACGTTGCATACAAGATAATTGCTGAAAGGGTGATTGTAGATAATACAGCACCTGATGCAACGATTACGAATATTGCTGGTGATACTACTCTGACTTATGCTGGTAATGGTCAGGCTACCGATACGGAACTTAAGAAAGATGAAAAGGTAGTAGTGAAAGCAACCGTAGTTGACTCACTGACTGACGTAGCATACGTACAGTTCCAGGTTAAGGTTGATAAGCTTAATGCTGGTTCGCTTGTAACTAACTTTGATTACGTGCCAAATACTGATACTGCTGGTATTTTTGACATTACTGTTGCCATGACTAATTGGGTTGACATCGGGCTTGCTACAAAAGATGCTGACCCGAAGGATAGTTATTCACTGCTGTGGAATACCACAGGGCTATTTGAAGGTGAATACAGGTTGCGAGTCAAGGCTACTGACCGACTTGGTAACATGGATTATAGCGGAGAAGTGATTGTTACTGTGATAGACACAACACCACCAATTGCATCAATTGTTGGTTACTATCCAAATCAGCTACACTTCCTGAATTGGCCAAAGAAATATTGGTACGATACAATCTATGCGGCTACCACGTGTCAGGCTGACGTACAGGAAGTACAGTTCCAGTATAGAAGCGTTAATGATCCAAGCTGGATAACCATAGGTGTTCCTGTTGGTTACTTAGAAACAGTTGCTGACAAGATAGATACAGTATCTAAGATTTCACAGAGATTGTTCCCAACAGCTTTAGCCGTAAATGAGGCAATTATAGAGTTGTTTAATTGGACAGGCCTCTGGGGAACCACATGGCAACCGAAGCTGGCTGATGGTACTTATCAGTTAAGGGCAGTTGCTAAGGATTGGAGCGGAAACGTAGCTCCGGAACTTGCTCCGATTCTAACGGTATCTGTTGTCAACGGAGTTCTAACACCAGTAACTCCTGGTTCTGGTATCAAGATTGACTTTACTGCTAACCTCGGTGGAACCGGTGTCGGTGATCGCTCTGCTCAGTGGGATCCTACTACTGTAAGTGAAGGTGATCCAAACTATTCCGCTACACCAACGGTTGTGCTAGAAGTTGAGTCTTCAGAAAAACCAGCTATCTTTGTATTGGGTGAGTTCCAGGCTCCAGAAGGATTATCATTTAATGGTGGTTTAATCATTAGCAATCCTAATGGGCTTGTGATAGGTGGCGAGATGCTTGATCCAATGCCGGTTCAAGGAGAATCAGGCAAATGGAGAGCAGTGCTAAAAGGCACTGAGCTTCCATTGATGAATTGTGGTAATGACACAATCTCATATCTGGATCTCCTACGTCTTGGCGGTAAGCTGATTGCATTTGCTACTACAAATACACCTAATGGTGTAACCAGTACATCTTTGATGATGGATGACTTGAAGATATACCCAATCACTGCTGAGCTTGGTACAAACGGTACTGCTGTAAGCAAAGACAAGGTAGTAAGCGTAGTAATTCCTAGAGCGGCAATACCTGAGCCACAAGCTGTTGATGGTCATACGCTTATAACAAAGATGGGCCTTATGATTACGCCTGTTATTACACCAAATACACCGAAAGAGCAGCGTTTGATAATGGAACCAGTTGGTCAAGCATACAGTATAGATATATATGATTACTGGACAACTGGACAGGTCTGGATTACACAATTTAGACCTGGCTTTGAGCCAAAGATAACGTTAGATTATAGTGGATTTGGCCTTCCAACCGATGCTGAAGCCAAGGGATTTGTCTCAGTTAGATACTGGGATCCACAGCCTGGTGGAGACAGTACTACTTATGGTGGACAATGGGCGAATGATGATATAATCAACCTATCAGTGGATACCATAGCCAAGAAAATTAGCTTCAATCTTAAGAAGTTTGGTTCTTATAACAGTGCTGGTAATATAGTACCACATACTATCTACAGCATTGTTCTTGAGAAGTCACTTGGCAGGATTGATAACGTAACCTTCTATGAAAGCGTTAGCAGCTTTGCAGCTAATAAAGAGTATTACGTTGCGGCATACAAATATCCAGCAGAACCTGATATTAGCTACATGAGGGATACGGATGACGCAGTTATCCAGTTTAGAATAGTGGAGCCGGCTGGAGTTGATGACAATAGCATAAGACTCTATATTGATGGTGTGCTTTTGGGTTCTGGTACGAGAGATTTCTCTCTTGCCAAGTATGCACCAAACCTTGAAAGTGATCGAATTTACAAATTTACCGTGCCAAAGCAACTTGACTTAGGTGAAGGCTTGCACGTAGTAAAGATCGAGGCTTGGGATAAATCAGATGCAGTTGATGAATCTAACTGGATGCAGCTTGAAACAACTGCCAGGTTCTTCATTGACAGAACTCCACCGCAAGTCGTAACGCAGGGAGCTCAAAAAGGTGGTATACGCTACTTCAAATCAGTTGAAGGTGCAATTGCAGCAATAACTATGGTTGATGAAGGTGTTGGTCTTAAAGCCGCTGATCTTCAGAAAGCTATCAGTGTGGATGTATTCAAGTGGTTGACACCACAAACTACAACTCTAAGACCAACAGATCAGGGCAATGTAATCAACTATCAACGCAAGACACTCATTGCGACAAGTAAGCCGATACTTGAATATGCTGATGATTATACACCAGATGGTATTGATAATGAGACCTGGGTTGGTATACACGATAATGCCTCAGATCAGAGACATAAAGCATGGCGTGCAAGTTACAACATACAGGTTGGCCAGGTTGTTGATGGAGAAACCTACGAGGTAGTCTTCTATAACACGAAACCGCAACCAATGGTGCTTGACTTCCACAACGAGAATGCTGTGTATCTCTATGAGGATCTTACCAAAGCATATCTGGCTGTGTGGAAAGGTGATACGGCAGATAACCTGAGTGTTAGCACAGACCAGATTGGTATAGTCGCTGTTCCTGCAACGCAGGTTCCGGACTTCTATAAGCTTGGTATCGCTAACCTGATTACAACTGCTGATCCGTTTGCGGGATATTACAAAGGTACATTCCTTGTAGATATTCTTGGAAATGATGGTTCACCAATACCACCTGTGCCAAATCCAACTACTGAAGCAGATCAGAGTTTGGCTACTCAGAGCGTAGCATCCTCTTCTAACAATGAAAGTGGATCAAACAGCAGCGCAGTGGGAGATATAGTAGATGCTATATCTGGTTTGGTTTCCCGTGTAACATCAGCATCCAGCAGTGAAAGTGACACTTACTTTGTTCGTAACCTTGTTGCTGATACACGAGGTCCAGTAGTTACACTCAATGTTCCTCAAGGTGTTAAAGCTAATGATCCAGCCGCTACTGTCTACGGAACGATTATAGACGACGGAAGCGGAATAGCTAATGCGAAACTCGTCATCAATGGCGTGGTTAAAGCAGAGAAGAATGGTCCAATTAGCAACGTAACACTTGAATACACCTTTGGTAAGGGTGAGGTTGTTGGTGCTAACGAAATCAAGATAGTCGTAACAGACCTTGCTGGTAACGAGACTGTTAGCCGTGGTTCATTCGGTGTCCAGGAAATGGATGCACCGACTATCAGTGATATGAGCCCAGAAGGTGACGGCGTAGCAGATGCTACACCGACTATCAGTGCAGCATATACCGACACAACTGGAATTGACTTGAGTAGTGTGACATTAACACTTAATGGTGCGGTTCTTACTGATGTAACAATTGGCTCATCAAAGGTTAGCTACACACCAACAAGTCCGTTGAAGGCAGGAGTTCAATACACTGTTAAATTGGCTGTGAAAGATACTGCTGGCGTTCCATCTGAAAAGATATGGACGTTCAAACTTGAAAATACAGCTCCATCAATCACAGACACAACACCGACTGGTGTAGATACAGTTGGAACACCTGTAATTTCAGCGAAGTTTGCAGATTCTGGAACTGGTATCAATAAGGATACTGCAAAACTGAGGGTAGATAGTCAGACTGTAGAAGCTCAGGTAACTGATACATGGATCAGCTATAAACCGTCTGCCGTCATGGCAAAAGGTAAGCACGTTGCTGAAGTGTCAGTCGCTGACGTAGCAGGTAACGTTGGACTACTCAGTTGGGACTTCTCAATTGAAGAAGAAGCTCCAAAGATAACCGACGTAATGCCAAGCGGTGATATCAATGACGATATGCCTGTAATTTCAGCTAAGTATAGCGATAGCGGAACCGGTATTGATACTAAATCGGTAACAGTAACGCTAAACGGTGAGCAAGTTCAGGCAACAATCGGTGAATCTCAGGTTAGCTATGCAGTGAAAGAAGCACTCAAACCTGGTGTTGGATATGCCATCGGAATCAGCGTTGCAGATAAAGCAGGTAATATTGCAAGTGCAACCGGCAACTTCAAGCTGGAAGGTACAAAACCTGTTATTAGTGGTATGAGCCCGACTGGAACAGTCCAGAGCATTGATGTTGCAGTTTCAGCCAATTACAGCGATGCCGGTTCTGGTGTAGACATTACAACAGCCCTTATGAAGGTTGATGGTGTTGTGGTGAATGCTAATGCTTCAGCGTCAGGAATCAGTTATCAGGCTACAAATCTGACTCATGGCGAACACACCGTCTATGTTGAGGTTGCTGACGAATTCGGTAATGTTTCAAGCCAGAATTGGACGTTTAAGGTTGAAGAAACACCACCAGCCATATCGGTTGTTGAACCGAATGGTGAAGTCAACACGGCTACTCCAGTTTTGAAGGCAGCATATAGCGATTCAGGTACTGGAATCAATGTAAGTAGTGTAGTGCTTTCACTTAATGGTCAGATACTACCGGCGATTGCTACAGCATCTCAGGTTAGCTACGAGATACTGACTCCGTTGGAAAAGGGCGTAACCTATAAGGTTTCTGTCCAGGTGGCTGACAAAGCTGGTAATATTGCATCCGCAGATGCTTCATTCAGCCTTGAGACTAAGGCTCCGACAATATCTGGAACTAACCCAACAGGTACGGTCGCTGAAGATGAAGCCGCTAAGGGTGTGATGGTTACAGCCAAGTTGGCTGATGACGGATCGGGTGTCAACCCAGAATCAGTAAAGATGTGGCTTGATGGTGCTCCTGTTGCAGTAAATGCAACTGCTGAGAACGCAACTTACACTGCCAAGGGACTTGGTTACGGTGAACATAATGTTAGACTCGTGGTTGCAGATATGCTCGGTAATGTTGCTGATACGTCATGGAAGTTCTCCGTGGCTGACAGCACACCTCCGACTGTGACGGTTGTTTCACCAAAGCAGGATGCTGTTGTCGGTGTAAGACCAGTTATCAGAATCAGCTATGCTGATGAGGGTTCAGGTGTAGACCTTACATCAATCACTGTGAAGATTGATGATCAGCCAGTCGCTGCTGGTGCTATGGCGCCGGCGAAGCCAGGTGATGCTAAGGTCGTGAGCGCAGGTGAGTCTTCTTATGAAGTTAAACTTGCCTACGGTTCACACTCCTTAACAGTCGCTGTGAAAGACGTAGCTGGAAATGAAGCAACTGCTGAAGTCAAATTCATGGTTGAAGGCGATGTTCTTGAACTCGTCAAAGCTCATAACTATCCGAACCCGTTCCGCGGTGATGCTACAAAGATCACTTTTGGATTAAGCAAGAGGTCTCAAATCAGTATCAGAGTCTACGACTTCACTAACACGTTAGTCGCTACTGTGGCTGAAGATGAGACTAGAGATGCTGGTGAAAAAGTAGAATTCGCATGGGATGGAACTACGGATGCTGGTGGCGGTAGACAACTTGCCAATGGTGTTTACTTCTGCCAGGTCTTATCAAAGACTGATAGCGAGACAAAGTCTGAGATTATAAAGATTGCTCTTGTGAGAGAGTAAATCTAGTTGAGGAGAGGGAAAAACCCTCTCCTCCTCCCTTTGCTCCAACGCGATAAAGATACTGTTTAGAGGAGGTTATTATAATGATTCGTGGGAAAGAAGGATGGATTATAATAGGAGCGATGTTGCTTTTGCTGACTTTGTCGAGTATATCGTTTGCAGCAAGCAGTGACATCGTTAATGCTGCGTCCTATCTTAGGATGGGCGTAGGTGCCAGGTTTCTGGCAATGGGTGGTGCGTCTACAGCCGCTGTGGATGATGCTACCGCTGTAGTGTGGAATGTTGCAGGTTTAACTAAAGTAGAATCTGCTTCTGTAGCTAGTATGTATAGCGCAGGTGATCAACTCGACCGCAGACATAATTTCTTAGCCTTAGCTAGTACTGTTAAAGGTATTGGCTCTTTTGGTATAGGATGGGTGAATGCTGGTGTCGTAGATATTCCACGCTATAATGATCAAAATGTTGCAGAAGGCTCATTTAATAGTTCGGAGAACGCATTTTTGTTTTCTTATGGAGCAATGTTTAGACCGGTACGTTTGGGTGCCGGAGTTAAAATACTCCATCAGAAGATAGATCCGGAAAGCAATGAAACCAAAATGGGATTTGGTGGACTTGATATAGGTGCACTTGCGGATCCTGTTGAGGCTATTACTGTGGGACTCTCCGTACAGAATATTCTTGGGAAGATAGCTGATGCCTCAGTACCTACTGTTTTGAGAGTTGGTACAGCAATTAGGCTTCTTCCAGAAGACGATTTGCTAATATCTGTTGACCTTACTAAAGCATTTGTGGACTTGAAGGGGAAGACGGCGGCTTTGCATATCGGAACAGAATATTGGGCGGCTGATCTCGTTGGCTTTAGATTGGGCTTTAGCAGTGAGAAGCAGTTTGCCGCTGGAATCGGTATCAAGATGTCTAACGTGTCTGTTGATTACGCTTACACAATACAAAGAGACGGTTTAGAGCCGGATGTGCATTACGTATCAATATGCGCGAGCTTCTAACAAGAACGCTAAGGATGAGTAGCTGAAAAGGAGTGTGATAAGAATGACCTCTGTTCGACGACATTTTACCGTAGGTAAGATTATCATGGTGGTGCTACTCGCAATTCTCTTGACGGGTCTTATCTCTGTGAGGAGTTTGCGCGCTCAGCTTAAGAAGGAAGAGGTAAACTTCGAATACATGGCGGCTGTCACCATGAAAAGCGGAGACGTCCTCTGGAACCTTGCAGAACAATACTATAAAGATCCAATGAAATGGAAATATATAGCTGAGAAAAATAAGATCCGCAATGAACGAAGAATCCCTATCGGTACTGTAGTATACATACCGGTTGAAGATGCCAAGAAAATTGCGAAAGAAGCTGAAAAGGTAATTGAAGCTAAGAAAGTTGCTGTTGATGAGTCAGCTCTGAAACTTGCAGAACTGCAAAAAGAGCTGGATCGCATAAAGAAAGATTATGAAGGGTGCCTTGCTAAGATCAATGAATTAACCGAGATGCTTAAAGAGAAAGATGCATTGGTCGCTGAGCTTGAAGGCAAGATTAATGGACTTAATAAAGAACTTGAGGCTCAGTCTGAACTCGAGGCAAGAATGGAAGATATGCGTGTTGCAGCGAAATCTACCGCTGAGCGTAAAGATGAACTGTCAGGCGCATTGAAAGAGAAAGATGCAGCTATAGCTGAAAAAGAAGCTAGGATAGCTGATATGGAATGGAAGCTCAAGCAATCTCAATCTGAGATAAGCAAGATTGAAGGCGCATATAACGAACTGAAAGTAAAAATTGAGCAAGCTGAAAAAACAAAAGCTTCTGAAAAGCCAGCAAAGGCTAAGTTTGTCTCCGACCCACGCTCCAGGGTCGCAGCTATGGCCATTGCTCTCGTCGGTTCGATTATATGGATGGCTTCTGATAAATGATAGATTTCTGAAAATTTTACTTTCCCACGAAAGATGATAACAAGGCTACGCCATGGTTGCGTATAAACCATAGTGTAGCCTTTTTTTATTTCCAAAGGTGTCTGTTACTGTAGGACTTTCTTTTGTTGGTGGTGGTAGATTACTCGCAACGGGTGTTTACTTCTGCCAGGTCGTATCAAAGACTGATAGCGAGACAAAGTCTGAGATTATAATGCCAAGCGGTGATATCAATGACGATATGCCTGTAATTTCAGCTAAGTATAGCGATAGCGGAACCGGTATTGATATTAAATCGGTAACAGTAACACTAAACGGTGAGCAAGTTCAGGCAACAGAAAGATTGCTCTTGTGAGAGAGTAAATCTAGTTGAGGAGAGGGAAAAATCCTCTCCTCCTCCCTTTGCTCCAACGCGATAAAGATACTGTTTAGAGGAGGTTGTTATAATGATTCGTGGGAAAGAAGGATGGATTGTAACAGGAGCAATGCAGAATAAATATCCAACTCCTTGCAGTGCTTGGAGAGCAGAATGGATTCAATCAGATGATGAATCGTTGCCATGATTTGCAAAACGGGTTCATGTTTTCCAAGGACATTATGATGGAAGAACTGCGATATATGGATGATACCTTGGTTATGTAATGCTTCGTCTAGAAGTTCCAACAGAGAACGAAGAAGAGCACAGAGACTTTCGATATTTTCGATATACAATAATAGCTCATATAACTCGGCTTTGTTAAATTAAAGGCAAAAATACGACTCAGATTAAGTCGTGGTGCTGGCTAAAGTATGACTTAATTAGCAAAAGATATAATCCTTCTCCTAATCCTAAAGCATGATCTAATTAACAAAAAGTTTGTCTTTTGATGAATCTCAATAATGGTGCGGATTTTCATGCTATTCGATAGGAAAACAATAGATCATGCTTTAGTCCGCATGGTTATTGGTTTTATCGCCAATATTGAAACTTATTTTAACAAAGTAGAGTTCTAACTGAAAAACTCGTTATCAGTACGCTTTTTGCACTTGAACACCCTTTTGGGTGCCACGACGAATTTGATCGAATTCCTTGAAATTGCTAGTCTGAACAGCCTGATTCTGCAACTCTATGTTGGCACGGTAATCTGCCTGCTGAGATTCAATTTGAATTCCTTGTTGTTGCGGTTTTTTAGCAAACTCAGCACCTTCTGGTATACCAAGCCATTGCTTGCCACGATAGAAAGCGTAGGTGTCTTTGTTCTCCCTCGCTATGACTGTTGCTATGCCGTTGATACCATCAGCGATGAATAATCCTCGTAAATCAGTCTTGCCAGACTTGAATTCCTTTTGTGCTGAACCGATAGCTTTAACATGCACACCTTCTTTATATACGCCTTTTACAACATCACGGACGTTTACACGAACCCTTCCGCTTCCAGGGTCTTCCTGAATTTCAGTATCCAGAGGTGTAACTAAAACCAGTCCGCTGGTAAACAAATCATCACCACGACAGATCACCAGATATGCACCGTCTTTGTACGTCTTATCATCTTTTAGTGAGCTAAGATCGATCTCTCGTTCCTTGTCAACGTAATCCTTGCCATCACCAAGTGTTATCGTTCCATTCTGCTCTGGTGCAATCCCTGCCAGATGAACCTGACTGATCTTGTTTAAGTCCTTCTCCCGCAGGTACAGCTTCATCAAATCCACACGATAGATCTGGAACGTAACTTCCTTGATGTTGCGATACTTGACAGTGAACTTCACGGTTTCCTGTGGCCTGAAGATTTTGACTTCATCCATAGATATACGCTTTTCCTGAAAGTAGGAGATTGACTCTTTTGCATCGGGATATACGTCCTCGACCTTTTTGTACCAATCCATCGCCATCTCAGGCTTGCCTTGAGCGTGGTATATCTGACCAACGATGTATTGTGACAAATTCTTATCTTCGCTTTTGCCCTCAGCAACGAGCTTGGCGGCGTTTACTGCTTCGTCATACTTGTGCTGCCAGAAAAGTCCCAAAGCCTCAACATACTGGAAGCTGTTTGTGTAATCGCTTTCCGGATAGCGTTTCTGCGCCGCTCTGCATGCCGCAACAACTGATGGATAATCTTCCAGATCAAGCAGAGCATTTGCCATTGAGAATATAGCATCGTCAGCAAGCGGATCATTGGGATAGAGCGTCAGGAATTGAGAGAGCATAAACACCGTCTCTTTCAACAAATCCAGTTTTGTGATCTTCCGCTCTTTTCCTGTATACGAGGATGAATCTTTGAAGAGCTTCATTGGACGCTCTGTCTTAGCTAGTTGTTCCGCCTGCGGAACCCTGGAATAAAGCAACTGTGATAGAGCAAAATAGGATGAAGTAACCTGCGGTGAGTCTGGATACTCTCGCCACAAATTCTCCTGAAAGTCTAACGAATTGAAGAACTGCCCTTCATCCTGTAAAACAGCGCTTACGTTAGAATCGTTTATGAAGCTGGCATCTATCGTGGCTTTGTAGACGAGATAAGCACGCTCAAACTCCCCAATATCACGGTAGGCTTTACCGACAGCGAGTATCTTGTCAAATGGAATGTAAAGCTCAGGAAACCTCTCCCTTAGTATCTCAAAGTATTCTATGACCTTGCGGGCATTGTAATACTTTTCCTCAGTGTGTATCCACAGCAACATGCGGGCGACTTCACGCTGATTATAATCATGGTTCCTGTCATATAGATTCGACAGCATTTGAAGCGCATCGGTGTAATTCCCTTCTTCAAAATAGACTCTACCAAACTCGTATAGTTCAGAATCATTCATCTTATATTCGTCTTTAGATTTTTCACCGGGGGCAAGCACTTCCAGCGTGTCAATCTCCCCAATGCGCATCTGGCTTGGGTCCATTGCATCTCTTATGATAGTCGGAAGCACCTTATACGTGCCGGGTGCATAACTTACCAGTTGATAGCTGAAGTCTCTTACGTCTCTGCCGGGCAGATAGTAGAAGGTGAGCATGCTGTCACCAGTCTCGTAATACTGATAATTGCCAGAAACTGAGTTGTTTACCAGTACTGTACCAGCAGGAATGTATTCATTAATAACGATGTATCTGTTTGTATACGAATCCTTTATGCCTACGGTAACGTTTGTTCTATTACCATCGGGCAGTTGCGTTATCTCTGTGCTGCTGTAAGCGATCTGCCTGCCTTTGTATTCCAACGGAGTGTGGTAATACCTTCTTGACTCAACGTAAGGTTTATCCCACGATTTTGGGTCTTTTATGTCTGGTGAAAATCCACTTAGAGTAGCTGTATAGGCGTAACTGCCTCTGCCTTCGAGACGGAACTCGATCTTATTTTTATCCTGTATAAGCTTTGTTGGAACTGGAATTATCAGAGAAGGCTGTTCGCTTTTAACTTCCATTTCTTTGACCTTTTCACCATTGGCAAGAACTGTGAGACGGTAATCGCTCTTGGTAAACTGTGTCTTGCCGTAATAAGTGGCAAGTGCGGCGACTACTGGACCCTTTGCCTTGTATGGTGAAAACCCATGATAGTAACGTTTCGACAGCAGATAATCCACGTATTGCTTTACTGATGGAGAATCAGGTCTTATGGATTCCATAGCGAGAAGCCCTAAAGCCGCTATTTCAACGTCCAGTGATTCTAGCTTCTTGCCTATAAACACATCCAGAACCTCTCCGCCTATTTCATTTCGATTCAGGTTGGCGAACGTCAATGCCGTATAAGCAAGTGTCGCTGGTTTCATGTCATTACGGTTTCGATAAAGCCTGTTTGCATAAGCGAAATCTGCTTCACCAACGGTAGAAAGTGCATGTAGTATGACTGATTTTTTGTCATCGTTGTTCTGCTCTACACGTGCAAAGGCTGATTTGAGGTAGGCTATGGCTTTTTCCATCGTCTGCGGATTAACAGTGATACCTTGTTTTTTAGCTTCTGCCAATGCCCAGAGCATCCTTGAGCTAACATTCATATCGCTTTCGACCGCAGGCCCAATACCACACCAACCCCAACCGCCGTCATCTCTTTGACTTAGAATAATGCTTGATACAAGGCTTCTGGCTCTTTCAGAGATTTGCTTACTGTCAGTTGCATTTCCACCTATCTTTTTCAGGTAATCAAGTGCGTAAGCAACAGCGAGAAGATCACTTCCTGAATCACCGGGCATTGGTATTATACTGCTGGCAAAGTTTACTTCTCTCGTTATCCCAAAACCCATCACAAGATCGAATATTAAACGATTAACGCTTGGACCTATGCTTATCGTAAGCATCTTGCTCGTGTAATTCTGATCTTGTAATTGCAAGAATATCGTCTCGTTTCCAGACGAAACCCCACCTTTATTATCGGCGTATTCAACACCCCATGGTCTTATCGGCAGTGTGCGGGCAACCCCGTCACTCATATCGCCTGCTTTAGCAGTCACCTCAAAGCGTGCATCTCGTCCTGCTGAGATCAACATGCCTTTGAAAACCACTTCGGTAGTGCCATTTTTACTAATTGTTATTTGCTTCTGGTCAATAGTGTCCTTATCGTCAATAGTGAGCTTCAGATTCAGGCTGACGTTACCCTCAAAGTTCGTCAGGTTATGGACACGGACGAGTGTGCGGACACTATCTCCTTCTGTGACGATGGATGGGAGCTTAACGTCGAGGAAGAAGTCCTTGCGGGTGATTGTATTTGTCGTAGTCTGTCCAACGATTGTCTCAATGGTGCATCCACGACTTGTAATTCGCCATTGAGTTGTTTTTTCAGGCATAGGTATTTTTACTTTTGCTTTGCCGGTAGCATCTGTCACGATCACAGGTAGCCAGTATCCAGCTTCGGGAATTTCCTGTCTTACACTCGGTTCTGCCATACCTAGCCCATATCCAGCTTTTCCTCCACCTTCTGCTTCAGATTTACTTTCTGCATAGAGATATTTTTCAGCGGCAAGACCACTGGCGGCTTTATCTTTCTCATCATAACGCATTCTCTCCGCTGATTTACGTGCCATCAATTGACGTCCCGCAGCAGGTGCAGGAGCTGCCATTGCTCCATTCATCACTACTGCACTTACTTCCTGTTGCACCCATTCCAGCGTATCTCCCAAATGCGCGGCACGATCTTCTGCAATTTTCAGGCGTTCTGCTTCTTCAAGTAATTCTTTTATAACCTGACGTGTCGGAGGTTCGTAGCGGAACGTACAGCTTGATACGGTTATCATCCCTGCATAGCGCTGCGCTCCTTCTTTGAAGAAGTCAGTTATCGGCATTATAGAATCTGGATATATGGCATACAACGCCTCTTCAACGAGTGCCAGCGAAAGTTCCGCCTCAACAGGATTTCCAAGCTGATCCGTTGCAGTAACCTCTATTTCTCCCTCTTCACCCGGTGAATAAAACTCTTTAAGCTTGAACGATATTGCCAACTGTCTTTCGACAGTGAAGTCCTTTTCTGCTGTTACCAGTTTCGGTGCAATATTTTTATCTTCCACGCTCATGGCGGAAATAGCAATTCTGAAATTGGGGAAATGCTCATTTCCTACGGTGAAGTCAACATCATTCCAGCCTTTATTTAGCTTTTGTACCTTATGACTGATGATGCCTTCTCCCTCAAACGTCAGCAATGCAAGCGCAGAACCTTCAAGCCTTGAGTGTACCTTTATCTTTACTTTCTCGCCAACTTTAAGCTCTGACTGGTCAGCCACTATCCTGAGTTTGACAGCATCCTTATCATCAGATATTGTTATATATGCTTCGTTAGATGATATAGGTTGGTTGAATCTGTCGGTTCCTGATGCACGTATGAAGTAACCAGCTCCCTGATCAAGTTTCAAAGAGACAGAACCTTTTCCTGTCTTTTCATCAGTGACAATTTTATGTTCTTCAACTTTGATCTCCGATATACGCTGAAATGTAAAATTCCCATTATTGGTGAACCATGGCATCTGCGATAATATCGGATGAGCTGGTCGTTCCACCTTGCGATATACTGCCAGAGTCAACTCTTTGCCAACAGATTTACCATCTGCACCTTTGGTTTCAATAGATACACTGAAAGGCTCACCTGATATCGCTACCTCAGCAGATGGTTTAACACTTATAGAGAATTCAAGGCTTGCCAGAAATACGTGATCTGATGTCCATGGGATATTCTCACCCTCAATTGTTCCACTAAACGTTAAAATAGTATCGGGTTGCATTGGGGTAGTGTCAAACGTGACTTTTAACTTACCTTCAGCGTCAACCTGTTCTGTGTAGCTTCTACCGTCTGGTAGTGTATACTTGATCATGCGGTTCGTAACCGGTTGACCGTAATAGTAGCTTGCTTTGAAAGTAACGTCAATCTTTTCACCCCTGAAGTATACTTTCTGCGGGAACTCGATAACCAGCTTCATTTTTTCCAACTGGTATCTCTGAACCTGAAAAGTGCCTGTGTAGATTTTGCTTTCATCGTCTTTGGATTTTGCGATGATCTGATAATCACCTAAAGGTGCATTTGGATCAAGCGGGAATTCTGTATCAAAAGTGCCAAACTTGGAAAGTTTAAGGTCTTCGGAATATAAAAGCCGTCCCTGAGAATCCGTTATTGATAGCTCATAAACACTATCAGGCGTTATGGTATAAACACCCTCATTCACGTCTCTGATGATGGCACGGATGGATACGTTCTGTCCGGGGCGGTACGCAGGTCTGTCGGTATAAATATAACCTCTTGGTGTCAGTCCACTGCTCAAGCCAAGCCCTGAAATGTCAAGAGAGTTGGATGCTACGTTACCATCTTTTACGACAAAAGCCGAAACTCCGTTAGTGCTTTTCAGTTCATCAATCTTCTTCTGGAATACACCATCTTCCCCTGTCTCACCTTCGCTTATAACCTTCGTTCCGTCACAGATAAGCACTCTGGCTTTCGATACAGGCTCACCTTTAACCATGTTCTCAACAAAGACCAGTGCCTCTTGACGGGAAGTCTTTACTATTACGTCAACGTCACTGCGAATGATCAGCGTTGTTGCTTCTAAATCATCTTCACTGACGTGAACAGCATAGACACCCGGTCCATCCATAGGAACCTCAATGTATTGCTCAAATAGCTTATATTTTTTGTATTCCGGGATGGGATATTCCTGTGTCTTGTCTGGAGATATAAGGGCAATATCAAGGTTTTCGACACCTATTATTCCATGTGTTTTCCGCCAATATGCTTCAAGGTCGAGTTTATACATATCTACTGTAAGTTTTTCAATATTTCTCAGCGTCAGCTTGACTTTTACTGGCTCGTTTGTGCGGAATATACGCTCAGTGACTAACTGGAGTTTCTTATCTGTCATGCTGCGGATACGGTTCTGTGCTTCGCCGTACCAACTGCCCCAGGTTAGCTTACGGTAAGATTCAAGGGCTTTCTCAAAATCCATAAGCTTTTCTTCGTATATCTGCCCGATCCTGAATAATGCAAGGGATGATTCTTCCATATTAGGATACTTACTGACGAGTTTTTCCCATTCTGCAATCGCTTTCCTGTATTCAGGTTCAGCGTCAGTTTTCTTTTCTTCTGCCTGTTCTGCTGAATGATAATGCAATTGGCCAAAGGCAAACATTATCTGCCGTGAACGATCATCGAGAGGATACTTTTCGATGAACTTGTTCCACGAATTCATCGCTTCGTCGTATTTCTCCTGAGCAAGCAGGTCAACACCTATTTGAAACTCGGCATTGACGATCCCTCTTTGAGCGTCTGTCCACTGCGGTCCATTCGGGAACTGTGCCACGTATTGATTCCAAGTATCCATCGCCCCGGTGTAGTCTTTTCTACCTAGAAGCAGATCGCCAATTCTATACGTGGAGGACATACAGAGTTGCTCAAAACCTTCTGCTGTCAGCGTATCAGGTTCTTTCATGGTAGGATCGTATTTGAGTTTGAGGAAATCCCGATAAGCATTGACTGCATCATCAGTTCGACCTTGCATTTCGTAAGCCTGAGCAATGTCGTAAGCAAGCAAAATTGAACGCATGTCATTGGGAAAGTCTGTGATGAATGTTCGTGCTGTCTTGACCCCAATTTCAAGCTCCTCTTTATCCCTGACTTGCGGTACGTGATACGTCCTGACGAGTAAAAGCCTTGAGTCACGTATCAGTTTTTCGTTATCGGATTTTGGGATCAGATTAAGCAGGTTTTCGAGATTGATTCTCGCCCAGCGAAACTGATCCATAGCAAGCAGACTTTCGGCAAGATAGTAACGTGCTTCAAATCTGTGTTTTCCCTGAATTGCCTTTGACGCATCTTTATCTTTGTGTATCTGAGGCGCATCCACAGGGCCCATCCAGTCAGGATCGAAGGAGTCGAGATAGGTATGATAATCGTTGACAGCCTGACTATAATTCCCGCTTAATTGCATCATCTGCCCAAGACGGAACATCACCTCGTCTTTCATACTGTCACCAATTTCAAGATCAAGGACTTTCCTGTAAATCTCATAAGCCTTGCCATAGTTGGGCGGCTGAATATTCAATTCGTTCTTGCCCGGCTTATACGATAGTGCCTCTGCGAACCTGAAGTAAACTCCAGCGATCTCTTCTTTTCTGGCAGATGACAGCAATCTCTGCACTTCCTGATTGTATATCTTCTCTGCCTCTGCAAAATTCTTTGACTGAATAAAGCACTCAGCTTTGAGGAAGATTGCTTTTTTGTACCAGGGAGACTTATCATGTTCAACTATGATCTCATCGCAGGACTTGGTAGCATCCGCATATTTCTTATCATAATATAATGATAATGCCTTCAAATAGATCAAATAATCACGGTCACTTTTAGCACCAGAAAGCATTGAATCCACCAGTTTGACAGCTTCCGAGAATTGCTTGTTTTGCATTGCGGCGCGGACGTCTTTTACTGTTATATCCGCATTGGTTTCTGCTATGGAGTAAATTCCTGATCCGAAAAGCATGATTAAAGCAAATGCACAGGTTCTCATAGTTTCAATCTCCTCAGAAAACTGATACAGAATATCAGATTTTTATGAATCGTTCAGTGGTATGATTCAAAATCCGAATAGGAAACACACCCCCTAACCCCTCTCAAGAGGGGAGTTTAGGCTAATTCCCCCTTTAGCTAAAGGGGGGAAGGGGGGATTTGATTAAATAAATCATATATCTAAATATTTCAAAATAGGGAAGTTATTTAACCACGAATACTTAATACCACATTCCTTTTGATAAATGATACAAAAATTGCTAACCCAAGCAAAAAGCATGATACAATCAAATATGCTGTGCAAGAAATACGCCAATCGGGATAAGTGAATCCACGACCTACAATCGGGTCTGCCACGTTATACAAATAATCCGTCCTCATAATGTCTATCTTACCGAGTGATCTGGACAGCATGACAATAGGATTGATGTATATTGCAGATTTTGTTATTAAATTCTTTGCCTTTTGATTTTCAGTTCGCTCTAAAAAAGGTCCTGCTATAATAACGCTAAACAATAATAAAATGATGACAGAATAGACAAAAAAAGCTGGCGCTATTGCATTTCGCTGGAAAATTGTGCAAAATAAAATAGACAAAACGGAGGAAACAAGCATGAAGGTCAAAAGAACGAGAGTTGCATATAAAACACCTTGTGTATTGAATTTCTTTTGTGAAGCCAGTAATGCAAATATTATAATGTCTGAAATTATTACAACTATAAAATTATAGAGGTTTGAAGCAATGAGTTTGCCGACTATGAGTTTCACCTTACTCATGCGAAAGAATACCAGATCGTAAGAGTCATGTCTTCCAGCTTGACTGACAAAGGCATCACAAATGCTCCCCGGTGTGAAAAGCATTATCATGACAGTTTCAGCTATCAAAAAAGCAAGTATGTCCGTACCGAGACGCACTAACAGGACAAGCAGAAACAAAATCGCAATACAGATATAACGTAATACGATAGCAGGTATCAGCTTATTAATACGAAGCCTGAATTTTAAGTCACGTTTTAGAACTGGATTTTTCATTAAATGAATCATTTATTTCCTTTGCGAGAAGATATTCTTGGCGGGCTTCTTCAATAGTTTCTGGACCAAGTTTAGGTCTGATACCATTTTTGATAAGGATTCTTTTCATATCTTCCCAACAAACACCTGCGATCTCTGCCGCTTTCCCTAGAGATATTTCATCATTTTGATACCTGTATATAGCTAGTTTAAGCCTATAATCAGGATGTTTCTGCAAAAAAAGATTCAAAGCATCATGAAGAACCTCATCTTCTGATTCATAGATACCTGAATCTACTAAGCCTTTTAAGATCAATTGGTCATTTTCATTAACCACCTCTAAAAGTTTCATTTCCTCACATCCTTTCTAGTGTATACTTCCATTACTAAAGTTTGGACAAAATGATGAAAACTTATGCAGCTTTCATCAGTGTTCTTTGTTTTTTCTGTGTGTTATTGTTTATCACTTTTGACGCAGAAAATAAATACTTCAGTGCCAAACATTGAAC
>Ga0315274_10001635_pt1 | contig 34290 bp, 25 predicted proteins | sample YL17G02_20_MG_FD_203700 | JGI IMG/M metagenome (GOLD analysis project Ga0315274, IMG submission 203700) | Sediment microbial communities from Yellowstone Lake, YNP, Wyoming, USA - YL17G02_20 | ecosystem: Environmental > Aquatic > Freshwater > Lake > Sediment | place: USA: Wyoming | collected...
TAGTCTGAAATTTATCTCTAATGGGCCTAGTTTATTGATATTTGAGCTCTGTGTTGTATAATAGCAAATGCGCGTATAGAGAGATATAGTTATAAGGTATACCAACACGCGCAGTTTTTAATCGTCAAAATAGACGAGGGTCCTTTTTATATATACAATGATTTATTATTTAACTATAGCCAGCGACGCGCGGGTGGTGGAATGGCAGACACGTAAGCATGAGGGGCTTATGCCGAAAGGTGTGGGGGTTCAACTCCCCCCCCGCGCATAAAAATAAAAACCCGCTTTAAAAGCGGGTTTTTACATATCGTCCACAAAATTCTTACTTATTCTTTTCTTTTGTCTTTGACGTAATTTGAACGCTCCAGGCGCTTAGCCGCTTTTTTTAATTCTGCCCCGAGCTCGCCGATTTGGGCCACATGTTCAATAGCTCTAAATTCATTAGTCACCACTCCGATAGAAATAGAAATGAGCGGGATTTTTTGTTCTTGGCCTTTACGGTCCTGCGCCATAATGTAGCCGTTCTTTCTATCTGTTTCATTGTAAAAGAAGGGAGCGGTTCCTTCAAAGTCAGCGATTATTTTTTTACAGATTTTATCTGAGGAGACGGGTATAGTGACCACTACAAAGTCATCTCCGCCAATATGGCCGATAAAATCGTCTGGATTTCCCATTTCTTTGGTAGCCCGGATTAATATGCGCGCGGTTTCGCGGATAACTTCATCTCCATGTTCGAAGCCGTATTTATCATTATAGGCTTTAAATTTATCCAGGTCTACATAGCAGACGGCAAACAAAGATTTATTGTCCAATCTTTTAGTGAATTCATTTAATATTGAAACATTGCCAGGCAGTTTGGTCAGGGGATTAGCTTCCAAGTCTCTTTCGGTTCTTCTCAAAACCATTTTTATCCTGGCTAAGAGTTCTTTGGGTTCAAAGGGTTTCACAATGTAATCATCTGCTCCTGCTTCGATGCCACCCACCTTATCTTCCACATCACCTTTTCCGGTAACCATAATTATCGGTAGGTGCCTTAAAAGGATATCTTTTTTTACTTCCTGACAGACCTGTCGGCCGTTAAGCTTTGGCATAGCATAATCAAGCAGAACTAAATCCAAAGGTTTGGATTTAATAATGCGCAATGCTTCCTTACCATCTGCGGCTTTTACAATTTCATAGTTCTCTTCGGAAAGGGTAATCTCAAAGACATCTAAAATATCCGGATCATCGTCTGCAATTAATATCCGCGGTTTTGCCATAAACACCCCTTAGGCCAATGGCAGAGTAAAACTAAAGGTGCTGCCTTTGCCAAGTTTGCTCTCCAGCCAAATCTTACCTTTGTGTGCTTCCACGATATGCTTTACTAAAGAAAGCCCCAGCCCCGTACCCTTTACATTCTGATTTACCGGATTATCTACCCGATAAAACTCCTCGAAGATTAAATTAAGAGCTTCTGGCGGTATGCCGATACCGGTATCTTGAACATCTATTTGAATGAAGTCGTCTTTTTTATTGGCCCTTAAAGTTATTTTTCCATTTTGGGGAGTAAATTTTACGGCATTACCCAAAAGATTAATCAAAACCCGTTCAATCTGGCTACGGTCTGCCGAAGCTGCGGGTAAATCCGATTGCACCTCTAAGATTAAATCGATATTTTTGTTTTTGCATTGGATGGAAATCAGGTCCGAAGCAGCCGAGATGATTTCTAATAAATTCTGTTCTTGGATTCTCATGGTTGTTCTTCCTGACTCAATGCTGGCAATATCTAAGAGATCATTGACCATGTGCACGAGTTCATCGCTATGGCGGTTGATTTTCTCCAGCCGTTCTTTTACCTCTGGCGGAAGTATTCCCAGTTTTTCTGCCATGAGTATGGCAGCATAGCCTTTGATGGAAGTAAGCGGTGTCCTTAATTCATGCGAGACGCTGGAGATAAAATCAGTTTTGCGCTTACTGATCTTTTTTACTTCCTCTAAAACCCGGGATAATTCGCGGGTCCTTTCCTCAACCTTTTTTTCCAATTCCTGATGCGCTTGCCAGGTTTTTTCAAAGAGGCGGGCGTTTTCTAAGGTCTGGCCGATTTGATTGCTAAGAATAGTAATTAATTCTTCATCGCCTTCGTCTAAAGAGGCGTCCATACTTTCTGTCCCCACAAAGAAAAAGCCCTTGTCGCCCTCTTTGGGCAAAAGCGGCGAGACGATAAAGGAATTGACCACAAAGACATCTTTTATCTTATCTTTAAAGCCCGCGCCAGACTGTACCGAGACCGAAGAGACAGCCTTTTCATTTTTTATTAAATCCAGATACAAATTTTTGTCTAAATCTAGCAAAGATTTAATGCTCTTAATTTCGTCTTCCAGGTATCCGACATGAAGATAAGGGATAAAGTTATTTTCTTTAGCATTCCATAAAAAAGCAGCGGCTTTCTCAAAGCCCAGGTCTTCAATATAAGCACCCTCTATACGTTTAAAGATTTGGTTTTCTTCTAGAGTAGTGCTTATAGCACGGGATATTCTCTGCAGGGTATAAAGACCGGTAATCTTTTTATCCAGTTCCTCCTGGGTTTTATTTAATTCGATGTCGGTGCGCACAATGAGTTTAGCTTGCTCATCCATCTCTTCTAAGGATTTTTTTAATTTATCCACCGTTGCTTGTAAATGTTTTATTCTATCTATCTTGAACATCAGCACAAAAGAAAGAATAACGACAGTCAATAAACTTACCAACGCCATTACATTAAGTAAAAATTGGAGATTATACATTTTTCTTTTTAGCCCCCAATGGCTAAGACAGCAATAGTTTGATTATGTAAATAAGTCTGGCCCTGATAACTAATTGCCCTTAATGGAGCTTGCTCGCCGTAAGTATATAATCCGATTATAGGCGTGTTTTCACCCAGGCCATGCTTGATGATTTCTATTTCTTTGCTGGCATCTCTGCGTAATAAGATATAACGCGAAACCGAGTCAAAGATAAACGCAAAACTCCCGGTTTTTATTTTTTGGGAGTCCGTTAAAGAACCGAGCAACCCCTTTTTTGCTTCTTCCACCGCTTGAAGAGCGGCATTAAGACAGGATTCTTTTGTGCCGATCATTAAACGGATTACGCTTCCTTGAATGACATTGCCTTGAAAGTGCAAAGATCCATCTTCTTCTAAAGACACAATATTTCTTAAGAGATATTCTGCTTCTCCGGGAAGATACATCCCTATAGGGTAAAGCACGGAGATGCGTTTTAGCTCTTTCTGCAATTTAGCTTGGCCACAAGCTAAGTAATCTTCATAAATTTTTACTGCCGGGGCATTATCGATTTCATAGACGATATTACCTTCGGATTTAGTTACGGTGCGCGGTTTACCTAAGGGTTTCCACCCGTGTTTTATTCCCAAGCCAAAATTTAATCTTCCGCCCCACAGCATTCCCACGGCGCTGTCGCTGGAGACCTCTGCGTTTGCATAGGTATAGGTTTTTAAAAAACGCAGATTATCAGAGGCAGAAGCACCGACGAGCGGAAAGCTCCTGCCCAATCTTTCTTGTATCCCATAAATAAAATTTGAACTGTCCTTGATTAATCCGTCAGAGAAGACGATGCTTAAGACTCGGTGAATATCCTTGAATCCGTAGAGGAGTTTTTCTCCTAATTTTTTACCTGCATTTAAAGCCGTTTCTTGTTGGATGTTTTTCACCGAGGCGGTATTACAATATACATCTTTAGAAAAACTCAAAAGCATCACGATTACGCCATGTTTAAATATACCTTGATTACAGATAATGGCTGCGCCGCTACAACCGATGATCGGTAAATCTTTCGCCAAATAATCACCAATTGCTTTGAGTAGACTAAAATAGGCCAGATCTATAGAGCTAAAAACAATGACTAAGTCAATTTTTAAACTGTGTATATTTAGAGCAGCTTCTCGAGTAGCTTCTTCTGCCGCCAAGACAGGATCCTTCTCAATGCTTAAGCCTATGCCGATATCCATTATTATCTTTTAGTTTTTCAGTCCCAGTTCACTCATTAGGGCTTGGCGGTTTTTGAGGTATTTCCGGCAGACCTCTGCTACCGCGTTAATATCTTTGATGTTTTTTTCTAAAAGCGCCTTTAATAAATTTGCCCGGCAATTTAATTCATCCATAATATCCTTGACGGATTTACCGCTGATCTGCGCAAGCCTATCGCGATAAATACTACTTACCGCCAGCTCTTGGAACCGCGCATTTGCTAAATCATAAGACCACAAAGAAGACAGCAATACTATTTTCTTTTCCATTCCTGCAGTTTCCACCAATTCTCCCACCACGCGCTGGATTTTCCCCTCGATGTTGTATCTGCGCATAATTACAAATACATCCACCAAATTGATGAGCACCTCAGGCACGTTCATGGGTTCATTTTCCAGGCGCATAATGGTCTCTCTGGCAGTAGAGGCATGTAAGGTTCCCATACAATATTTGCCGATATTCATTGCCGTCATTAAGTCCTGTGCCTCTTTACCTCTTACTTCTCCGACGATGATCCTGTCCGGGCGCATGCGCAGGGCGTTCTTCACCAGATCTGCCAGAGTGACTTCCGGGTCACTTTCCAGACGAGAGTAGTTTTCTTCTAAGACCGTATTTAACTCCAGGGTGTCCTCAATAACCACAACCCGTTCATTTTCAGGAATGAAACTGAAGAGGGCATTTAATAAGGTGGTCTTACCTGAACTTGGACCACCAGAAATGATGAGGTTTGCCGGCTTAACACCCAGACCTTCTACATAAAGCCAAAGTTGTGCCGCTAACTGGGGACTAAGGGTATTACTTTTGATTAATTCAATTATACTTAAAGGTTTCTCTTTGGCACGCGTTATGGTTATCTGCGGACCAAAAGGAGAATATACGATATTGACCCTCCCCTTTATCTCTGAAAGTTCTAGATTATTTATCTTTCTTGTTGTTTTTCTTCCGGAAAAGACGATTAGTTTCTTAATAAATAAATCCAGTTCTTCTTGAGAAGAAAATCTTCTCTCTGTCTTAATCATACCTATCTTTGTCTTATGGATATAGATAGGAGAAAGATAATTTATCATAATATCTTCAACTTCCTGATCGCTTAAAAACTCATCGATTATTCCGTAGGAGAAAAATTCCTTAAAGAAACCCTCCAACTCCAGTCCCCTGGATTTTCTGATAAATTTCTTACAGCGAGGAAAGCTATTATAGACCTCTAGAAATGCCTGAAAGATAACGTCTCGTTTACGGGTTATGTCTTGGAGTAAAAAGATCTTCCCACTTAATTTATCTAGAATCTCATTTTCAACCTCAATCCTTTCTGGATCCATCTATCCTCCTTTATTCTTCACTTGCAATTTTATTTATACCAGGAATTAGGCCAAAAAGCAACAAAATTACGCTGGCTTAAAAAGATTACCGGCAAAATAAAATATTGACGCAATCACGGTTATTATGTTATCGTAGATTAATTAAGCGGACTTGCGGCGCTATCGTCTAGCCTGGTCTAGGACGTCAGCTTCTCAAGCTGAAGACACGAGTTCAAATCTCGTTAGCGCTACCAGCGCAAATATCAAGCAAAGTTGTAAGTTGTAAACTTGAGTATAAAATTATATTGACTTAGTTTTTTTTCTTTGGTAAGATACCTTATAATATTTTAAATAAGGAGACCAGACCATGTTTACTCAACCCACTAAAATAAAGCATTTATTTATTGTCGCAGGGTTATTACTTTTTTCTGGGATTGCTTGCGAGAAATTAGAAAACTTACCCTTACCTTTTAAAAAGAAAGTTATCGAACCGCAAGGAACGGTGATTGCCAAGGTGGGCGATTTGTTTATTACTTTAGAGCAGTTAGGGCAAGAAATCCAGAATTACAACGAGTTAACAACCAATCCTGAAGATAAACTTAATACGCGCCAGCAAAAACTTGCTTATTTAAATGAAGAATTGATAAGACGCCATCTTTTGTATTTAGAGGCAAAAGCACAGGGCTTGGATGAGAAACCAAAAACTCAGGAACTACTTAGAAACCTGGAGATAAATGTTTTGGCTAATCAGATTCTCCAGGATGAGGTAGGTAATTTAACGGTTACCTCTTCGGAAGTAGAGGATTTTTATAATCTTTATAAGGACCAATTCCAGCAGGAAGAAGAGAGAAAAATAAAAGAGATTGTGCTTGATAATGAAGCCGCAGCCAAGGATATTCTGATTCAGCTGTTACAGGGCGCAGATTTTGCGGCTTTGGCTAAAGAGCGCTCCCGTGCTGCCAGCGCAGCCAAAGGCGGAGATTTGGGTTTTATTAAAAAAGGCAGTCGCGGTCCGGATTTTGCCCGCTTTGATCTGGTGGCTTTTTCTTCCTCTTTGGAGGAAGGCCAGGTAAGCAATGTCTTTAAAGATAAGGGTGGTTATTATATTATAAGGCTCGAAGGCAAAAGAGGAGGCCAACCCAGACCACTCTCTGAAGTATGGGATGAGATAAAGAGGAGCGTCTTGTTTCTTAAGCAACAGCAGAAGTTACAAGAGATGACTGGTAATCTATTAAAGAAGACAAAAGTGGTTATATATGAGGATAAAATAAAGTAGATGCAGATAAAAAAGATACAAGAAAAACTTCCTGTAATTATTGCTGTTGCCTGCGGTATTTTGGCAATAGTTTTGCTGAGTATCTATCTCAAGCGAAGAGAGGGTGAAATTTGGGAAAAGATAAGACAGGTTCAACGGCGGCAAACCCAGCCTACTCAGCCAGCACCACAACTGGGAGTTGTGTTAGTAGCAAAAAATGATATCCCTCCCCAAATTCCGATTACACCCGATGATGTCTTAATTAAAGAGATACCCGTCGAATATATCCAGCCCGGAGCGGTTACTTCTTTTGATGAGGTTATTGGCCAAATTACATCCATACCTATTACTGCAGGAGAACAAATTCTAAAGACAGAACTTCTTCCTCCCGGTAAAATCAGTAAGTCTTTGTCAGAGATTACTCCAGCTGGTAAAAGAGCAGTGACTGTTCCCGTAGATAATATGGCCAGTATTGCGAATTTAATCCGGCCCGGTGATTATGTGGATGTGCTTACTCTTATTACTATACCAGAGGCAACAGCTCAACCCAGTAAAAAAAGTTCGGCTCCGCGCTTAATATCTCTTTTCCAGGCTGTTGAGGTCTTAGCCGTAGGAGGTGAATTTGTTGCTCCTTCGGAGATTAGTCGGACAGCAAAAAAGGAGCAGGCAAAAGCTATAAGCGCAGGTAGTGGAACAGTTACGCTTGCGCTTAGCCCTCAAGAAGCAGCTTTGCTTTCTTTTGTTCAGGAGCACGGTAAGATTAAATTAACCCTGCGTTCATCAGAAGATACTCAAAAAGAAGCAATTGAACCCGCGGATTGGGATACTTTGTTTCAATATCTATATCCTCCTACAGAACTTGGTCCAGAAGGAAGACAACCTGTAGTAGAGGTATATCACGGATTGCGCAAGGAAATTATGCCTTTATCTGAAAAAGAGAAATGAAGAATATTTTAAGAATTACATGCTTAATATTTTTTATAATAATTTTTGGGTATAACTATTCCTTGGGTCAGGGAGTTTACCAAGAAGCAGAGTTGCTAACCTTGTATATAGGAGAGATTAAAACCATTCCTGTAAATACTCCCACCAGGGTGGTGATCAATAATCCCAATGTTGCTGATGTTACTTCTGTAAGCAAAGATGAGATATTTGTTGCGGGCAAGGGCTCAGGTACAACCAATTTAGTTTGGTGGGATAATCTTGGTCAACATGCATTACAGCTGCAGGTCTTTACTGAAGATATGGGCTTAGTTAAGCAGCGCATTGATAGTGTCCTTAAGGAATTGAACCTGCCTGATGTCTTTACCCGACGTGCTGATAGCGAAGGTAAGGTTTTACTTCTGGGCAGTGTTAAAAAGAAAGAGGATAAAGAAAGAACTGCTCTTGCCTTGGAGACATTAAAAGCAAAGATAGTAGACCTTATTGTGGTAAAAGAAGAGGAAGCGGCAGTAGAGATTGATGTGCAGTTATTGGAGTTGAACAAGGATGCGACAAAGACGTTGGGGTTTACTATGCCTAGTTCCATAGCTGTTACTGAGCCCTCTACTCGTTTTTCCAAAACAATGCGGGGAAGTATGGAGGCTATTTTTCATGTCTTTGAATGGCGGCGGGAGAATTTTAAAGCCACGCTTGATCTTTTAGTTGAAGAAGGTAAAGCGCGCATCCTTTCCCGGCCCCGGCTCTCTTGCCAAAGCGGCAAGGAGGCAGAATTATTAGTAGGTGGAGAGAAACCAATACTTACTACTATGGTGTCTGGGGGAGGAGAAGGCACAAATGTAGGTTATAAGGAATACGGCATTAAATTAAAGATAAAGCCCACTGTAGCTGGAGATAAAAAGATTAAGCTCGCATTAAAGGTAGAAGTAAGCGAGGTAGGCACAGCTGAGATCCTTGGTTATGCTGATGCTCCTACAGCCAAGGCCTATCCATTAACCAAACGCAATGCCTCTACTGAACTCTTTCTGAATGATGGCCAAACTATGGCCATTGGTGGGCTAATAAAGCAAAAGACTGAGACAGATATTAGCAAGACCGCTTTTCTGGGAGATATACCAATTATAGGTGCACTCTTTAGAAAAAAGACAACCAAAATAGGTGGAGGCGAAGGAGAAAGAGGAGATACAGAATTGTTTATCACCCTTACGCCTAAGATTATAGGCGAGAAAGAAAAAGAGATTAAAAAAGAGGAAGAGCTAACAAAGCTCCAAGAACCCCCCCAACCTAAGGAAATACCAACCCCAGCTAAAGAGGGAAGTTCGGTAGTTGTAGCCAGATATACCCAAATGGTGGCTCGGCGAATCCAGGATAATCTTATTTATCCCTGGGCAGCCTCTCAGGGAAAATTGGAGGGAACCTTAAGATTAGGCCTGCGCCTGCATAATACAGGTCAAATACTGGATGTTCGTGTTAGTCAGTCTTCAGGATTTGGCGTACTTGATGAGAATGCACTCAGGACAGTTAAAGAGACTTCTCCCTTTTTGCCCTTCCCCCCGGAAATCGAAGCAGAGGAACTCTACATAGAGATTCCTGTGGTTTACAGTTTAAAGCAAAAATAACCATGGCAAAATTAATATCTATCTTTAGCCCAAAAGGTGGCGTGGGCAGAACCTTTATTGCTGCTAATCTTGCAGTTAGCCTTGCTCAAAAATTAAAGGGCAAAAAGGTTCTTCTTTTAGATTTTGACTTACAGCTTCCCGGAGATATGGCCACCTTATTAAATTTAAAGCCAAAAGGGGCTTTAGCTAACCTCATCCCCGAATGGGAAAGCAAAAGCTATTCTTTTTCTGAGCTTCGTGATTATATTCTTAATTATCCTGGCGTTAATCTTGATTTTTTACCTCTGGTTTTAAGTCTAAGGGAAAGACCACAACATATAGATGAAAGATTTATTTCTTCTGTTATTAATGATTTAAGCCGGGAGTATGAGTTTATCGTTGCTGATGCTGGAAGAAATCTTACTAAACTTTTGATTCCTTTGTTTGAGCAGACAAATTTGATTTTGCTGGTGACTAACCCTGATGTCCTTTCAGTTTCCCAAGTAAAAGAAGCTATAGATATATTACAGTCTTTGTACTTTCCTTTTGAGATGATGAAAGTAATTTTGAATCGGTCAGAGAGTTTAGGAGGGGTGGCCTGGCAGGAAGTGAAACTAGCCTTACCCTGTGATATCATTGCCCGTATTCCCTCTGAAGGTAAGAATGCTGGCTCTGCTTTGAATCGCCGGATTCCTGTGGTTCTGGATAGTCCCCGTTGTCGGCTGAGCCTTGGGTTTGATAAATTAGCTGAAGACCTAATCACTCACCCTGAATTTTTCATTTCCCATCAGGACTTAGAAGGAATTTTCGCTACCCATCCCTTAGCAAAAGAGAAAGAATTTTTAAAGGAAGAAGTATCTCCTTGGGAATCCATTTCTTTGGGGGGGGCGGCTCTTACTGAGAGGAAGATTAGTAGAGAGGACAAGATTGGTGAATTAAAACAGAGAGTTCATAAACGTATAATTCAAGAGGTGGATTTACGGCGTTTGGATCGTGTAGCTGGTGATTTGGCAAAAATTGAGGACTTACGTCAGAAGACCATAAAAACGATTACCAATGCGTTAATAGAGGAGGCAGGAACCTTGATCTCTTCGCGCGAAGAGCGAGAACGTCTTATAAAAGAAATAACTGATGAAGCCCTGGGCTTGGGTCCATTGGAGGATTTGCTTAAGGACCAAGAAATTTCCGATATAATGGTTAATAATAAAGATCAGGTACATGTAGAAAGATACGGAAAGCTGGAATTGACTTCTAAACGGTTTGTTTCTAATGACCAGGTCCGTCAGATAATCGAACGCATTATTGCGCCTTTAGGAAGGAGGATAGATGAGTCTGTACCAATGGTCGATGCAAGGCTTCCTGATGGCTCACGAGTTAATGCGATTATCCCCCCCCTCTCTCTTACTGGGCCTACCTTGACTATCCGCAAGTTTGGTCGCGAACGACTTAAAATTTCGGATTTAGTAAAATTAGCAACACTCAATGAAAACATGGGAGAATTCATAAAGGCCTGTGTGTCAGCGCGCAAAAATATTCTTGTCTCAGGAGGGACGGGTTCAGGAAAGACCACAGTGCTTAATGTGTTATCCGAATTTATCCCTGTTGGAGAACGGATTATTACTATTGAGGATGCAGCGGAATTGAAACTTAGTCATCAGCATTGGGTAAGGTTAGAGTCGCGACCTCCCAATATCGAAGATAAAGGAGCAATCTCAACGCGGGATTTATTTCGTAATTCCCTGCGTATGCGGCCTGACCGGATTATTATTGGAGAATGTCGAGGTGCTGAGACCTTAGATATGCTTCAGGCAATGAACACTGGCCACGATGGCTCAATGACTACTTTACATGCCAATTCTACCCACGATGTTTTAACTCGCCTAGATTCCCTAATTCTTATGAGTGGTATAGAAATACCCCTACGGGCAATTCGGGAGATGATTGCCTCAGCTATTGATATTATTGTGCATACCGCCCGTCTCTCTGATGGCTCAAGAAAGATTATGCAGATAACTGAGATTTCTGGAATGCTTGATGAGTTACACGTTGGATTACAGGATATCTTTGTCTTTTCTCAGACTGGCCTTGGTGAACAGGGAAAGATTCTAGGGGAATTTCGTCCTACCGGAGTAATACCCACCTTTTTTGAAGATTTCCAAAAACGAGGGATTTCTTTATCCAGAGATATATTTAAGACAAGGTGAAAATAATCAACATCAGTAAAGATATCCTCCTTGTTGAAAATGCAGAAATCGCAGATACCTTTCTGAAAAGGCTTATCGGTTTACTCAATCGTAAATCTTTAAAGAAAGGCGAAGCCTTGATTTTACAACCTTCTAATTGTATCCATTCCTTTTTTATGCGCTTTACCATAGATGTTATATTTCTGGATAAAAATGGAAAAATTGTGGGAATTTTGCCTTCATTTAAGCCATTTCATCTCAGCCCCATCTTTTTTACCGCTTACTTAGCGATTGAACTTCCCGAAAATACCCTCAAACTTACCCAGACCCAGCCAGGCGACATTATTAAAATAACATAGAGCTATTTAAGGTTACAGAACGTATCCAGCAATACTGCTTGACACATTCGGCGACAAGCCCCAATGCTTGACATTGGGGATTCAGAGCCGTAAGCCCGCCCCTCTGGGGTTCTCGTCCCGAGACCCCATTCGGGGTCGAGGGAAAGGGCTTAATAAAACCGGGCCGGGGGTTTGTCGCTCTTGAGTGTCAACACTGAGTATAGCCCATCGAGAAGATAAAAAATTTAGAAAACAAACCCCGATGCTTGCCATCGGGGTATACGAATGTGTTGACAAAATAACGAAATTATGTTATTATTTTGTTAGAAATAAATGTCCAATTTTAGAAATAATGTCCAAATTAATGTCCAATTACAAATATGGCTAAATATTGCAAATTAAACGAAGAAATTAAGCAGTTTATTATTCAGCAAAAAAAAGCCAATCCTGAACTATCTTGTCGGGGTATGATTTCATTAATCAAAGAGCGTTTTCAAGTCAATTTATCCAAATCTTTAATAAATAATGTGATTAAAGAGCAGAATTTGAGTGGGCCGGTAGGAAGAAGGCGGGAAAAAGAGGCCATAATCCTCAAAAAGCCTGCTGAAGCACAATTCACCAGGCAAGAGGTTGAGTTGATGGAAAATGGGGGTTGCTTCTTTTTAAAAGCAGCGGATTTAAAACTCTCCTTGACCTCTTCTTTAGCCCAGAATTTATTAGTTTATTTTGTCAATTTATCTAAGCAGGTTCTCCAGGAGATAATAGAAACCCTAATTTACCAACCCCTTTTTAAGCAAAAAAGAGACCTCTGGCAGCTTATAGGCAAGGAAACCCCTTTAGATTTTTTAACCCAAATATCCCAACATTTGGCCCGGATTCCCCTTTCAGAACTAAATAAGGCAGTAACGAAATTAGTTCTTAATTCTAACATTAATGATATCAATGAGTTATATAAAAAATGTCTTCTCAAGCTAAATTCTTATGTCCAGGTCAATTTTTTCCCTTCGGTATATCAGATTTTAGACCTCTCTAACATGCAAGAACGCTTTTATGTTCTGCCAGCAAGGATAGAGAAAAAGCCAAGATTATTAAAGATTCACTTGTTTTATCCTAAAAGCTTTGCTTGGGTAAATGATATAGTCTGGCAGGAAGATTTGTCTTATGCAGGGCAAAAGGTTAATCAGGCTGGAATTTTTACCTTTGAAGGTGAACAAATTTGGATCAATCCTACCCTCATTTTAAGATGAGAAATCGCTTTCTTTCCGCTAACTTTTCACCTTGACAAATACCCTTAATGTATGTTATATTTAAACTACCGAACGAAAAGGTTACCCTCTTGAAGAAAAGAGGATAGCAAAGCCACGGGAAAATTAAATAGTATGACCGGGCTGCCGAAACGGCAGCCCCTTTTTTGTGGAGTTAATAATGACTTTTAAAAAGATTAATAAAAGAGGCCAGGCAATATTTGAGTATTCTATCTTAACGACTGTCGTAGTGGCAGTCGTTTTATTTTTTTCTACCAGTCAATATTTTCAAAACATTAGAAATTCCTGTCAAAAAACATTTAATCAAGCAGTGGAGGAAATATTAAGATGAGACATGGTCAGAGCACAATTGAATATGCGTTATTAATTGCTATTGTAGCCGCAGCATTTTTAGCCATGCACCTTTATATGCAGCGGGCAGTGCAGGCGAATTTTAAACTCATTGAGGACCAGATTAACGTAGAACCACAATAAAAGTCAAAAGATGGTTTTAATACCTTTAAAATTACAAGGGGGTAAAGGAGGTGAAGAAGATATGAGAAGAAAAAAGGGTCAGAGCATTTTGGAGTATGTTATTCTCCTAACCGTAATTGTAGCAGCAATTGCCTATGCAGCAGTACAGTTTATCAAGCCAGCGGTAGAGAAAACACTTGAGGATTCACAAAATGTTATGCAGGGGGCAACCGGTAGATTGCCTCGATAAACTTTTAAAAGAAGGGGGTGAAGAAAGATGTTAAATCGAAAGGGTCAGAATATTGCAGAATATTCAATTCTTATCGCCATAGTAGTTGCCGGAGCAATAACCATGCAGGTCTATGTAAGAAGAGGGCTTCAGGGTAGAGTACATGAAGCAGTGGATCATGCTGGCGTAGCAAACGATGTAGGAGGTGAATCATTGAGCTTTTCAGGAGCACAATTTGAGCCATCTTACCTTGATACTGACGGAAATGTAGCAAGTACGCGAACCTTTCAAGAAGGGCTTTCAACACGTGGTGAGACAGGGCGCTCAGCGTATACTGAGACGACCACACGCAAGACAGGATCTTATGAAGAACAAGATTATGTAGAAGCTGCTCCATAATCTTTTAGTTTAAAAGGAGGTGAAGAAGATGTTTAAACGGAAGGGTCAGAGCACATTGGAATACGCCTTAATTATCGCAGTAGTGGTGGCAGGTCTCTTTGTTATGCAGTATTATGTAAAGCGAGGTTTTTCTGGCAGACTAAAGAGCTCTACTGATGATATGGGTGAGCAATATGACCCCACTGCTTATACAGGAAGTTTTGCGGTGTCACAAACATCAGAGGTTGCGCAGACTAATGTTCAAGGGACAACCCGAACAGAGCATGTGGTAGATCAGGTGAACTCAAGAACAGGCAATGAAAACATTGCTGCTTGGGAAGCAGGTGAGGATCTGTATAAGCAATAAAGGGAATTGAATACCACCTGAAAAATGAGAAAGTTAAGGAAACTAAGAGCCCAGAGTCTGGTTGAATACATTATCTTTTTGGCAGTGATTGTTCTTGCGGCAATCGTAATGCAGGTCTATGTAAGAAGGGGCTTGCAAGGACGTTATGCAGAAGTAGTGGATTTTGCTACCACTAAAGCGCAAGCCCCCAGACAATACGAACCTGCTAATAAACAAGAAGATTTTAAGGTTACCCAAAGTACAGATGCAAAAGAGAGAATAGGTTCGGCTGGGGCAATTAACAGAACTATTGTGAAAGATGAAGTTACGCGAAAAGGAGAAATAAAAGAGTGGTAAATTACGATGAGTAAAAGGGCACAGTCACTTACAGAATATGCGTTAGTAATTGCTGTGGTTGCGGCCGCGCTTTTAACGATGCAAACATATTTTAAGCGCGGCGTCCAATCTATAGCAAAGATTTCAGCAGATCAATTAGGAGGTTTTGCTTCAGGGATTAGTGCTGATGAGGTTCAACAGATGGCTAAAGATCAGGAACGTGACCCAAAATATGGTGCGCTCATACACTACGATGTAGAGACTTCCACAGGTCAATCGCTAACGACAACAACACAATCTAACGGGGAGAGAAGTTTAACTATCAATAAATGGACAGAGCATGTCCGAGATGCTCAAGTTCCGGGAAGAAAATTTTACCAGGAATTAGATTATTAAAGGAAAAATGCGTAGGAGTACTAATTATAAAGGACAGAGTTTTATTGAATACGCAGCGGTTACAATGTGTATAGTAGCAGCATTGCTTGGTATGCAATATTATATTAAACGCGCTCTTCAGGGAAGATTAAGAGAATCCGCCGATACTATTGGAGAACAGTATACAGCCCGGCATACGAACTCTGCAATTACTGTCACCCATACCGGTAACACTAAAATAGTGACTGAAGACGATGACCCCGGAGACGGAGAAACGTTTGGGCTTAAAACTACCATCTATACAGACGAAACTACTCAACGTTCAGGATATGAGAATCTGGATAAGTTTGAAAAAGAATTGTTTGATTAATCAAAAGGCACAAGCCTTAGTAGAGTTGGCTACATTTGGCACAGTGCTTTTATTTTGCCTTGCGTTGCTCGTTCATTTTGGTTTGCATATGAATTATCAGCAGAACGTTCAAATGCAAGCCTTTCGCAAGGGATTAAAAATGGCTTATTATAAAAGTGGTCCGAGCGCCCAAACAAGCCTTACGATGATTAAAGATAAACCTGTGGTTGATCCGCGTGATAGATGGGGTTTTTCTGACCGTGTTCCTGTAGGCGGCAGCGCTTCTGTTACCTGGGACAGTAATTTAAATGCTCTATTCGTAGGAGATATTAGTGAATGGCCTAAGCCACAGGACCTTCCCAAAAACTATATTGAGGTTGATAAAGCAATGCGGGTGGATGACTCAGAGGTTAACGATAAAATAGATAATGTGCTCTCGAAAGATAAGGGGGTTTTTACTACTGCCGATTACGTGTTTATGTCTTGTGCAGGATCGACTTTCGGTATATATTTGGAAAACACAGGATATAAAGTAGGAAGAAGGGAATATTATATGATATTGAGAAACGCCAATGCTAATGAAATAAAGGTGTTTGAAGACCAGACTAATTTTCAGAAGTATGCTGTATACAAAGATAATAATGGATTGGTACGGACCTTATCAGCCGTAAATTTAAACCCCGCTCATACAGTATATAGACAACTGCAAGTAAATATTTTTGCGGTTGATGGCAACCAAAGTTGTGATAACGATGATGGTTATTGCGGAGGGTTATCGCTCATACGCTATCTTGACCCGACTGCAGGAGATATTGATACATATTATACCGAGGTGAATCCTTGGGATAAAGATAAGACGTTGAAAGATAAACAAGGATTAATTGGTGACTCAAATAAGAAAATTAATTATGGCTTAGCAAGTATTAGAAATACCGAGACTCCGGATACAATTTCCACAAAGACCACATTTGGCGGCACTTCTGTAACGTTGACTCATAAGATAAGACTTAATAGGTGGAGAGTTAGGGATGTTGAAGTAGAATTCGTCCCTTATAAACCACAAGCTTACGATTGGAGGGCGTCTCCATGAAGAAAGGACAAGCAACTATAGAGTTTACCCTTGCTTTTGTGGTTACTATCTTACTGATTGTGCTTACTGCCAATGTCTTTGTTTGGCTTAATCACTGCATAGTTAGACGCCAGGTTGCCTATGAGAATACCCGCTCTGAGGCAGGAGGTTACAGAAGTTGGTGGGACCCAAGGCCTCCAAACCCAGGCAAAAATGATTTTTATACACCGCCAAAACTTAATGTCTTTAAGTTAGGAGGCAGATAAAAAAATGCATAAAAGGTCGCAGATAGCTACTATCCTTACCTTAGTCATGGCGATTATCTTTTTATTTATTGTGATAACTATTAACATAGGGAATATTGCGCAGGAGAAGACAATGCTCTCTAACGCCGCTGATAGTTCTGCACTCCTGCTTGCTTCTTTATTGGGGAGTTTGGCTAATCAATTGCGGATGCAAGTTGAACTCTACCACGGACAAGCAAGAAATTGTGATATAGATTTTTTGATTCTCGGTGGAATCATTGCGCTTATTTTATCAATCATTCTCGCCGTAGTTACCTTTGGCGTGGGCAGCGTCACTGTAGTAGGGGCGATAGCTTTAATTACTTCCATTATAGGCTCGGCAGCAGTCTTTGGAATGGGGATGTGGAATGCCTTGGTAACAGAGCCGAACATATTTGCGCAATTTGAATTAAAATTTAAGAATATGACCTTAGAACAGATGTTGAAAGAGAGAACAATTCAGTTAGCGCTTTTTAGTGTAGTAACTAACCCGAATAAGGTTGTGGATACTACGGATATAGATATGGACGGTGATACAGCAGATAAAATACACGCCTTTGCTAAATGGTATAACGACCGCTTAGCAGCAATACCTCACCTGGAACCCGTAATCACGCAGCTTTATAGGGCAATATTTAACCGTGGAATAGGCGGGAAGGCGCCGCGCATCTACGTGTTAGAAAACCCAGAGACCTGGAGAGCAACAGAGAATGAATATGGTTTTTGGATAGATATATATAGAGAAGGATACGTGCCAGGACGAAGAGGGACAAGAGACAAGCCTGATCCCTGGCAGGGAAGCCTAAGATTGGAACTTTATAGCGATGATCACAAAAATCCCCGAGGCGTGCTTTATGCGCACGATTTTTATTTTATTGATTGGCTGCAGGCAAGGTTTATCCCTCTGGTGAAAAGGCTTGACCAGTATGGTTATGGTCTTTCTGGAGATTTGGATGAGTTGTTAGACCAGATAAATAAACTTACAGAGGAGGTACGTGGTGGAGATGGGCCAGGTTTTGAAGATGTAATAGCCTCTCTTTACGGCATGCCGTTAGATAGCCAAATACAAACTTTTGAAATTTGGTTTCCGCCTTTATATAACGGTTCAGACAATCAGGATTGGTATGATCGCATGGGAGACTGGTTAAATATGGTAGACGGCTGGATATCTACTTTGCAAACTAGAACGGGCCAAATTAATCAATGCGTGGGTTCTTGCGAAGCATCTGGGCCGTATAGTTGCGGCTCAGAGACAGGACCGCTTTGCGAAAAAATCTATCACCACCAACATTGCACAGATGCAGACGGTAACTCTTACGATTGTAGTTATTGTGACCCGGCTACAGGGTGGTGTAATTGCCTAAATGGGTCTTTGATAAATGGGGGTCGCCTCTGCCCGTCAAATCGTTGCAGACCTACCCAAACATGCCAGGCCCCTCCAGATGCAGATCCAGATGGGAAGAGCTGGTCGACATCATGTTGCGGTCTTGCCGATAACGGGCTTTATTATCAACTTTGTAATCCAACATCATCTTACTCCGGAGGCCACGATTCACAATGCGGGGCATCAAGGTGTCGCGACTACTATTATCGATGCAGTTATAATTCCGCCAATAACGTTATTACCCGCGAGCACGCTATTGAGTATTTAACCCAATTCAGAAACGACGTAAGGGCTCTGAGAAGCGCTTTTGTGACTGCTAATAATCAGGCACAAGCTTTAAAGAACAATCCCATGGAATGTGAAGCACTCTATTACTGGACAGACAAAGTAGGCAGAAAAGGAGAGGTTACTGAACAAGCGGTGCAGCATGCAGTTTTAGTTAAGCTAAGCGATAACCTCAAAACAGCCAATGGTTTTAAGCTTCCTTATATCCATCAGTATCGATCGTGGTTTCCTCTGCCTGCAAGATGTACTGAAGTTGCAGAAGAAAGCGGTGAGTTTGATATTATAGTTGCGCGTTATGATTCAGATGTAGGAACTACTGGAAAATCTCCTTTGAGAAATATTTGGAAATTTAAGACGCGGGGAAGACCCGCTGTAAAAGAACCGGTTTTTCAACCTACTGCAAACTTTGTTTTACAAAACGGAATAGTAAGTCAAACTAAGGCGCATTACGGTCCGGGTTGGACTTACACTAAGGGTGAAATTAAGAGCGGGACTACCCAAGCCATTAGGAGAAATAAGGATATTTATATAAAGAGGTTAAGATGAAAAGAGATAGGCGGGTTAGAGCAGCAAGTACGATTGAATATGCTATGGTTGTAGCAGTAGTTATAGCTGCACTTTTGGGTATTCAACTTTACGTTAAACAAGCAATCTGCGATCGCTGGCGTCAGGCAGCAGATACCCTTGGTTATGGACGGCAATATCAGGGGCCAGCAGGCTTTATTTGGGAGAAATAATGTTAAAGATTATTATTTTTTTATTAATGTTTGGTTCGATTAGCTTTTTAGCTTATGCGTATCTTCCCTATTTTATGCAGCGATATGCTCAGATTCAGAAGGCTCGAGTGAAGAAAGCTACTCCTAAGCTTGACCAGATGTTCATCTTCGCGGAAAGACATCGCCTGGTTAGGATGTATAGCGTTACACCTTTAAGCTTGGGCCTGTTGGGTTTTATTCTCTGTCGTAATCCCATTGGTATTTTGGTTGGTGCGGCTGTTGGTTCTGTTTTACCGCCGATAATAATAAAGAATATGTTTGTAAAGAGAAGGAATAAATTTCAGAACCAACTTGTTGATGGGCTCATGGTTCTTTCCAGTTGCCTTAAGGCAGGATTGAGCATGAATCAAGCGTTTGAGGTCTTAGCTGAAGAGGCGGCCCCTCCCATTAGTGATGAATTCGCCTTGGTAGTAAAAGAAAATGAAATGGGCGTGGCATTGGAGGATTGCCTAGCTCATCTTAAACTAAGGATGCCAACAGATGACCTGGACCTGATTATCGCTGCTATTAATATTGCCCGTGAGACTGGAGGAAACTTAACCGATATCTTTAGCCAGTTAGTTCTTACAATGAGAGAGAAGAGAAAACTTGAAGACAGAGTAAGGGCATTAACTATCCAGGGAAGACTCCAAGGTTATATTATGATGGTATTACCGATTGCCTTTGCCATTTTTACTTATATTGTCAGTCCGAATAACTTCGAGACGATGCTTAAGGATAAACTCGGACAAATGTTACTGACCTGGGCAATTATTTCAGAGGGCATTGGAATTATTTTGATTAAAAAATTAAGTAGGGTTGAGGTGTAAATATGGAACTGGTGATTATTTCCACATTGCTATTTGTAAGTGTCGGTCTTCTTGCTTATCAGTTTTTTGTTCGCAAACTCGTTGGGAATCTTCATCTCCCTCCTGAAATTCGAGGCCAAACCGATAAAGGAGCATTTAATTTTAAAGAAATCTTGAGTCGTTCAGCAATGTTTACAGACCGTTTAATCGTAAAAGGCAATGTGCCTTTAGGGAATTTAAAAAGCAAATTGGCTTCTGCAGGTAGACCCATGAACGTCAGTCAATTCCTAGCATTTAGATTTTTACTGATGGTAATCTTCCCGTCAGCCACACTTATTATTTTCCATTCTAAACCAGGATTACTTCTTATACCTTTGGGTCTGGGTTATATCTTTCCCGATATATGGCTGAATAATAAGATAAAAAAAAGGCAAAGTGCGATTTTAAGAGACTTACCCCATATTATTGACCTCTTAAATATCTGCGTGGAAGCTGGGCTTGATTTTATGGTGGCGGTTCATCGGGTAATCCAGGAGTTTCATCTCTGTCCACTTATTGAAGAATTAAAGGTTATGACAGAGGAGATACAGATGGGTAGTTCCCGTCGGGCGGCATTGAAGAATTTATCCTTACGCATAAATAGCGCGGAGGTTACTTCTTTTGTGCGCACTCTATTGCAGGCTGACCGGATGGGAGCGCCTATTAGTGAGGTTTTAAAGATGCAGGCAGAGGAGGTCAGATTCCGCCGTTTTCAAAAGGGAGAAGAAATGGCTTTAAAGGCACCGATAAAACTTTTAGCACCCTTACTTGTGTTCATTTTACCAGTGGTTCTAATTATCGTTGCCGGTCCTATATTGATTCAGTTTGTACGTGGAGGAATGATTAAATTTTAAAAGATGGACAAAGGACCTAAACAACAATCTAAATCTGGATTCAAGGCCTGGATAAGGGTAGTAGCCCTGTTAGCAGTGGTTGCTTTTGTGCCTGAACAGGCTGCCTGGACAATGGGTTATGACCCCAGCGTGCTTTGGGCACCCCGCTATTATCTCGGAACAGGCGAGGCAGGGTATGTGGCTAAATTTGTGGCTGAGAATGTGCGTCGTTTGCTTAATCATATTGCTAATAAACCTCTTGGCCAGGTTCAGATTGCGCAAAATCTAGTTGTAGATGTGCGCACCGGCACTCAGCAAGCCGCTTATTTTAGCCGGGCTGACATTAAAAAAATTTACGATTGGCTCAGAGACCCGGCAACGCAAATTGATAATTACTGCGGCGTTTATGCCTTACATAGTCTCTTTAAGCAACATAACATAGAGATAAGCCTGGAGGAATTGGCACTAAGACTTGTCTTAGTGGATCTACTTACCGGTAATATTAAGGAATTAAAAGGTAAATTAAAGACCTCCCTTTATGCCTTAAATGAGGTAGCTAATTCCCTCGGCCTTAAAACATCCCCAGTAAAAATTACCAATTACCAATTACCAATTACCAATTACTATTCCTTCATTGCCCACTTTAATTCTGATCATTTTACCTATGTTATTAGGATGACTGAGGGTATGGTTTATTATAAGGAAAAAGAAAAGGAAGAATTTCTCCCTACCCACTCTTTTCTTAGTAAATTCAGTGGATACCTTCTGGTTGAAAAGGAGATTCCTGACATTGAAGCGGAGAAATTAACCGAAGAAGAATCTAAAGGCATTTTGGGTGGTTATACTTATCCCGCTGGTAATTATGAAGCTCAAGATCAGAGATTAATTAAACGTTTGGGAGAGCGACCGCAAGGTCCGGGAGTGGGGAGTGCTTTCAGGCGCTTTTATTGGGATGCAAGACTGTGGTCAGGTAGGTCGCGTTCATTAGGTAATTATCGCTTTACTGCTGGCGAGGTGGTTGACCTTGGGATCACTGTGGCCTTGGGCGCTATAGGTTTGGGTGGGTTGAGAGCAGCCAATCAAGTAAGGCAGCTGGGCACCACAATAAATGCAGTCACTGGCGCAAAGAAGGTTGACACTTCATGGAAAGTAATAATGGCAGCACGTAAAGCAGGACAGATTTCAAGGGGCACAGCCATACTTGGTAAAGCCGCACTACTTGCGCAGAATGCAATAACTACCGGAGGCGTTTTCTCTGCGGTAAGTACAGCAAATGCAGGCATTGCTACATTTCAAGGTATACCGATGTCTGCATTAGAAATTGCTACAATGGGTAGAAGCAGCTGGATGTTCGGAGCGAAATTTAGCTTTGTTTTAAATGGTTTAGGTGTTCCAAAATGGATAAAAGGCTCCTTAAAGAGGTAAATCGGCTCAGTAATGGTGGCTGGGCCAATATTGCTCCAGTTTAGCCGTGGTGAGTTTGTGAAGTTTTAAAGTTATTTGAGAAACAGGCGTTGTTGCTGTTGGAATAAGGAAACGAAAAGGCAAACCTCGAGTAATCGGGGGACGCAAAGCCAAGGGTCCTAAGGAGGGATAGCCGGGTTGCCGAAAGCCTGATTAAGAATAGGTTTTCGGTTTTTTTGTTGGTTGTATGAAAAACTTGAAAGGAGGTGAATAAAATGAGACATATAACTAAGATTTTAGCAGTGGTTATGGCGATTGTTTTGCTTTCAGGACAGGTGGTGTATGCGTGGGATCCGCTCCCTGGATTAAGAAGATTGGACATTAACAGGTTGAAAGATGTGATGAAGAAAATTGGGCCGTATTTAGTACCAGGCGTCGGCATAGGGGTGAAGATGGCAACAGATCCTGATTTTAGGCAGAAAGTTAACAATAGGATAACAACAGATCTATCCAGAGCTTACAATAGGATAACAACAGATCTATCCAGAGCTAAAGATTGGATGAATAAAAATGCGGCGTATGTAGCAATAGGTGCGTTCGCCCCAGCAGGGTTGATAATAGCAAAAAATCCTGATTTAAGGCAGAAATTTATAGAGGGCGCACGTAAGATTGGGCCGTATTTACTTTCGACGGTAGGCATAGCAGCATTCAGAAGGCCATTAGGGAACTCACTCGTCGAAGGAAGAAAGCCAGTAGGAGGCAACCAAACAGCACCAGAGAGATTTATCGGGGGACTGTCTTTGGGTGGAGCTAAAACAGGTTTTTATATATACCAAAAAGCGACAAAGACAGAAGAGTTTGTAGGAAACAACATGACTAGCAACAACATGACTGGAATGGATAGATATAGATTGAGATAAATAATACTGAGTCCGAATTATATGTAGATATGGAAGAAGAAACTAAACAAGAGCAAAAACAGGAACAGAGGTCAAAATTCAAGACCTGGATAAGGGCAGTTGCCCTGTTAGTGGTGGCTGTTTTTTTACCTGAGCAGGCTGCCTGGGCAATGGGTTATGACCCCAGTGTGCTCTGGGCGCCTAAGTATTATTTAGGCGCAGGCCAGGCAGGGTATATGGCGAATTTTGTGGCTGAGAATGTGCGGCGCTCGCTTAATTCCCTTGCCTATAAGCCCCTGCAAAGAGTGGAGATTGCACCGAATTTGGTAGTGGATACACAACCTCTTCCAGCCTCCGAGTCATTATCGGAATCAGACGTACCAAAAATAGAAGTTCCTTCCTGGCTAAGGCCTTATTTTGAGAAATTGTCTCCACCAATAAGAAAAGGGGCAGAATTAGCCTTAAAGGCGGCAATCAGGTTATTAGAATTCGCTACTTACTTTGGTAGGTCAAAACAGGAGATTACTGCAACACCTGCTCCGGTAAAGGGATTAATTGAATTCTTTAAAAAGGGGCTGGCGTTTGTGGACAACCTGCCCCGAGGCCTGCTACCCACAAGAACAGGTCAAATTGGCCAACTTCAGGAAGGGTTTTATCTTACCTCATCTCAAATCAAAGAGATTTGCCAATGGATAAGAGACCCGGCAACACAAATCGATAATTATTGCGGTGTCTATGCCTTATATAATCTTCTTAAACTCAACAAAATAGAGATAAGCCTTGAGGAGCTGGCCCTTAGGGTTATCTTAGTGGATTTACTCACCGGAAATATCCAGGAATTTAAAGGTACACTAAAAACCTCCCTTTATGCCCTGGATAAAGTAGCTCACTCACTTGGCCTAAATACATTACCTATATATATTGCACAAGCCCAGCTAAACATTGACTCCATTACTCCGTTAATTCCTTTTATTGCTCATCTTAATCCTAACCACTTTGTTTATGTGGATAAGATTGATGAGCAAAAGTTTTATTTTTATGACAAGGTTTATGATAAAGGCAATACCTTTCTGCCCCATAAACAATTCCTTGAGCAATTTACAGGATATTGCTTAATTACCAAGTCCACTGCTGATGATTCGCTGGTTAAAATTCTACCTAAAGAAGAAGCCTCTCAGGTCAAGGGCGCCCAGGATCCGTTTGATAAAATGAAATCCTGGACTACCAATACTACATTATTCGATCCGTCTTCTTTTAGCAAACTATCTAAACTTCAAAATTCCTCTACCTCTAAGGTCAAGTCCACCGGGAACACAGCTCAATCCTTCGCTACCAATACTACTACATTATTCCCTACCAATATTCCAAAGGATTTATACAATTTCTCTCCCAATATGGTATCTACTACTACTTGGGTTTCAGGACACTATACTCAACCTTGGAGAGGTGGTTCTCCGGACCCTGTACTTTCAGCTATAGGTAGTGGGATTGGTAGTGGGATGAATTGGGCAGAAGACCATTGGAGATCCATTGTCGGCGGAGCACAGGTTGCCGGAGGAGTGGCATTACAATTTGCGGGCGGAGCTGCTGATGCTTCAATAATAGGTATACCTTTAGGAGTGTATCTCCATACTACAGGAGTGGGTTTAATTATAAATGGTTCAACTATGATTGCTAGTGATGCAGCGATACACAATCCTAATACTGGATTTGCTCAAAATCCTGCAACGAGGTTTGTTACTGGCTATGATGACCCAAGTAATCCCACAAAGCTTGAAGATGGTTTCAATTTAGGAATGATACCTCTATGTTTTGTGCCTTTTTCCAAGCAGGCGGTGATGGGGGTCAAGGGGGCGGTGACAGCGGGTAGACCGGTTTTTGTACGAGTTGCTGAAGGAATTGGTGTACGAGTTGCTGAAGGAACGGCTGTGCAAGGGGTTTTGCATGGATTTGAGAACTACGTTGTTAGGAATGTTGGTCAGCGTGTAGCCACACAAGTAACTGAGCGTGTTGCTGGGCGTGTTGCTGGGCAGCTTATTTTGCCAGGGTTTGAGCACTTCCTTAGCCGCAAAATCATAGAGCAGGTAAGCATACAAGGGGCTAAACAATGGGTTTTGCGTGGAGCAGAGAATGCAGCTAACCGAGGATTTAGGGGCTTGGTTAATGATATGATTACCTCTCCTTTTAGACGGCCTAGGCTACCTACCGATAGTCTTTATAAAGGCGTTTTGGGTAAAGGCAGATGGGTTGCTGCAGAATTTGTTCCTAGAGTAGGATTTTATGGAGGCGTAATTGGGACAGTAGATGCAGCTTTCTTCTTTGACGACCAAAGCTTTCAACAAACTTTAAAACTTAATCCCGAACACCAGCTTTCTAATAATCCCTTAGGATTAAGAGGCTTGACCTTAAATATGGGATTAAGAATTCAAGGCGGATATTACGCTATTACAGGTAATACAGTAAGGGCAAAACAATTAAATGACTCAGCCGATACAATGTCTTCGGGATTTTCAGTAGGTGCCTATTCTCAAGGATTGGCTTACAAAATTAAAAATCCCGGTTATGAAATATCAGGAGGGGAAAAGGCATTAAGGACAGTTGTTGCTGCTTTCCCTCAAGTAATAAGTACTATTGAAGGATTTGCCAGTTTTCCTTCTCGGGTTGTATTTTCTACACCTTATTATACGATGAGTGGCTATAAGAAAGACGGTATTAAGGGAGGAGCCATAGGATTATTTCAAGGCCTAATGGCTATGCCTGCCTGGGGTGTTGCTTCTTATATGCTGTCTCTACCCGAAGCACTTATAAATACTCCTGGCAGCCTTGGTATACCTGGTTTTTCAGACAAGTATGTTTATAACGGCAAAATTACAGATTCTTTACTTTATCGAGCCGGTGAAGGATTTACAAATTTTGTTCAGCCTGATGCGAATTTTAAAGTAGTTAATACAATAACTAATGAATCTAAAGACTATACACCTTGGCAACTCGTTCAAGCAAGAGTTAATAATGAACAACTGATAGATGGCTCAAGCGCAAGGAGTTATGAAGGAGCAGATTATTTTATAGCTAATCTTTGGCTGTTTGGAAATTTAAGAGAATCCTTTGGATTAAAACGTAAATCCATAGAGACAAAAGGAACTCTAGGTATCCCCAAACTTAATCTTGAAGCTAAAATTATAAACGGATACCAGAAAGTGACAGGTGCTATACTTGCTCCTACGAATATAGTTCTGGGTCCTATTAATGGGTTAAAGGATTATTCTTTAGACAGGCTGGGTAAATTAGCAGGATTTGGAGAAAAGGGTATTAAAAACCGTATTAATCAAGAGCCCTTACCACTAAGAAATAGAGTAGGAGGAGAACTTAAATATTTTACTCAGAAAACTATTGTAGAGCCTATTGTTATCGGTGTCCCCCAGGCATTAATTGGAGGTCCCCTTTCCCTTTTACCTACCAAAATACAGGATAAAACCCTCCTCCCTTTATATGTTAGACTCGGCTCTCCTGAAGCTCAGGTCTCTTCTTTTAAGAGATTCGCTTTTGACAGCTTGCTAACTCTTACTGGTTATCGTCCCAGCGAAGAAAAATTATTAACCTATCATATGCCAGAACCTGTGAAAAGGGTATTTGCAGAGGAATTTAAAAATTCAAAAGGCGACATTGGTAAAGCTGTAGCTTCTACTAATGAGAAATTTGATAAAATGCAAAAAGGCGCTATCCCTATTCCACCTAATTTGATGCCGAAAAATATTAAGGGAAGGCAAGCAGAAGTAGACCAAGTTATTAGAATGATGGCGCAGAGAGTTCAGAAGGCCCCGCTTACTCCTTCTGACTTTAAAGTCTTAGAAAAAGAATATGGCATTAGAATTACTAACCGCGATTTAAAAAATCCGGATAAGCTAATCAGAGAGATACAAATCGGCAGCCATTCTGCCAGCGAAGCCAACTTGAGGTCAGAGCAGAGAAGTTTGAAGATAAAAATCGGAGGGATGGAAGAGGGCAAAACGAAACAAAAGCTGGGAGCCAGATTAGCAAAGATAGACCAGAAATTAACACAGATAAAGATACAGACTTCGCTTAAGGATTTAGCTACAGTAACAAAACTTACAGCAAAAGAATATGCTTACCAGCATCCTGAATTACTTACCACGAATGATATTGACAAGATTACGAGCGCAAAAACAAAATCTGCTACGGTGACATTGGAGAATTACGGAGGGCTGCGGTTTGATAGAGAAAAGTTAAAGTCAAATTTAAAAGGTTATCTGGTTAGAGATTTTATCTCTAAAGCTAACAACACTGCCCTGCCTAAATTCAGCGATCGAGAGGTATCCATAAAAGTTAAACATAAAGGCGTTTTTGTAGAACTGAGCCCAGATAATGTAAGACAAGCGGCTCATCAGAGGTTAGCTTCGCTTCTTTCTTCTGCCAAACGCATGGAAATTGCCGTCAAGACCCCTGATAACGCCCGGGTAAGAACAAAATTCGGCGAAATTACAGTTACCCCAGAAATTAAGGATGCAATGGCTGAGGTAGAAGTAAGGAATTTCTCTGGCAGAGAATTAAAGTTTTATGCTGAAGGAGCCAAGGTAAGAGGAGTTAGGGTTAATAAAGCTGCACAGACTCGACTCAATGAGGCCATAGGATACGAATTACTTAGCCGAGGTCAATTAGGAAGGTTGGGGGATAATTCTTTAGCAAAGTCACTGTACGATTTTGGTATTTCTAGTTCAATCGAACGACCAGGAAAGTGGTTACCCAGTGAGATTAAAGAAAAGATAGATAAACGTCTCAAGGAGCCCGTCCGTACCAAAGCTGAACGAAAATTTCTTACGAGCTTACGGGATTTAGTAGATAGCGGCACAGATAGGGTTGCGGTAGAAAAAGTAGTAAAAACGTTTATTGGAGATTACCTACAAGAAAGATATCAGGTAAAAAATCCTATAAAAAAGGCTTTATATGCTATAGAGAGCCGCATCCCCAATATTATTAATATTATGCCGCGGAGTAAATTTTATAATGAGCATAGGCTTTTAGAATCCAATCTGTTAAGGTCGCTTGAAAGAACAGGTGGCGACCTTAATCTTACCGGCATAGTAACTGAAAGATATGCAAATGTTATTTCTGGCATCGAAGCCAGGGACAATTATACTCGCTTGCTGAGTAGCCTGGGCGTTAAAGGTGCTAACCCTAAGAATATAGTTGATTATTTAAAACAACATATTGAAAAAAGGTTAGATGTACCCTCTTCTGCAAAAGAGATATTTGAAGGATATAAAGCTAAAGGTCTCAGTCAACAAAGAGCCCTCCGACTTACCTACAAATATTTCAATACAATTGCTGAAGGTAAAGCTAAAGGCGCTGGTGCGCTTAAAGGGTTAACAAAGGATGGAGCTTCGCAAATTGCGCAGGGCGTTAAAGACGTAATGGATCCCCGCGTCATGCCTAACAGGCCAGAACTCGGCAACAAGGTAGGTAAAATAGTAATCAGAGATCTCGATCAAACAATCAGAAATTTTACCGGTGAAAAATTCACCTTAGATGACTATAAGCAGGCAGTCAGAGATCGCCGAGAAGGCCGTTTGACAAAAGATGAATTTAAAGCCAAAACAGCATTTATGGAGCCAGTTATAACATTAGGGAAATTATTGGGTACGTTTAATAGGTATACGTTACTTTTAAAAAATGAATCGGGTAGTCGTCTGCTCAACAATAAAGATACACGATACTTAGGCAAAAGACAAGCGGATTTAATCTTACAGGGCCTACTAGGCGGAAAAGTTGGGCTTGAAGAATTCGGCGGCGGAGGAAAGACCGCAGTAATCATACCGTCAATAAATTTATTAGGTACCTACCTCAGTAAAAAAGACATATTATCCTTACCAAAGAAACAATTAGTTCAGGTAACTAACCCTGAGTTATTGAAATCAGTGCCTTTTAAAGGCGATGTCGCAGAGCCTGTAGAATTCTTAGGTGAGAAAATCAGGGTTTTAAAAATTCAGCCTGAAGAACAGTTTAGTCCTCAGATGGCAAAAGAAATTAAGCAGGCAGATGTTATCTATTCAATGAGCGACTTCCTTTCCAGCCTGAAACTGACGTCTTTTACCGGTGCCAAAAAATCCTTCCGTGCTCAAGCCGCAGGAGCATACGAACATATAGTCCGTAATTCCCTGGGAATTTTTGATGAAGCACATCTTTTACCCACTGCCGCGCATTTGGTTTGGGGGATTAATACCAGAGCCATTGGGTTATTGCCTAGAGGAGAAGGAACTAGGGCGATTATGGTGAGCAGGGAAGTCTTCAACTTCTTAAAGGAAATGAGAATCTGTACAGATAAAGGAGTGCTGATAGAAGCTAAGAACAAGAAAGGCGAACTAATTCAGGATATTAATTCTGAGAACGGTGAGTTCACCTGGAATAAGAAGGCAATGGAAGGAAGGGGCGGATTAAAGGTTAAGTTACAAGATTACCTCAAGCAGCCGGAAGTACAAAAACGATTTAAGCAGGCAGGAGTAGATATTGACCTGGCAGTACGTGAGGCAGACACAGCTTTAAATAGCTTCGCCTCTCCTTTAATGAGGAGAGAAGGTAAACATTATGGTCGTGACGATACAAGGCAAGGAGGCAGTATTTATCCTTATCATGAAAGTGTCCAGGCAAAGAAAATGTATTATGGCAGCAAATACGAAGCCTTGGCTATGGAGATAATTGGTAGAGGTAGAGAAGGCAAAGTTACCAACGCAGATTTAAGCAAGGTGCAGACATCACCAAGGTCAATTAGAATCAGTCAGCTGGAAGTTATCAAAGATTTTTCAAGCTTAGTATTCCTTACTGCTACTCCTGCCAAATTAAAATTTTGGTCAAAGATATTTGGTGTGGAAACATTTAAAAATTCTAAAATTAACGCGCCACTTAATAGAGTAAAAGATCGTAGGGCTGTTGTAGGTGGAATAGAAGGACTAAACAAGGCTTTATCTCTGAGTCATATAACCAATAAGGACAATAGAGGAGTAGTTATAGTTAATGATTTAGCCACTGTGTCTCACAGCGAATTAGAGAAGCAAGCGATATCTTTTGCACGTAGCCACGGCTTTACTGAGGTTTACGTTGCCAAGCCCGGCGGAGAAGGTTATTGGAAATTTAGCGGAACTGATTTTAAAAAGAAAACAACGGTTGCCGATACTGTGGTTAAGGATACATTATTTACGAAAGCCGATGACAAGTCGAAACCTTTAGTTCTGCTCGACCCTGCCAAGAGAGAGGGTTATGATATAAAGACGATACTAAAACTGGCTAGTAAAGATGGTAAATATACCGAGGCAGAACGAAAGATAGATAAAAAAGGAGTAGATTTTGTTGTCCTTTCTGATAAATTCAGCACTAAGACTGACATTGAGCAAAGCATTAACCGTGCCCGTAGACAAAAACTTGACCGCGTAAGCTTAGTTATGCTCGATAAGGAACTTATAGGGAAAGGTAAAGATGCTATCGAGAAAGGAATAGATAGAAGCCTTAGAAGGAATGAAGGAGAGATGCAGAATCAGGCCTTATATCGTAGCCTTTCTGATTCCTTATATCAGGGCGTGAATTTTGTCTTTGAGCAGATGGTCAGAAATAATCCTCAAGATAGAGAGATTGTTACAAGGATGCGCGAAGATTTCCAGAACCGCTGGGAAGAAAGATCAACTTATGGAAGAGACAAGATAAGTACCAAGGAGCGTCTCAATACCGACTTGAGAATAATTGTAGATAGTCTTCGTAACAACAGGCCTTTACTTAGGGGACGTCCGTCACTTAAAGACAGGTCTTTCATTAAGAGTGTTTTGTTTGATAGGCTAAGTCCAGAAAACCGCTCCTATGTGGATATAGTCAGCAAGAGCCTTAAAGACATCAAAATTAACCCACAGAAAAGAACCACTGAGAATAAAGAAGCAACGGTATCTTTAGTAGACCGTCGCATAGATCGGGTTGTAGAGGCAATAAATAGCAATTATTCTGAGAGAGATTTAGGTAAGAAGGTAGTAGTTGTAGGAGACAGCCGGACTAGGTTGTTTAAACCAGTGGTTGCAGCTGCACATGAGGCTGCAAGGGAAGCTGCTAAGGCATCAAGAGAATCATACGTTGGTTCAAAGAGGACAGCTATTACCAAAGCTGCTCAGGCAATCGACCCGTTTAGCTTAAAGGGTTCACCAAGGCTGGTGAGGAGCTTTGGTAAAGTTACTAAAACAGCGTATGCGCCTTTCCTTCGTTATTTGGGTACCAAGATACAAGACGACGATTGGGAGAATAAATCCGACTTTGACCGGGCTAAGTCGCTTATAAATTGGGTAAATACATACTTAGGTAAGAGCAAATTACCGAAGGCAGATAGAGAAGAATTATTAAACCTCGCTGTCAAATCGATCAATCCTTTGTTTAGCGCTGATGATATTAAAGCTTTAGATGCGCAGCGCCAGATACTTAGCGAATTAAATCCTATTTTAGCAGAAAACTATATCCGCGCCAAAAATAAATGGAAAGAATACGGCCAGGATTTATCTTTAAGTAATTATATATACCTAAATAATAATAACCGTTTTGCCATGGGGTCTAAGTTGCAGCGTTGGGCAATAAGTAGCGACTCTATAATCGCAAAGGTCTTGCGTTGGATTACTCCAGCAGGAAACACAAAGAAATTATCTCAAGAAGATTTAGCAGGTAAAAATCGGGTTCAGCGTTTGGCTTTAAGGTTAGTTAATACTCTGAGTTGGATGCGCCCTGCAAGAATAACACAGGGATTAAATGAAGAGCAAAAAGAAATCTTAATCCAACCCTTTAAAGCTAACCAAACTGGGTCCAAAGAGCTTCTTTCGTTTTTCCACGATATAGAAAAGAATAAAGGCCCCTCAATTACTTTAAATCGTATTCAAGAAATAGCTCAAACAGTAACCAACCCATTTGCCGGATTTGCTCTGGTACGGGAAGTATTAGGAGACTTGGAGCGAGAATATGGTGTTATGAGGATTGACAAGGGCGGTCAGTTGTATCCCGATACTATAAAGGTAAGAAAAAAGCTTAGTTTTGAAGAGTTTAAGAATATGCAGCAAGACTTCCAGAATTTAGAAAGAATTAAGGCTCCTAAGATAGATCTTAGATTACATGAAAAAGCCACCGTGACAGATTTGGCAGATTTAGCAACTGGAAAATTAGAGCTTGTTGATTATGTAACTGACAGATTACTTATTGAGAGTGCACGTGGGGTTGCAAAAGGGAAGAAAGACGCAAATCAGGCAAAAGAATTATACAATCTTGCTCAAGGGATTAAGTCCCGCTTAAGCAAAGATACCTGGAACCGCAATTTCAATGAGGTTGGAGAGTTGGTACGTAGCACAGGAGTATCTAATGATGCTATATATGCCATAATGGGAATAACTCAAAAACAGACACAGGATAAAGATTTTATTGATAATCTTTATTATCAATTGGCTCGTAACTGGATATCTCGCCAAATCGAGCCCCAAATTATTAATGTCCCGCGTTTAGAAGAACTTTCTCAGAAAACAGGCATACTTATTAGAGATGTATTTAAGATAGCTGATTCTAAGTTTAATTTTGACCAGCCGACCGTCGATTATATACGTAAAGCAGACCAAGTCATCTCAGAACTTGAAGGTGTGCATCTGGATATATCTAAATTACAACAATTTGTTCAGACTAATCCCACATGGATAAACAATCCGGATACTTTAAAGAATAAAGACGCATTAAGGGTTTTAGTTAAGGCCCTAGGTGGCGCTACTAATATTAAGGAGGTAGATTTTACTTATCAAACGTATGCCCCAGGCAGTCTATATGAGATTACCACAGTGACCCAAGACAGCACATATTACTTGGCGGATTTTGTGGCGGATAATCAAATTTTAAAAGTCTCCGCTAGTGATGGGTTAGTTCGTCTTTATAATAAAGATGGAGCGAAGATTGCCACCATAAAAGATATAATTAGTGGAGTAGTGAGCCATCAGAAAGGCGAGATAAAAGAGGATAGTTTCTTTACTTCAGAAGGAGAGCTTCGTATCAATCGGGATGATAGCGGAAAGATTGTCTCTATTACTGACAGCCGGACTTCAAAAGTTGTCGCCGAAATGGAAAATGAGATTAAGCCTATTAAGAATGAAATTAGAATTACTCAGGAATATCTGAAACCACAAGAGTTAATGTCGAGATTGCCCATAGAAGAACAAGAAGCCATCGAGGAATCTATTGGCGCAACCATTGGTACGCCCTATTATAGCGACAACCAAAGATATGCAACACTACAACAGAGACATAATATATTAATTGAAACATTAGATCAGATAAATAAAATTTCTGCTAGTCCCGAATTGACCATTGCTCAAAAGGCAGCTGAAGCACAGAAGATTTACGATAACTTTAAAGCATCCACTCAGATAGAAACTCAACAAGCGCCAAAAGTCACCACAACTAAGATTCCAGTAGGCAAAAAAGAAATAATATTGATTGGAAAAGTTACCACACAAGAAGTAAGCGTTTTACAAAATGCGCTCAGCAAAAACGGTTTTCATTTCCAAGAGCTTGAAGTCATCGACGGTAAGATAGATATTCCTGGTTTGGTGGCGGGCGGACAACGGCGTTATGGTCGTCAGAACGGCAGAGCTTATATTCATCGCTCGATTCTAAATTCGCCTTACCGGGACTTATTACTCCAGGCCGCTATTCATGATAACGGAAATAATGGCATACCTGCATTAGTGGCTAAAATCGTAGATAACCCTAAGAATACCCGCGCAATTGGAAATTTAAAGAGAGAATTAGTAAGTATAGGTATTCAATTGAAACAATCAAAGGCACTTAGGTCAGTAGATTCTTCTAAAGCTCAAGCAATTCAGAAAGTCGTTAAGCCAGCAGCCTCAACTTCGGCCGCGGCTCAGATAACAGGAGAAGCGCAAAATCCAAGACAAGAGTTTGATGGGATTATGGCTGAAGAGTTGGAGAAACAGCGTAAATCTGATGCTTCCGTCCCCTTTGGTTTAGTAGAGGCTTTAGAAGAAATAGAGATTAAGAAGATATTTTTGGTAGATAGCGCCCCAAGAGACGGCAAGATTTATATGGCAGAATCTTCATACAACGACAAGTTTTTAATATTTGTAGACAAAGATAATAATATAATCTGGCTCGCTACAATT
>Ga0315274_10001637_pt1 | contig 34285 bp, 19 predicted proteins | sample YL17G02_20_MG_FD_203700 | JGI IMG/M metagenome (GOLD analysis project Ga0315274, IMG submission 203700) | Sediment microbial communities from Yellowstone Lake, YNP, Wyoming, USA - YL17G02_20 | ecosystem: Environmental > Aquatic > Freshwater > Lake > Sediment | place: USA: Wyoming | collected...
TCTCGGGAACCTTCAACGTGCGCCTTGACCCGGCGCTGCACCGCCAAGCCGCAACCCTCGCGCGTGCCGGCGGCAAGAGTCTGAACACGTTCGTGGCCGAAGCCGTGCACCGCGCCATAGTCTCATCCGGTGGGTGACGTGCCGATACTTGAATCGCGCCTTTCCGCCGGGGCTAGGCCGACGGGCCGAAACAGTGCAACCGCCGGGGGAATTGAGGGAGTCGAGGACAGCCGCCTATTTCTCCACGTTAGCCTCATCCACTCTCAACCTGTCTGTCTGGGATCTGGGGAAGCATCTGACTTTCTCTCCGTTCCGCCGGTGCATTTCGGGCCAAGGAACTGGCCCCTGTTGGACAAAGCATTATAAACCACAGACAGCCGACCGGGATCAAGGCCGTCCGCGATTCGCGCACCCCCTATTTCAGGATTCTCAGGAAGGACAGTGGAAAATTGCAGTCGCCCCCAAAAACCGAAAGTTGCAAAAAAAGTACCACCACAGAGTTACATGAGCAGCAAAATGGTCGGGGCGACTGGACGGCAATACAACTCTTCTGTGAGGGTATCGATGCACTTGGCAGAGGGGGACGGAGTGCAATAGTCCAATTAAGAAAAACACCCTGAAACTGAAAGGAGGGCTTCCATTAGGAGTTGGGCAAGGAGTCCGTGGCGAGGCTCACTTGCCAGTAACGAAGGGACAGATCTGTCACCCGTCTGATGAAATGGAGAAAGCGTGCTGACTCCTCTGTTTCGGGACATGGAGAGGAAATGATGCAGTGCGGCAGTGTCGCGCCTCGGTCTTGTGCTCGGAAAGCATACTCCAGCACTTGACCTAACCCTTCCCGGATGGCCTTTAGTGCGCTCGTGCTGGTCTTGATTTCAATGTACGCACTGAATTCAGGATGAGTTACCTTCACGTCCACATACCCATCCTCCAGGGTCACATGGTTCCCATACCGCGCCTGAAGCAAGCGGAGGAGGTGGTTCTGCAAGTTTCGGTGGGCAGGATCGTAGGCTGTCGGCGCAGTACCGGCACGTTGGACGCGTTGCGCAGGCAACGGTTCTTGGCGGCCATGAGGCAGTCTTCGGAAGGCCTGTTGGTCCGATGCCTTCGCGGCGCAAAGCACATAGCGGTTGAGCTTTTGAATCCTGTCTTCTCTCTCCGCCAGCCTCCAGGGGTCGTAGCGTTCCGCATTCTCTGGCCGAAAACGCAAGTTGAAACGCTCCATGTGGTCCTTTGGGAGGCTGGTCACGTCCCCGCCAATCTCGGCAATCTGGTCGCGCATTATGTCCAGCCAGCCTCGCCGCTCGTATTCTTCCACAGCCCGCCTGCACTCTTCCGGCGAGAGCACTTCGCACTGCCCTATCTCCCCCACGTAATACCTTTCATGTTCGGGGGAAACGGCATAAAGGAGCAGGCTGATCGTGTCGCCTGCGCTGATCTGTTTGCTTCTGCGAAGGGGCTCGACAAAGCCGTAGTGGTACCCGTCCAACTGTTGCGAGTAGTCAAATAACCATTCTTCGTGGCCGAAGCCCGTGTCGTTCACGTAAGCCTTCCCCATTTCATGACCGCGCGCTTCTCCCGTTGGACGCTGCCAACCCGCCGTGTTCCAGCACAGCCTTGCGAGATACGTCTGCATGATGTCTGACACGTCGTCGGCAATCATCGTCGTCCGTCCCCTCGCTTCGGAAATCGAAGCCACTATAGGCTACTCGCGCTCGTGCTCGTATTGCAAGCATGTAATCGTGTTCACCAACTCCGTAGGCTTTGAGGTCTCACGCGCCAGCGTCTTATTAGTTCTTTCTTTGGTTCTTTCTTCCCTACAAGAAAGAAAGAACGTTCTTTGATCTTCCTCCTCTCTTTGGGGGATGTTCTCCCCTTTCTTGAAGCGCCCATCAAAAGAACAACTGGGCGGTCAGGTATTCAATACGAGGGGCGAAAGAATAGCCTGACCGGCCAGTTGTTCGGGCGCTCTGAGGAAGGTGGGCACGATCCTAGGAAAACCCTTCGAGATGCTCGCGGCAGGAGGGGTCATTTCAGAGAATGGTCGGGGCGAGAGGGTCGCCAAAGGCGACTGAAGTCTCCGGAGGCAACTGAAACTTGAATGTGCCGCAGGCGCACAAGCTTTGCCCGCCTTTGGCGGGTACCGATCTCCTGGACCCGAAGCAGGCGCGCTGAAGCGTGTTGCACTCCAAAGCATGGCGACAGTTCGGGCGAATGTCGAATCGCGACTCTGGAGATCCCGGTAATCCTAAGTTGACATATTGAATATTCAGGGTTATGATTGTCGACATGAAATACCGCATTCTGGCCAAGACGATATCACGGGCACTGCGAACCTTTCCCGCACTTGTGGTCACAGGACCTCGGCAATCGGGGAAGACGACATTGTTGAGAACATTGCTTCGCGGCACGCACGAGTATGTCAATCTGGAAGATCCCGACACGCGGATGCGCGCGCGAGAGGACCCGCGAGGCTTCCTTGAACAACATACGGGCCCTGTTGTATTTGACGAGATCCAGTACGTACCGGAACTTTTGCCATACATTAAGACGCGCGTGGACGACCGAAGGAAGGCAGGGCAGTGGGTGTTGACGGGCTTGCAAAACTTCGGACTTATGCAGGGCGTCAGTGAATCGCTTGCCGGACGGGCGGCGGTGCTTTCACTGTTGCCCTTCTCGGTGTCCGAGCGAGTGGGGCAGGGCGAGAATGCATTTGACGCCAGGTCGCTCATGAGGCGCCTTGGCTCGTTGCGTTCCGGCAAGAGCGAGGTGAGAACGCCATTGGCCCAGATGATTTTGCGGGGGCAGTACCCGGAGATCGCGAGCCGCCCATCCGTGAACCGGGAGTTGTGGTGCGGCTCCTATATCGCGACCTACCTCGAGCGCGACGTTCGGAATCTATCCCAGGTAGGCGATCTCGACCAGTTTGGGCGTTTCCTTCGACTCTGCGCCACAAGAAGCGGCGAGATCCTGAATCTCTCCGACCTCGCGCGCGACATCGGTATTTCCATCCCTACGGCCCGGCGTTGGTTGTCTCTGCTTGAGACTGGATGCCAGGTTCTCCTTCTCTATCCGTACTACCGAAACCTGGGGAAACGCTTCGTGAAGAGTCCCAAGCTCTTCTTCAACGATACCGCCCTTGCATGTTATCTGCTCGGGCTGGGTGAGCCGCGCACGCTGTTGAACAGCCCCCATTTCCCGCATCTTTTTGAGTCATTCGTCGTCGTGGACTTCTGGAAGAGGTTCTTGCACTTCGGGCAGTCGCCGTCTCTGTATTACCTTCGTACGCGTGACGGATTGGAGGTCGACTTGGTGATCGAGGTCGATAACGCTCTGCACCTCTTCGAGGTCAAGAGCACGGCCACCATAACACCCAAGCATGCCTCCTCACTCGTGCGAGCCAAACGAGATTTCGGCGACACTGTCTCCTCGCTGAACCTCATCTCACGCGCCCCACAGAGTTTTTCCCTCCCCGGCGGCGTTCACAACCATGCTTGGCAGGACATTCTCGCCCATTAGATGCGAATGATTGCTCGAACGGTGTCGGTGATCTGAAAGTGGATCGCTGCTGCAGGAAAAATGGTCGGGGCGACTGGATTTGAACCAGCGACCCCTAGACCCCCAGGCAGAGACTCCAGGGTCGCAACAATCTGATATGCATAAAGTTACAAACTGCGGAAATCCTGGTTGCACTTGTGGTTGCACTTCTCTCTCGGTTGACGCACTGGTAGCGGCACTCCGCGGGCTTTCTGATACAGATCGCGCTCGGTTGATTGCGGCACTTTTTGAGGACCGTTGATGATCGCCCGGCGGTGATGACAACGGAAGACGGCGCAGGAAAACTGGACGGGATTCAACGGCGACAACATCGCGGAGGTTAAGGAATGGCGACCAAGACCCAAGCAAACCGGAGTAACGCCCTCAAATCCACGGGGCCACGGACGCCTGCGGGAAAAACTATCGCGGCACGGAACGCGACAAAGCACGGCCTGTTGTCCCGTGAGGTTGTTCTCATGGTGGAGGACAGAGCTGCCTTTCGCGCCTTGGCCGCAGGTCTCTGGGAGTGCCTACAACCTGTGGGGACGCTGGAGAATCTTCTCGTGGAGCGTATCGTGGCCGCCGCATGGAGACTCCGCAGAGTCCATGTCATAGAGGCGGACTTTTTTGACGACGCCTCGTGCCTCTCGGAGCCGCAGTCCCTCGGGACCCTCTTTGCCCGGGACTCCGCAGATGAGGGCGCGTTCCTGAACCTCTCCCGCTACGAGGCCGCCATAGAGAGGGGTCTCTTTCGCGCCCTTCACGAACTGGAGCGCTTACAAGCCCGCCGGCTTGGTGCGGTTGTTCCGCCGCCGGCTACAGTTGATGTGGACATAGCCCTTCAAGTCAGCAAGGGAACGGGCAAATGAGGAATCAGAGATGAGAGACGGCAAATCAGGACGAAATTGACGGGAAACGATGGCATTCTGGCTCGCTATTGGCAGCAGGAAGGGGCTCAACTGCCGCCTTTGAACACCTTCTTTAGCCATTTCCGGCAAGGCGCATGTAACGCGAACCCCTGTTGGGGAGAGGCTTTGCTTCAATACGGACCCTTGGGTGGAGTGATGATTTTGGAAAATCGCGGAGAATATCATGGGCGGATACAACAGTGGACGTTGGGGCTCGCACACCAAGAAGGTGACCGTGGAAGAATGCCGTACCGTGAATCTGGCGCAACTTGAGCGAGCCGGCCTCTTCCGTTCTCCCACAAGGAATACTGTCCGGGGGTCGTTGCAGTGGACGAATCCCGCAACGGGGCAAGAGACCGCGTCCGTGGGCTTCCTCCTGGAACGCACGGACGGTGCCCTGATTTTAGCGCTTGCCTACAGAACCCGCGATGAAGACATGCGTGTCCCTGTGCGCATTGAGACCACAGTGTCCAACTTTGGCGGGTTCCGCTACTGGGGGGCGTGTCCGGATTGCGGACGGCGGGTGAGGAAACTGTATCTGCCGCCCGGCGGGTGCCAGTTCTCGTGCCGCATCTGCTTGGGTCTCACATATGAGTCCTCTTAAGAGGCCCACAGGTTTGACGGCCTGCACCGGCTCGTGGCCGAGGGCCTGGGTGTACCCTTAAGAACCGTGAAGGCCGTTTGCAGAAGGAGAAGATAATTCGGATTTGGGGCGCAGAGATCGTTGGCTATCTGACAACTGCAAACCCCGTCATGCTGGCCCCCTTTTTTCGTCCCCGAAGGCTTCCTGTAGGGAGTGGGCACTGTCCCAACCGGACAGTATTAGGAACGATAATCCTCTCGGTGCGCTTGGCTTTGTTTCGTAATTCCTCGGCCCCGAGATTCGTATTCCGGCACGACTAATGGATACGCGTTTCAGTCAAGTCCGCCGAAGTAACGACTACTACTCCGAATTCTCAGCCGAAACGGCGCTACTACAGTAGAGATGAACCATGGTTCGACCGTATGGGCAGATGTGTGATACTCATAATAGAATCGCAACTACCGGCCAAAAAAGCAGTTAAGAGTTGTCTGTTATTATATTTGGTTAGCTTCGGTCCCATATTGGGTCCAAGATGAAGGAACATCAGTATACCTTCTGATACGTTTGGGCATCCGCGGTTCCTGCGCGGATCACACGGCGAGATCGCGGGTGACGAGACGCACATGACGGTTTTCTACGGCAGCGGCCGCCAAGGACCCGGATGGACCGTCTACACCTGGGACATCCACCGGGCTGACCTGGAATTCGTCCGGCCCCTCAAGCCCGTCGAGTAGCCGCCTCTCAGAAAACCTTTGTCGTGCTACAACAAAGGTTCGGCCTCACCCCGTAATCGTGATCATCTGTTCATAACGAGCTTTCGACCGCTCTCAGAAGGCAATCCGGCAAGATTGGGGAAAATTGCTTACTCGATTCTAAGTTTCTCCGTCAAGCCCAAGTCGCCCAGGATTTGCTGAAGTTCGGAAACCAGCGCCGTAGCTTGATCCCCGGGTACCGATACAGAAAACCCAACATTGACTTGTAGATTCGTGCCGGAACGCAACTTTGGGATGAGCTTTGTGCCGACGCGGTTCCACACTTCCGGTGGAAGAGAACCCGTGATTCGGACTGTCTTCTGCTTCGGCGTGGAATCGGATTGTGGTCCAGTCGGAATCTCGGCCTGTCCAGACTCAGGCTGCCCCTGCTTCGGTTCCTGCGGCGGCGGGGGCGCATCGGGGCGCGACTGCGCTTGGCTCCTAAGCTTTTCCGCCATCCCTTTCTTCAAGAGAAAAACGCCCGGCTCAAAGGACACCTCTTCGGACCCAGTCATCTCTCTGAACCAGATGCGCTCGTAGCTGCCATTAGGCTTCTGTCCAGAGGCAAGCCCAAAATCGCCCCGCTCGACAAATTCGCAGATCTTCCCGCGTAACACGCGGTCGGGATCCATCAATCGAGTCAATGATCCATTCAGGAAGCTCTGCCGCAGGCTGGAGACCGGCCACGCGCCGGATTCCACCAGAGCAGGCGGCCAGTTGCGGTCGATGTACCCCGCGCCGACCGACTCATTCAGCAGGGCCTCTGACTTGAGCGCTGCAACGACCCGCCCACACAGCGTTTCGGATGCGCTGGCATGTCCCGCGCCAAGGTCGATGACCTTCAGGCCATCCGGCTCGGCGTTGTCAGAGAGGGCCACAAAACGGTAACTCGCCCACACCTCGTCCTTGGCCGCACCTTCCGCATCGACCACCTTGACGCGGATGTCGGCGAGGTCGGCTTTGTCGAACTCGGACCCAAGGGTTCCTTCGTTGACCTCCTTCAGAACCCGACGCCACGCCAGCAGGAGTTCCACTTCGCCCCGGAGATCTCGCCCAGGCTTGCGAATACACCAAACCAGCGAACCGGGATACAGGCGGTTGGACTGGCCCCGGCGCTTGGTCCACTCGGCGATGCGCTCGCGTAGCGGCCCCGTATCGGCCCATTCCTCCTGCGGGTCCACGATGATGAGCGTCAGGCGTGGCGAATCCTGGATCTCCGCGCTTTCGCCGGGGAAGAGGATCAACGGGATGCTCGCGCCGCGCTCGAACTCCTGCTTTACCACACTCTTGATGGTGGGGCGGATCTCGGCGTCCTCGTCCAGCGACGCCTTGCGGTCGTTCACCACCTTCTTGAGGGTCGGCTGATAGCGGATCTGGAACCCATCCGAACCCACCTTGCGCACGAAGAAGGCCCTTGCCTCCAATCCAAGGGCGGCGGTATCAATGGACGTGGTGTCAATGCCCGGTTCACCCAAGGCAAACCGCAATTCGGGCAGATGCGCCAACTTGTCGCGTTGTCCGCCGGACGACTCGAACAGGATAGCCGTCGCAACGCGCCGATGGATGTTGCGCAGTGGCCCTTTGGTGTCGGCATCAAGCACGCGTGCGTGTGCCTGCGCCCCCGAGATGTCCGCGTCGATGGCGGCCACCAGCCGAGATTCTCCAAGCTGACCCAGTACCGTGCTTCGGAATTCCGAGACCTCCAGCGGTGCCGAGCCTAGCGTAATCAGCGGCTCCGTCCGCGCGCTCGTGAAGCCTTCCCGGTATGCCCGTGCGATCCACTGCCCAAGCATCGCCAACGTCCCACGGGTCTGCTGGAATTGCGGCAACGCCTGCCATTTTCGCTGGAATACAAACAGTGTCGCCGGGTGAAACGGATAGCACGTCTCGAACCGGTTTTGCAGGAATTCCCGCGCCTTCTTCTCCGTGGCCGACGTATCCACCGCCGTCCACTCCGGCGGCAGTTGCGCCCGGCGCTCGAAGCACCAGTCGGCATACGCCTTGGCAACCGCCTTGCGGATGCGCTCGTTGCCAAGGTCCTGGAACAGACGCCGCCGGATGACCTCGCTGATTTCGGTCTCGTCGTTAGCAATCAAGTCCTTGGCCACACGCCGGACGACCTTCGTGATCCTCTCCTGCCATTGGAGGTCCCAGTCCGTCATCTCGACCTGGCTGCGCGGCAGGCTGACAATGGCGGCCCCGCGCGCCGCGCCCGTCATGGCGACGGTCAAACTCTGCACGAAGGCGTGGAACGGCTCCGCGAGGCCACGGTGCCGGTTCATGAAGTTCAGGACCTCGTCAAAAAGCACAAGCACCGTGCCGCCCGCCGCATCGAACAGGCGGCCAATAGATTCCGTGCCGGGCGCATTCGTCTGGGCGCTCTTGCCCAATGCGGCAATACCTTCGTTTCCCGCCAACTGGCGGGCGATGTCCATCCATGGCGTCTCCCTGCCTTCCTGCGGGTCCCACGCATTCCCGACGAATACCGCCACTTTCGCCTTGGGCACTTCAGCCAGTCCTGCGATCTCCACGAGACGGGGGATGCCGGGGAACGCGCTGGCCGCCGCACCCGCGCGAACAAGATGGTACAACGCCGTCAGTGTGTGCGTCTTGCCGCCGCCGAACTGGGTGATGAGTGTCAGCACCGGTGCGGTATTCGCCGTCTCACCGGACAACCGCCGCAACACCATCCCCACATGCTCCGTCAAGGCGCGTGTGAAACACGTGCGCTCGAAGAACTGTTTCGGTTCCCGATAGTCTTCGGGCGCCGTCCCCGCGACCACCTGCTCCAGTGCGATGGCAAACTCGTCCGGGTTGAACGAACGGCCTTCACGCACTTCCTTGCGCGGCGTGACAACCTTGTACCATGGTTCCATGTGGCCTCCCTCTAAGGTCTTCTGATTCGAGCGAAGAGATCAGCCGCTGGTCTCTTCAGGCGAATCAAGTTCGCGTACGCCACCGGACGAAAATCATTCCTGCACGAATACAGCCGATATCTTACTCCATCAGTCACGAGGATATCCCTCGATATACCCAGGTTCTTCAAGTACCCCTTGGCTTGCGAGAGGGCTCCCTCAACGCCCGCGCCAAGACGCTTCGCCTCCACGATTAGATGGCAATTCTCAGGGCTTCGCGGCAGGGCTGAGAACAACACTAGATCCACGTACCGCCACTTGACGGCAATCTTCTCCGGCGGCCAGCCCAAGGCGCGCAAGAACGGGATGATGAAGTGGCCGACAAGCTCATCTTCGGTGGGCTGTTCCCCGAAACCCGCCGGGTTCTGAAACAAGGGATACAAGTCCAGGACCTCAGCGAGAACGCCCTGGATAGCGCAAGGGATTTCGTCCAAATCGGGTTCCTCGCACGGCAGAGAGGGCAAAGCGGCCCCTTGCCAATGCGTGGGTGGTGAACCAACGAAACGATGGGCGAAATCCGACACCACGCTGTTGTGGACTCGCGAGAACCTCGGCGGATTAGCTCCGAACACGGACCGTCCAAAGTCATACTCCACCGGCAACTCGCTCCATCGAATCCGCCTGGCATGCTGAAGGTCCCAACCGTTCACGTCATCGAAGGAATTCAAGTAGACGTAATCACCGGCCACCACACCGACAGCCCGTATCCGCGTCAGACCGGTCCGAAGCAACACGATATCGCCCGCGCGCATCTCGGAGGCAAAGCGTCGAACAAAGCTACCCTCGAAATCCCTGTCTTCCCGGCCCCCAGACCACGGACCGGAATCGCCTGGGCCGATCAACCCTACACCGTACCTGAGAAACACGTCAGAATAGGCACGGACAACAGGCCCTCCCGATATCTGCCAGACGGCACGTGAGTTATTATCGTCCGGCATCAGAAATCACCTCGGTACCGATGGGGCACGACATCAATCAGCCCACCGTTTTTCCTTTGCGCTTTCCAACAACAGATGTTATAATTCATTTGCGACCAAGACAGCCGCGAGTGTGCGACTGGTGAGGTTGACCCTCCTTGGCCGCTTTTTTCTTTCATGGCCACTTCTTGACTCCGTATCCTTGGAGTCGATTTTGGTGACGCCAGAAGCGGGGCTTAATAGCCGCGTATTCGGGACTATTCCCGCCCCTTACCATCTCTCGGTAGAACACGTTTGTGCAGACATCTGCAATCTGCATCATGTTTGACGTGTGCGACTTCACGAAGAACGTTCCTTCGACGATGTGCAAAGGCTTCAGGTGGGCAGATTGTTCCAACAAGAAAGACTGGAAATAGCGAAGATTGTCGTCGCTGCCTCCGCTCACAGGATCGAGGATGACAACCCCCGACTTGTCCCTCTGTTGGTCAAGAAAGAGATTGTACCTCTCAAGCAGAAACTCCAGGCTTCTGACCTCGGGCTTGACCAGTCTGGCGCCCTTGCTTGTGTCTACGGCACGCTTGTCAATCACCACTCCGAGAAGAGTTATGTCGGCTGTTTTCCCAACAAGGTCGAGCAGTTTGATCAGGAAGGCGTCGCGCCGTGCACGGTCCCATCCCATGAAGACGCCCTGTCCACTACGGATGTCCGATGCCTTTATCTCAGCATTCCACGTCAGCATCTCGCTATTCTTGAACTTCATCAGGATCTTGTGCCACGTTTTCCATCGCCACCCGTGGATAACGACCCCAACTCTTGCGAAATGTGTGCTTCCACCCCATCCCAACCAGTTACCGGTGGGTGGATAACCGGGATCGCCTGATTCATCAACGAACATCATGTGCATGGTTGCGGCGCGCTCCTATCTGGGTACGGCCAATAGCATAGCATCAACCAATCTTTTTTCTTCACTGTCGCGGGGGTAGAGGGCGGAGAGGGCGTTGGCGAGGCGGAGGAAATCGGGGCTGCGGTCCTGTTCGGCCTTGAGCAGGGCGCGGAGGGCGTTGGTGCGGCCACTCTTCTGCAGGAGCATGGCCGCGTGGATGCGGTCGAGCATAGTAGCCTCGCGATGGGCGCGCAGGACGTCGTCGGGCACGATGGCTCCGGTTGCACCCGCCCGCGGGGCCTTGGCTTTCCGCCCCCGGATGCGCGGTGTCTGTTCCTGTTCCTCCATTCCCGGCAGCAGCATCTGGGCTGCTTTGATGGGGTCTTTCTCCAGTTCGGCGGCCACGGCCTGCGCGCCGTCCTCGCCGAAAAGCTGTTGCGCCCGCTCGGATACCGACAGCAACCGAACCACGCCTTTCTCCGTTTCGATGATACGGCCTTCCCACGTATCCAGGTGGATACCAAGGGGCTGCGCGAAACGGCGCGCCACATCATAGATCAGCGAGAACCCGCCCTTGGCCTTGCCGCGCGGCACATCTTCATCATCGTCAGCCTTTTCCGCCTCTTCGTCCCCGCCGTTATCCGAGGCGGTATCCCCGTCCGTGCTTTGCAGTGTCCACAGGAACAGCGCCGTCAATCGCGCATCCTCTTCCACGGCCCCCGCCGCGCCATTGCGCGCCTTCGCCTCTGCCGTGCCAAGAACCTGCCCCAACGCCGCACGGCCCACCGTCTCCCAGACCTTCTCCAAATACTCCGCCAACGTCACTTCCCGGCCTTCCGCGGTCTCCACACGGGAATAGCGGCTGAAGATCTCCAGCGCCGGGCCTATGCAGGCAAACACCAAGTCCGCACCACGCACTTTCTCGGCTTGCAGGCGCTCCATCCAGTCCATCACGCGACCTGGGAGTTCGCGTAGCACCTCGCCCCAGTCTCCGACCGGGGCATTACCAGACCGTGGACGGCACACAAGGTGGACGCTGGTCGCAAGAGCGGCCGATTCTTGCGAACGCAGTCTGCCTGGACGCTCCGTGGCTACTGGCCAGGATGCTGTGATTGTCCAGCCTCCCTTGATCATGCCGGTGAGAAGCGCCTCCCATCCCTCGGTGGTCTTATGGGCAAAGACGACACAACCTATCCCTTCGTCTTTGAGAACTCTGCGTCCTTCAGCAAATGCCTTGCCCATCGTGTCCTCAAAGAATCCACGGTCTTTCGGACGTCCAGCACACTGTTTGGTCTCATCTTGGACTGCTTCACGGGCCTTGGGCGAGAGAGGGTTGTCCGAGTCAAAGGGGTCCTTAAGAAGCACGTTGTCCGGCTGTGCTCGCTTCAACCAGACCAAGAAGAAATCGGAGAGATCGGAATACGGGATGGCATCATAGTACGGTGGATCTGTAAAGAAGACCGTTATGGATTCTTCAGGAAGGGGGTGTTCGGAAGCATCTGCTTGCTGAACTTGACCACATTGAGAAATGGCCGTTCCTACCGTTGATGCCACATGACACGCGTAATCAAGCGCACCCTCAAAAGAGCCGGTAGAATTACCAATAGGAATAGTTTCACAATAGTCCCACATGATTGGCAACGCTTGTCTCCCGAACGTTGCAGCAGAGGTCTCTCGTGGTACTGCCCAACGTGCAAGGCTTGAGTTGAAATCGGCTATTTTCCCCAATGCCATGCTGAGAAATGCATTACGACCCTTTGTTTTCTCCCGTGAAACGAGATTACCGAGGCTCACTAGCGCCAGCTTCTGCCTCGCCGAGAACAACTCACCCCATTGAAACATGCCGTATCGTTGGACGGAAAATGCACGACTGGCACCCGAGCCGCCCCCTGTCGGTGTCGGCTCGTCCGGGATAGGGTTGAGTCCGTTGGACGTCTTCTGCAACTTCACCGTTTCCAAGCGCTGTTGCGCCTTGCAGACTGCCTGATTGTCAAGGACGCAGGCCAGACGGTAATGGCGGCCTTGCTGTCCTGGTTTCAGAGTGACAACGGCCAACAGTAGCGCACCACCCGTACGATTGCCTCGTTTGTCAAAGATTGTGTCCGCACCACCATGTTGAGAACACAGTTGGGCCCGAACACGGTCCGGTGGCAGGACATTTCCGCAGCACAGACATGTGGCCTTGGCGCGGCTGACCGTTCCCCCCGACACTTCCCCCTCGTTCTTCGGCTCGAATATCTCAAGAGCGACCCTCGGTGACTTTCCCTTGAGTCGTTCAATGGAGTAGCGTAACGCCCTTTTCCGGTTGGCCTTCTTGCACAACCAGAACGACCGCATCAGCGGGATTTCCGCGCCGCAATTCGGCGACTCACAACGTACCGTCCGCGCCCAGAGGTAGGCAATGGGCCGCGCGCCATCGGAATCGGGCGGGTAGAACTCGGCCAGTTCCTTCTCGGCGGCCTCTTTGACCTCTTTTCCGACACGGCGCAATTCATCCGCCAGTTCCGGGCCGTGGCGCGGGATGTCTTCCAGCATCACTTTGAGGATCAGACATGCCACAGGGTTCAGGTCGCTGGCAAAGGCGTCACAGCCCAACCGCAACGCCTCCAACGGAATCGATCCGCCCCCGGCAAACGGGTCCACCACGAGCGGCGTCTCTTCGGGATGCGCGGCCTTTACAAGTTCACGGCCGGCCTTGAGGTACATCGGATTGGACGCCAAATCCCAATTGGCGAAATCGCCGATGAATCGCAACAGGCCCTTTCGCAACCCATCGTCATCCGGTTCCAACGCCTGCGGCAACGGGGCCAGCGCTGCCCGCGCCCGTTTCTTGAACTCCTTCGGACACAGCGGGTCACACGGGTCCGGTAACAGCAACGCCAACAACATCGCCCGGCACGCCGCCAAAGGCCGCCGCGCCCACCACAAATGCAACGTGGACGGATGCCCATGCCGGATCGACTTCTCCCGCGCCGCATGCTTCGACACCACGGCAATCGGAAAATCCACCTCCGCCAGGCGTTTACATTCCTTCGGGATCATTTGGTCTCCTCCACGGAATCGAACCGGGGCGCGGCGTGCTCTGTCACTGTTTTTGTAACTCTCGGCGAAAAGCTGTAATTACTTCTTCGTCGCTCAGTTCTTTGTTTTTCCAGGCTTCGTAACTTTGCCATCCCTTGTCGTTCAGATTTACATGTCCAATGGTCCCGGTGAGGATTTGTGTCAGCATTCTCTCCGCCTCGTCGAGTACTTGCCACAGTTTAGACCACCATGCACGCTTCCGCGCCGTGTTTTGCGGTCGTTTCCATGCGTGAAGATAGTTGTTGAGGCAACCGTAGAGATTGCTCAAGGCATCCAAGTTAGGAACCACTGCAAGCGGCATATCAACGGCGCGGAGCATGAGATTCATGTATTCGATTTTCTTCTGCAGTTCAGGCTCAACGGCTTCGATACGCCTGCTCAAGCTATCGGCACGATACTCTTTCTCCAGGTTCTTGGAGATTTTCTCGCCGTGAATAAGCACCAAGTACTCAAAAAGCAGTCGCTCAATGGCATTTCGCAACTCCAGGGCTGCATAGAGTCCAAATTGCATCGGGTTAATCTTGATGAAGCGATTTCGGAGCAGGACTGCTCTGCCGAGATGGCCCGATGCCGTAACGTCGTAAATCTCTTCTGGCAAATCCACTTTGTTCATACTCACGGCCTTCTGTAATAGCAACCGTCGTCATTACCCATGCGTGTCTGGTCCCCTATTGTCAGGCGACACGGCGCTCGTTGAGCGCGAGCAGGAAGCTGCCCCTCTCGTTGCCATTCTCGATGTCACCGCGCCAAGTACCCATTTCATTGCCCATTCAATGAGGTATTACCCAATTCCGTTTTCCGCCATTGCGCATCTTGGCCGCGTCCCAGACACTCGATACGTCCTTCGGCGCGCAGATTCTTCATGACGCGCCTTATCATATCGATGCTGACTCCGGGGCATTGCCGTTGAAGGTCGGCAATTCGGAACATGCCCAAGGACTGTTCGATAGCCCTTACGATCAGGGCCGTTTTTTCGCCTCGCGGGGCCGAGATTTGTCCCAGCCTTTCTTCGAACTCCTGATAGGCCGTCTTGAGGATGTAGAGGAGGTAGTTGATGTAGGGCCACGGGTCATGACGACCTTCGTGCCACTGACGGGAACTCTGTTCGAGCGTCTCGTAGTAACGATCCTTGTTCTCTTCGATGAGGCGCTCGATGCTGATGTAGCGGCCCACTTCGAATCCCAGGTGGTAGAACTGGAGCAACAGCAGGAGACGCGACGCCCTGCCGTTGCCGTCGCGAAACGGATGGATGCAGAGGAAGTCGAGATTGAAAGCGGCGAGTGCAATGAGGGGCGGTACCCATCGTTCATGGATACAGGGTGGCCACAGTTCCATGAGTTCCCGCATGCAGCCGGGCGTGTCAGCAGCGGGTACCGTCTTGAACCGGACCCGGACGCGCCCGTCCGGGTATTTCTCGATGATGTCGCTGTCCTTTTCTTTGTATTGCCCGGCGTCTCCCACGCCGCCGCGCGCCAGGCGGTGCAAGCTGAGAATAGTCTCCTCGGAAACTGGGATGTTGGCACCTTCGTTGTGAATCCACGAGAGTGCTTCGCGGTATCCGTGGACTTCCTCCTCGTTGCGATCGCGAAACGGGGGCTGCCCGAAAACAACGGTGCCGATACGCGATTGATCGACCTCGACGCCCTCGATGCGGTTGGAGGACACGGCGCTCTCGATGAGGGCGTGTTCGCGGAGGGCCTTGAGACGCTGTGGCGATTGCCGTGTAAACAACTCCTGCTTTCCACGCGCCTCGCCTAAGTCGGCCAAGTACCATGCCGTGACGGTAGGGATATTGGCCACGTCTTTCGAGAATATGCGCATGGTCATCATGTTTCAGGTCCTCCGTACGGGGGCGATTCCTCGCGCACTTGCATCGGTCTCGTGACGGCGTTCACGGACAGATAGTAGTGGGCAACTTTCGTGACCTCGTGCCATTCCAGGCGCGCCGGGTCTTTGATCGGCTCCTGCATGGCCGGGCTTGTGGTGCAATCGGTAACGATATAGAGCCAGTAGCAGTCGCGGCGGTCCTCGGCGACACGACGCTCGTTGGGCGTGAGCAAGATGCTGCCCTGGCTGCCGCCAAGACCTTTAACCTCGATGAGGCGAAGCTCGCCGGAGTTGAGGTCAAGACTGGTGAGGTCATAGCCCAGGTTCTTTTCGTGCACATCGTACACCTGCCGCCCTTGGGCACGTTCGTAGGCCATCACCGTTTCCATGGCGATGGCTTCGGTTTCGGGATTCGGGCGTAAACGGCGCACTTCAGGCGCTTCACGTTCGGGATGCGGCAACACGAGCACACTGGCAATGCGTTCGACACCCTGGAGCGTGAGCGACCGTTCTTGCTCCAGTTCCTGACGGCGGCGGTCGCGCCGGGCCAGAAGTTCCGAATGACGTGTCTCCGCCTGGGACAAACGGCCTTCCGCGCCGGTAACGCTTCGCTCGATCTCGGCAGCGGCGCGCCCGATCTCCTCATCAGCCCGCTGGAGGAGTTCCGTGAGAGACAATTCGACGTGGTCCGCGATGCGCTGAACTTCGGCCAAGCGCTCGGCCCGGACCTCTTCCAGGAAACCCTTAAGACTGTGTTCATGCAGCCACGACGCCGCCTCGGGCAACAAGGCCACCGGCGGCAATTCGGCGGGCAGTTCCGCCGGGATGAAGTTGTTCAGGACCGAGGGCTCTCGCAATTCGCATCCGTCGCTTCCGTCCAGTTCGACGGCAAATATACGCTCGTGGATGATGCGCCCTAGTCCGTCCACGACGCGGGCGCGGTAGAAGTCGATGCGGCTGGGCGATTCGTGTTGGAGGGAGTAGAAGCAGGCCCCTTTCTTGAACGGTTCCTGTGCGCCGGCGAACACGTGGCGACGCAGGGCCTCGAACAGGGGATGCCCCGGCGTGACCCATTCGAGGTTGTTCTCCTCTGCTGTGTCGCGGTCCGTGGAGAACCGGGGATACCTCTCCGCCAGGGCCGGCAATCGCCAATCCGTTTCGCGATCATAATGGCGCAGGCGCGACGGCGTGCGGCCCGGATCGAAGGTGTGGTGAAATCGTGGCACGGGCTTGAATGTCATTGATGCGTAACCCGCGCTCTCGCCCATAAAGCGAGCGACGGTCTCCGGCACGACGCGGCGTTCCTGGGCCTGCGCCTTGCGCTCGATCAGCATCTCCAGATTCAGCTTCTTGGAGGCAAGTCCCTCCAAGGCGTTCTGGCAGATGGCGCGGAACCGCCCCTCGTCCACGTTTTCCAGGAGCCGGTCTTCGAGATCGGTGTCGCCGAGGCGGCCCGCATAGTAATCGCGCAATACGCGCTCGACGTGCGCGGCGGGCAACACTTCGCCCACCACGTTGAACACGGCGTCATCGTCCAATGCGTTGCGAATCTCCTGAAGCTTCTCGAGGAGCCGCTGGAGCACGCGGCCTTCGATGGTATTCGTGGCCACGAAGTTGAAAATGAGACAGTCCTTGCGCTGGCCGTACCGATGTATGCGGCCCATGCGCTGCTCAAGCCGGTTCGGGTTCCACGGGATATCGTAGTTGAAGAGGATGTTGCAGCACTGGAGGTTGATGCCTTCGCCCGCCGCTTCAGTGGCGACCAGTATCTGGATGAGGCCCTCGCGGAACCGCTGTTCTGCGTAAAGGCGGGTTCCGGGTTCGTTGCGTGACCCCGGACTCATGCTGCCGTGGATACACCCGACCTTGAATCCCCACGCGGAGAAACGCTGGACGAGGTAGTCCAGAGTGTCCTTGAATTCGGTGAAGATGAGGAGGCGTTTGTCTTGTTCGTCGAAGAATCCCTGTTCTTGCAGCAGGTTGTGCAGGCGAGACAGCTTGGCCTCAGCCTCTTGCTCCTCGACACGGGCGGCCTGGCCCGCAAGGTCACCGAGTTCGGCAATCTCGTCGCGAACCTGATCGGCGTTGCCCGCGAGCGTGAAAGCTTCGAGGATTTGCTCCAGGCGTTCCCGGTCGCCGTCCTCCATTTCTTCCATTTCTTCGGGGTCAGGCAAGTCCGGCGGCGCTTGGGACACGATGTCCTGAGCGCGGCGCAGGCCGACTTCAAGCCGGTGTGCACGATTCTCCAGCGACTTGCGCATCGCCCGGCTGCTGGATGCAAGACGGCGCTGGTAGAGGGCCATCAGGAAGCCAACGGCGCGTGCGCGAGGATCGTCGCCTTGCGCGGCCGCTCTTGCGCTCTGACGCTTAACGAATCGGGTGACATCGCGATACAGCGCAAACTCAAGACCGTCGATGTCGAAGCGGACGGTGTGGGGAATTCGCTTGGTGAAGATCTTCCGGGCCACCCAGGTGCCGTCCGGCTGCTTCTCCGGGAAGTAGACCATCGCCTCCTTCGTGCGGCGGATGTAGAACGGCGCGTGGCGGTTCGCCATTGCCTCATGGATGGACTTAACGTCAGCGTAGGCGTCGGTGTCCAGCAGTTGCAGGAACAGACTGAAGTTGACCGGGTCGCCCTTGTGTGGCGTTGCCGTGAGCATTAGCAGGTGGTCGGTCGTATCTCTCAACAGTTCGCCTAGGGCGTAACGCGCGGTCTTGCGGGCAGGCGGCGTCCACGACATGCGGTGCGCCTCGTCTACGATGACAAGATCCCAATGCACTTGGCGCAGCCCGGGCAGGATTTCTGTTCGCTTGGCAAGGTCCAGCGACGTGATTACCTGCTTCTGTTCGATCCATTGGTTGACGCCGAACTGGTCGCGGATGTCCGAACCTTTAAGCACGAGGAATTTTTCCTCGAATTTTTCCCTGAGTTCGCGTTGCCACTGAAAAGCAAGGTTCGCGGGACCAACGATCATGATGCGTTCGATGAGGCCGCGCAACTTGAGTTCGCGAATCAACAGGCCCGCCATGATGGTCTTGCCCGCGCCCGCGTCATCGGCCAAGAGGAAACGAACCCGGCCCGATTTCAGCAGGTGGTCGTAAACGGCCTCTAACTGGTGCGGGAGCGGATCGACACGGGAGATGGATAGTCCGAAGTAGGGGTCGAACTCGTAGGCGATACCGAGCGCGTAGGCTTGCAAACCGAGCCGCAACAAGCTCCCGTCGCCGTCATAGGAACAGGTGGAATCAAGAATCGTGAGTTGGCCGAGATCGGAAACAGAGAGATTGACACTCCTGAAGCGTTCTGACCGTGTGCCGACAAGGCCCACGAACCAGGATTCCGCACCCGTCATTCGAACAGTCTCCACGCGCATCGGCTCGTTGAACAGCGTGCCGATCAGCACCTGGCCTTGCTTGAAAGGCGTTGTCTCCATCGCAGAATCCATCTTGGCCATCCATAAGAACAATGCGAAATCCACTGGGTCGAGGAAACAGACAATATTCCCCCGTCAACCGACCGCCCCATGGCCTAACAGAGGACATCCATATTGTGGACCTTCTAGCGGCCGATCTTCAATAGCTATCGCGGCTTGTTTGAGATGAAGATGCCGAACGGAGATTCGGTCAGCTGCGGCACCCCAAGTTTGCACTGGGAGGTAACAAAGTCCGACGTGCCTCAGGAATTCAGTCGGCCAATGCAAACTGAAGCCCGTTCATGCATAACCTTTGGGCAAGTGCCACAAAGGTTGTCAGCCTTATTGGGGCAGGAACCCAAAGGTTACACCCAACTCGGCGGTTCGAATCCGCCCCCGCTAGGAACCGTTGCGAGTCTGTCGTTGCCATGCCACGCGAAACGTGGCGATTTCCCATGGGTGGAACGTATAGCGCCAATGACCGCACGGGCCGGTCGAGTGCTCGCATGCGGTGCCCAGGCTGTTGCCGTGGAGGTCGGCGGCATTCAATTGCTTGACCCGGCCCGGCCAGCGAATCGTAGCGGTCTGAGGTTCGTGAGAAGCATTCAGTGTCCGTATAGCGGCCGCACCTGGCCCCCCAGGGAAGACATGCGTAATCAACACGTTCGGGTTATCTACGCTTACGCCCCCTACGCGTCCGGCCGTCGCACCCGACGGGATGCGGACGGGTCTGCGATGAAACGTTTCCGCGAGCCGCATCGACTCCGCCGCCGAGAAAGATGAACCGGCATGGAAACGCATCTCCCAGTTCGCCGTCCCAATGAAACTGAAGTCGAGCACGGTACACTCGATCACGTGCCCGTTCGCCTCCTCCACACAACGGAATAATGTGTTTTGCGAGGGACACCAGAGCAGGTGCCGCCCAGGCCATTCTAGGCGAATGTACCGCGCACAGTAGAATTGGTCCGTGCGGCGCTCTTCTTCGGAAAACGGCGCGTCGGCAACAATCCTTGGTCTTGAGCCCCTCACGTGCACCCGGAACCGCCACGTGCCCAGAGGGCGGGCGCCCGTCTCGAAGCGGATCGTGCTGGTTAGCCGGTGGTTGAACTGAACCCACGGCCTCGGCTCCTCACCCGCTGAGACCAGTCCCTGCACCGACAATGCGGGCTCGTCCACGTCGCGGATGCGCATCAAGTCCCGGCGCCACGCAGCAGTATCGATGCCGTCGGAGACCGTGTGCCACAGGAGATTTACTGGCGCGTCCTCGATCCTCGTATGGGCTGCCTCGATGTTCATGTTGGGCGACAAAGCCGTGAAGTAGGACGGAATTTGATGCCACTCGCCCACCAGCGGCTCGAACTCGATGCCCGCAAAGGCCTCATGTCGGCGGCGCGGTGCGCCGCCTGCTCGGCCCACATCCCACACGCGCCCTTCTTGTTTTGCCATCAACCGCGCGGGATCGCGATTCGGTCGCAGGGGCGCATCCGTTGCCGGCTCCAGTTGCAGGTCCAGCGTTCCGTACGATGGAATGCGCGCGAGGAGCGGTCCGAGAAGCGCATGGCCGTCATCCGAACGGAACGCCGCGGACAGGAGCTTGCTGGTCCGGCCTTCCGTCAGCTTGAAGGCGTGGCTCGGCCACGCCAAGCTATCCAGTTCGAGTAGTATCGGAGCCGCAACATCCCAGGGACACGGGTTAAACAGCCGGAACTGCCCGCCGTCTCCGGTGAGCGGCTCACCCAATCCTGCCTCGTCACGAATGACCTGTTGTACGGTGCTCAGTTGCTTTACGGCCAGTTCGCTCTGATACGACCGAACTCCATCGACGTAGGCCGGCACCGACCCTGCGAGGTACGGGTCGTGGTTTTGCGAGACCAGCAAGCGGGCCCAGAGTTCGCGCAAGCGATTGCCGGCCCGCTTGGCAATCCGCTGTGCACGTCCCCCCGCACACAGCGTTTCTAACGCCAACAACAGGCTCTCGCACTTGTTGGCCCCTCGCGCCGTCTGTTCGTTCTCGTAACCCCATCCGCCTTGGAAAAAGTTGTTGTTGTAATTGGACTGGTCCATGGGGATTCGAACGCGGGGCGTTTCGCATCGGGCGAGCGCCCATTGAATATACTCCGTCAAGGTCATCTGCCGGAAGCCGTGCCCTTCGGCCTCATGAATGGCTTCCTGGTACGGCATGATGGACGCGCCCCAATCCAATCCTGGGGGCCACAACTCCATCCACTGGAAAATCAACGGTGCCTTCCGTTCTGCCAATTGCGCGATGACATTGTCATACGATAGCCATTGGCGGGCGCACGACAGCATGCCAGGATGGTTCGGGATCGTGGGAATCGCCGTGCCATCGAACGCCTCCCAGAGAATGAGGTCATGGGGCGAAGCCGGAGGCGTCCCCGAATTCTGAAACTGAATGCTCGCGTACTTGAACCCGGCAAGCTTGAGGAGTTGAGGCAATTGCGGGAAGAAGTTCTGTTCTTCGACAAGAAACGTGTCCACGCCACGACCCAGATAGCGCCGGTATGCCGTCTGACCGAACGTCAGTTGCCGCAACGCCGATTCGTAGCCGAACACCTGCGACTCCGCCTGGCCGAACGTGCCCCCCGGAAGTTCCATCAGGCCACGGTCGAGCAAATCCCGGATCGCGGCGAGATAATCGGGGTATTCCGCGTCGAGCGATTCGAGGAAGTACGCGTCGAACTCATGGCAAACCCGGTTTGCTGGATTCGCCTCGATCCAGCGCCGGCCTTGTTCCAGGCCAAACACGCTCGAAAAGTTCCGTTGGTACCAGCGTCCTTGGACCTCCCCTTCAGGATACGTCTCACCAATCCCGTACTGGGTCCAATGATTGCAGATGACGATCGCGCCTGCCGCGTCTCCCCGAGGCAGCATCGAGGGAGCTCCTTCCGACCCCGAGGCCACAGGCAGGTCCAAGGCGACCGCCCCGGCCACAGTGATTGCGTTGCGGATAAAGTGACGACGTGACATTTCCATGACTAGCGCCCGTGCCGGTTCACAACATGACAGACCTCATAATTCTTCGGCATCTGACAAGTATCAGTTTGAGCAACAGTCCGGCCGCAATTGCCGTGTAAGTCTTTGTCGTGCAAGGGGACCTTCTCGCGCGACCGTTGGGGTCGTAAGCCAAAGTTGGAGCCAAGCTCGGCGGTTTGAATCCGCCCCCCGCTAGTCTGTGACGATCCGCCCGCCATTTCGCTTGTCAAAGCCGTACAGTTTTGGCATGCGAGCGTTCGTGCCGCCCCTAAACGCACGCCAGCATTCCGCCGTCTACGTACAGGATATGACCGTTAACGTAATCAGATGCTCGCGATGCCAAGAACACAGACGCCCCGATCAGCTCAGAGGGATTCCCCCATCGGTTAGCAGGTGTCCGGCTACACAGCCAGGCGTTGAACTGCTCATCCTCGACGGGAGGTCTAGTCATTTCCGTTATGAAGTATCCCGGTCCGATGCCGTTAACCTGGATATTATACTTGCCCCATTCGGTCGCCATTCCTCGGACCAGCATCTTGGCGCCGCCTTTTGAGGCCGCATACGGCGTGATTGTGGGCCGGCCCAACTCGCTTTGCATGGAACACATAACAATGATCTTCCCCCGTCGGCGCCGGATCATTCCTCGAGCCCCATACTTGGAGACGAGGAACACGCCCGTAAGGTTGACCCGAATAACACGATCCCAGTCTTCCTCCGGAAAGTCCTCCAGCGGGTGCCGAACCTGGATGCCCGCATTGTTGAACAGGATGTCGATTGGCCCCACTTCTCGTTCGATGGATTCCACATTCCTGGCCACTTCCGAGGCGTCCGTAACGTCGAAGGGATAACCAAAGGCATGTAGCCCTGCGGCGTTAAGGCTTTCGACGGTCTCTCGCAGGCGGTCCTCCACCACGTCATTAATGACTAACGCAGCGCCGACTTCACCCATCCCTTTGGCAATCGTGAGCCCGATACCTCGTGACGCTCCCGTAACAAGGGCAATCCGGTTGTGGAGGCTGAACAAGTCAGTACTCATGAGTGGGCCACCTCCGACGCACACTGAGGCTTGCCAGAGAGCTTCTTTCGGCGTGTTGCCACCAGTCCCGCCGTCGCGAGTAGGACCGCCAGTATGATCAAGGACCATTCACTGGCTGCCGGAAGACGGGAGTTCCGGTCTGCCGGATCGGTATGATTCGCGTATTCCGTAGTGTTGTTCTGACCGTCATAATCGGGGTCGTCCTGTGGCCCCTGGCCCAAGTTCCCGAAATAGCGAATCTCCCACCAGTCCGGGAGACCGTCCTCATCGAAGTCCTCCGGCACAATGACCGTGCGGCTCACGGGAACGGCCGCGGTTCCTTTACCGTCCAGCACATTGTACGTAAGTGCATATGTCCCTGCGGTACTGGCGTCGACAGGATGGCCTGTGATAACGATCTCGCTCGTGAGGTCGCCATCGCTATCGTCGTAGGCGGTAGCCGTTTCGATGTAGGGCGTGCCAACAGGCAGCGTCATCATGCTCGGACCGTTCAGTTGGATAACGGGCGGTGCGACGTCGGGGTGATGATCCGAGAACTCGATGTAGTCGACGTAGAAATGCTGGCCGGCAAAAAGAGAGAGGTTGTTGGCGCCGGACTGTCCCAAGTCGATCTCCATCTGCGTGAACGCGACGGGCCACGGGGCCGTGCCGGAGACTACGGGGAGATCCTTGCCGGTGTTCATGTTCTTGTGGTTGACCAGGTCAAACACAAACGTTTTGACACCGGCATTGATGGTATTCGTTGGGAAGTTGAGTTTGAGTTGATGCCATGTGCCGGCTAGGTACCAGAAATCCACGATGAGGCCGTCAGGACCGAGAGGGGCCACATTCGTCATGGTGAGTTCCGCGGCCAAGGTCAGGAACTGCGTGCCGGCGGGATCAATCTCGACGCCATCCGTCCACGGCCCGAAGCGAGGCGCGCCGCCGCCGTCGTCCTCCAGCTTCATGAACCCGTCTGCAAAGGTCTGCGTCACGCCGGCGAACGACGGCTTCTGGGTCCATGGAGAGGCCCCTTCGGGGCTGTCCATGTTCCAACGCAGACGGGAGGCATTCTGGTAGCCAGGCGGGAACGCCCCGGGATCGTCGGTCAACGCAATCAGGTCGATGTACAAGTGCTGGCCATACAGTTTGTCGGACGGAATGCCCGTGCCCAGCGCATTAACGTCGAGCTCAACCTGGTCGACCGTCCCTCCCCACGGCTGCCCGGTAAGTTCGAGGCTCCGTCCCGTGAGAACGTTTGTGCCATTTGCCAAATCGTACACGAACCGCTGCATGCCGGCGTTGATCTGGTTGGGGGGGAAATTGACGGCCAGCCGCCCCCAGCCTCCCCAGTTCCACCACCAGTGCATGACCACCCCTTCGGGGGGCAGATACGACGTGTCCGTGAGGGTAAACTCGGCCCACAGAACGAGGTAGCGCGTACCCGTCACGTCAACCGAGGCTCCGTGGTAGGGCAGCGGCCGAACGGGACTGCCCTGCGTGGCGCACTCGAATTTGGCCATACCGTCAGCGACGGTAAGGGTGGCTCCGGTGACCGAGTTCTTTTGTTCCCAGCCTTCGGCAAATCCATCGGTATTGAAGCGCCACGTGGGCAGCCCCGGGCTGTTCGGGTCGCAGGGGTCGGTGCCGGCCACATATTCCTCGAGATCTGAATGGCCGTCGTTGTCGAAATCAGTTGTCCTATCGGCCGTAGTCGTATTGCCAAAGTACTGCATCTCCCAGGTGTCTATCATGCCGTCTCCGTCCCCGTCGAAGACGTCGGCGAGAAGTCCAGGGTCATCGGTGAATGCGATCAGGTCGTAGCGCGTACGCGTAGCGGGATCGACGTCGCCCGCTTGGCCCGGCCAGATGGTCGTGATAGCGGGTGCCTGCACGGTCCCGGCCCATGCGTTGAACCCCTCTTGGCCGTTCATATCCGTGAGGTCAAAGACGAAGCGCCGCATTCCGCGGTTGGGCCGAAACGCAAACCATCGCCCGTTGCCGGTCACCTGTTTGGCGGCGTCTTGCCACTCGAGCTTGAACCAGACGGACTCGTCCGTGAGGAGTGTCTGGTCCACTTCGAGGACTAGGTACCGCAATGTGTCTGCGTCTATGCTGCTCGCAGGATTCAGGATTTTCGGGAGGAACTCCCCGGAGGTTTCGTAGGTGATCTGAAGTTTCCCGTCCGAGGCGCCGAGACTGGCAATCCCTCGGGCGGCCGCATCGGGCAGCCATCCTTGCGTCGTGTTGTCCTCGAAATCCCATACGACCGAATTGCCGTAGCGCAACGAGTATCCGTTCTCGCCCCATGCATGTACTTTGCCCGGCCTATGGGCATCGTCACCTGAACACCAGAACACTTGCAGCTCCGGATACGGGTCGTTCAACACCCGCGTGGGGAAGGCGTTGGGCGCGGGGGAATCCTTGGTCACGTCGTACAGATGCTGCCAAGATTGGCCACCGTCCGTGGTCTCGTGCATGGCCACTTCGCCGCCGTTCCATCGGCCTGCGGCCCACACCACGCGGAACTGCCCCACACCTTTGACCAGAACCTGGCCAAAGGCATACATCGAGGTGGCGGTGCAGACCTCGCTCACGCGCCACGCTGAGCCGGTCCAGTAAGCGAGCATGGCTCTATAATCACCCTCGATGTCGGGTCCGCCGGCGTTGAACAGAATAACCGGACGGCCCGCCGGGTCCGTGAGCACATCATCGATCCAGCCGTGGGTGTTCCCCACGTAAACGAGTTCGCCGTCACCGTAAACCATCGGCAGGGCTATCGGCGTGCCGTCCGTGCCCTGCCACGTTTCTCCCAGATCATAGGACACCGCGTAATGGATGTCGTGCCAGTTCCCATCCCACTTCAGCCAAGCCACGTGCAAACTGGGGATGGGTTTCTCGTTCCCGATGCCCCAGATTGGGTAGGGCGTGCCGGTCGGATAGTGGCTCATGACGAGATGGAAGTCTGACCAGGTGACGCCCCCGTCATCGCTCGTGCGAAAACCCCAGCCAGGCGTAGAGCGGTGGAACCAGTACAACGTGTTTCCGACAAAGAAAGCGTACGCGTACGTCGCGGATGGCGAGATCGTCCGCACCGGGTCCCAGGCCGTGATGTCCTCGGGGTTCGACGAGCGGCGCAAATGGTGGGCGCCGCCGTGGGAGCCGTAGAGTACGTGGAGGTACCCGTCGGGGCTGATGGCGAGGCATGGGTTGCCATGGGCGTCATAGGGAACACCGGTGGCGCCCACTTGTACTGGGGCTAACCATTTATTTATTGCATGGTCATAAAACAGAATCATCGGGTCGGAGTTGACGTTCCCATAGACCAGATACGTTCTGTCGTGCCGCCCTACGAAGTGGACAGCTTTGGGAATCTCGTAGGCATCGGCCGTGGCCTCGGGCAATCCCGTAGTGGCGCCGAAGCTGGATGGCCGGACATAGCCATCGTAGGCGACCGTTGCGGGCTGAGGTACGCTCGCTGTACCTGCAAAGAGAGCCAGCAGTGCAGAAACCTGCAAGAGAATCATAGGGCTGTTTCCCTAGGCCCAAAGGCACGACTGACCAAAGCATTCGACCTCAACGGGAGAGTAGACGTCAAGTAGACGTCAAAGGGACAGGGTTTCAGCACTTGTCTTGCGCAGCCCTGTCCCTTCCTTAAGCGCGTTCGGAGAGGGTTTCACTTCCGACGCAGGCTAGTGTTTCTCAAAAAGGCTCCTGCGGCGCATTGCCATCAGCCCCGCCGCCGTGACCAGAATCGCCAGTATGGTTAGCGCCAACCCACCGGCTACCGGGACATGGGAGTATGGATCATTCGGGTCGGTTCCATTGTTGTACTCTGTAAGGTTGTTCTGGCCGTCGCCATCGGGGTCATCGCTTGGCCCTTGGCTCAGGTCGCCAAAAAACATATCCTCCCACGAATCTGGCAGACCATCTGCGTCAGAGTCGAGTGCTACGGTGACCGTTCGCGTCTGCTGAACTGCCGGGTTTCCCGCCGCATCGCTCACATCATAGGTGATGACATACGTGCCGGGAACGTCCGTGTCTATCGGCCAGTCCCCCCCGAAGACAATCTGAACCGTTATGTCACCATCGACGTCGTCCGAAGCGGTAACCGGGTCATTCCATGTGGCGCCCGTATAGATATTGAGCGTGGCGGGGCCGTTGAGTAATATCACGGGCCGTTGTCCATCGGGCGGCGTGAAATCAGACTGGTCAGAGAATGCAATCCAATCGATGTAGAAATGTTGTCCGATGAAGGGGGCGAGGTTAGCCGTGCCGGCCACCCCAAAGTCAATCTCCATCTGGTTGAACGACACGGGCCAAGGTGCCGTGCCATAAGCCACAGGGAGAGGTTGGCCAGTATTGACGTTCATGTGGTTCACCAAATCATAAACGAACGTGTGGAAGCCGCTGTTGATCATCGCGGTAGGGAAATTCATCTTGAGCTCATGCCACCCGCCCGCGAGGTACCAAAAGTCCGCAACCAAGCCTTGCGCGGGCAGACCCGAAGTGTCCGTCATCGTAATCTCCGCATTAATAAGCATATACTGCGTGCCCGCCGGGTCGATCGTGGTTTCGTCCGTCCACGGGCCGAACCGCGGCCCACCGGGTTGGGTACCGTCATCGTCCAGTCTCATTACGTTGCCTGCAATGGTCTCCACTTGGCCGAGGAACGCGGGCTTCGCAACCCAGGGGAGCGCCTCCTCCTCGTCATACATGTTCCAAGCAAGCACGTCGGGCTTGACTACCACCGTGCGCTCGGCATCGGCCGACCCGGCGGCGTTCTCCAGATGATACGTAACGTGGTAGGTTCCCACAATACTTGTGTCAACGGTGTCTCCTCCGACTTCAACACTACTGCTGAGGTCACAAGAGACATTGTCGAAGGCCGTGAAACCGGGATCCGCCCACGAAACACCCTTCTTCACGATTACGATGGCCTGGCCATTCAGCTGGATTGTAGGCAGCGCGAGATTGCTGCCGGGCACATAGGTTGGGTCGTCCGCGATAGCCACAGAGTCGAACCAGATGTGGCCATTTTGGAGCGCGTTCATCGTCGCCGTCTGGCGGAAGTCAAACTCGAGCATCCACAGGCCAATAGTATTCGTAGTAGAGGCCCAGATTCTGTTGGACCCGATGTCGCCGCCTAGCCCGCTCACCAACTCCTGCTGGGCAACGAGGTCAAACACAAAGGTCTCGACTTGGCCCGTGTTGATCCGGTCTGCCGGGAAGAACAGATTCATCCCGTTGTACATGCCGCCGTTCGTCCACGCGTATGACCAGAGGTCTGCGTTGATGCCGGTTTCAGCACCCAGGTTAGGGGCACTGATCTCCGCTTGGATCACAAGGTACTTGTACACTGCACGGTCCCACTCGTGCTCCAACGACTGCCACGCGAAATGCGAGCGCTTGCCCGCTGCGTCCGGATAGTTGAAGACCATATAGCCGTGTACTGCATCATACGCAGGGGGGATATCTCCGTTGATGCTATTCCCCGACCAGTAATTGATGTCGCAGTTGAACAGCCACTCCCCGTTGCTGAAGAGTGGTGTGGTCCCGCTGGCAAATGCCCCGCAAGCCACCGTCAGACAAGCAGCCATCGCGAATAATGCTCTGTTGAGTTTCATTGTTGCACCCTCCCTGTTTGCCGTTATGCCGCAGACTCGCCCTACGAAACGAACCCAGCCTCTCTGCTTTTACATAGTATGTCGCAATTGGGTCAGGATGTGAATGGCGGGCGTTGCCCTGCTTTTTGAAGGAATTGCTGTGCTGCCGGACCGCTGGTATACGTTTGGACTGAGATCAAGGAGGAAAGACGCGTATGTGGTGCTCTTGGAACCCGCGCGGCACCCAGGACGGCACGCAAGGTTCCCGTCCTAAGACGTTGATGCATCTATTCGCGCCCCTGAGAGAGGCCTTTGGCAGGCTGCACTTCGTAATAAAGGGTCCAGCCCTCCAGTGGGACCTCCGGCAGCGTATCGTCCAACCACGTGGTCCACAAAAGTTCCAGGTCCCCCGTGCCATCGGGGAGCTTCCACTTCGGATCATTGATCCCCTTCCCTCTTGGCAGTTCCATGATCTTCCGCCCGTCCCAGGACTGGCCGTCCTCAGACCAAAGATGCCACAGCACGGGCGTTGGCTTTTCGTTTTCCGGCAGGGCGACCCGGCAATGGAGGCTGGCCGTAGACAGGGCCACATGCAGCACGTCGTCGACAATCGCGAGGGTGGCATGGCTGAAATGCTTTCCCTGGAGCGGGGCGAATCGCGCGGCCGTACTCACCCAACGTTTTCCGTTCCAGGTTGCATGGACCAACGTGCTCTCCTGAAGGAGGAGTTTTTCATAGGTTGTTCTGCCCGACCTTGTGTAAACGACGTGGGGCCGATTGCGGCTGTCGACGGCGATATCGACGGACCACGGAATATCGTAAGGCTTGCCTGCGTCAAAAAGGATGTCGACCGAATGCTCCGTGAAAGGTAAGGCATGTCTGGTACCGTTCGACTTTTGCCAGGTGTTGCCGCCATCCTTTGACACGAGGTACCAGGGACGGACCCGGTAGCCCTTCCTGTGACCTTCCACCTCCGGCCATGTGCGTTTCCCGGGTACGCGCCCCTCATAATAGAAATGGCCCACGACATGGATAGTCCGGGATTCCGGCCCGGTGCCCTTAGCAATGGCAAAACAGTAGACCTTGCCCTCGTCGGACCTACAAAAGCAGGCTGCATCCGTCCACTGGGAATCCAGCGGTTTCTTCTTGAGAAGAACCTCAGTATCTTCGTTGCTGATGTAGACGAGGTAAATGCAATCGTCATGGTCAATTACGATACTGGGGTAGGTTCCCCGGGCGATCTCGACGGGTTTGGTCCAACCGTAGATGTCGTCGGGCTTGAGCGTCCGGATGTAGGACAGTGGGCCATCTCCCCCTACGACCACGTGAAGGAACCCCCGGCTGTCCCGTACCATCGCGGGGAGCGTCCATTCGTTGGTGCCGTACGCGATTTCGACCGGATTAGAGAACGTGGCGCTGCGATGATCGAACGTACGCACCAGCACGCCCCATTTCCCCCAACAGTTGGAATAGACAAGGTATGAGAGATCGCCGTGGCGAACCACTTGACGGTTGCCGAAACTCTCGGTAGCGCACTTTCCCGCATCCCCTACAAGGAACACCATGCCCTCGGAAGGCTTTGACCGCAAATCACTGGGCGAGACACCCATATACCGGCGGAAAAGACGCGAGAGGTTGTATTCATCGCCTAGACCGGACTGCGGTGCTATCTTCTTTAGCGGCAGATCGGTGGTCGCAATCAACTCGCGGGCAAAATCGAGTCGCATCCGCCGCAGGTCGCTCATCGGTGTGCTGCCAGTGAGCCTCTTATACTTCCGCTCGAAGTGGTATTTGCTCAGGTTGGCGTGCTTGGCCAGCATATCGAGCGTCAGTGAGGCATCCAAATGGGCGCGCATAAAGTGGCGCACGCCTGCAACAAGCGCACTCCCTTCGTGACCGGTGGCGCAGAGCATGCTCGCCAACACCAGTTGAAGGAGGGCCTTTTCTACTACAAAGGGGTACTCCAACCGGGCACTACCCTCTGAGGACAGCCAAGCGCACTGTTGGCGCAATCGGGCACCCGCGTCATGACTCTTGAGGGGAATACTCGACGTGTCCACCCCCCAGTGGAATGTTATCGAAAAAGCCTCTATCATCTCAGTGGACGCTGACTGTTCCCCATGCGTCACACGAGCGGGGCAAAACAGGATATCCCCGGCCCGCACCACCAATTGCATCTCGCCAAGGGTTGTGTGCAGAGTGCCCTGTACCAGGATCAGAATCTCATGAAGAGGACTCGAATGAGACGCTGGTTTCCAGCCAAGAACGGGGCCGATATGCTGGAAACTGTGAAGTTTGACGGTCTCAAGATTCATGACAGCAACATCTTAAAAGAGGAGAGCAACTCATGCCATTTACATCCTTCCCAGAATCTGTTTTACTAACAACCCCTACGAACTGGCACTGAGACTTCGTGTTTAGGGAGTGTATCATACTTAGTCGCAACAACGGAAGCAGAGAGGTGTCAAAATGCGCACGCGAGAAAGAGGCTTTACTCTAATCGAACTGCTGGTAGTCATTGCCATTATAGGCATTCTTGCCGCAATCTTGCTGCCGGCCTTGGCGCGTGCACGCGAGGCGGCGCGCAGGGCCTCATGCTCAAACAACCTGAAGCAGTTTGGGCTCATGTTCAAGATGTACGCCAACGAGGCCAAAGGGGGGCTGTTCCCACCGCCTGCGCGGTTTCGTCCCATCGGCAACGCGACGTTTATGTCGTTCGCGGGGGAGGCCCTCTATCCGGAGTACTGGACAGACATTAATGCCGCCATTTGCCCTTCCGATAACCGGGTCGATGGCACCTCCGTCTGGAACAAGTTCGGGATTGAGAATGATTGGCAGGCCCAAGTAGCGCGCGTGACAGGGAGCGATAGCACGTCGCAAGCATGTCGCGCGGGGCTGTTGTCCGTGCCCGTTTCATACGCGTACATGCCCTATGCGACCCAGAACATGGAACAGTTCGCGGACTGTTCCCGTGTGTTCTCCGTTCTACTGTGGTCGTCCTCGCACTTTCCTCCCATCCAAACGTGGGACCCGCACGAGATAGTGGCGGTGGGGTGCCCGCAGGCATGGGACATGAGCGATAACCCCACCGGAGACAACGTCTCCTGGGAACCTGGACTTCACTTTTGGCCGTGGGACGGCGATCTCGAGGGCACGGCGCTATCGTTCCCCGACATGCAGATGCCGGGCAAGTACTACCGCCTTCGTGAAGGCATCGAGCGCTTCTTCATCACCGATATCAACAATCCCGCAGGCAGCGCGAAGGCACAGAGCGAGATCGGTGTGATGTGGGATGCCTGGGGTTCAACGGTGCCGGGCAGTTTCTCCGGGAGTGATAGCAGCACCGATGTCGGCGAAGTAACGTTCAACCATCTTCCAGGTGGATCAAACGCCTTGTTTATGGATGGCCACGTCGAGTTTCGCCGGTACGGATCGGGCTACCCCTGCATTGGTACGCACAATGGCCAGGTCTCTGGCCTGATCCTTGTCCACGCGACGCGCGCCGGCGGCTTTGGTTGATTTGGCGCTCTTGAGTTTTGTGACTAGCGCCCCGTGACCAAGCTGAGTAGATCACGGTCACAGGGCGTTCGATATAAGGAGTTCAGCGCGTAAGTATGACGATGCAAATTGGGGCTAGTGCCGCGTACACGTACGCTTTCAGAGGCACCCGGATCGAACTGGAGGATTACGTTGAGAGTATCCGGAGCTTGGGGGGATTGGGCATTCGTTGTTTTGACCTCGAGGTGCTAAAACCGGAACACATATCCATCTATAGCTCCCCCAAAAACATTGACACGCTCAAGCGCGCCTGTCGTGAGAATGGCGTGAACATCGTGGGGTTCACGGCGTGGGCGTGCTTGAAGTGGCTCCATTCCCGTGACCCGAAGGACCATCAACAAGCATTCGCGCTGTTCCACAAGATTGCCGCTATCGCCGCGGAACTCGGCGCCGCCTATATTCACCTCGGGTCCGACATGGTTGGCGAATACATTGTATCGCGTGACGACACGTACGAGACCGCGCCAGCGGTGGAAGTGACAATTCCCCGGAACACCGGGTACCCCGAAATCATGGCGGAATACGCCACCAATCTCAGGGAACTGGCCCGCATCGCGGCGAACTACGGCCTGCGGTTCGCGCTGGAACCGCGGGCCAATTCCCTGGTATGCACGGTCGACAGCTTTCAGAACATCGCGCGCGAGGTCGACCATCCCAATCTCTTTTGCTGCCTCGACGTGACCCACGCCACGTATCACCGGGAGGATATCCACATCGCCATCGAAAAACTCGGCCCCAGACTCCTGGTACTCCATCTCTGTGACTGCATCTCGGGTAGGCTGAGCCACTTGCCGCTTGGAAAAGGCGTTGTGAACATCTCCTCCATTCTGGAGGCCCTGAACAAGGTGCACTTCGACGGTTTCGTTATGCTCGAAATCTACGAAGGCGGGAACGACCCTAAGACAGTCGTTGATCAGTGGTATCGCGACGCTCTCCAGCTTGTGTTGAGTAAGAAAACTATTTTCGTATGAACGCGGTCTGGGTGGATTCAGCGCACCGTGGCCGCACCTTCGGCGACAGCCTGAGACAAAGCCCCAAGGGCAGGGATCGTTTTCTCGATGGGTGAACTGCGCGCAGCCGATATTATCGTGCTGCTCTCTTATTTTGCGGTCGTCATTGGGCTGGGCGTGTACTCCATGCGAAGGGTCCGGCGCAGTGAGGACTACTTTATCGGGGGGCGGTCGTTCGGCAAATTGCTTACGGCTTTTGCGCAATATGGGGAGGCGGTCAGCGCCGACGGACCCGTCATGACTGCCCGCGAAACCTTTCGGCATGGCCTTTCCGGGATATGGATCAGCTTGGCCAACCTGTTCACGCTGCCCGTGTACTGGTTTTACTTCCTTTGGTTGCGGCGCTTTCGTTATGTCACCATCGGCGATGTGCTGAATGCGCGGTATCAATCCCGCTTCCTCACCGGGTTGTACAGTATACTGTCGCTATTGTGCTTGGCCGTGTGGGTTTCGGCGGGCTTCACCGCCATGGGCGACAGTATTGTGGTCATCGTTTCCGCGAATCCCCAAAACAGCGACAGCCTGTTTGCGCTCTCACTTGCTCTCACGACGGGGGTCGTGCTCTTATACGGCATTCTCGGCGGCATACGGGCTGCCGTCCTGAGCGATTGTGTCCAGACCCTCTTCATGATTTTCATGACCGTAGTCCTTATTCCGTTTGGCTTTGGTCAGGGTGGGGGGCTTGCGGCATTTCGCAATGCCGTTCCCCAGCACTTTCTTGACCTTTTCGGAGGTGAGACCAGCTCTTACACCTGGTACTATGTTCTGGCGTTGCTGTTTACGATGATCGTCGCGCAGCCCGCTTGGCCCTCGAACATGCTCGCCAACATTGCCAAAGACGAGCGGACAGTTCAGATTGGCGTGATATCCGGATTCTTGATTAAACGTGTCTCCGTGATTGCCTGGGCGCTCGTCGGTCTCTTGGCCATTGTTTTCTTCAGCCCTATGAGCATCAGTGAGGGTCACGAATACGGATCGATGGTGGTGAGGCTCTTGGCGCCGTTGGGGATGGGGTTGGTCGGACTGATGGTGGGGGGGCTGATGGCGGCGCTGATGTCGACGGTGTCCGCCCATATGATTGCCGCCGCGGCCACCTTCACTGAGAACGTCTATAAACCCTCGATGTCGGGCCGTTCCGATCGTCACTACATGCTGGTCGGCCGAGTGGCGTCGGCAGTGTTTCTCGTGACGACGGCGCTTGTAGCCTTCGCTATGCGCGACGTTGTAGGGCAATACGTGTTGTCCTTTGAGGCGCTGGCCACATTTGGTCCTGTGTTCTGGCTGGG
>Ga0315274_10001639_pt1 | contig 34283 bp, 33 predicted proteins | sample YL17G02_20_MG_FD_203700 | JGI IMG/M metagenome (GOLD analysis project Ga0315274, IMG submission 203700) | Sediment microbial communities from Yellowstone Lake, YNP, Wyoming, USA - YL17G02_20 | ecosystem: Environmental > Aquatic > Freshwater > Lake > Sediment | place: USA: Wyoming | collected...
TTTCGAAAATATCACCAAAAAAGGCTTCCTTTCCTTTGTACAATTGTTTCCATTGGTTGGTGTACAAATCGTGTATGGTTGCTATGCTAGGCTTCCCGGATATTTTCGATGCCATGGCGCACGGAATCAGTACCAGATGACCATTCGCGTCGATTATATCACAATCGGATCTTGATGCCTTGAGACACAAATTAGTCAAGAATTTACTGCACAGCGCCAGATTTCTTTTTGGAGGCATTACTATGGTAGGGTTTGAAAGCTGTTTTATTTTTATGTCAGGCAGTTGCTTTTGCGGTGTGGACGTGTAGACCGTTACATCAAAACCGTGGGTAGGCAGCCGTTTGGCCATCTCATATACGCGACGCTCCACCCCATACATAGGATATAATATTTCTGTGCAGAGTGCTATTTTCATCTTTAACTTCTCGGGAGATTGTTTTAATATGCTAGAATACCTGCGGTATTCTGCATAACAAAGAATTCCTAAATTTAGAACTATGGAATTCTTTTAATACTTTTGCCCAGCACCTTAAAAATAGTGATATCATGAAAATAGTCCTAATAGATCCCCAGGGGTTCACTTTCGGTCTAAATACAGGGCTTGGATATTTGTGCAGTTCCCTAAAGAAAAACGGTTTCGACGACGTCCATGTTTTGGATTTCAATAATATGCCAGGAGATGAGGACAAACGCCTGGAGAAGGTAAAGGATGCGAATATTGTCGGCATATCCATAAAGACATTCACACTAAAATCTGCTGTGGAACTGGCGAAAAAGGTCAAGATGATAAATCCAAAGGCGTTGATTGTGGCTGGTGGGGCCCACATAATTATTGACGCAGAGAATTTTCTCGCTGAAAACATGTGTTTTGATGTATGTGTTCCTGGCGAAGGCGAATATGCTATTCTAAAACTGGCTGATGGTACGAGTTATGATAAAATCCCGGGACTATACTATCGAAAAGAACTTGGTGTAGAAAGAAGCGTGAAAGCAGGTAGTTTCATACATGATCTGGATAAGCTAGCCTTTCCTGATTATAGCTGTTTTGATTCTGTTACTGAAAATAGTATAGATGATTACCCTCTTGTTACAAGCAGAGGATGCCCATATCAGTGCGTATACTGTTCTGTCAGGAATGTTATGGGCATGGCATGGAGATTCAGATCGCCCAAAAACATAATTGACGAGCTCAAGGAGGCTAAAAAAATATATGGTTTCAGGAAATTCAAGATCCTGGATGATAATTTTAGTCTTGATATCAAAAGGACAAAGGAATTTTGCAGGACGTTGATTGATGAAAATCTTGATCTGAAGTGGTCGTGTCCAAATGGTTTGCGTGCAGACAAGCTGGATGCGGAGTTGTTATCTTTAATGAAAACTTCCGGGTGCTATTCGATTACAATCGGGGTGGAGAGCCTGGATGAGGATGTATTTTCAGAAATAAACAAGGGAGAAAGGCTTTCTGAAGTGGTCGCTGCAGCGCAGATGATAAAGAAAGCAGGCATTCGTTTGGAAGGTTTTTTCATTGTGGGGCTTCCCGGATCCACATATAATATAGACATGGAGACTGTCAAGAAAGCGAAGAGGCTTGGGTTTGATTCCATGTCTTGGAATCTTCTGGTTCCTTACCCTGGCACAGCGGTATGGAAATGGGTAGAGGAAAATGACGGAAAAATGGTCAGGGTTCTAAGGGACTGGAAGGAGGGGTTTCATATTGGATTCAACCCAAAGCCAGTTTTTGAAACAACAGACTATACAGAAAAGGAGAGAATCAAGGCTTACAGAAATGCATATTTAAAATCACTCAAATTACGAGATATACCTAAGATGCTGAGGATATTGGTAAAGCGAGCATAGCGTGATATTATGTTTGAATTGAAAACGAATACGATTTTTGGACCAGGGTCATCGAAGAACATAGGGGAAATTATTTCTGCTGATGGAAGAAAGGCAGTTGCTTTATTTGTCGACAGTGCGATAATCAAGACATCGGCAATAGCTGAAGTGATTGAACACATAAAAAAGGGCTGCGACTTGGTGAAGGTTTTTGAGAATGCGGTCGCTGAGCCTGATTATGATTACCTTGAATCTGTCCGTTCCGGGTTTTCAGGTCTCAGCGTTGATTATATCATAGCCATAGGCGGCGGCAGTACCATGGATCTTGCAAAGGGAATAGCAGTTCTCCTCAATAATCCAGGCAAGGCACTGGAGTATCGTGGATTCGACAAGGTGAAAAAATCTGCAGTACCTATTGTTGCTGTGCCGACAACAGCAGGAACGGGTAGTGAAGTAACACCCAATGCATCGTTCATAGACAATAAAGAGGGCAGGAAGTTGGGAATAAACACAGAGTATATAACTCCAAAATACGCAATTCTCGATCCGGTTCTTATAGTTAGCTGCCCAAGGGGCGTTACTGTTTCCTCAGGGATGGATGTTCTCGTTCATTGTATTGAGAGCTTTGTGTCAAAGCAGGCCACGCCACTTTCTAGAGAATTCTCAAGGATTGCATTTCAGCTGGCATTCAACAGCCTTGAGAAAAATGTCAGCGCTCCAAATGACCTGGATGCACGAGGAAAGACGCTTCTAGCAAGCCACTATGCCGGTATATCCATAATGCTTGCTGGCGGAGGACCTTCGGCCGGTATGTCATACCCGCTTGGGGTGTTTCACAAGGTTCCGCACGGCATGGCTGGAGCAGTGTTCTTGCCAAAAGTGATAGAATCGAATGTTTCGAGAGGATTTCTTGGATATTCAGAGCTGCATGATCTGATTGACGGTGTTGAAAAAGATATATCGGTCAAAGAAAAGAATCTGCGGTTTTCAAAGGAGATGTACAGACTGTGCGAATCCCTGGGGGTACCAAAAAAACTTAATGGTTTCGGGGTAAATGAAACAAATGTAAAGCTGATAATAAATGATATAATGACAAACATGAAGGGATCTTTACAGCAAAATCCTATAGAGTTCGGAGAAAAAGAAGTTGAGAAGATATTATACTCGATGATATGATTAATTGGTGTTTTTATGGCAGGATATGAATTGATAGGAGAAGAGGAAAAAAAGGCAATTATGGAGTTATTTGATAAAGGGTTCATTCTTCACAGATATGGATTCAATGCCATGAGGCATGATACATGGAAGGTTGCTGAATTTGAAAAGGCATTTGCTAAAAAGATAAATGCAAGACATGCCCAGGCAGTCACATCAGGGACAGCGGCTCTCAAGGTTGCTCTCAGGGCCCTTAATATCAAACCAGGAGACGAGGTTATTACTTCATGTTTTACTTTTGTTGCAACAATCGAGGCCATAATTGATGCAGGGGCAGTACCTGTTATATGCGACATTGATGAAACGCTTAACATTGATGCCGCTGATGTCGAGAGCAAGATAACAGACAGAACAAGAGCCATAGTACCGATTCATATGCTTGGTGCTGCTGCTGATATGGACAGGATAATGAAAATATCGTCCAAGCACAAGATACCTGTGCTGGAAGATGCTTGCCAGGCTCTTGGCGCAACGCACAGGGGAAAATATCTTGGGACGATAGGACAGATGGGCGCCTTCAGTTTTGACTTTGGAAAGGTTATTACAACAGGCGAGGGCGGAATGATAGCTACTAATGATGAGGAGCTCTACAGGCTTTCATCAGAGTACGCTGATCATGGTCACCAGAACAAGTCAAATCTACCAAGGAACGAGGATACCAGAAGAATCGGAGGTTTTAACTACAGGATGAATGAACTTCAGGGGGCTCTTGGTCTGGTCCAGCTTTCGAGGCTTGATTTCATAATTGATCAGCAGAGGAAAAACAAGGAAAAAATAAAGAACGGGCTTAGAAAAACTCCAAATATAGTGTTCAGAAAATTTGTGGATGAAAAGGGCGAGGCAGGGGATACATTTGTATTCTTCCTGAAAAATGAAGAAGACACAAAGAAATTCTTCGATAAATTAACAGAGGCCAAGATCGGGACAAAGATACTACAGGAATCATACAAATGGCATTTTGCCGGAACATGGGATCACATGCTTAAGGCATATCCGCAGTACAAGAATCCGAAGGATCTCTGGCAAAAATCCGCTAAGATACTTAACAGGAGCATTGCCATACCGATTTTTGTAAAGATGACTGACGAAAGGATAAATTATATAATCAAAACTATAGACAAAATTGCCAGAAGTTTATAACAGTTTATTCCGTTATCTTAAGTTTTTTCTATAGACGATCCTTATTGGTTTATAGCCAAGGCTCTCGTATAGTTTGCTTGCTGCAGTGTTTTCGGTTCGTGTCCCGAGTGTTATGAATGAAGCGCCGCATTTTTTTAGAATCTTTCCAACATGCTTTAATACGGTCTTTCCGATACCTTTTTTTCTCTGCGTCTTATCAATCTGGATATATCTTATGACACCCTCGATTTCTTTTTCATACAGGTTCTTTTTAAGATCGAACCAGACAAACCCAATTTTCCTGTTGTCTGAATTAACTATGATATATTTTTGACCTCCGGATTTCAGATCCTTCAGAAAAAGACGCTTGTCTGGTTTTTGTTCAGGAAAATTTATCTTAACATGTTCTTTGTGCCATAGCCACAGGAGATTTTCATCTTTTTTAGAAATTTCCACCATACTATAAGAAATTCCTTTGGCTGAAAAACTCGATTCTGATTTGACCGTATTTGACAAACTCGTCATTTTCATCACATAATAATTGCAATCATGTCTTAATTAGGGTTTCTATTATTTTTGCGACACGAATAGAGCCTTTACCATCGACTATCTTTTTGCTGGTTTTCGACATTTTTTCCCGCAGGGATTTGTTAGGAAAGATATCATTAATGATGCCCATTATTCTGTTCGCAGTTTTTTTATTATAAAGTCCAATGTTTACACAGACGCCAAGCTTTTCGAAGGCCTCTGAGGTGTGATTCTGGTGTTCTACCTGGTTAACGGCTGCAAACGGGGTTCCAATGCAGGCACATTCGTATGCGGTGAGTCCGGCTGTCAGGAAGACAAAATCTGAGTTGTAAATAATATCATGGATGTTTTTCAGATTTCTAAAGATTTTAACGCGTCCATCCTTTTCAAATTTTTTAAGAATTGCTTTAGTTTTATAGGAAAAGTACGGGCCCTCGATGACGTTTATTCTTTTAATTCCGTCAAATTTCAACAGAGTTCTTGTTATCGTTGGTGCTATTGATTTGAGGTCACTTCCCCCGGTTGTTATGGTTACGGTTTCAACAGTGTCAGAAATGGATTTTTTCATTTGATTGTACTTTATTATGTTTTTGTTTAGCACCATGAATTCAGGTCCAAGAAAGAAACGGGTGTTAGTTTTCGGATATTTCCGCCATTCCCTGACTACAGTACCGTTAATGACAATGTCGGCATTTATTTTTTTGTTTCCGCAGTCATCCAATGCAACAACAGGAATGCCGAAATTTTTCAGCGAATCGAAATAGGAGTCAGAATAGCTGCTGTTTATGCGGTCAACTATAATTATGTCGGCTTTGGTATTAGCAATATATTTATGGATAATTTCAATTTCTTTTTTCTCATTCAAACTATTGACTGGATGACATTTAACTCCAGCCTTTTCAAATAAAGGAGAAGTTTTGGCATAATCTCCTCCCAGAAGAATCTGTATTTCATGGCGTTTCATAACTTCTGTTAGATTGCGGATTCTGCTTATGTGACCAAACCCTATTTTTTTATTCCCATCCAATCTTATCAGAATTCTCATCGGATTCACTACTTTGAATAGTAGGATGTTAGTTTTTTAACGGCATTGATTACATCCTGGATATCGGTGTTTGACATGCCAGGAAACATCGGTAGTGAGATTTCGCCAGCAAAATTTTTTTCTGCAACAGGAAAATCCCCTGGCTTGTATCCGAATTCTTCCTTGTAGAACTTCATCAGGTGCAGGGGAATGAAATGAACGCTGGAACCTATATTTTCCATGGACAGTGATTCAATAAATTTATCCCTGTCTATGCTCAATTTGTTCAAGTTTAAGCGCAATGGATAGATGTGCCATGAACAACCAACAACCTCTTCTGGTACTATGAGTGCCGGATCATTTCTGAATTCTTTATTGAATTTCTTCACTATATCCTCTCGTTCTTTGTTGAGTTTGTCCAATTTTTTCAGCTGATGAATCCCTATTGCGGACTGAATATCCATCATATTGCACTTGAAACCAGCCTGTATGACATCGTATTTCCATGACCCGGCTTTCGAATATCTTTTCCATGCGTCCTTGCTTATCCCGTGAAGCCTGAGGGTTGCCAATTTTTCAGCCAATCCGTCGTCATTGGTTGTGATCATCCCGCCTTCCCCGGTTGTTATGTTTTTTGTTACATAGAAGCTGAAGGCAGCTGCATCGCCTAGCATGCCGGATTTTTTCCCTTTGTACACGGCTCCAAGGGCATGGGCAGAATCTTCTATTATCTTTATGTCCTTGCCGGCTACGATTTCCTTTATTTTATCCATATCGCATGGCTTTCCTGCAAAATGCACGGGTATAATCGCCTTTGTCTTTTTTGTAATTTTCTTTCGGATTTCAGAAGCGTCTATGTTAAAGTCATCCATGGTATCGCAGAATACGGGTTTGGCACCGCAGTGGACAATGACGTTCGCGGTGGCTGCGAAGGTGTACGGCGATGTTATTACCTCGTCTCCCTGCTTTATGCCCATGGCTTTCAGGAGAAGAAACAGCGCAGATGTGCAGGAGTTGACGGCAAGTGCGTGTTTAGAACCTATATATTTCTTGAACTGGTCTTCGAATTCTATTGTAAGTTTTCCTGTGGTCAGCCAGCCGCTGTCTAGTACCCTGAGAACCTCGTCTTTTTCCTCTTTCCCGATCAGCGGCCTATAAAATGGAAGAAATACTTCTCTTTCAGGTGCGCCGCCCTCTATGGCAGGTTTTTTCATAGAATCACTCCAATTTCACGTATTTGTCATTGTGATATATGCCGTTTTTGTATGTTTCCACGTCAGGCATATTTTTTATTTCCTTTACGGCATCGTTAATTGTCTTTTTTGGCTTGAACTTAAATATGAAATTTGCCTTTTTGAATGAGGTTTTGTAATCGCGTTTATCATTTACTTGTTCGGTTATGGCCAGCTTTGAATCCGGAATATCGCTGTTTATGATTTTGGCCACTTCCAATATTTTGTAATTGGCAGAACCGATATTGAATATCTGCCCTCTTATTTTTTCCAAAGGAATTTCCATGCATTCAACATAATACTCTGCAGCGTCATCTACGTGTATGAAAGGCCTCCATTGGTCCCCTCCGAAAACGGTTATTTCCTTATCAACGGTCGCTTTTGCCGTCAGGAGGTTTATTACCAGGTCGAATCTCATCCTTGGAGAAGCCCCATATAGGGTCCCCATTCTGAATATGACAGGAGAGAAATTTTCATCCATCATTTCAAGAAGCATCTTTTCACAGGTGAGTTTGGATTCGGCGTAAAGGGAAACGGGATTAAGAGCAGAGTTTTCGTCCAGTTCCTTTTCGCTTGCCGAGGCGCCATATACGCTGCAGGTTGATGCGAATACAAAGCGATTTATCTGATAGTATTTACACATCTCAGCAAGGATTTTTGTCGAGAAGAGATTTATTTCAAGGGTTTCCTTCGGATCTTTTGAGCATGCCGGGTCTCCAACTATGCCTGCCAGATGTATGACGGCATCGATATCCTTGATGGCATGGGTAAGCACCTTTATGTCTCTCATGTCCCCCTTTATGAATTCAAGGTTCTGATTTTTCATTAGATCTTCTATTCCGTGACTTTCGTATGATAGGTTGTCAAGTATCCGGACCCTATAGTTTTTGTTTAGGAGTTTTTTGACGATCAGAGAGCCAAGATAACCGGCACCGCCAACGACCAGGACAGATTTTACGTGCTCGGTTTTAACAGCCGACGATGCTATAGACTTCCTCTTATTCTGATAGAAAAGTATGACATCCTTTATCCTTCCTTCTGAATCCACCACCGGGATTTTGAACGAGTATCCGGGTGTTATGGACATTTTTTCCTTCATATCCTCGGACAGTATGAAGTTTTCGCTGTCGCTGGCTACAATAGGAGACTTGTTCATTACTTCTGAAATATTTTTTTCCAGGCTTGTTCCCTGCATGATGGCCTTGCGAATATCGCCATCGGTGACTGTACCAAGAAGTTTCTTCTGGTCGTCCACAACAAAGGCTATGGACAGGCCACCATTATCAATTATTCTCATGGCTTCTTTGATGCTGGCATTTTCTCTGCACAAAAGCGAATCAAGCTCAATTCTTTTCAAATCAAACACCACCGAATGTCCACAAATTTAACAAAAATAGAAAACTTTATAAACTCCCTAGCGCGATTTTTTCAGCAGCAGATCATCCCAGGTTAATGATCTGCCAACTTTTATATCGCGGGTAGCATGAGATCCAATAACAGTATCAAAAAACTTAGGTTCTATCCCAGGCTCGGCCCCTCCTGGTCTAAGCACGGAGACGTTTTCCTTTGAGATCATCTCGCCTTTGTCTATATTTTTTTTAGCAATTATGGTACGGTTCACGAATTTTCTGAGATATTCCTCGCCTTTTACTGCATGTCTTATTCCATCGCCGACAATTTTGCTGTTTTTTTGCAGAATTTTTTGTTTTTCGGATTCTGAAAGGCCTTCGGCTTCTCTGACAGCAGTTACCATGGCTTTCAGCATCTTAGGTTCTACTGCAAAGTGTTGGTCAGGGCCTGGCATTTTTCTATCTAGGGTAAAGTGCTTTTCTATCATGTCGGCGCCAAGGATCGTGGCCAGGTACGGGGTCTTTACAGGATCTTCTGTATGATCGGACCACCCTACAGGAGCGCCGAATATTTTTTTCATCAGTGGTATGACGCCAAGGTTGCAGTCCTTCAGCGGTGCAGGATAGATGGCTATACAGTGAAAAAGGCCGATCTTGTTGTTACCTGCTTGAGCGCAGGCGTTTATTGCATCTTCTATTACGCCATAGCCTGTTGAAAGTCCTGTTGAAAGAAGCAGCGGTTTTCTAAAGCTCGCTGTATGTTTTATCAATGGTATATGGGTGAGTTCGCTGGAGGTTATCTTGAATATTTGCATGCCGGCTTTTCTCATTTCATCTGCATCCTCTTCGCTACAGACGCTCGAGAAGAATATGAGACCGTGCTGTTTTGAATAGTCCATGAGTTCAGCCACCCAATCAACAGGCATCTCATATTTTTTGACAACATCATATATGGATTCTTTGTTTACAATATAATCGAGTTTCTTTGATTTCTCCGGATACATATTTCTGGCAGTAAATTTCTGGAATTTTACAGAATCAGCGCCTGCACTGGCTGCTTCTTCGATCATCTTTTTTGCTATTTTGATGTCTCCATTGTGATTTATGCCGATTTCAGCGATAACCGCGGTTTCGTTCCTTGTTTTGAAGACGTCTTTTACTGATAGCATGATAAAGGGTGTCTCCAAAACCTTAAAAAAACTTAGTGCCCCATGCTTCTCTATGAATGAAGGGTTGAAGGGCGTTGCAAAATTTACACTGGGCTTTCTGATCAGGTTGTATGAAAAGGCCGGTTTCCGGGTAAGAAAGTATGAACAAATGTACAAACTGGAGACCGAGGGTACTTTGGAGGGCAAGGCGAAGGAAGCCTGGATCGGCTCATACTATGGAGACAACAGGGTTTCTGTGAGCAGGAGGGCAGACAGGCTTGCCTCGGAGATTTTCAAACTCAGGCCTAAAACAATACTGGAGATCGGCTGCGGGTTCGGCTATTTTCTTGACAGGATGCAGACGCTAACCAAGGCGGACTGCACTGGCATAGACATGCAGAGCAATGCCATTGATCTCGGAAAGGAGAGATTTCCCAAACTCAGGCTTATCGTGGCAAACTGCCTGAATTATAACCCAAAGAAGGTCTATGATGTTATTTTCACATCCAGTTTTTTCTCATACACCAACAAAGAGGTTACTGAGCAGTGTATAAAGAGATACGCGAAAACCGCGAAATATTTTGTGATATGCGAGGTCATGGCCAAGAACCTAAACAACCAGCAATATTTCGAGACCAGGATATCCAATAGGCATCATGATTACTGGGGCATGCTGAGAGCCGCTGGATTTGATATTGTTTCAGAGATGAAGCTGGACAGAAGCGATCCAAGGACGATAATCGTGGCAAAAAGAACGGTTTAAAAAGTTTTCTTAGGGGAATGTTTGCATGAAAACAATTATTATAAATGACAGAGATTCTGTGATGAAGGATCTTCATGGTAGCCTATGGAACGAGTATAGAAGGCTCTGGAGAGAGGCGGGTTCTGGTAAAAAAGTGACTGATTTTCCGTTGCATTTAGATTTTGATACAGCAGATGCTTGTAACTACAAGTGCGCTGTTTGTAATGAGGGTGACAGGAAGCGAACAAAGTGTGTAATGACAACAGCTCTATTCAAACAGGTAATGGATGAGTGCTCTAGACTAGGCGTTTTTTCCATAAATATTGGTAATATAGGAGAGCCTTTCTTGTATCCTGATAATCTTATAGAGTTTATAAAAATTGCTAGAAATTCCGGAATAATAGATGTTTTTGTGCATACAAATGGCGCTTTAGTGACAAGTGATGTGGCTGAAAGATTGGTAGGCTCTGGCATAAGCGTCATATGTTTTTCCATAGATGCTTCAACCAAAGAAACCTACGAGAAAATAAGAGGAGGAGACTATGATGCCGTCATCAAAAACATAAACAGGCTCATCGAAATCAAGAAAGTGAGGGGTTCTAAATTGCCGTTTGTGAGGGTTAGCATGGTACCATGCGAATTAAACAGGGATGAGATCGATACCTTTATCGAGTATTGGAAAACTCGTGCTGACGTGATAGATATACAGAGCTATGTAGATGTGGGATTCGGAAAAAATATACTTAAGGACAAAAAAAAGAACTGTCTAATGCCATTTCAGAGGATGATGATATGGCCTGACGGAAGAATAGGTGCTTGTTGCCTCGGAAAATCCCTAGGTACAGATCTTCTCATAGGAAAATTCCCAGAAATTAGCATTGTTCAGGCATGGAATAACGAAAAAATAGAAAATCTGAGAAGGTCAATGATAGAATTTAATCTGAAGGAGTTTCCTTCATGTGAGCAGTGCATAGCTGCCACATATGTGTAAATGGTTTGTTTATGGTAAACTGCTCTTTTTATTACAGCGATTTCAAGGGAACGCCATCAAAGGGAGCGGAATTTATAGTAAAGACCTTGCCTAGAGACTGGAAAATGAACATGGTTTTTAGGTATAAATTCAAGTTTCTAAATGATGATACCAAATATTCAAATTGGACGCCCTTTTTTCTATATGATAATTTTACTGATCTAACAGAGGAGGATATGACTTCAGCTGAGAAAAAGATAAACACAGCATTCAATACAATTAGAGTCATGAACAAGGTAGCGTTTCTCAGGTATCCTAGGACAAATAATTTACCCAGTGATGAATATTTGGCCAATCTTGTAAATAGCTGGGTAAAATTTTTCATTGAGAGAAAAATAGATTTGTTTATAACCACACTGATAGATGAGACGCCTGGTTACGTGGGTCTTGAAGTAGCTAGGGCGTTGAAGATACCAACGATAATTCTATGCGGAAGCAAGTTTTCGGATTCTTATATTTTATGCGATGCCTACTACCAGCCAATATTCTACAAAAAAATGAGCAAGAAAGACATGGAAGAATCCTATAAAAAAGCGGTTGATTTGACCAAGGGAACGTCGATTCTCAATAAGGATTTTTCAAAGGTCGCAAAGAAAATGTTCAGCATAACAGCAGGTTCCATGCCAACACTTATCGGTGGATTTTTTTCTAATTTCAAGGCATTCTATTTTGAGATCCCCAAACAGGACAGAAATATATGGTATTCCACAGGAGAACTGGTAAGGAGACAGATAAAATATTTCCTTAGGTCTATGATAGCTAATAGATATTTTTCTGAAGATCCGGATTATAGTGAAAACTATATGCTATTTCCTCTACATTTCATAGATGATGCATCAATAACTGTAAGGGCACCATTTATAGACCAATTCAATCTTATAGAAGACATTTCTAGAACACTGAGACAAGACGTGGTTCTTTACGTGAAACCACATCCCCATTGGAGATGTATGGATATTCCACTTGATGTTATGAGAAAGTTGAGGAGACTACCAAACGTTAAGCTGCTGAAATACTCTACAAACACAAAGGAACTAATAAAACACTCAAACAGCGTTGTGGTGATAAATTCTACAGTGGGTTTTGAGGCATTGGTGTATGATAAGCCCGTGTTTACTTTTGGAGATGACTATCCAGATAATGTGGCACCCCATATCGATTCTATGGAGCAGATGCTGGACCTAGAAAAAATGAAGGTAAACCAAAAGAGTGTGAAAGAATTCATCACGAAGCATTACTTTCATACCATATTTCAAAAAAATCCATACTATCTGACTCTCGACTTTGAAAACGAGGATGATGTAAGGGCCATAGTCAGCGAGATAGAAAAAGCATACAGTTTCGTGAGGGTGAAAAAATGAGACACGCCATGTTTTATGGAACCACTTTCGACAGGGATGAATATAAGACAAAAATAATAGACAACCTACCTGATAAATGGGACGTTCATATTGTCAGTAGATTTAAGACTGTTAATATAAAACAAAGAAAAAACGTGAAAACTGTTTATGTCTATGACCATCCTATATTCAATGAGAAACTGAACAATAAACAAATCTTAGAAGCTGAAAAATTTCTAGGCACGCCATTTTTACATATTTTCAGGTGCTGGATATTTTGGAATAAAAAAATGGAAAAGAAAAAACATCTTGAAAAAATATTCGATGCTATGGCAAAATACGTTATTTTCTGGAGGGACTTTTTTATTAAATATAACATAGAAGTTTTTACAGGAAATCTTGAAAGTACCTACCCAGAAATAATAGCGCTCGGGGTCGCAAAAAAGCTCAACATAAAAATAGTAAACACGAATCCCGGAAGAATCACCAACACATTCATGATATACGACAGCAATCACAGACCTATTTTCTGGAATAAATTAAAAAGGGAAGAGGTTGAAGATAGTTGGAGACTTCTAAAACAGAAATACAACAACAAGACAGAAGCCGAATATTCTTCTATAAAGAAATATGCTAATGAGTATGGCAGCCTCAGTGGTAGCGTCAATAAAATCCGGGCATTTACAAGATATTACAAAAATTATCAGGATGCCAACGATTATGATAAATACAGGACCAATTCGCCACAGGCGCTCTTTAGGGATATTTTGGTTCAGATGATTAGGAATATGTATTCAAAACGTCTGTTCGCGAATGTTGAAAAAAACACAAGATATTTCATGTTTCCTCTACAACTAACATGGGAAGCAGCGCTTACCTATGACGAGCCTTTCATAAACCAATTTGATCTAATATTCAACATAGCAAAATGTTTACCGTTTGGAACAAAGCTTGTTTTGAAACCACATCCTCATTGGAGATGTACAGATGTGCCACTAGATGTTATGAAAAAGATGTACAGAACTGAGAACATAATAATTTCCAATCCAGATGCCAACACCTATGAACTGATAAAAAATAGTATGGGAATAATTACAATAAATTCCACAGTTGGTCTGGAGGCTTTGATATTGGAAAAGCCTGTGGTAACCCTTGGGCACGATTTCTATGCTATAGAAGGAGTAACCTACAACGTTCGCAGGATGGAGGTTTTACCGGAAATCCTGAAAAATGTAGCGTTGGGCAAGGCGAAGACAAATAGATCAAAGACAATAACTCTTGCGGCTAATTATTATAAAAATCTCATATATCTAAGTGGGAACATAGGATCTTACTACAATTTAACAGATGACGATGGAAAAAAGATAGCTGATGCTATAAAATACGTTGCGGAGAATGTGATAAAATGAATATAGTTGCCGTTATACCTGCCAGGGGAGGCAGTAAGGGTGTCCCGAGGAAGAATATCAAAATGATAGCGGGAAAGCCGCTGATAGCGTGGACTATTGATGCTGCGAAAAAATCAAAATTTATTAACAAGATTATCGTTACCACTGATGACGACGAGATTGCTGAAGTTTCAAGGAAATACGGTGCAGAGGTTTTAATGAGACCCAAAGAATTGGCGGCAGATGAGGTTCCCCTACTACCGGTTCTCAAGGATGTTGTGGATAGAGTGAAATCGGACATCGTAGTGCTTCTTACGCCGACGTCTCCCATAAGAGACAACGACATTATTGACAGGTGCATTCAAACATTTTTGGATAAGAAGGTCGACAATCTTGCAACAGGATTTATTTGTAAGTACCAGGAGTATGGGACATATAATAAAAACAGGCAGAAACTCAAGGGATTCTTCTATGATGATGGCAATGTCTATGTGATAAGATCATCTCTCATCAAAGAGGGCAAGATGATTGGCAAGAAGGTTGAGCGGATAATAATAGACAGGGAGCAGAATATTGAAATTGACGAGCCTTTTGATTTCTGGCTTGCTGAGCAGGTTCTTAAGAAGAGACTAACCGAAGGCAAGGCACGTTTATAAGTTTTTTGATGGGTTGTGTTGTTTATGAGCATACATGATCATGATGCGTCTAGCAAAATGGGAGTAAAGGAGTTTTACAAGCAGTCTGGTAGGTATGAATATGCAGATAAAATGAAGCGAATTCTTGAGAGCTGGATCGACCCAAAAACAGGACTAATCAAGGAAGAGTACACAAAAAAGCGCAATTGCCCCCTGTGCAGTAGCGTTTCATACAGGACGGCATTTATCAAAAAGGGTTTCGTGTACGCTATCTGCATTGATTGCGGAATGATGTACGTATTGAACCCGCTAAGTGATGAGAGAGTTGACCAGCTTTATTTAGAGTCTGATTATAATGACGGATGGCTGGCTGTATTACAAAGTGATACTCAGAAGAAATTCGATAGAATCAAGTATGAAGAGGGACTCATTCTCATCGAAAAATATTCCAGGGGAAAGTTGTTAGATGTAGGCAGTTCTATTGGATTTTTCCTGGAGATTGCCAAGGCGCGCGGATGGGATACTGTAGGAATTGAGCTGAATACACAGGCGGTTGAGATAGCTAGAAAGGCAGGCATAAAGGTGTATGACAAGAAACTGGATTCGTCCCTATTCGTCAATGAGAAGTTTGATGCTGTCAGTCTGTGGGATACTATCGAACACGTGGTGGATTCGAGGGAGATATTCGAAAACATTCACAGGATATTAAAAACCAACGGGGTGCTGCTCATTGAAACCCCAAATGCGAACAGTCTTGCTGCAAGGATACTTCATGACAAGTGCGCCACGTTCGCTGGTCATGCGCACGTGAGTCTATTCAGCTCTGAAACACTTACAAAATATATAGAGTCATTTGGTTTCGAGAAGATCAGTCTTGACACTTTCATATCAGAAATAAACGTGATAAATAACCATCTCGAATATTATGATCCTTACACCGGGGACTCCAAGAACACCAAGGATGTTCTCGGCATGATTTCAGCAGAGCAGCTTCACAGGAATCTTTTAGGATACAAGATGCTGGCATTATTTAGGAAAAGGTGAGTATGTGTCAATCGGTGAAAAAATAAGATATAATCTAAGACCTCTCTTTGGTTTTGTTCTGAAAACATTGGAAAGAATAGGCATCAAACCCATACGATATGAAAAGATGTTCGGTTTGGGAATATCAGGAACTGTTGAAGGTAGGCAAGAACAGGAGTGGTATAATTCATATCACGTTACTAATAAAAATCGCGTTAAGTTCGAGGCACAGAGACTGGCTGATATAATAAAAAAACTCTCTCCCAAATCTGTTCTTGAGCTTGGGTGCGGTTTCGGTTACATGCTAAATGTGGTTCAGAAGTCAACTGGAGCAAAATGTACTGGGGTAGATATGCAGAAGAATGCGATAACTCTTGGAGAGAAACTGTACCCAAAACTAAATCTCATATGCGATAACTGCTCTGATTATAGACCAAAAAATAATTTTGATGTGGTCATGACATCAAGTTTTTTGGCATATACCAACAAAAAAACAACGAAGATCTGCATTGACAGCTGTGCTCCAGTCACGAAATATTTTGTTATATGCGAAACTGTTGGGAGGCACCTTACAAACAGACAATATATGCTTGCTGTCAGTGGATACAATTATCATAACTATGACAAGATGATGGAGCATAATGGGTTTTCTAAGGTGGCTGAAATATTGCCAGAGGGAGATGATATAAGGACAATATTGGTTTATGAGAAAAATTAGTTCAATACACATTATCTATATCTTTTCTTTGCTTCATATTCAGAAAGGCTTCTTCTGCGGTCCTGAGTTTGATCCCGATTTTCGTTATTTTGTCTGACTTCAACCCAGCTCTTAGGGGTCTCGGGGCATTATCCTTAAAGTAGGATGTGGGTTTTCCTGCGATTAGATTTTTGTTTAGACTGAAATAGTCAGCTATTCTTTTGGCGAATTCATATCTGGATATGCATTCAGGTCCGACTACATTGTATATTCCTGCGCATTTTTTTTCTATGAGGGTCGTCACAGCGCTGATCATGTCTTTTACATATGTCGGGTTTCCGAACTGATCATTGGGTATGCACAATTCCTTTCCTGTTTCAAGCGTATCAAAAACCTTGTAGAAAAAGTTTTTTCTCCCAAGCTCCCATCCGAATATTCCAGTTGTTCTGATTATGATATATTCATGACCAGACTTCTTTATCATATCTTCACATTCGAGCTTTAGTTTACCGTAATAATTGATTGGATTAGGCTCATCTTCTTCAGAATAGGGGCCGTTTTTACCATCAAAAATATAATCTGTCGAGAAGAAAATTATTTTGCAGTCTTTGGGTATGAATCGTAAGACGTTTTCAACTATGCCCAGGTTTATTTTTTTTGCCAGATCCTTGTCTGTTTCGCACAGGTTCACGTTTGGCAGTGCAGCAGGTATTATCACGACCTTCGGAGATATTTTTTTCATTGTATTTTCGGTTTCAGCTGGATCCGTTGCGTCAAGATGAGCGAAGTTATCTATCTTGTGAGTGTTGTAGGTAAAGAACCAGTCCTTTTTTTCTTTTTTCTGCCTGTAGAATTCATACCCAACCAATCCAGAGGCGCCAATAACCAGTGTGGTCATTTTCAACCCCTCCAAGTATACGGAATGTTACTATCATGGGATTCGATGGATTCGACTTCGGCTGGATCATGCTGAATGTCGGTAATGTTGAGCAGAAGGTTTTCATCACCCAAGCCCTGGAATCCGAACCAGACCATTGGTGGTATGGTCAGTCTTTGATAGTTGTCTTTTGAGATGACAACTTCGTACAATTCTCCTTTTGTCTTGGAATTTTTCCTGTCGTCGTAGATAACAAACTTAATCTTACCGCATGGCACAACAATGTTGAGAGTCATTTTTTTGTGGCGTTTCCATGCTTTAACAGCATCTTTTTTTATGAATGAGAAGTATGCCTCGCCGAAACCCCGGAATGACGGCTCATTGCTTTTCATGGCGTGCATAACATCGCCAAGTTCTCCTGGAATGGTTTTGAGTTTTGTTAGAATTACACCCTCTATCATTTTACCCACACCTGCCCTCGTGTTTTAGCTAGTTTAACATAATCGTCGATCTGACCAATTGACATGCTTAGAACATCTTTTTCTCCGCTATAAAATTTTCTATACCAGTCTACGGTAAACTTTATTGTTTCAGGGAAGCTCAGTGTTGCTTTCCATCCCAGAACATTAAGGGCTTTATCACAGGACAGTTTCAGGAGCGTGGCCTCCTTTTCTGACTCGTTGTTTCTGACAACTTCCATTTTACCTGGCCAGTTTTTTTGCATCTCTGCTATCAGCTCCCCAACGGTGTATACCTGGGTTTCCTGCGGACCGAAATTGAATGGCTCGCCATTGAGTTTTGGATTTTCGTAGAGCTTCTGACCTAGTAGAAGGTATCCGCTAAGCGGTTCAAGCACGTGCTGCCAGGGTCGCGTGGCATTTGGACTGCGTATTTGTACAGGTTTATTCGATGACCATGCTCTTATACAATCAGGAACTATTCTATCCTGGGCCCAATCGCCGCCACCTATGACATTTCCTGCTCTCGTGGACGCTATTTTCACATTGCTCTCTGGTTTATTGAAGAATGAATTGGCATAGGTTTTGATGACAAGCTCGGCTGCTCCCTTAGACGCGCTATATGGGTCCTTGCCTCCGAGCGCGTCTGTTTCTCGGTATCCCCAGACCCATTCGACGTTGTCGTAGCATTTGTCGCTTGTTATCATCACGGCGCAGCACTTGTGATTTGACTGCCTTAGGGATTCAAGAATATTCATTGTTCCAATGGTGTTCGTTTCGATGGTTTTGACAGGATCGTTGAAAGATTCGCGTACTATGGCTTGTGCAGCAAGGTGAAAAACAAAATCAGGCTTGATTTCTCCTATGATTTTTTTGACATCGTTTAGGGATCGTATATCGAGTTCGAAATGCTTGATCTTCTCTTTTAGGCTGACTGATTCAAAATGCGAAGGGGTTGTCGGAATGTCTTTTGATATGCCATAAACATCTGCTCCGAGCCGAAGAAGCCATATGCTCAGCCATGATCCTTTGAATCCTGTATTGCCAGTTACAAGCACCTTTTTACCATTGTAGATGCTTCCAAAGACAGAATTATCCCCCGACATTTTTATGCACCCCAGACCTTCCATGCGGGATTGCTTTTCCACATGTTTTCGAGCAAAAGCCAATCTCTATATGTGTCCATACACTGCCAGAATCCTGTGTGCTTGTATACCATTAAGTTACCGTCTTTGGAAAGGTTCTGCAGTGGCTCCTTTTCCAGAACACAGCTGTCATTATCATCCAGGTATCGGAAAAACTCTTTTTTGAACACGAAGAACCCGCCGTTTATAAATCTCTGATCTTTGCAATCTTCCGGCTTTTCAGTGAAGTTTACAACCATGTTGTCTTTTATTACAAGTTCTCCAAATCTTGATGGCGGTCTTACACCGGTTACTGTTCCTATCTTGCCATGGGATTTGTGAAATTTTATGACATCAGATATGTTAACATTGGACACGCCGTCGCCGTAGGTGAGCATGAATGTATCGCCTTTTATGAATTTTTCTATTCTTTTCACCCGGGTTCCTGTCATTGCATTATCTCCGGTATCCACAAGGGTAATCTTCCACGACTTTTCGCTGGGCGAATTGTGAAAATCGATTTTGTTTGTTGCCGAGAAGTCCAGGGTTATGTCGCTGCTCATGATCTCGTGGTTCAGAAAATAGTTCTTTATTACATCCTTCTTGTAACCCAGGCAGAGAATAAAATTGTTGAACCCATAGTGCGAGTACATTTTCATTATATGCCACAGGATTGGCTTGCCGCCTATTTCTATCATTGGCTTCGGCTTGGTTTCGGTCTCTTCTTTTATTCTTGTTCCAAGCCCACCGCACAATATAACAACAGGAATATCTTGTTCCATCAGGCACCCCATGAAGATAATCGATATTAAATTTAAATCAGGTCCAAAAACCAAGGCCTAATTATATTTTTAACCTATAAGTGACAACTATTTAAGTGTTTAAACATCACAACAAATACGAATGGGTGCTCAGATGAAAGACACTTTAGCATTGTCCATAGGGCCGCACTTGGCATACCAAAGATTCATGGAGTCTGTTTCTGTGAACATGTTTCAGATGCCGTATCATATGAGGTTCGACCAGTCTTTTCTCGCAAAGATGCTAAATTTTATAAAATCAGCCAGAAGCATCCCAAAGGGATACAAATATTATATTTCTGAGAGTTGCTACTATTACCCTGCTGCTGCGAGGAAACTAGGCAGAATCGACGGCAAGATAATTGATCTCTGCGCGTCTTCGATATATTACTATATTCTAATAAAGAAAATAGGCGGTGTGAGCAGAAAGGTTTTATTGAATCTTCTGAAGGATGTCGATGGATTTGTCTTTGAGGGAGATTTTGTCGGGGACGTTGTGCGCGGGCTGGGTATTCATAAACCGAGCATGACCGCTTATACATATGTCAAGCCTGAGCGGTATGAAACATTGCTAAGGAACAGACCCAATTTGAAGGCAAAGAACATTTCCATTACAGCCACAAATGATTATTTCTACAAGGGGCTTGATCTTGTGCTTGAGGCACTGCGAATAGTAAATGAGTCAGATCCTGAAATAACACTCACCATAGCACCAAACAAGGACATGAAATTCGATTGTGTGAAGCATTTGCTGACAGACAACGTCAAGATAAACTATGATGTCCAGGACATGCTCAAGAAGACTTCTTTGTATGTGCACCCGGCTCGCGGAGATGTCTTTCCTGTTGCGCCTCTTGAAGCGATGCTGGCCGGGGTGCCTGTCATGGTGTCAGAAGCTACTGGAACAAAGGAGGTTGTCGAAAAGGTACGGGAAGATTATGTAACACCCATTGATTCAGAGAGAATAGCTGAAAAGATAACAGAATATTTTTCATTGAATCATATGCAGAGATTGAGGCTGTCGAATGGTTTCAGGAGCGCTGCAAAACCCTTCAATGAGAAGACGCAGGTCAGTGATTTCAAACGAAAGTACGAGGATTTTATAAGATCTGTCTGATGATATATTTCACTTTAAATCTCTAATTATATTCTATCTCAAAATGAGTGCTGAATCAAAATATACGAATAGGATTGCAAAGGGAAGCGCGATAATTTTCATAGCAGCTTTTGCAGCAACTGTACTGGGTTATGTCCTAAGGTTGTTTTTTTCCAGGACACTGTCGGTTGAAGATTTTGGTTTACTTTATGCAGGCATTGTTTTTATCGGTTTTTTTGGTTTGTTCAGAGATTTCGGACTCGGCCAGGCCCTGGTAAAGTTCATACCAGAGTTTTCCGTAAAAAAGCAGGGAGACAAGATCAAATCATTGATAGTTTTTGCCTTGATTTTCGAGTTTGTTATAGCCGTTTGTATAATTCTTCCTATAGTATTTTTTTCTGATAATATAGCAACGGGTTATTTTCACAATCCAAAGGCGGTATATGTTATATACGCAATGGCTTTCATGTTTCTTTTCAATGTGTTCGTTTCAATATTCCAGTCCATTTTTCAGGGCACACAAAAGATCTACGAATATTCGCTGGTGCAGCCAATTAACACAATTCTAACGCTTGTCATATCATATCTTTTACTCGTTTTTTATTCCGGGCTGGATGCGTCTCTTGCTTCAGTGGCGTATGCAATAGCTGTTGCAGCGACAGCTATTGTTTTGGTTTTTATGTTCGCGTTTCGCAGGACAGTGTCCAATTTCAGATCCCTTAAGACTAGGATCAGCTCCTCCATGGTAAAGGAGACGTTTTCGTTTTCTCTGCCGGTTTTCATCGGATTCATCGGCGGATTTATACTAGGCTATACTGATACAATGGTCATAACTTATTTCAAAAGTTTGCAGGATGTGGCTGTATATCAGGTGGCTTTGCCGACATCACAGATACTCTGGATGTTCTCATCGGCTTTGGTTGTAGTTTTGTTCCCTCTCATATCAGAGATGTGGGCGCGCAAAGAAACAGTCATATTATCAGACGGGATCTCGATGCTGATTAAATTGTCATTCGTAATAATACTTCCTTTTGCATTGATGATGCTGTCATTCCCGGATTTTATAATAAGCTTCCTTTTCGGGCAACAGTATGTTCAGGGGGCTTTCGTACTTCAGATACTTGCCATTGCAGCTATTTTCAGTTCTCTTTGGTCTATTTTATCTGCGGTTTTCGCCGGTATTGGTAAGCCGATGATAGGAACAAAGATAGTCTTGCTCGCAGCTGCTATCAATCTTGTGCTAAATGTGGTGCTTGTTCAGTACTATAGCATAGCTGGGGTGGCCTTCGCTACGCTACTATCCTTTGCTGTAGCGTTTGTTGTGGGATCATATTATCTTAGAAAACACCTGAATGTCAGGGTTTCCTTCGGGTCTTTGACTAAAGCCGTTGTCGGCGGTTTGCTGATGCTGGCTCTAATATTTGGAATAAAAACAATGCTGGTATTGAATCCTTGGATTGAGATTTGGATATGCGTGATATCAGGCTTACTGTTTTATACGGTATACATATTCATCACAAAGACTGTTACCAGAAAAGAACTTTTGATATTAACAAGAGTGAATCTGCCAATACCCAAGATAATAATAAAAATTGCACACAGGTTAGCAAGAGATTAAGCAATTTCTTTTATACCAGCGTCCAGACTATACCTCGGTTCAAATCCTAGATCACTTTTAATTTTTGATATGTCTGCAAGCTGCACGGCTATGTAATTTTTTACAGGATTTTCTATATGCGTTGGCTGGATGTTTTTCCTCAGTATTTTATTAATTAAATTTATCATATCGTTCATGCTTGTTGCCTTTCCGGTTCCAACATTGAATATTTCTCCGAAGATTTTTTTTGTGGTATTCACTGCAAGGATGTTGGCTTGGGCCACATCCTTTACAAAGACAAAATCCCTAGTCTGCTTACCGTTTCCGTATACAACGGGGGATTCATTTTTCTTCATAGACCAAAGAAATTGGGATACAAGATTCGCATATCCCCCTTTTGATTCCTCATGGGGGCCATATACAGACATATAACGAAAGCCTATTGTTTCAAGGCCATATTCCTGGCTGAATATTTTTGCCATATGTTCATTGTTCATTTTGGTTGCTGAATAGAAGTTTGGTGGGCACACATCCATATTTTCTCTAAGCGGTGGGGGGTTGTTTCCATAGATAGAAGAGGTTGACGCAAAGACCACTTTTTTGACGTCGTTTTTTCTTGCAGCATTTAGAATATTTGTGAAGCCAAGGACATTTGTTTCAACAGATTCTCTAAGATTTGTCTTGAACATGGGTGCTGATGAGGCAGCTGCCTGGTTTGATATTACATCACAGTCTTTTGATATGTCTTCCAGAAGTTTTTCATCTCTGATATCACCTTTGACTACTGTTATCTTGTTTTTAACAGATTCCAGGTTGCTCATGTTTCCTAAAGAGAAATTATCGAGAACGATGACTTCGTGGCCGGATTTTACCAATTCTTCCACTATGTTAGATCCTATGAATCCAGCCCCGCCTGTTATCAAGACTTTCATGCAAGATACTATCGGAAAAAGGAATATAAGTTCAAGGAATTTGTTTTTATAGATTACTTTTTAAAATATATGTGTGCACAAAATCGTTTTTGGTCACCATTTCTCTTCTTGTCTGCTCTTCGATAGCCTTTGCTCTACCGATTTTGAATGAGGTCAATCCAACAAGCCCAGAATGGATAGAGATTAACAATGACGATTCTTCACGGCTTAACCTTTCAGAGTGGTACATCAGAGACAACAGCACGGATAACCCAGATACTATAACTTGCTACAATCTAAACTGCTCGCTGATCACCAATGCCACATATTTTATCATTCTCGGACGAGGTACTAATATTTCGCAAATAATAAACATTTCAAATGATACATATTGCATAAATTCTACTCCGACGGACTGTACTGTAGGAGTGTATTATACCGATGATTCAAAGATAGGCAATGGTCTTGGTGATAGTGGAGATTTTGTGGAGTTTTATACTACGAATTCTACTTCTTCTGGAAACTGGTCAGGGGGAGTTTATTATACAAATATGTCGTATAACTTATCCCAGCAGAATTCCAGTTGGTCCTGGAACAATAATTCATGGCAGCTGTGTTTCCCGACACCAGGATATCAGAACAACTGTTCAGTCTCGAACGAGTTCAATCAAACAAACCAAACATATAACTTGACTTTGGATGCGTGCGATGTTTCTATGAATATTGATGCGTTCCAGCTGTACGACATCACAAACGATTCGTCCATAGATTACGATATTCACATCAGGAATACAGTTTACAACGGCACCGATTACAATGCAAGCCTTGTTTACTGGATAGAAGATTTGTTTGGTAGTATAGTGAGAGAACCATATGAATTAAATATAACGTTGGACGCTAGTGAAAATCTAGACAGAACATGGACTCCTGATGATATTGTGGGGTCAGAAACGTATATCATTAAGGCGAACGCCAGCGGGATGTGCAATGATACAAATATGACTAACAACTATGCTGAGAGTATGATTTCGGTTAAGGGTTATGGCCCGGAATATAATTCTTCTATCAACATCACATCGGTTGATCAGGGATCTTCGAATATCACTTCCTGGGGCGACAGCTTCAATGCAGTTTTGGATATCTACAGAGGCAATACATCCAAATACGCGGTTGAATTGTATGTTATAGATTCTTCCGGAACAAAGGTCAGCGAAGTTCACAGCATTCATGTGAGGTATAAATATTATGACGGTTCTTTCAAAATACCGGTTCAGCTAAAGGCCTACTGCAAGGGAGAGCATCCTGATGGTGCTTATACGCTGGTCGCCGATGGATTGAATCTGACCGGGACAAGAAACATCAGCGTGTCAGGATATAATTCAAATGCCTGCAAGACCATACAGCCTTCCTGCAGCGGCAGCGGGGTGTCATACGTTTCTACCAAAACCACTGCTGCAAAGAGCAAGACGACAGCAAAGAAAACAACGGTCAAGACAATAACAGAAAAAAAGGTCACGCCAGAAAGTATTCAGGATATTATATCAAACGACACTGATCTCGGAGAATCTGTCATAGTTTTTCCAGTTAAAAATTATGATATAGTTTCCTACAAATCCAAGGTCTATGTTGGCGAAGATTTTGAAACAGTGTTATCTTTGAACAACTATGGAAATGATACCAGGCGTGTTTTGATATACTCATATGTTCAGGACGGCAACAAGCTGCTCTCAAGGGGGTGGGATGGAACTGGCTGGAAAAAGGACTGGGATGCAAACAAGAGGATAGTTTTCATAGCCCCGAATTCCTCGCAGCTTGTTTCATTAAAAAATATGATAAATGGTACAGTAGCCTCTGACGTATACGCGCTGAAGGTCAAGATAAAGGAAGATAATGATACGGAGACAATTGAAAAAGATCTTGAGCTGGTTTCAAATATCACTTACGATGATCTATTCCGTTTCAATGTAACATGCACGCCGGGTCCTGATGGCGTGCGAATATTATCAAGATCATTTTCGGAAAGCATGCTTTTTATTTTATCAGAAAACAACACCAGGACGGCTGTCTTAGAACCAAACAAAGAGCTTATATTGCGGGACGGGTATTATTTTCTTATAATGAAGCCTGACAGCATAATTTCCAGCTGTTCTGTCGGCGAGAACTCGGCTGCTGCTGAGGTTAAAGAAGAACAGGGGCTGAATCCATTGGCAGCGATATTGAGATTTTTATGGTTGAGACAATGAGGCTTATTTTCAATTTTACAGACAAACACGCCAAACAAACAATAACAGACGCCATGACGAGATTTCATGCTGCCCACAGTTTTGACAGGATACATTTTAACATCGGCCCGGAAAGTGGTTTTAGATTGATTGACCAGGATTTGCATGTGACAATCGACAAAAAACTAATAGAAACAGAATTCATCAAAATAGATGTGCTGAAGGCCATTCTTTTTGCTGAATTGAAAAAACATGAGCATGCTACAGGATTGGACTTCCTTGATGAAATAACCGTTGGAAACAGAATTATAAAACACGGATTGAAGGATGAATATTTTTTGTATAATCTTCAGAGGATAAAATCGTATGATATAAAAACAGCTGAGGATTTTCTAGGTCTGTGTTCTCTATACATCGCGTTTCATACACACGACAACCATGATTACAACTTTCTAAAATCTATGATAGCTTTCTCCAAGATAGACAAATCTATAATCGAGAAATCTTCGGACATCATCGATATGATGCATAATGACTTCCATCCAAGCACAATGGCCAAGGTCGCTTCCATATACAACAGAATGAAAGAATCAGGGACGATATGATTATAGGATTCTGAATAAATACTACTCCTTACAATAAATGATCTTATCAGAAGATGATTGGCATGCAGGTTATAAATTACAAATGGAAGTATGAAGCAGGAAGCCGCTGCAGTGACGATGAGTCGCAGCGGAAATTCGCTTCTTGGCGACCGCAATTCATGATTTTGGACGGCGAGGATTACAAATTTCAAAACCTTCTCAATGAAAATATATCATTCAGGATAGGAGAGAAGCGGTGCACTGGACATTTCTCAGGCGGAAAGCATGTTCCATGTCCTCAGCACAGGTTTGTTGTATCAGGCAACATGTGTGCAGAATGTTCTAAGACCGATGACTGGTTTGGGTGCGTCAGGTGCAGCGGTTCCTGTATAAACTCAAAACAAAGAAATGGTTGCTCAAAGAACCAGTACCACATATACCTGGCCTCATTCGATTCAATACTCAAGATTGGAATGTCTTTTGACAGAAGATTTCATAACAGGCTTATAGAGCAGGGAGCAGATTTTGGCACAAAAATAATGTCAGTACAGGACGGTATGATAGCAAGGCAGATAGAGCAGAAAATTAGCAAGTTTCTAAATCTTCCCGACAGAATAACAGGTGATATTAAACAGGACAGAATATTCGGGAATCCGAACAAGGCGTCATTGAAAATATCGCGGGCAATCGAGATGCTTAAAAAATCCGACATTTCCATCAGCTCAAGGCCTGAGATATATGATTTTAGAAAACACTATATGCTCAGTAATATCGTAAAGAAGCCATCCAAACTTGCTATAAAGGAAAGCGCAATAGTCGACGGCACGATAGTTGCTGCAAAGGGCAATGTTCTTGTTTTGGAAAAGAACCGCAGATATTATTCTTTCAATGCACATTCGTTGGTAGGAAGAGAGCTTTCATCCATATGAGGTCTCATCATGCAGGTTTTCAAGAACATTTTTCTTATAGATGGCGTGGATTATGACAGCAATATATACATAGTCGATGGAGCGATTGTTGTAGACGCAGGCACAGGCAATTTCTTCAAGGAGATTAAGGATGAGATTAAAAATCTCGGTTTGGACCCGGTGAAACTAAAGACCTTAATCAATACCCACGCCCACTTTGATCATGTTGGAGGGAACAAGAAGTTCAAGGATTGGCTGGGCATAAGAATAATGGCTTATCAGTCTGACGCAAAGCAGATAGAACAGGGAGAAGTGCTCTCAGAACTTTTCAAAACCAAATTCGAAAAGGTTTCTGTCGACAGTGTTCTGCACGAAGGCGATGTCCTGAAAACAAAGAATTTCTCTTTTGAGGTCATCCATACGCCAGGACACACCCCAGGTTCCATATGTCTCTATGAAAAATCGAAGGGCATTTTGATATCAGGCGATACTGTTTTTTCAGACGGCATAGGAAGAACGGATCTGCCAGGAGGCAGCCCAAGGGACATGGCAAACAGCCTAAAGAGATTATCGAAATTAAAAATCAACTATATATTTCCTGGTCACGGCAGTGTTAGAACTGAAAAGATAGGTGCATTATTTAAACAGGTTCTATCAAAATAATAACGTGGTATTATGTCGAAAGAAAAATATGATTATTCTAGCAGAAGTCTTATCAGACATTCTGCTGATATTGAAATTAGAATCAAGATGTGATTGTATGTCAAAAGAAAATTTGCAATATTATTGGGAAGAAGAACGAAGATCGGGTGCGACATCCAAAGATCGCATCGGAGGTTCACTGAAAAAGAAGAAGGCTGTTGGAAAAAGAGTTCAACCAGCTGTTGCCGTGGTTGGCGTTAATGTCCAGCAGGTTGGCGACACGATTGTTGTCAAAGCAAATATGCCTGGTTTTTCCAGCAATGAAATTCATTTTCAGATCAAAAACGGCGTGGTCCAGATAGCAGGATATACGGAAAAGAAAGATGTCGAAAAGGGGAAGGATTTCTATAGAGAAGAGTACAGTTCAAGCGAGGTTTCGAAGCAGTTTTCTATACCGAAGGATGTTGATACTAGGCATGTTGAGGTAAAAAGGAAACCCGGATTTTTGGAGATATTTATACGAAAAAAGAAGCGAGTGGTCAAGGATTAAAGTTTAGTGAGCTTTTTCTTAGCATGAGTATCATAGAGATTGATGGGTCTTATCATGAGGGTGGCGGCCAGATTGTGAGGACCGCTGTTGGATTGTCGGCTATTACCGGAAAGGCTTGCAGAATTTTTAATATACGGAAGGGAAGATGCAATCCCGGTTTGCAGGCGCAGCACCTGAAAAGTATTGAGGCGTGTGCGAGAATATGCGACGGTAAACTAAAAGGGTCTGAGGTTGGCAGCTGCGAGATCGAATTTCATCCAGGCAAGATAAAAGGAGGTCGGTACAGTGTTGAGGTCGGTACAGCTGGGTCAATACCTTTGGTTCTTCAGACTATTGTCCTGCCAGCTGCTTATTCCGGACAAGAGTTCGTATTTGATATAACAGGCGGGACAGATGTACACTGGTCCCCCAACATAGGATATTTTCAACACGTGTTCTGCGATTTTATGAAAAAAGCGGGCGTTGATGTCTTTATTGAAACTAGAAAGCGGGGGTTTTATCCAAAGGGCGGCGGTGAGGTTAATGTTAAGATCGGACATTCAAAAATCAGATCAATTGATATTACGGAACGAGGGAAACTGGAGACAGTTGATGTTACGAGCGTTGCTACAAAGGATTTGCAGAAGGCTAGTGTTGCGGAAAGACAGACAGAAGGTTTTGACAGCGTATTGAAAAGCGATAAAAAACACATCGATTATGTTGACAGCTTATCGACGGGTTCTTCTGTTCATGCCCATGCGCATTATGTGAACTGTAAACTTGGGGCAGCTGCTTTGGGAGAACGTGGCAAGAAGGCAGAAGACGTGGGTAAAGAGTGCGCAGAGGAGCTAAAGGTATCAATGGATTCCGGGGCTTGTCTTGACAGACATATGGCTGATCAGATATTGCCTTACATGGCTATTGCCTGCATGAAAAATGATGATGTAAACAGAGTTTTGGTTGAAGATATAACAGGTCATGTTAAAACCAATATATGGGTTATTGAAAAGTTTCTTCCCGTGAAGTTTGGTATTGAAGGAAATGTTGTGAGTTGCAACAAGGTCTAAATTTCCAGAATGTCTCCATTCTTCGGCGCTATTGCCGGAATATTGAATTTTTCCTCTATTTCTTTTGCGAACTTGGGACAATTTTCACCGTGAACGGTTATGACTTGTTTCGGTTGCAGGCGGTTTATTATTTCGAAGAGTTCTGATCTGCCTGCGTGCGCTGAGAGGTCGAACTGCTTTACATCGCAGTGGACATGATACTGCTCTTCGATGGATTTGAACGCACCGGTTTCGAGCAATATTTTTGCAGGCGAGTCTTCCATAAGATAGCCTGTGAATAGAATCTTGGCTTCTGGCCTGCCCCGTATGTTTCTTAGATAGTGTATTATTGGTCCGCCTGCCATCATGGCTGCAGTGGTTACTATGATAGGACATTTTTCTATTGCTCTTGCACGGTCCTTCTCGGATCGTACCCAAAAAACCTTCTTTAGGATTTTTTTCAGTCTAGCCGGATCTTTCACATAGCTGGCGTAATTAAGAATTGTTTCTGTAGCCTGCTTGGCCATACCATCCAGGGCTATCTTATCTGCATAGTTTTCAAGGATCATCATGACCTCCTGGGCACGACCTATGGCAAAAACCGGAACCAATGCGGTTTCTTCCAGCGCAAGTGCCTCATCTACTGCGGCAATAAATTTGCCTTCTTCTGAAGCTCTCTCAGGATGATCTATTTCTGAATATGTGGACTCGGTTATGAGGACATCTGTTTTCGCCGGTAGATTGCACCCGTGCAGAAGCCTTGTGGAATTCAGCTTAATATCCCCTGTGTAAAATATATTTTTTCTTTCATGCTGGAGGAATGTACTAGTGGAGCCAGGGATATGACCTGCATCGAAGGGCGTGTACATGAAGTTATCCAGCTTTGTTTTCTCGTTGTAATTTGTCAGAATAGCTGAGTTTATCATTTTTTTGAACTCCTTCCTTCCAAACGGGAGCTCATATCCATATATTGATGCCAGTTTGAAAGTATCCCTGATCAACATGTGAACAAGTTCCAGAGAGATGTCATTTGTCATAAATTTCGGATTTTCTCGCATAAACAGCATTGGTATGGATCCGGAGTGGTCAAGATGAGAATGGCTGAGGATAACAGCAGAAACGCCTCTTGTGTCAATTGGGTATTCCGGAGGCGTGTTTTCTATTTTGGAACCGTAATCAAGAACTATGTTTGTCTTTCCGTCTATTACGCTTATGGCGCTGCGTCCGACTTCTTGCGCTCCTCCCAAAAACTCGAGTTCGATTTTAACACCTCTATATCTTTTGATATACTATTTTAATTCTTCCCTAATAAGATTGTAATATGGACATTGAAACCAAAATAGATATGATCAAGAGGTCTCCGACAGAGGAGCTCATAAAAGAAGAGGAGCTCAGGGAGCTTTTGCAGACAAAGGAGCATCCAGGGCACTATATCGGCTTCGAAATATCGGGCTTGCTGCATATAGGATCGCTGATAATGACTGGGATGAAGATCAATGATCTAAATGATGCCGGGGTTAAAACACAGGTGTTTCTTGCTGACTGGCACAGCGTCATAAACAAAAAACTTGGCGGCGACTGGGAGAAGATACAACTGGCAGCGAAATACTATGCAGAGGCTTTTAGGTTTTTCACAAATTATAAAACAGCCACTGTTTTAGGATCAGATCTGTATGATAATGATAAAGATTACTGGAAGAATGTGATGAGGGTGTCCAGCAAGTCTACTCTGAACAGAATAACCAGATGTCTTACAATAATGGGCAGGAAAGAAACAGATTCTCTGGATATGGCTCAGTTCTTTTATCCTCCTATGCAGGCTGCTGATATACATACCATAGGTGCTGACATAGTTCATGCTGGGATGGATCAGAGAAAAATCCACATGCTGGCAAGAGAGGTGTTTCCAAAGCTTGGTCTCAAGCCACCGATAGCTCTTCACAATCACCTCATACCAGGTCTTGCCGAACCTATATCGGAAGGGTTCGAAACTGACAGGGAATTGGATAAGGAGATATCGAGCAAGATGAGCAAGAGTAAGCCTTGGACTTGTATATTCATTCATGACACAAAGGAGCAGATAGCTGAGAAACTCAAGAAGGCTTACTGTCCTCCAAAGATTTCCGAGAAGAATCCTATACTCGAGATGATACGATATATCATATTCAGGTACCAAGACACATTTGAAATAGCGCGTTCGGAGAAGTACGGTGGTAATCTGGAGTTCGATTCTTTTGCGAAATTAGAACATGCTTACACCGAGGGAGAGATTCATCCCATGGATCTGAAGAATTCTCTGGTTGATCCTATGGATAAAATAATAAAACCAATCAGGGATCATTTCGAGAAGCCTGCGAACAAGAAGCTTTTGGACATTTACAAGAGCACAGAGATAACTAGGTGAATTTGAACAAATAATTCGAAAGTTCAATTCGCATTTTCTGTATTTCCATACCATCCTTTTTCAAGAGTGTGATTTTCTTTCTGATGGCTTTAGGATCTGATCCACAGTAGCCACCAATCTTTCCTGAACTCATAACCACTTTATAACATGGATAGCTGTGTGGATTTTTGTTTGCCCTCAAAATTGATGCTATTGCTCTTGGCGAGGTTTTATGATATCTGGCAAGCTCTCCATAGGTTGTTATTTTTCCCTTTGGTATCTTCAATAATGAATCCAGAACTCTGTGCCTTAGCTCAATTTTCATATTTAATACAGTAGAATACCATCACATATTAATCAATATGATGGTATTCTGCGTATCAAAGATGTTTTAAATTTAGACACAAATCAGGTCTTAGAACATCTTTTATAATTCTCTTACATGAATAAAATCATGACAAAAACAGGAAAACCAGCAAAGAAGGTAAAGACAGGAGATAATGCCACGGTAGAATATGTCGGAAAAACAGCAGAGGGATCGGTTTTCGACAAAGGAAGGCTGGAATTTGAGGTTGGCGCAGGGGAAATGATAGCTGGCTTTGACTCTGGCGTACTTGGCATGACTGAAGGACAAGTTAAGACTATCACAATAAAGCCAAAGGACGGATATGGTCAGCGCGATGACAATCTTATGATGGAAATTCCCATGCAGGAATTCAAGAGAAATAACATAAAGCCTGTGAAAGGCGCGATGTTTACAATCGAAGGACAGCAGGGGAGGATTGTTTCAGTACGCGATACGGGTGTGACAATAGACTTCAACCATTTTCTTGCTGGAAAAATACTGGTTTTCAAGGTCAAGTTGCTGAAAATAAGATAGGTGGTTTCATGTTGGATATCAAGCTGATCAGGGAGCATCCGGAGATTGTTGAGAATGATCTCAATAAGAGGGGAGACACAGAGAAGGCAAAGATGCTCCAGCAGCTGATAAAAAATGACAGGGAAAAGAGAGATATAATTGCAAAGCTTGATGCAGCTCGCCAGCAGAGAAATGTCGCTTCCATTGAAATTTCAAAGCTGAAAAAGCACAGGCAGGATGCTGGCAAAAAACTCGGCGAGATGGTAAAGATATCAGACGATATCAAAAAGCTTGAGCAGAGGCTTGAAGATATTGAGATAAAATGCAATTTTGCTTTGATGCGACTGCCTAATATCTTACATGAGACCGTTCCTGTAGGCAAGAACGAACATGATAATGTTGAGATCAGGCGTTGGGGCAAGCAAAGCTTTGGTTTTGAACCAAAGGATCACATGACTCTGTTAGAAAATCTCGGTTTAATAGAATCCGAGAAGGCTGCTGAAGTTGCTGGTCACGCATTCTTCTATATGAAAGGAAAGATTGCGAGGCTTGACTACGCGCTGCAAATGTTTGCCGCAGATTTTTTGATTAAGCGAGGATACGTTCTTATCGAACCACCTTTCATGCTTCAGCGAAAGCCGTATGAGGGGGTAACAGATCTTGCTGATTTTGAGAACGTGATGTACAAGATCGACGGCGAAGATCTGTACCTGATTGCAACAAGCGAGCATTCTATTGCAGCCATGAAGATGAATGACGTGATCCTTTCAGAAAGCCTTCCCTTGAAGTTTGCAGGCATAAGCCCGTGTTTCAGGCGCGAGGTTGGCGCACACGGAAAATATACCCGCGGTTTGTTCAGGATGCACCAGTTTAACAAAATAGAGCAGTTTATTTTTTGTCTGCCGGAGCAGTCATGGGAATTGCATGAAGAGCTCCAGAAGAATTCCGAGGACATGATGAAACTTTTGGAAATACCTTACAGGGTTGTAAATGTGTGCACAGGAGACATAGGGTCCATAGCAGCCAAAAAGTATGACATCGAGTTTCTGATGGCTGATGGAAAATACAGGGAGATCGGCTCCAATTCAAACTGCACGGATTACCAGGCGCGCAGGCTTAATGTAAAATATAGAGAGAAGGATGGCCAGGCCCCAAAGGGATTTGCTCACACTCTGAATAACACCGGGATCGCCACGTCCAGAGCAATGGTTGCTATCATTGAGAATCACCAGCAGGCCGACGGTAGCATCAGGATCCCGAAAGCGCTTCAGCCGTTCACAGGCTTCAGCGAGATAGCAAAAGAATAACCTTCTTAAGTGTTTTTCTTTAACTCCTAGTATTCAGATTTAAATCCTATTATATAACAATTTGAAGAGTAAGATTCGGAGAGTTCAGAGGTTTCATTTATGACAGTAATTATGATTGCGGAGAAGCCCACGGCTGCAAAAGCCATATCAAAGGCTCTGGCAGAAAAGAATCTGAAGGAGAATTTGACTCAGGATGGCGTAAAATGGTACGAGTTTACAAAGAAGGGTAAGAAGCATATAGTGATCTCGGCTGCCGGACATTTGTTCACGCTGAAACAAACGAAGAAGAAATCTGTCAAGAATGAAAAAGGTTCTGCAAAGAGTTCTGGCTGGGGGTACCCTGTTTTTGATGTGGAATGGATACCTACGTACGAGGCGTCAAAGTTCGGGGCTTTCAGCAAAAAATTTTATGATGCAATTTCTCAATTTGCAGGCAAAGGAGACGAGTTCATAATGGCAACAGACTATGATACCGAGGGAGAGGTAATAGGCTACAATATACTGAGGTTCATGTTTAATCAGACAGATGCGAAGAGAATGAAGTTCTCCACCATGACACAGGAAGAACTTGTAGAAAGTTATGAAAAAATGCAGAGTCATATAAATGCCGGAATGGTCGAGTCGGGTCTTACAA
>Ga0315274_10001640_pt1 | contig 34276 bp, 30 predicted proteins | sample YL17G02_20_MG_FD_203700 | JGI IMG/M metagenome (GOLD analysis project Ga0315274, IMG submission 203700) | Sediment microbial communities from Yellowstone Lake, YNP, Wyoming, USA - YL17G02_20 | ecosystem: Environmental > Aquatic > Freshwater > Lake > Sediment | place: USA: Wyoming | collected...
GCTCTGTCGTAGGTTATTTGATGAGTTGTCATGCTGAGCCGCAAGGCGAAGCATCTGGCTTACGTAACGGAGATTCTTCGCTCCGCTCAGAATGACATCCATCATTTGGTATGCGACAGAGCACTGGATTTTCGCTTGTGCGATGCGCGGATCGCCGAAACAGCACACAGGATATAGGTCATCGAAGCCGCTTTATCGCAATGTTGCGGAACATGATGGGGTCATTATGACCGGCGAAGCCGAAATGGCCACTCGTGCGGTCCTTGCCCGTGTGGGGTGTGCCACCCATGTATTCAGTGACCTTGCTCAAGTCGCAGTCGAGGATAACGGTGCCATTGAGCTCGACTTTGATTTTCGAACCGATAACGGTCACTTCCTGGTAGTTCCACCGGCCCACCGGACGAAGGTAGCCGCGATGCGCCGGGACCATGCCGTAGACCGAGCCGTGATACTGTCGAGGATCAAGCTTGGCGTACTGCGACGCCGAGTCGTCAAGGACCTGAAGCTCACACATGCCTACATACGCTGTGTCGCCCTGTCCGGGATAACGGATTGCAAGGCCGTTATTGCCGCCGGGCGGTAGCTTGAACTCCAGACGCACGACAAAGTTCGAGTATTCGTCCTTGGTATAAATCGTGCCGCCCTTGCCGGGCTTACAGACGATGGCGCCCTCGCGAACCTCGTAGCTGTCCAGTGGACCTGCCCAACCATCAAGGTCTTTGCCGTTGAAGACGGCGGTGAAGCCTTCGTCCTTGCCTCGCAGGATCTGGTTCGCCTGGTCTGGTAGGATTTCGCGGATGAAGATATTTCGCCAGCGAATCTCGCCGCCATGGGTCTGAAGCTGGATTGGCCCTTTGGCAAATAATGGTTTAGTACGGTCCCAGAAGTTTTCCATAATGGCGTTGTCAACGACCAGCTTATCGTTCAACCAGACCGTTGTGCGTGCGCCAATTTGGATAATCCTGAAGTGGTTCCATTGGCCGAACGGTTTATCCACCAGGACCAGAGGGTCTTTACCGGGTGCGCCGGGACTGTTATTCCAAAGGCCGCCGGAACCCTTGTCCGCGCCGATGCTCCATTTGCCGCCTTGCTCGGTGTAGTCCCAGATTTGCACCTGCGGGTTGGCCCTGAGGTATATGCCACTATCGGCTTTGGCGACGGTCTTGTAGTCGATCAGCAGCTCAATATCGCTGAATTCCTTTTCGGTGGTCGCGTAAGGGCCCTGGCCATCGTTTACGAGCTCGGCGTTCTCAACTTTCCAATGGGCCTTAAACGATTCCATATCCGTCCGGCGTTTCTTGGCTACTTCATCGGGCGTCATCGCCCACAGCTTGCGAGGATCAAAATGATCCAAACCATACCAGCCTGTGAGGTCTTTGGCGTTGAACAAGGCGACAAAGCTGGAAGGCGGCTGCGGCTCGGCTGCGAGCAACTTTGATCCGACAAGCCCAACAGCAAGGATTGCCATGACAACGATAACCGGCATTCTGTTCTCTCTCATAACGTGAACTCCTTTCTTCATAGCCCCATCGCTAACTTGCCCGGTGTGGGGTATTTTCGCAACACAGAGGCGACCCGACCTATTCCGCAACCTGCTTGATGTCGGCAAACGAATCTCGAGGTCTGACTGACATTCCTCGTTCGCGCGTTGCGAAGAAGAACCATATTAGGCAGCGATGTTGCACTATTCTATCCATTGAAAACATCGGCGGCTCGGCTGAGCACGCTAAGGCTGCCACGCGGTGCTGAGGGCGGCGGTTCATGTAGGGCGTAATCCGCTTGGGGATGCCTTACGGCAGACGAGGTTGATTACTCGACTTTACCGGTGGCGGCCCACTCTACACCGCGGGCAATGATCTTCTGGACACTGGGGGTCATCAGGGCCTTACGATCATGGCCGAAGGCGTTGAAGACCGTGCGACCCTTGCCGTAGTTCAAGGTAAAGACCAGAGGCTCAGTCTTTTTGCTCCAATCGGAGTCGGCCTGCACAAGCACGTGGATATCGCCGGCGCCCTGCAACTTGGCGTACAACTCATCGTCTGTTTTGAAGTCGGCCAGACCTGCGGTGATGGGATGTTCCTTGTCGACCACCTTGGCCTCGAAGACAGACCGCGGGCCATGTCCGGAAGTACCCATTACCCATTTGCGGCCGCAGAGCTTTCCGAACTCATCCCACTTGGGGAACGAGGCACTGGCCAGGTGTTGGACAAAGAAACCCTTTCCATTCTTGACGAAGTTGAGAAGATTCTGCTGGGCTTGTTCTGGAATCACGGGAACACGCTGGCTATAGATAGTAAAAACGATCACATCGTAGGCCTTAAGTGCGGTTTCCGAATCGAGGATCAGAGGGTCTTCGCATACCCTGACGTCGAATTTTCCTGATGCAATCAGGACTTCGCGTGTAGTCTCGGAGATTTCCCGCCAGGGATGGGCAGAAACGTCGTCGCCGGTAATCAGCAGGGCCCTAATCTTGGCGGGCCTAGAGGGCGCATCGGCTGCAAGACAGAAACTCACGGCTACAACAACCATCAGAATTAGAACAGGGAATAAACGACGCATCTCATTTCTCCTTTCTACCAAAAAACCCGAATCAGAGTCATAGTGGATCGTCCACTTAGCTCGGGTAAAAACAATAACTCAAGCGTACTTTCGCGTTGCGCACATAGTACGGGAGCTGATGGAGATCGTCAAGAACAAGTGGGAGTTTTGAAAAACATCCTTAGGATGAACCTGGGATTAAACAAATCAAGCCACATTCATTTCATCAATGTAGGTCCTCATTTTTGTGAGCCTGGATTTGAAGGCATCGTAAAGTCCGTCTGAAGTCTCACGCAGCGTGCGTTTGGAGTTTGTGTGCGGGTTAACCGAGGTCGCGTAATCGACCTGTTTGATGATGTCTTTGGGTATGGAGCCAGCTCCTGAAAGTGCTCCGGATATGCCAGCGGCAACGGCGGTGAGGCAATCGGTATCCCGGCCCATGTTGACAGATGCCTTCATAGCCTCCCATGTGTTCGCCTTAGTCATTTTGAAGACACAGACAGCTTTCGTGACGACTTCATTAGCGTAGCTTTGGGCGTACGGAATGCCTGTACCGCTATATATCGTATCGAACTTTTTTCGCATGTCGCGAAAGTCGCCCCCAGCAGGGGTGAGTTTCAGCGCCCGTTCAAGCTCGTTGCGAATCCCGGCCTGCCTTGTGAAGCGAGTATCGACCTTGTCGCAGTTGTCAAAAATAGCCCCGAGGACACTATCGACCGTAGCGCCGTCCTTTGTGGCGGCGGCAATAGCAATGACTGTGACCTCCGCCCAGAGAATACCGCGGCTGTTGGCTGTGTTATAAAGCTGACCAATTTCCCGAACGTCATCAACAGCCCCCCGGATGTCGCCGGCATTTATCAGGCCGACAGGATGGCAAGAACGGGATAGAGACACAAGGCCGGAATAGTCGCAGTACTTGCCAATATCTGCGGCGGGAATATGTGTCCTGGCTATCGCCAACAGAGAACCCTCGAAAGGCTCAGAGACCAGGCCCGGTGCATTCGGATTCATGTGATCAACCCAGGAGCGGCGGAGATCTTCGGCGTTGATTCTATCCTGTTTCTCAATTATTGCCGTGATCATAAGTTTCTGACGCTCGACACCGTCTTCGGTGGTCCCGGGCTCACGCATCCAGTTGTTGGCCGTTCCATAGTGGTGGTAGGCAAGCAACTTATCAAGTGTGCCATATTCCCGCTCGATTCTCTCCCAAGACCATCCCTCGACGACCGCGCCCATGGCGGAGCCGATATGACAGCCTGCAATACAACCAAAGAACTTCTCACGCAGGCTCACAGGATTTATCTGGACCTTGTCGTTTTTCATGTTTTCTGCGGCAAAGCTTTCGCGGGCTGCGACAGCCGCTGCGGTCGCCAACGCACCTTTAAGCAACGTACGCCGGGCAATAGAACTGCTTTGTCTTGTCATCTCTTTCTCCATTTCAAATAGAAAACTGCGTGTCTTATACAGACTTTCTATCGGTCTATAAGAACCAACCCACTCAACATTGTCAAGGCTCCCGATGCCGGCAGAAACCCCCAACGTGAAGTTGGGGGCTAAACGTGGGGGGAAAAATGGGTTTGACCGCGATTTGGGGGGTTAGTATACTGCGAATTTCAAAAAGACAGGGCAGGTCAGGACTCAACGGAGCCAAGAATGGATAAGGGCAAAATTATCGGCGAAGGTATAACTTTCGATGATGTGTTGCTGATACCAGGCAAGAGCGATTTTGTGCCGAGCCAGGCGGATACCAGCACAAATGTTACCAAGAAGATAAAGATTAATATTCCGATTCTCTCGGCGGCAATGGATACGGTGACGGAATCTGCCATGGCAATAGCGCTGGCGCAGGAGGGGGGCATCGGAATCATCCACAAGAACCTCCCAATCGAGGCTCAGAAAAGAGAGGTCGCGAAGGTAAAACGCTCAGAGCACGGGGTGATTTTAGACCCGGTGACGCTGTCGCCCGATGAGCCGGTCAGAAAAGCGTGCGAGCTGATGAATGAGCAGAATGTGTCGGGTATACCGATTGTTGAGGGGCGGAAGTTAGTGGGGATTTTGACACGAAGGGACTTGAAGTTCCTCAAGGATTACGACGTCAAGATAAGTGTTGTGATGACGAAGGACAACCTTGTGAAGGGTCCGGCAGGTACGACACTTGAACAGGCGAAAGAGGTTTTGCAGGAGCGAAAAGTTGAGAAGCTGCTTTTGGTAAACGGGAAAGGCGAGCTGGCGGGTCTTATTACGATGAGGGATATTGACCGAATTGAGAAATTTCCGAGGGCTGCGAGGGATGATCGGGGACGGTTGCGGGTCGGGGCGGCGGTGAGTGTGCACGACTATGAGCGGATAGCGGCTTTGATAGGGGCGGATGCCGATATTATTGTAGTCGATACGGCGCACGGGCACTCGCAAAACGTGATTGAGACGGTTAAGAAAATAAAGGCCAAGTATGATATTGAAGTGATTGCGGGTAATATTGCTACAAGTGAGGCAGCGGAGGATTTGATTGGCGCGGGGGCGGATGCCTTGAAAGTGGGGATTGGTCCCGGGGCGATTTGCACGACGCGAATAATTTCGGGGGTTGGGGTGCCGCAGATAACAGCTATTACGGTTTGTGCCGGTGTGGCGAAGAAACACAATGTTCCGGTGATTGCGGATGGTGGAATTCGACATTCCGGCGATATTACAAAGGCGATGGCGGCGGGCGCGTCGAGCGTGATGATTGGGGCGTTATTTGCGGGGTTGAAGGAGAGTCCCGGGCAGTTGGTTATTTATAAGGGCCGGCAATTTAAGGAATACAGAGGAATGGGGTCGCTGGGGGCGATGGTGAAAGGTTCTGCGGAGCGTTACGGGCAAAGCAGTACGACCGAAGAAGGCAAGTTAGTTCCGGAGGGGGTTGAAGGGCGGGTGCCGTATCGCGGGACATTGAGCGAGTTTGTGTACCAACTGGTCGGAGGACTAAGGGCTGGAATGGGTTATTGCGGGGCGAAGAACGTTGAAGAACTCATGAATAAGGGGCGGTTTGTGAGGATAAGCAGCGCATCGGTGGCTGAATCACATCCGCACGACATACAGATAACCAAAGAGGCGCCGAACTATTCGGCAAGCCTGCCTTTTGAGGATTAGACCCTGCAAGGGGCGAGTCAATCGAGTCCGGGCAGCAAGCAGAGAGGATACTTATGGCACGTGAGATGATTGCCATTTTGGATTTCGGCAGTCAGTATGTGCAATTGATAGCCAGGCGTGTTCGCGAGCACAATGTCTATTCGCGGATATGCCGGGCGGATATGCCGGCGGGGGAATTGGCGAAGCTGCCATTGAAGGGTTTGATACTGTCGGGCGGGCCGGCGAGTGTTTACAACAAAGATGCGCCGATGTGCGATGAAAAAATCTTTGAGCTTGGCGTGCCGATTCTGGGTATATGCTACGGGATGCAGCTTGGCTGTCAAATTCTTGGGGCAAAGGTCGGAAAAGCGGAATGGCGTGAATACGGCAGGACGAATCTTGATATCATAGATAAGCGAGACCTTTTTGCCGGTATGCCTGATTCCACTGTGGTATGGGCAAGTCACGGCGACCAGGTGGGCAAGCTCGACAGCAGTTTTGCGAAATTGGCGGAGACGAGGACGTGTCCCTTTGCGGCGGTGCGGCACAATAGAACCAAGTTTTTTGGAGTTCAATTTCATCCGGAGGTTTCGCACACACCCAAGGGGGCGCAAATATTGAAGAATTTTCTTTATGACATTTGCGGGTGCAGCGGTGATTGGAGAATGAGTGATTTTGTCAGCGAAGCTGTGCAGACCATTCGGCAGCAGGTGGGAAAGGCTGTGGTGATATGCGGGCTGAGCGGCGGAGTGGATTCTTCGGTAGTGGCATCGCTGGTGCATAAAGCGGTGGGCGACCAGCTTGTGTGCATATTTGTTGACAACGGTCTGTTGAGAAAAAACGAACGGGAGAATGTTGTCTCGACATTTGGAGACCACTTCCATATTGATTTGCGGGTTGTAGATTGGTCGAAGCAATTTTTGAGGGCGCTTGCGGGCGTAACGGACCCGCAGACAAAACGCAAAATCATCGGGGCGGAATTCATCGAGGCGTTCAAGAGTGAGGCATCAAAGATTGCAGGAGCGAAGTTTCTCTCGCAGGGGACGTTGTATCCCGATGTAATAGAGTCGGGTTCGCGGGATGGTGGGCCTGCCGCGAATATAAAGCTGCATCATAATGTCGGGGGGTTGCCGGCGGAGCTTGGTTTCGAGCTGATCGAGCCTTTGAGGGAGCTATTTAAGGATGAGGTGCGTGTGGTCGGGGAATATCTGGGATTGCCGGAGGAGATTGTGTGGCGGCATCCGTTTCCGGGACCCGGGTTGGCAGTCAGAATTGTCGGCGAAGTGACCGCGGAAAAGTTGGAAATTATGCGGCAGGCTGACGAGATTCTAATAGATGAAATAAGATCAGCCGGATTATACAGAAAAATATCGCAGGCGCTGGTGGTGCTTGTGCCGGTGTCGACGGTCGGTGTGATGGGTGATGAGAGAAGCTATGAAAATGTGATTGCGATCCGGGCAGTAGATACAAGCGATTTCATGACTGCGGATTTCAGCAGAATACCTTACGACATACTGGGTTTGATATCTAATAGGATTATAAATGAGGTTCGAGGAGTAAACCGAGTTGTGTATGACATTTCGAGCAAGCCGCCGGCAACGATCGAATGGGAATAGTAACAAAGTGGATAATATAAAGCTTAAAGTGCAAAATTGCGGCGGAGGATATGAGAATCGGCACATAGGCAGTGAGATAAGGCAATCGGTGGCATGGCGTACTTTACGCGCCATCACGATAGTGATATGTATTTTGGCTGCTCAAACGGCGGTCTTTGCGGAGAACGCCCCTTGGCTTGAAGCGATAAAGAGCGACTTTAATGAGTTTCCGGACAGATTCATTGAGGATTCACGAGATACTTTCATCAATGAGAATAATTTCATGGCATTAGTTATGGCGGGTGCGGCCAGCTTTGTGATGCACAATGGCGGGATCGACGACAACATCGCCGAGGACTTTGCCAGAGACAACCGCTTCCACGGATTCGCGGACGAAAGCCTGTACATAATCGGTACACCTGAGACACATTTTGCAGCCACGGCCCTGTGGTATGCGGTCGAGGCTCAAAATGGTGATGAATTAAGCAAGGAGCGAGCGTTGACAATGATGACTGCCCTTTCAGTAAATGGGGTTGTGACACTGGGGCTAAAGGTGATTCGGCACAACGATACACCGAACGGACATAGTTTGGCATGGCCGAGCGGGCATACTTCAAGCTCGTTTACGGTTGCCTCGGTGCTGCATGAGTATTATGGGCTGAAGGTGGGGATTCCAGCGTATATAATTGCGTCTGTGGTTGCGTACAGGATGATGGACACGGGCGACCACTGGGCGAGCGATGTGGTTTTTGGCGGGACGCTTGGGTGGGTGGTGGGCCACACGGTTGCCAATAAGCACAAGAAACTCGAGGTCGCAGGTTTCAGTGTTATACCGTATTGGGCCGGAGAAGAGAAAACAGCGCTGGGTGTGGGATTGGTAAGGACGTTTTAAGCACAGGAAGGTGGGCAAAGCACGCCTTACTGATCTGAATTGAGAATTAAGAATGAAGAATTGAGGATTTGTAGAGCGAGACACGAGCAACAGTGGTATGGGATGATGGGCTTTAACCCATAGGGTTATTCAGGAGGTGAATCGAAATGAACGGGCTGGTAGGGATTTTGTTGGCGACAGCGTGTGTATGTAACGGGGGCTTGCGGCTGATTGATCTGGATATGATCGGTCTTGGGAGGCAAAGCGGAATTCGTGTGGAAGGACTTCGGTGCGAGTATTTGTCAGAGCCTGTGGGAATCGATGTTGCGCAGCCGAGGTTGAGCTGGATTCTTAAGTCTGATGCGCAGGGGCAAAAGCAGACTGCATACCAGATTTTAGTTTCAAGCAGTGCGGAGAAGCTGCGGGCCGGCCAGGGTGATTTGTGGGATACGGGCAAGGTCGTATCGGACCAGTCAACATACGTTGTGTATGCAGGTCAGCCCCTGGGATCGCGGGCGCGGTGCTGGTGGAAAGTGAGGGTGTGGGACAAAGACAATAAGCCGAGCAGTTTCAGTCAGACAGCGTGGTGGGAGTTAGGATTCTTGGAAAACAGCGACTGGAAGGCGAGGTGGATAAGCGCGCCTGGGCCGGCGGATAAATCGGTGCAGCCGAGTCCGTTTTTCCGAAAGACATTGAATATAACAAAAAGTATCAAGAAAGCCCGGCTATACATATCAGGGCTTGGATACTACGAGCTTTACGTCAACGGCAAGAATCTGGGTGATCATGTGCTTGACCCTGCGTTTACGCGGTATGACAGGCGGGTTCTCTATGTGACATACGATGTGACGAACGAGCTAAAGAACGGCAAGAACGCGGTCGGAGTAGTGTTAGGCAACGGCTGGTATAACATGCACACGATATGCGTGTGGGATTTCTATAAGGCGCCGTGGCGTGACAGACCTACGGTGCTTTGCCAGCTTGAGGTGGAGTATAGCGACGGCTCATCTATTGTTGTAACGACGGATTCATCATGGAAGGTCTCGACCGGGCCGATTCTGTTTGAGAGCATTCGCGAGGGCGAGACGTACGATGCGAGGCTGGAAAAACCGGGCTGGGCCACCATCGGTTATGACGACAGGGAATGGGTACCTGCGCAGGTGGCGGCTGGGCCGAAGGGTAAACTCGCGGCGCAGATGCTGCCGGCCATTAAGGTAAACAAGACCCTCAAGCCCATCAAACTGAACGAACCCAAATTAGGAGTCTATGTGTTTGATATGGGACAGAATATGGCAGGCTGGGCGAGGCTGAAGGTGGCCGGTCCTACCGGAACAAAAATCGTTATGAGGTACGGCGAGAGGCTAAATCCAGATGGGACGCTTGATCAAAAAGATATCGCCGCCCACATTAAGAAGGGGGCGTTTCAAACGGATACATATATCTTGAAAGGCGAGGGCACAGAGGTCTGGGAGCCGAGGTTTGCCTATCACGGTTTTCAATACGTTGAAGTGACGGGGCTGCCGAGTAAACCTACGCTTGATACACTTCGCGGCTTAGTGGTGGGGACATCGTTCGAGCAGCGGGGTTTGTTTGAGTGCTCAAATGAGCTTTTCAATAAGATTCAACAGAACACACTGTGGTCTTACGTCAGCAATTTTCATGGATACCCGACGGATTGTCCGCATCGTGAGAAGAACGGCTGGACAGGAGATGCTCATTTGGCATCGGAGACGGGGCTATATAATTTTAATCCCGAGACGGCTTACACAAAGTGGATGAACGACTTCAAGGATGAGCAGCGAGATAGCGGGGAGCTGCCTGGGATTGTGCCGACAAGCGGGTGGGGCTATCAGTGGGGCAATGGGCCGGCGTGGGACAGCGCTTATGTGCTGATTCCGTGGTACATGTATCAATACCGCGGCGATGTGCGAATACTCGCTGAGCATTACGACAGGCTAAAACGCTATGTCGATTATTTGACAAGCAAGGCGGAAAACCACATCGTGACCATCGGTCTCGGCGACTGGGTGCCGGCGAAGACGGCCACGCCGGAGAAAGTAACATCCACAGGATACTACTACCGCGATGCCTTAATTGTCTCCAAGATAGCAACGCTCCTGGGTAAACAAGAAGATGCCAAAAAGTATGCCGAGCTTGCCGCACAGATAAAGGAAGCGTTCAACAGGGAATTTTTCGACCAGAAGACGGGCTTGTACGCGGGTGGGACGCAGACGGTGATGAGCTGTGCATTGTACCACGGCTTGGTTGACCCGAGGGAGCAAGACAGGGTGGTGAAGAATCTCGTTGTCAACATTGACAGCCAAGGCGGGCATCTTGATGCAGGTATTTTGGGGACAAAGTATCTACTTAATAGTCTGACGGATAACGGGCGGGCGGATGTAGTGTACAGGATGGCAACACAAACGACGTTTCCGAGCTGGGGGCGATGGATCGAGCAAGGTGCAACGACGCTATGGGAGTGCTGGGACGGCAGCGCGTCGCGCAACCACATTATGTTCGGGCATATTAGCGCATGGTTCTATCAGGCTTTGGCGGGGATAAATTTCGACCCTGACGGAGTCGGGTTCAAAAAGATAATCATCCGGCCGAACCCAGTGGGGGACCTGACATGGGTGCGGGCGGAACATCAGTCACCATACGGGCTTATTAGAAGCTCGTGGCAGAGAAAAGGCGAGAAGTTTACGTTAGAGGTTACTATCCCCGTCAATACAACGGCGACTATTTATGTGCCGAGCAGCGATGCCGAGAGCGTTACTGAGGGTGACAGGCCGGCTTCTGCTGCGAAGGACATGCAGTTTATGGGTATAGAAGGCAAGTACGCCGTCTTTGCCGTAGGTTCAGGAAAATATCGATTTACGTCGAAAGTTGGCAGTGACATCGGACAGTAACGGCTATGAGTTTCCCGCCGGAGGAACGGTGTAATATGGCAATGTACGGGTTGATTTTGTTTTTAGTACTTAGTGCGAGCGCTGAGGCGGAGCAAATCGCTAACGATGAGTCTGCACTCGGGATTAATCTTAGCGGGGTAACGTATTGGTCCTCGGAGATAGTTTTCGTTGATCTGTTCAAGCATTCGCAGGATTTTAAGAGCCAGTCGCCGGGCAAGAAATACGGTGAGGGCGGGCCGCTTGATTTGACGGGGGACGGGTGGGTGCGGTCGCTTAAAGAAGACGGGCAGTTTGCGGATTCGATAATACTGAGTCCCATCAATAGGCGGTATCCGGAGGGCATTTATACGTGTTTCTACGATGGGCAGGGAGAGATCAGATTTGCATACGGGATAGAAGTGCTGGAGGAAAAGCCGGGAGTCATTCGTCTGCGAGTAAAGCCGGAGCAAAACCTACTAACACTACGAATCACAAAGACTAATCTCAATGATCCTGTGCGGAATATCCGATTTATTTTGCCTGGGTTTGAGCAGACATTCGACAAACAACCTTTTCATCCGGAGTTTTTGAGGCGGTGGGAAAAATTTAAAGTGATTCGGTTTATGGACTGGCAGCGGACCAACGGCTCCAAGTTAGCCAACTGGTCGGACCGGCCAACGAGCGGAATGCAGACCCAGGGAACCGACAAGGGGGTTACGCTGGAGTATATGATTCAATTGGCGAATACCCTAAATGCCGATCCGTGGTTTTGTATGCCGCACCAGGCTACGGATGATTACGTCCGCAGGTTTGCGGAGATGGTTAAGCAGCAGTTGAAACCGGGGCTGAAGGTCTATATTGAGTACTCAAACGAGTGCTGGAACGGCATTTTTGAGCAGGCGAGATACTGCAAGCAAAAGGGAAAAGAGCTTGGTCTAAGCGACAATGATTATCAGGCACAGTTGCGATATTATTCGAGGCGGGCCGTGGAGATTTTCAAGATTTGGGAGGAGGTATTTGGGGGTAAGGATCGTCTTGTGAGGGTATTGGCGGCGCAGAGCGCAAATCCCTGGACGAGCGAACAGGTGATGGATTTCGAGGATGCTTACACGCATGCGGATACACTGGGGATTGCACCATATTTCGGGTATGCCCTGGGCGATCCGAAGACGCAGGACAATGTTGCCAAAATGACGGTCGAGCAGGTGCTAAATGCGTGCGAGGAGTACATAAAGAAGGAAAAAGAGACTACCGCCCGACAGGCCGAGCTTGCGAAGAAAAGAGGGCTGCGTTTGGTTGCATACGAGGGAGGTCAGCACCTCGTCGGGCACGGCGGGGCTGAGAACAATAAGCAACTCGAGGAGCTATTCCACGCTGCGAACCGGCATCCGCGAATGAAACAGGTTTACCTTGAGTATCTCTCGGCCTGGAAACAAGGTGGCGGGACACTGATGGTCATTTTTTCCTCGACGGGCAATTATTCCAAGTGGGGTAGCTGGGGGTTGATGGAATATCACGGCCAGCCGATAAATGAGGCTCCAAAGTACCAGGCAGTGAATGAATTTCTTGAAAAGAACCCGAGGTGGTGGTAAGCCGACGGCATTTTTTGTCTTGCGCGAGCGGACCACAGGCGGAACCCTAAACCGACCCACGTTCACCGAGCTAAGAATTACTATCGGCGTTTAGATACGACCACCCTGCCGATGATTGTGAGACCAATTGGCAAATACCATCTCGAACGGTAAGATATGCCGTGGTCCGGCACTATCAGCAGTGCAGAAAGAGGTTATCAGCGTTCGAGAGCAGATAGTATTAGCGTGATTTAGAAAAAAGAAACGCCATGAAAAGCTACAGGAAAGAACTCCGGTTCAACACCGAACACAGGCGGGAACTCATCAATATCACCCCTGAGGTTGAACAATGCCTTATAGAAAGCGGTATAAAGGAAGGTTTTGTGCTGTGCAACGCAATGCACATAACCGCCAGTGTTTTTATAAACGACGATGAATCGGGTCTTCATCAAGACTTCGAGATGTGGTTGGAAAAACTTGCTCCCGAAAAACCCTACTCGCAGTACAAGCACAACGGCTTTGAGGACAACGCAGACGCACATCTGAAGCGCACAATAATGGGCCGCGAGGTTGTAGTCGCTGTAACAGACGGTAAGCTTGACTTCGGCCCCTGGGAGCAGATATTCTACGGTGAATTTGACGGCAAAAGGCCAAAAAGGGTCCTTGTAAAAATCATCGGCGAGTGAATTGGTAACTTGATGAGCTTGTTGTTCTTTTTGTTTCAGGTTGTTGGGATATCGTTGTCGGGTGCTTTGGCGCCTGGGCCGGTAACGGCGGCGGCGATAGCCATGGGCCCGAAGAATCGCTTTGCCGGGATATTGATAGCCATCGGGCACGGCATCATAGAGTTTCCGCTAATGGTTATGATTGTGTTAGGGATGGACAAAATCCTCAAATCCACAACTACCCAGATTGCAATCGGGCTGGCCGGCGGAACGTTTCTGATAATCATGGCGGTCGGGATGCTGCGCGGCCTGCAGTCGAACAAAAACCAGGATTTCACAATCACCAAAAGCGGACCTCTAATGGCCGGTATATTGCTGTCCGGGACTAATCCGTATTTTCTTGTATGGTGGGCAACAATAGGGCTGGCTCTTGCGACAACTGCAACCGGATTTGGAGTATGGGCCTTCGTGCTATTTGCCCTAACTCACTGGTCCTGTGACCTTGTCTGGCTCAGCGTATTATCGTGGGCAAGCTTCAAAGGCACGTCACTGCTTGGCCAAAGGTCTCAGCGAATAATTCTTTTGATCTGCGCATTGGCGCTATTGGGTTTTGGAGCACTCTTCATTACTCAAAAGCTGCCTTTGCTAATAAAGATAGTTCATAATCGCCTTTTTGAAGGACATTAATAATGGCCGTGTCAACCTGCCAAAGATACTCTCAGACGTCGCGATTGCCACTCAACTTGCATCTGACAATTCTGGTCTCAACAATACTTTTGATGTCGTTCGGCGGCGAAATCTCTGCTGCCGATGCGCCTTTTTCTGACTTGCTACGGACGGTATTTAAGCCTGCCAAGATAACCAAAGGGCCGGCATTACTTCGCGTCTATCAGGACCGCGCCGCCATTATGTGGGAAACCGATGCAGAAGGACCCTTCAGATTGTATTACAGCACTTCTACAAAGCGAACCGACAATGTGGAAAGCGGCGGTGAAAAAATCGAATACAAGGCCGGCAAAACCGCCAAGGAACCAAGAATCGCTTTCATTCATAAAGTCTGGCTCGATGATTTGGAGCCTGGTCAGTTTTATACCTACCACATCGCAGGAGCCGGCCTGCAGAGCAAAACCTATCAATTTCGAACCGCGCCCTCAGACGCTAACGAAGTGACGTTCATCGTTTACGGCGACAGCCGCACCGACCCCAAAGCCCATAGGAAATTGGTACAACTGATGATGGATAAACGGGTCGATTTTGTTGTTAATGTCGGCGATTTGGCAACAAGCGGGGATGATTACAGCCTGTGGGGGCCGCAGTTCTTTGAGCCGCTGAAAGGCTTAATCGAAGTCGTGCCGGTATATACCACAAAGGGCAATCACGAAGGTAACGGCGGCAATTACGAAAAGCTGCTCGTACCTACAGGAGAAGAAAACAGCTTCGGGTTCGACTACGGCCCCTTACATTACTTCTGCGCAGACAACGTTTCCAAAGGTCTAAAGGAGAAAACCCAGCTCGATCTGATTGGCGCTGATGCCCGCAACAGCCGGGCACAATGGAAATTCGTCAGCTATCATGTGCCGAGCGTCAACTTCAACGGGCATTGGTCGGATTGGGGTTCGCCCAATACTCTGCCGAGGTTTGCAAAGGTCGGCGTAGATTTTGTTATAGTAGGTCATTCACATCAATATGAGCGATTTTGGCCTATCGAGCCTGTTGAGGCAGGTGACAATTATGTTACCTACATTACCTCCGGTGGTGGCGGCGCACCTTTACATAGTGTTACTCCTACCATTTACCACGCCTGCGCAAAAAGTGTGTATCACTTCTGCCTCTTCCATATCAAGGGCGGCAGGCTGACTATGGATACTATCGATATTGACGGCAACTTAATCGACCACCTTGAAATAGTGAAAGATGCCGGCCGACCAAACAAACAGTACTTTTGGACTGCTGTGCCGATGGCCGGTGTCCATTTGCACCAGCAGTTGCACACTGCCCTGGCAAAGCCGCTATCGGTTAAACCTACAAAGGATCAGCCATTTACTATCTACTGCAAGCTGTCAGTTCCGGCATTGCGGCAGGCCGCCCTACTGACTTTCAACCTGAGAGCTGATGAGGGTAAGTATCAACTACCACAGAATGATAAGATGGCTTCGATACCACCGGAAGGGGGAGATATTAAGGTAGAGCTGACGGTAACGCCGTTAGTTGACGTGACGTTGGCCAAGGATAGTGTCGGCGATGGAAAACCACTCGTTCCGGCTCTCTGGATTGATTGCCGTTACGAAATCGGGCGGATAAAAGAGACCTTAACAGTCCCGGTAACTATCAAATCCAAATAAAGAAAAATTCCTACGAGCTTTACTTGTTGTCCTGCTCGCTATCAAGAATCTGCTTGAGACTGTACTGAGCAAAAAAGTCTTTTTGCTGCTGCGATATTTGTTGGAGTTTCGTGGATTGCTCAGGCGACGCCTGCGCAAAGGCCGCTGCCGACACAGCCTCAGATATGTCCGATAGTTTTATATTCTGCGGATCCTTCAGCGGAACAAGGCCTGCCCTCGGCTCCGATGTCCGCGCGATGAGACCATGGCTAATTAGATGGTTCAGAATCTTCTCGCCGAACTCGCCGGGTATGCCAAGCCTGCTACAAATCAGCTCCTGTGAGACCGGAGCCTGATTGTTATGAAAAGCTGCGGCTATTTCACGGGCGATATTTATGACCGTCATATCGTTGGCGATGAAATAGTCGTCTCTTCTGCGAGACGCGGCAATTTCAGCATCGTTAAGACTCTCAAAATTCTGGGTCGTGAATGTCAACTGAAGGCCGAACAGTACAATCAACCATGTCACGTAAATCCAAAGAACCGCCAACGGAACCAGACCGAGGACACCATAAATCTTGTTATAAGGAATGAATACGGTGACATACTTGCCAAAACCCCATTTCGTCAGTGTCCAAACCAAGCCTGCCACCGCCGCACCCCAAATCGCAGCTTTGGCCTTAACCTTAGTATTCGGCATAACAAAGTACAACACGAAAAATGCAACGGTCGCTATCAGATACGATAATATAGGCCCAATGTACGACATGACAGTCTCACGTATCTGACCGAACATGGCATATTTCGTCGTTACGTAAATACCAGCGCCGAGAAGCAGCGGCCCCAGAGTTAGAATCGCCCAGTAGCTAATAATGCGGTGCAGGAAACTCCTGCCCCTGGACACATGCCAGATATTGTTGAATGCCTTTTCAATCGTCGTCAGCAGACCCAGGGCCGCCCAGACGACCAGGATGGCACTTATGATGGTAATCGAACCCTTGTTCATGCCTGCAAAAAAGCCACCCAAAATACCGTCGAAATAATCAGTCAGCATCAACGATTCATTGGGATCTGCAGGATCAGGGTATTCAATGGTCGTCAGATGAAGCTGCTTATAGACAAGCCCTTTCACCTGGTCGCCTATATCCTTGTAGGCCGGAAAAGACTGAAATATCAGAAGAACGACAATCGCCAGCGGGACAATTCCAAAGAGGGTACGATATGAGAGCGCCGCCGCCTGCTGAGTGGAGCGATTCTGCTTCAGCAGCCTCGCGCAATGCGACCACAACTTGATTTGAAAAACAAGGAATCGACTTGCCCTACCCAGCTGGGCTGTCGGCGTCGCTACAAGCTCACTAATTATCTTCATTTTCCCTCACCGACAGTCTTTCACTTCCTGCTTGAGCTGAAGATCATCCAATCGCTTGGATTTTCCCCTTAATACAGAATACAACCTCAATTCAGACTTCTGACTATAATCCGATCTGCACCCAAACACCATGGGGGACCAGCACTACCCCTTTTTAAGCAGACCCTCAAGACCTCTAAATAACTGGTCTTCGATGGTCTTACCCACATCGAGCTGGGGCTTGTTGATGGTTCCTTTCAAGTGCACGGCAATCCTCTCGGCTGCAGCATTCTGGCCGACCCGTGCGGTCCTACCCCTTATAGTATATGGCAGGGTGATTGTCATGTTGAGGCTCTTGTCCAGTCCAATGGCGCCTTTGAAATTTATTGGATTGTCGCCCACATCGATTTGCATGTCCTCATAACTGAGGATACCCTTTTCAAGAGTAAACCTCGTCGGGTGCACGGTCAGCTCTTCGCCTCGAAAGCTGCCTCCGCCCACTGCAAGGAGCTGCCCGAGCAGGTCCGAGGCCTGCAGTCGAATCTTTCTCAACTCGACCGTCCCCACGATTTCAGCCCGGTCCTTGGCTGCACTATTCAAAGGTATCGCCAGTTTTTCACACTCCAGACTTGCGATGCCGCTGACATTGACCGCGTCGGCGAAAATCGGGTTCAAATAGGCCAGCAGTTTTTGTGTGGTTTCCTGGTTGATTTGAATGTCCTTTGCAACCAGAAGCTTTCCCGGCGTGCGAAATATGGTCGGACTCTGTCTAAAATCGGCCTGCGCGGCAAAATTCAACTTCCCGTTATTCAGCGTTGTCGAGAACGGTGCAATCTTCAATAAACCATTCTCGACCTGCATGTTCACCTCAGTCGAGCCGATGTTCAAACCCATATACTGAGCTTTATCAAATCCAACTCCTGCTTTGGTGTTCAGATTCGCCAGCAGTTTGTCCGGCTCCTTGGTGGGGTACTCGCTGGCAAAATTGATTGTTGTCTGCCTATGCCCTTCAAGCTTCAGGCCCTGTGGAAGGAACGCCGAAACCATGCTGCTGACGGCAGACCAGTCGTATTCACATTCGAGCTGTCCCTGAAGCTTAGTCTTGTCGGCCTGACCGACCCTCTTTAACTCACCTTTTTTTATCTTGATTTGCGGACTATCGAGCTGCAGTTTCTTCACGTCGATAGCTTTCTGCACAGGGTCGATTTGGACATCAAGAATCACAGTGACCTGTTGCTGCTCAAAAGGTTGTTTGCCAGGCGACGTAATCTTCAAACCGACAACTCTCGCTGAGTCCGTGGTGATGCGATACAATCCCTTTTCCGAGCTGAGCAACACTTTCGCGTCGGCGAGGCCGGCCATTTGCGTCTGCTTTGGGAAAGAAGCAAACATCACCGCAAAGGGCTGCAACTTTGCCAGATCAAGTCCACTAACAGAAACGGGCACTTTTATCGCCCCGGCGGTCTGTTGGCCAAGCGGCACCACCGCATCAGCGACATCGACCGTGCCCAGAGTTGCCTTCAACTGCACGGATGCAATGTTGAGGGTGTTGCTCTTACTATCCACACCGAGCGAAAACGCAACATCGGCCTTCGGCTCCGAAACACTATTGCCGTCTGCTGCAGCAAGCTGAAGCTCCTTCACACTTGCGGTCCCGGCGACGGCGGTCTTGTCTTTCATGATCGACACTTGCCCGTTGCTGGAGAGTTCGCCCTTGACCTGGTAACCACCCAAACTCAAGAATTGGCCAAGCTCCGACTGTAGCTTTGCCAGGTCAACCTTGCCGTCATACTTGATTTGCTCGAAGCTGCCGCCGGCGTTTATGTTCGCAAACGCCGCCGACACTTGCAACCTGTCAAAACTGGTCTTGTCTTTATCAGCGGTTAGTTTCAACTCCGCAGCAATCGGTTGCGAAATCGCGAGTTTCTTCTCACCGACCGTCCCCGCAAGTGAATCAAGTTTTGCCTGCCCGGAAACGACCGCCCTTCCGGATTCGGTAGTGGTGCTCACCTTGCCGACCAGTTTGCCGGAGGTTATTTTCATCCCTTCTTTCACACCGAGCGTCTTCGGCATCTGTGACAGAATGGCCGCCACGTCGCAGTTGAAATCCCCATCCAGCTTATAGGCTGATTCCGGTTTTAATAGGTCGCCCGTAGATTTCATGGTAGTCGGAACGATACCCTTAGCTGAAGCAAACGCCCAATCGCTTCGCACATCCAATTTGTCGATGTTCAGAATATCCTTTTCTCGTTTTAGCTTCACATCGACATCCAAAACCGACGTCTGGAGTCTGTCACCCTTTAACTTCGCTCCCGTCACATCCAGATTCTTACCTTTGATGACGGCAATAAGATTCTCAAGCTGGCCGCTTTGTATTTGACCTTCGATGTTGGCTCGAATAGAGCCTTTCGCTTCGATCTCCACCCCCGCCATCGCGAAAATCGGCCCCAAAGACTCTAATTGCAGGTCGTTGACCTCAATTGTCAGGCTACCTGTCGTGTTCTTGAGCGACCAACCGGTCTTACCTTTCTGCTCCAATTGGGCAGTGGTATGAACTTCGGCTGTCTTACCTCCATTCACCACAGCCATATTCGCTTCCAAACTGGTATTGCGGCCTGCCTGACGTAAAGCCATTTGTGAATTCACCTGCGAAATCTCGACGGTTTTCGCGCTCAGATCAGTCAGTCTGACGCTACCGTTTTTTACGACAAGGTCAATCCGCTCTATAGGTATATTCACCGCCGCCGGCTTCGGCGCCGGTGCAGGCGGAACGGCCTTGGGTGGCTGAGCCTTGAGATTTATCTGAACCCTCGGCTCGTCAATTATAGTCTTTCCGAAAGAGAGCTTCCCCATTAAAAGAGCACCATAGTGCGGTATGGTGCTGATCTGCTTTACCGCAACGGAGGTCTGGCCGGTATTATCGGCAAAGCTAAAGCCCGCAACGCTGATCCCCTTTAGCCAGCCAACCGACAAATCTGTAAAATCAGCCTTTCCGTTAATGGAGCGGTTGATTTTGGCCAAGATGATCTGCCGGCACTTCTGGGATGATGCCACAACCGGCAAAAGTAGAACCAACAGCACTATCAGAACAATGACCGATACGAACACCCATTTGACGATTCTGACAACTCTCGTCTTTCTATGAGAAGTCTTGGATTTTGTTTGTTGTTGCATGGTTTACCCCCACTAAAAAAGTTACATAAAATAGGGCCCATCTTTACAATTCGATTTGACCGGCAAGATACGATCCCAAACCATCGTTGAGAGCAATGAACGGTCTGCTACAAACCGGTCGATGGTTGTCACCCCTGCATTATCTCGTCCGACTTATGTTTAACTACCCCATCAACCTTGTCGGTATACTCCTTGGTCAGATCATCGACCTGTTTCTTGCCGATATCCATATCATCTTCGGTGATGGTTTTATCTTTTTCTTCTTTTTCGAGCTGTTTGATTACATCCCTTCGCACATTGCGAATGCCGATCTTTGTCTGCTCACCGGCCTGCTTGGCTTGCTGAACAAGCTGTCTTCTACGCTCCTCACTCAGCGGCGGAATACTCAACCTGATGAATTTGCCTTCAAGTATCGGGGCAATGCTAAGGTCACTTGCCTTTATAGCTTTTTCGATTTCCTTTATGGACCCAGGATCGAACGGCTTAATCACCAGCGTATCCGCCTGCGGCGCTGAAATAGTTGCGAGCGTCTTGAGCGGGGTCGGTGTACCGTAGTAATCGACTTTTATGTTCTCCACGAGCGTGGGTGAGGCCCTTCCGCTGCGAAAGCCCTTCAACTCATCCTGCAGCACCGTAACAGCCTTTTCCATCTTCGATTTGCACTCTGCTATCAATTGCTTAGTAGGCATTTCCAACCTCATTTCGTATTGTGTATTGCGTACTTTTTCTTCGCAAAACACGGTACGCATCACGAACTACAAATTAATGTGCCAACCTTCTGCCCACAAATTGCCTTGGCGATGTTGCCCTTCTTGAATATGTTCAGAACGATAATCGGTATTTTGTTGTCCCGACACAAACTTATCGCCGAATGGTCCATTATCCGCAAACTTTGTTTCAGCACATCATCATAAGATAGTCTTGTAAACAGCTTAGCGTCAGGATTCTTTGCAGGGTCGTCACTGTAAACACCATCAACTTTGGTCGCTTTTATCAGCAGTTCCGCTCCAAGCTCCGAGGCTCGCAAGGCCGCACAGGTGTCAGTTGTAAAAAACGGATTTCCTGTCCCGCCGGCCAATATCACAGTTCTGCCCTTTTCCAGGTGACGCAGCGCTCTTCTGAGAACGAACGGCTCACATATCGCGGCAACCTCTATCGCGCTAAGCACTCGTGTCGGCTGCCCAAGTCTCTCGAGCGTCTCCTGCAGAGCACAGGCATTGATAATCGTGGCCAGCATCCCCATGTAGTCGGCTGTGTGGCGAGGTATGTTGCTTGTCCTGGAGAATCTCTCACCCCTCAAAAAATTCCCCCCTCCAACTACCACCGCCACCTGCGGACCCAGCTTGCTTATCTCCGCCACCCTCTCCGCGATTGACCCGAGCGCCAAATCGTCTATTCCGAACTCGCCGCGCTCGCAAAAACTCTCCCCCGAAAGTTTAAGCAGCACCCTCTTATACTGGCTCTTAGCCATCTTCATCGCGTCTGCGTCCGAACCCAAGTTACGAATCCGATGTAAAAACCGTATGTGTTTAAAACCCGCCGTAAAACGGCGGGCTAAATAGATACAAATTCTGAATTATTCGCCGGTTTTATCCGACCTCAAACCTCACATAACGTTTAATCTTAGCAGTACCGCCGGCTTTCTTGGCAGCTTCTTCCAAAACCTGCGCCACCGTCTTGCTATCATCCTTGACAAACGGCTGCTCAACAAGACAACTTTCCTCATAAAATTTCTTCATCTTGCCTTCAACAATCTTATCCACTATCTCACGCGGTTTATTCTTTACCTGATCCGCATAGATGGCTTTCTCCCGAGCAATTATGTCGGCGGGGATTCCATCCTTATCAAGGCCGAGGGGATTCGTTGCTGTTATGTGCATGGCAATATCCAAAGCCGCTTGTTTGAGCGAATCAGTCGTTGCCACTTTATCATCGCTGGTTTCTATTTCGACCATTGTGCCTACTTTACCGTTGAAGTGAATATATATCCCTATCAAACCCGGGCCGCTGAGTTTGTACCTCGCATAATCTCCAACCTGTATCTTTTCGCCGGTCTTGCTCACCGTCTCGGTTACGACATCATTAAAGGTCTTTCCAGCAACTTTTGTCTGAAGAACCTCGTCAATACCCTCATCGGCCCGACATACCATCCCGTGCTCGGCAAGCACCCGGGCCGCTGCAACAAAATCATCGCTCCTGGCAACAAAATCAGTCTCACAGCAAAGGCATGCCATCACAGCAGTTTTTCCATCCTGGTTGACCTTTGACACAACCAAACCCTGAGATGTCTCCCTTTCTGCACGTTTCGCCAGAGTTGCCAATCCCCTTTTCCTCAATATCTCGATCGCCTTGTCGAAGTCACCACTTGACTCCTCCAGGGCTTTTTTGCAGTCCATCATCCCTTGCCCAGTCATTTTCCGCAGTTTCACTACCATAGATGCCGGAATTTCAGCCATCTTCTTAACTCCTGTCTCTTGCCATCTTACTCGCTGCGAACAACAGGCCTCTCACGCCTACCTGTATTGAGCCGGCGCCACACCCTGCGATTCTGGCGATTAACAACTTTCGTAAATGTCTTATTCTGCAATTTTTACCCACCCGTTGCGGTGTTTGAGTGCCTGATGTCGATTGGGAGGTCACTTCACTTGTCGCTGTGCATCTCATCACAGACTACACCGAAGGTGCCACGCCCGGATTTTCTTCCTGGGATTCGGTATCCTTGCCTGACAATTGCCCCCCATCCGCTAAATCTTGTCCAGAGGCACTAACTGTCTGGGCTTCTGCTTCTTCCGTGCGAACTGCCGCCCCTGCCCCTCTGTGTGGCCGGACACGCCTGGGCCGAACGACCGGTTCCTTCTTAACGGATACCACCGTCTTACCGATCGACACCGCAGCAGCAAGCTCATTCAATATGAGTTCTACAGCCCGTATCGAATCATCGTTGGCGGGTATAGCCACGTCCACGTTGTCGGGGTCTGAATCGGTATCGAGGATACCCACGGTTGCTATCTTGAGCTTACCGGCCTCACGCAGGGCCAGACCTTCCTTCTTCGCATCCACCACCACGACCGCCCCAGGCAATCGTACCATTTTCCTTACACCCTCCATATCGGTCTTTATCTTTCGTATCTCTCGTTTGAGCCTGGATGCCTGTTTTTTGCTTTCGCTTTCGATGCTCCCATCCTGCTCCATTGCTTCGAGCTGTTCGAGCCGTTGAACGCGGGACCGTATTGTCCGGAAGTTAGTAAGCATACCACCCAGCCAGCGATGTGAAACATAATGCATTCCACACTTGCCCGCCGCAGATTCCACTGCCTTTTGGGCCTGACGCTTCGTACCCACGAAAATCACGTCGGAACCCGAAGAGACAATATCCATGAGCAGTTTCTTGGCTATCAATATGCCTTTCAGTGTTTGCTTAACGTCGATGATGTGAATATTGCCACGCTTGGCAAAAATAAATGGGGCCATTTTGGGATTCCAACGACTCACACCATGCCCAAAATGCACCCCTGCGTTGATCAACTCACGAGCTAACTGTTTAGCCACAAAAAACCTCCAAACATTACTAGAGTTCACGTTCTTGCTGCCGCGTAACCCACGAAACTACAGAAAGTAATGAAATAGCTGGGTTATGTCAAGGAATTTTATCGCGGGAATTTTCCCGTTTTTCACAGCACGGCCAATGCTCAAGCCCACTGTAGGCTTTTTTTGCTGGTTTTTATGAGGCAATTTTATGCGTGGATTACCGACGGGGTTTGTCAGTACCAGACCGTGATTATGAGGTTCGGCTCGGTCTTTTTCTCCTGGACTTCGCCGACGGTAACATTCGTACTTTTTATCCTGACAGCGGGATTCTGCTGGAGCCAGAGTGTGATCTGCTCCTCAAGAAACTTTATAGCTCCCGGATGCAGCTTTGTAAAAAAGGTTTTGACGCCGCAGATACGGTCGCCCACCGATACAACAGGCGCGGCCTTTGGGGGCTGAATTCTAAGAGCCTCTGCCTTAGGTGGTTGTGCGGGGCCAGCGATTGGGGTTGCGCCAAGGCTGGGGCTGCTACCGCCAAGGGTCAAAGGCGCCCGTGAAACACCGCTGCCCGCGCCGCTGCCTGCTGCAAGAGGAATGGGTTTATCAAGGGGGTCATGAAGAGGAATTGGTTTGTCTGAACCTGGGATGCCGCTCGGTTTGCCGCCACCTACGTTGTCCATCCTTCTGCACTCCATATACAATTATTACGTGGGTTTGGCCGTTCTCACGTCACCTGTACTCTATGACTGAAACCGGAGCGCACTTGACGGCACCTGACTTTTGCCTATTTGCCCTGCCCTTGAGCGCCCTCTTTTTTGCCGCCTTCATCCTTCTTGGATTGCTGGCCCTGCTGAGCCGGCTGTTCACTCTTGGGCTCCTGTTTTACAGCATCTTCCTTGGGCTTCTCTGTTTTACCCTTAGCTTTTTGAGCTTCCGCCGCGGCTTGCTCCGCTCTAGCCGTTGCCTCTTGTAGTCGGGCCTTAGTCTCATCCAACTCCGCTTGCATGCTCTCAAGCTCCGCACTTGTCGCCACCACTTCCAGCCGGCTCATTGTTCTATCGGTTTCACACTTTTGGCGGGCCGTTTGGGCCTGTTCCATTTTCCGTTGCTGCTCCTTCTCACGAGCCCCGATACCCAAGGGGTCTTTCATAGATTCGTATGGAGCTTGCGAAAGCGGCGATTCGTGCTTCTCCCTGATCATGTCGATCATCTCTTTGTTCGGCTTACCGCCCGTGGAAATGGTCGGGGTAATTATGAATATGACCTCCTTAGTCCGCTCCTCAAAATCCCTGCTGGAAAAGAACAAACTCAGCACTGGTATATCTTTAAGACCGGGCACCCCGCGGATAACATCGCGTTTCTCGGTCTTCCTTATCCCGCCGATTATAAGGCTCTCGCCATGTCTAATCCGATTATCCTTGTTTGTAACCTCCCGTTCAGTGACGATGGGTTGTTGCTTTATGCCCTCGGGGGCCAATTTCGAACTGATCTTCGCCTTCGTTTCCAAGCCGATGTAGCCGTCTGCAAACACATGCGGGGTGATTTCAAGTGAATCGATGACGTCTATGTACTCTATCCTTGTTTCCGGTAGATACTCGCCCCTAACCGGCATATAGGTAGTTACCTGTTGGAGCGGAACATGCTCTTTCGTCATGATTTTTGCGGGTTGCCCGTTGATGACCGAAAGCGTCGGATTCATCAGTATTTTTAGATACCCCCTTGAGACCAATAGATCGACCAAGGTTTTAAACTCGGTACCTGTGAGCTTAGAGTACCCGATCTTAAGGCCAAACCGAGACCTTGCTGAATCCCTCAGAGCTGCTCCAGGGAATGCCGGTAGTAATTCTCCATAGGAGTCTTTTTTACCGCCGAGAAAGATATTCTCTCCAAAAAGTTTCTCTATATATATGCTGGTTTCACGGTCAGCAGTAAAGTCTGCATAGATTTCGGATATGAGACAGTCTATACTGACCTGAATGGGGGGAACGTCTGTCTCCCGCAGCAACTCAAGTACGGCGTCTACGTCTTTTTCAGTGGGGCATCTGACTATTAACTGATTTGTGTCAGAATTACCGCTGACAGTGTAGTTTGGCACGGTGGTTGATTGGCCCTTCGGGTCAAAAAGCTTGGTAGCAAACTGTTCCTGTACAACCTGTTTCAACTTATCTGAGGTATGGTACTGGCAGAAATAGAATAATTTCCATTCCTCAACGCCACCAACTATCTGCTTAAGCTTCTTGGGAGGGGCCTTGTAGACGTCAGGGATACGGACGTTTGGGTCGGGAACCGTTTGAATCTTACTCAAATCTGTTAGGATACCCGCGGCTTGAACTCCCGCCTGTCGCTCATCAGGCCAGTCCTGACAGCCGGTTGTAGTCAATAAGCCGAATAGAATGAGAGCTGCCCACAGCCCTTCAAAATGACACAATCTTCGGCTTTTCCGGCTGCTATTGCCCATAAACGTACACCAGTTATATTTGGCTGCGGCAGAAACGCGCAGTTTCTCTTTGCCCTGGTGCCTTCCCGCGCAGCTAAGACGACAACATACTATATTGTATTGCACGTTTTGTTATTGTCAAGCTTATTTTCAAAGGATTAACAAAAATAAGTCCAGGAATTTTACCCAAATTGAAACGCTGGACAACTACCAATTTCCTGCTAATCTATCGCTTATGGCCGGAAAAAGGCAAAAAACCATCACTGTTGGCTTCGTGTCGCTCGGCTGCCCTAAAAACCTCGTTGACACAGAGAAAATGTTGGCTCGAATTGCACAAGGAGGCTTTTTAATCGCTGCGGACCCCGACCAGGCTGATGTCGTCGTCATCAATACCTGCGGTTTCATCGAGCCTGCCAAGGCGGAATCGCTCGGGGCCATAAGAGAGGCGATTTCCTGGAAACGAAAAGGAACCGTCCAAAAAATCATCGTGGCCGGGTGTCTGCCGCAACGTCTCGGCCCCCGCTTAGCCAACCAGCTTGATGGTGCGGATGCAATCATGGGCCTGGCCTACCGAGACCAGATCGCCACCATAATCAAGGAGACCCTTTCTTCTGACAAGACTATCCACTATCTTAATCAACCGCCGGACGCTATGCCTGATGATAGGGGAAGGCTCCTAACCGGCCTTGGCCACTCACCTTATCTACGCATAAGCGATGGTTGCAGCCACCGCTGCTCTTTCTGCACAATCCCGGAAATCAGAGGCCCGCTTCGCAGTAAGCCGCCGGAGCTGGTTCTCGCTGAGGCTGCTGAACTGATCTCATCCGGTGCCGTTGAGCTGAACATCATCGCTCAGGACACCACATCATACGGCCGCGACCTAAAAATCAAGGAGGCTTTATCCATCCTCATCACAAAGCTTGAAAAAAACCCCGAATTAACGTGGATTCGGCTAATGTATCTGTGGCCCGCCGGCATAAACGAGAACTTGATTGAGACTGTTGCTGCAAACCGAAAGGTAGTTCACTATCTTGACATCCCTATCCAGCACGTAAACAACAGAATCCTGCACGCCATGCGCCGCCCAGATACAAGCGAATCGCTTCACAGGCTTATCGAGGACCTTCGCTCAGCAATACCCGATATCGTTCTGCGTACGACAATGATAGTAGGTTTTCCCGGCGAAACCGATAACGAGTTTGCCGAACTGCTTGACTTTGTAACCTGGACCAGATTTGATGCCCTCGGCTGCTTTACATTCTTTTCTGAGTCAGGCACATCTGCAGCAGAATTACCCGGCCAAATCCCCGAACAAGTGAAGACCGACCGGCTCGACCAGCTCATGCTAAACCAACAGCAAATAGCCTTTGCCCAGAACAATGCTCGAATCGGCACGACACTCACCTGCCTCGTTGATACAGCAAGCCCAGACGGCACCGGCACGGGCCGATTCTTCGGCCAAGCCCGCGACATTGATAGCATCTGCATTATTAAAAAGTGCTATGCACAACCCGGGGATTTCACTATCACAAAGGTTACCGGAACTAAGGATTATGACTTAGTTGTAGAACAAATTTAATGTTGAATCGGTTTTTCGCCACAGGTAAACTCTCCACCATGTTGAGACTTATCCCAAACATACTGACGTTTTCTCGCTTAGTCTTGACTTTAATTTTTCTCACCATGGTCTCATACTCCCCTTTGGCGGCTGATGAAACCATGTTTCTCGATGTGGCTTTTGTCTTGTTTGTCGTTGCAGGGCTGACTGATATTGTGGACGGCATCATAGCCAGGCGATTAGGGGTGACAAGCAAATTCGGTCGAATGCTCGACCCGCTTGTGGATAAAGTCCTCGTCTGCGGCACATTTATCTGCTTAGCGCTCATAGGTGAACCGAAGCTCTTCGACCTGCCGCGAGCCACTTTAGCACTTATTCATTGGTCGGTCGCTGCGATCATCATACTTCGCGAAGCTTACGTAACAACCCTACGCCATATTGCCGAGGCACGGGGCGTCAACTTCGCAGCAACGGTCTCCGGCAAACTCAAGATGTTTCTGCAGTCCTTTGCCATAGGTGCGGTGCTGATAAAAATGGCGCACGTACAAACAGCCGTCTGGGGCTACTGGTTCATCACCGTAACCTTCGTAGTCATGTTAGCCGTAACAGTCATATCCGGAATCAGAGCCACCCAGCGTAAAACCTGGAAACAAGCCGCCGTGAAGGAACCCAAAAAATGAAACCTCTACTATACCGAATGACGCAGACTATTTTCCTGACCGCATTTTCCTATCTGTTAGTTATGACCCTGCCGCCAGAGAAAACAGGTGCCCAAGCGACCCAAAGCCCGAAAGAATTCCTGCCGCCGCTGCCTGAAGGCCAGACATGGACACTAACATGGGCGGACGAATTCAGCAACACTCAAATCGACCCATCCAAGTGGGAAGTCTGCGGCGATTGGAAACGCCGCGACGGATTCTGGGTCAAAGACGATGCCTACCTCGACGGCCTGGGTAACCTTATACTTCGCACCAAGAAAGACGGCGACCGATACACCTGCGGCGCCGTCAGGACAAAGGGGAAATTTGAGCACAGGTTCGGCTACTGGGTCTGCCGCTGCAAATTCCCCAAACAAATAGGCCACTGGCCCGCCTTCTGGCTTCACACAGAAACCGTCAATAAGGTAGGAGATGAGGGTCGGGACGGCACCGAGATAGACATCATGGAAAAGCCCTGGCTCGAAAACAAAATAACCCAGAACCTCCATTGGGACGGCTATGGAAAAGAGCATAAAAGCGCCGGAACCGGCCAAATCGCGATCCCAGGTCTAAGCGAGGGATTTCACACCTTTGGTTTGCACTGGACGGCCGATGAATATGTTTTCTACGTCGATGGAAAAGTAACCTGGCGGACTAGCGCCGGCGGGGTCTCTCAAGTACCGGAGTATGCAAAACTCACCGAAGAAATCGGCACGTGGGGAGGCGATATAAAAAAAGCCAACCTGCCCGATTATTTTGTTGTCGATTACGTCCGCGTTTACGACGCGGTCCCTGCTTCCAAGCCCACTTCGGAAGATAAGACCAAGCAACTGATTCTCAAAGCCGCAAATGTCAGACCTTCCGCCCAACAACTCGCCTGGCAGCAGATGGAATTCATCGCTTTTATCCACTTTACGGTCAATACCTTCACCGACAAAGAATGGGGCGACGGCACTGAGAGCCCCGCTATCTTCAATCCCACGCAATTGGATACCCACCAGTGGGTCAAGGTCTGCAAAGATGCCGGCATGAAGATGATAATCCTCACCGCCAAACACCATGATGGCTTTTGCCTCTGGCCCAGCAAATATACCGAACATTCCGTCAAGAACAGCCCCTGGAGAGATGGTAAAGGTGACGTTGTCCGTGAGTTGGCAGACGCCTGCCGTGAAGCCGGACTCAAACTCGGCCTATATCTTTCACCCTGGGACCGCCACGAACTGACTTACGGCGACACCGAGGGCTACAACAATTTCTATAAAAACCAATTACGGGAGCTGCTTACTAATTACGGCGAAGTCGCGGAAGTCTGGTTCGACGGTGCAAAGGGCGAAAACGCCAAGGATATGGTGTACGACTGGCTCGGCTACTATGCAACCGTCCGCGAGCTTCAACCCAACGCCGTCATCTTCAACGGTCCCGACATCCGCTGGGTCGGCAACGAGGCAGGTTACGCCCGCGAAAGCGAATGGAGCGTCGTCAATCGCAACAACAAGCCTTTTGACTTCATCAACGCTACCCAGAAAGACCTTGGCAGTCTCAACACTCTCGGCGAGGGCAAAAATCTCATCTGGTACCCGGCTGAAACAGATGTCTCAATCCGGCCGGGTTGGTTCTATCACGCCCGCGAAGACAACAGAGTCAAATCACTCGAAAAGCTTCTCGACGTTTATTTCAACTCGGTCGGCCGCAATAGTGTCCTGCTGCTCAACATTCCGCCTGACCGTCGTGGCCTCATCCATGAAAACGATGTCAAACGCCTCCAGGAATTCCGCAAGGTCCTCGATACTATCTTTGCCGGGAACCTCGCTCTCGGCGCATCGGCCAAGACCTCACAGGTCCGAGCCAGTGATCCCACCTACGGACCAGAGAAAATCGTCGATGGCGATAAAGCAACCTACTGGACTACGGATGATTGGACAACTTCCGCCACAATCGAATTCGACCTCGGCAAATCCACGACCTTCAATGTTGCCGAACTGGCAGAACACATAAAAATCGGCCAGAGAGTCGATGGCTTTGTCCTCGAAGCCTGGGATGGTGCTGCCTGGAAGGAATTTGCCCGCGGCACGACAATCGGCAATAAGCGACTGCTGCGATTCTCCGACGTCGCAACACAGAAGGTCCGCCTGACGATTCTGAGCTCCCGCGTTTGCCCCACATTGTCGGGTTTTGGCTTGTACTACGCTCCGCCAATAAACAAAATTCCTGGCGGATCGTGACATTTCCTTGCTGAAAGATTATTGAGCCACAATGTCAGGCATAAATTTCATGGTTTGTTTGTAAAGACGCCGGACTACCCCATGCCTGAGATTTGTCCGATACCTTATCAAAACCACAAGACATGATTTACTTGCCGGGCCCGGCAGGAAGGAATCGTTCCAATAAATGTAACAAATCCGGCACATCCGAATGTGCCGTTCGCCATACCTCCTCCATGTCAACAACGTCATAGCCGTGTATGAGCTTGTCACGCATCCGAGCGACTAGTGACCATGGAATCTCCGTGTGAGCCTCCACAAATTCATCTGAAAGACGTTTCACAGCTTCTCCCATAACCATCAGTTGGTGCATGACAGCAGACTGTGTTTTAACATCATCCAGAAACCTGGCTTTGCCCATATCTTTCACAAAATCGACAACGAGGTGGGCTGAACGTGCAATATCCAACAGCACGGTCTTATCCTGCTCCATAGATCACCTCAGCAGTACCGAGAACCTCTTCTCTCAGAATCCAATTATGACCCCGCTCAATCGACCGCCTTGTTATAAGATCGACTTTTCGCCCAAGCTGCTGCGATAATTCCTGTTCCATGCGAATATGGTCCAACAGGCTCCAATCAACCTTAGGTGAAAAACTGACGAGTACATCAACATCGCTATCCGGTCCGAAATCGTCTCGAAGTACGGACCCAAAGAACGCAAGCTCGGTAACACCCCACCGACTGCAAAAATCGCCAATCCATGAATCGGCTATATGAAGTTTCGCCTTTGTATTACGCTGCATAAACAATCCAACGATGAAGCTAAAATCCCAACCGAAAGAACCCGGATTTTGACCTGTGGCGGCACATTTGTAAATAATAATGTTACCAGATCGCCAGCGTGGGGCAATATCCAACTGACAGGAATTTCGCGTCCGACAGTCAGCACAACCATAGGCGCCGCCTGGTAATCACTGTCACTGCTCAACCTTATCATATAAATCGATGAATTCATCAGTTATTACAAGCGGATCAACCTCTATCTTGTCGAAGATTTCACGTTCCAAGTCAAAAATGAATGCGTCAATTTGTTCCATGTCAAGGACACCTTGGTCTGCGGGGTCACGCTGTGCGGCGATTCTTTTGTGGGCTTCTTCAAGCCTCTCTTTTAACGGTACTATCTTGTCGTGCATTACGCGCTTGTCGGCATAGTACACGAGCTTTTCTTCCCACGTCTGGGGCTTGTCTTGCGGGTGTGATATGGCCGTGTACCTGTGTTTTCTAATGACTTCCGCCAATTGCGGATATTTGCCGCGGAAAAAAGCGGCCGCGGCTTCCTCGTGACATAGGCCTTCGTATTGGGACTTCAACTTCATCCACTTGGCCTTGTCGGTAACGCTGTGCTCAAACCGACTATAGTCGCGCAGGTCGCAAACCCGCAACACATCGTGCAGCAGACATGCCCTGTCGACAAGGTCAACATCAACCGAAATGCCTCTTTCGTTGAGTTTAATTGCCAGGAAGAGACCCAATTTCGCTGTGGCAAAACCGTGCCTGACAATGTGTGAGGGAACGCAAAGCTCCTTCAGTATCTCAAGGCATTGCTCACGACTTGGCAGTTCGCATTTTCGCATTGATCATCTCTGCTGCTTTCTTGCCGGATTTGAGCATTCCGCCGAAAATAGGTCCCATTCTCGGCAAATTGAAAACGGAGGCAACCGACATCCCAGCCAGATACAAACCAGGGTAAACCTCACCGGTTTTTTCCACAACGCTGGTCTCCGATTTTTCTACATCCATAAACCCTTCCTGTATTCCTTTTGGGAAAAGGTCCGGCTTTCTCTTTCTGAGCATCATAACCACTTCCGCTGCGTGGCCGGTAGCATCGACAAGGTACTTCGAATTGATGCAATAGGGGTCAACATGCAATCCCGCCGCCACTATGGCGGTGTTGTTCACCACTATCCCTTCCACCACTTTATTCTTCAGAATAATATCCTCGGCCTGCATAAGATTGAGAATTTCAGCCCCTGCCTTTTTGGTTTTGTATGCCAGGCCCGAAGCAAATTCTATCGCATCCGCCAAATACAACCCCTTTTGTTTCTTAGTGGATATTCCGACATCGTCGGTGATTTCGGTATCCTCCATCGCGATGACGCAGTAACCCGCTGCTCCGCCCCAGATACCGCCGCCGATTGAAAGCCTCTTTTCGAGTATGAGTGTTTTGACGCCTGCCTTGGCGAGATAATATCCGGCTGCCAGTCCCGCCGGCCCGCCGCCGACTATCACCACATCGTTCTCAAAGTGGTCCGCCAGACGCCGGTTATACTCACTCGTAATTGCCCTCGAAATGTCAATCTCTATCATCTGCATATCCTTTCCTTTGGACTGTTTTGCCCATGCCATAAAACAAAAAAGCGCTCCCGAAAAGGAAGCGCCTTATTAGACTGAAAACTCAAAACGCAAAACTAAAAACTGTGGAATCTGGTCATTCCGCAATTTTACATTTTGATTCCTTCGGCTACGCTCAGGACAGGTTTTGAGTTTTGCATTTTCTTTGCCTTCCTACGCGGGCATTACCCCGATCAGGTTCATAGGGTCTCCCGACATGTCGGGATTCTCAGCATCGGGCGAAATCTTCTATCCCGCCCTCAGCTCCCCTGGCTTATCAAGTTACGTGCAGGATTATAAGGAATTACGACATGACGAGCAACCTTTTTCAAGAAATGCTGCTCTGCAATTTTCTGTGCTCGCGCAGATGCAGTTTGGCATCCAGCAGGGTTTTCACGATCACCAGAACAACCAATAGACCAACCGGCGAGCCGAACATCATCAGCAGAAAGGCGGCCACAAGAATAAGCAGCGGTACGTTGGTCAGGAGTTTTCCCGATAATTTCATGCCAAGAGGTATCCTTGCAACAGTTTCCTCCGGCCGTCAGCTCTCCTGGCCCACTCGGATTTTCAGCAAGCAGTATGGCAGCATGTCCGTTTAGAAATTCTCTTCAAACATCTCCTGGGTAAGGATGACTTTGCCCTCGGCGCAAAACTCGCACCTTCTGACAATGCGCTGAGGAATCGGCCGACCCGTGGAAATCGGATTACCGTACATCACCACATCTGTTCCCAAAATACCTTCTAAATCAATCTCGTTGATGTGCTGGCCCGCACCGGTACATCGCACCTTGATGATCTTTGCCACTATGCTTTCTCCATTATAAGTGCTCTTCCTCCTTGCCCTCATTATTATTGCCGGTCTGTCCCTCTATTGTACCTCAAGGTTTCACAGCTCGGTCATAAATTTGGACGTCATCAATCAGGCCGGACCAGAAACTGCCAATCTCAAGGCTCTTTCAGGCTTGGGTGCAAATCTGCTTTGTTTGGCTTTGCTTTTCTGAAACGCCGCAGGCGGAAATTCTTCCGTAATCCTTTTTCAAAACCAAGCTTGCGTTCATTTTGGCCTGAGGGGAATTGGGTTTGTTTTGCACAAAAGCCTGTAAAAATCAACCTTGTTTTGCCCAAAAAGCCTAACTCTCCCTGTTTCTCATATTTCTGATTTGCACCTCCTGTATTCTGTTTGCCGTTTCGGATCTCCTGTTTTCTTTGGTCTTACCATTACGATGCTATCCTATTTTAGTTATCTACATATCATACATGGTTGCTGGCTGGGGTCAAGCGAATTTGCAGCGAGAAAGAGGTCGGGTGTGCTCAGGACAGCATGCCAATGCCTGGATGGGCCATCGGCAAGTAAGCTTGCCGCTGCCACCCACCGGGGAAC
>Ga0315274_10001641_pt1 | contig 34275 bp, 26 predicted proteins | sample YL17G02_20_MG_FD_203700 | JGI IMG/M metagenome (GOLD analysis project Ga0315274, IMG submission 203700) | Sediment microbial communities from Yellowstone Lake, YNP, Wyoming, USA - YL17G02_20 | ecosystem: Environmental > Aquatic > Freshwater > Lake > Sediment | place: USA: Wyoming | collected...
CATAACGTAAACTTCATACCGCATCCCATCCACTCTTTCTTTGCGGATGAGGAAAAGCAGATGGAGATTAAATTGATGTTGTGTAATTAACTGGGTTAATCAAAAAATCGAATCTGACAAAGTCAAGATAATCCAATGATGTATATTCCAAATCTTATAAATGAGATGGATAATGATGAAATGGGTTTTCGACGCCTCTGTTTTTTAACTTGAAATCCAATCCTATTCTTTTTTAACATTGAAATAGATAATGTTCCGTAAATTATGGAACGAGGACTTGCATCATTTGACATCTACGTCATTGTCTCAGAACTTCAAGACCTGATTGGATGTTATGTAGAAAAAATCTATCAACTCACTCGCGACGAGATCCTGCTGAGAGTTCAACAGAAAACAGCGAATCAAAAAGAATCAATTTTCATAAGAAACGGAGAACTCCTCTGCCTTACCCAGAAACCGTTTGAAGCCCCAGAGAAACCATCGCTGTTTGCGATGACGCTGCGGAAATATCTGCTCAATGGGAAGATCAGTGAGATTACACAGCATGAATTCGATCGTATCATAAAGATTAAGATCGGAAGAAAAGAAGGGGACTACACACTGGTGTGTGAGTTGTTTTCCAAGGGGAATGTTATTCTTCTTAACCCTGAGGGGAGAATCATCCGTCCGCTTATCAAGCAGGAATGGGCTTCCCGTCTAATTAAAAGTGGTGAGATGTATCTGCCACCGCCATCTCAGACGGACCCGTTTCGTTTAACTGAACAGAAATTTAAAGAGTTACTTACAAAGAGTTCAAAGGACCTTGTTCGAACGCTTGCAACCGCGGTGAATCTGAGCGGGATGTATGCGGAGGAGATCTGTGTTCGTGCGGGCCTTGATAAAAATACAAAAGTATCAGATGTAAATGAGATGTCTATTAAAAAAATATATGATGAACTGCAGAAGTTCTTAACAGTGTTTCAAGAAAGAAAAATTCAACCGGTGCTTGTGAAGAAGGATGGCACCATCATTGATATCCTGCCTGTACCTTTTCTGAGTTATACCGGCGTGGAATTTAAGCCAACCGTGAGTTTCTCTAAAGCTCTTGAACCGTTTATTCACGTTCGAAAAGTTATAAAACCGCAGGAAGCCAAACATCGGAAGAACATCGAGAAGCTACAGCGACAGCGAGCACAACAGCAAGAATTAATCGAGGGATTCAAGAAAAGTATTGCACAGAAGAAACTCGAAGCAGACCTTATTTATTTGAATTTTCAAACAATCGAGAAAGTCCTACAAGAGGTTACAGTACTACTAAGACAAAAAGAAAAAGAGGATGGAATCAGCAAAATCCGTCAGAATCCGTTGGTGAAACTGTTTGATCCGACCGCCAACGAACTGATTGTATTTCTTACTGATGGGAAAGGAAACAGCGTTGAAGTCGCACTGGATTTCCGAAAAAGCGTTTCTGAAAACGCAGCGCAACTGTACGGGGAGGGTAAAAAGCTTCAGGAGAAATTGAAAGGAGCAGAAGAAGCGGTCGTTCAAACAAAACATGAACTGGAGACACTGAAGGAAACAGACGTTGTCGAGGAGAAAAAAGAAGTCAAATATGAGAAACAATGGTGGTTTGAACGGTTCCGCTGGTTTGTCTCAACGGAGGGGAACCTAGTGGTTGCAGGGAGAGATGCTTCAAGTAACGATCTCGTGGTGAAGAAATATCTTTCAGATGGTGACCGGTATGCGCATGCTGACATCCATGGCGCGCCCAGCTGTGTCATCAAAAGTAGAGGGATGAACGATGAGAAGCTCCCAATTTCTGAGAAAACACTTGAGGAAGCGTGTCTGTTTGCTGCGTCGTATTCACGAGCATGGAACCAGTTTGGTGAGGCATCGGCATATTGGGTGCTGCCGGAACAGGTAAGTAAGACGCCGGAGAGCGGAGAGTATGTACCAAAAGGTGCTTTTATGATTCGAGGGAAGCGTAATTATTTTCGGTGTAAACTCGAGATTGCTGTTGGTCTTGTTCCTGTTGGAAACGTGGAAAAGCTCATGGGAGGTCCTGTGGCAGCGGTTGCTGCACGTGCAGTGAAGGGTTACGCCATCCTTGTTCCTGGTGTGACGAAGAAAAGCGCGATTGCACAGAAACTTGCGAAAGTCTTTGACGTCTCAACTGATGTTGTAGAAAAGGTGCTTCCACCAGGAGAGCTTACCGTGGTGAAAACCGTGGGATTTGAACTACAGTAGGTGAATGATTGTGAAGATTATCTTTAAAGACCCGAAGAGTGGCGAAATCAAACTGGTGCCTGAGAACCTTGATGATATCTGGCATTTATACAACATCATACAGGAGGGGGATCTTGTTCGTGCAGTGACGTTTCGGACCTCGGAGGATGAAAAAGCAGATAAGCTCCGGGCCAAGAAGACAGAGAAGAAAAAAATGAAACTCGGAATCCGGGTTGAAAAAGTCACCTTCCATGAGTTCTCAAACAGGCTTCGCGTGCAAGGCGTAATTGAGGAAGGCCCGCAGGACCTTGGGTCATATCACACGTTTAATGTTGATGCGGAGGAGATGCAACCTCTTTCGATTACAAAAGAACAATGGAGGGCTCATCAGCTCCAGCGGATTGATGAGGCAGTGTTGCAACGGACGCAGCCGATGCTGGTGTTTGTGTGCCTTGATGATGATGCTGCAACAGTAGCTATGTTGTTTCAGAGCGGGGTGCAACTTGTTGCCGAGATTGACGCGCATCGATCCGGGAAGATGTATGAAAGTAAAGAGACGACGCAGGAGTATTACGGTGAAATCCTTTCCGTAATAAAAACCGTAAAAAAACCTGATTCCCCTCTTGTCGTCATTGGTCCTGGGTTTACACGAGAGCATTTAATGAGAGCGGGAAAGGAAAAAGAACCTGCATTGTTTGAGAACTGTCTTACGCATGCGACCGCGAACGCTGGCATGAATGGTGTCCATGAAGCACTCAAGGTCGGGATTGTTGAACAAATCACGAAAGAAAACCGGGTGTCAAAAGAGACACAGGCAATTGAAAAGCTCTTTGAGGAAATCAAAAAAGACGGGCGGGTAACCTACGGCTTGAACGAAGTGGAAGATGCATTGTCACGGGGTGCTGCAGAAAAACTGCTTATTTCGGATGTGATGGTACGAAGTAAGAACGGGGAACACTTGTTAGAACTCGCGAGAAAAACACATAGCGATTTTATTATCATTAATACCATGCATGAGGCTGGAAAAAAATTTGAAGGAATCGGAGGAGTCGCAGCACTGCTCCGTTTCAAGTATTAATACCTATTAGACGTATCTGCCGCAGCCGGTGTTAATAATCATTGATATGTACGGTGGTTTTTCTTGCTCAGCCCAAGGGTCGTCTGGTGGTGTGTTGGAATCTCCTCCAGTGTTTTTTGTTTTATCTTCTTTTAGGACACTGTCGTAGTACTGATAGGTGATTTTTAACTCAAAGTCATTGCCCTTGTCACGGAGTTTTTTCAAGATACGGAGTTCACCGATTTGCACACTGACATTGATGGTAATGTCTTTATTAGCCCACGAATCATCGTTATATGGTTTTTCTTTGAGTTTTGCTTGTGCAGTTTTTTCATCAGTTGCTTTGAGTGATACTGGGGGGATAATACCAGTTGAGACAGTATATGTGATGGTTCCTTCTCCCGTGATTGGTGCACTTGTATTTGTTTCCGTAAAAGTAACACCATCTGGCGTGGTTACTTCTAAGGTCAAGCTGTCTAATCCCATTCGTTTCATGAAAGTCATACGATCATCAGTCCAGCTGAGGTTAAACGTGATACTCTTAATGTTTCCTTCTGGTATCATGGCAGTTCCTTGATACTGGGATTTTTTTCCTGCGAACTCAGAAATCGTATCCAGAGTGCCGTTTCGTATCGTCCAGATGACATCATAGATTTTTTCACCCGTTATTGTTGAAGAGGGACCACTCGGGGTCTTTGGTGATTGGTACATCACAATGCCAACACCTGCAATAACAAGAAGTACAACCGCGACAATGATGATGATTTTATCGTTCTTTTTTAAGGATATCATAGAGTCACCTGTACATTTATTTTTAATTTGTGTTTATTGTACTATACTGATAAGTATGCTTCCACCTTTATTAAATTTTTCCTCAATTTATATATTTCAATGGGTTTTAATTCAACAGAAGGAAAAAAAGAGACAAATTACGCCATTTTAATGGGGATGATGGCTCCGCATCTGGTGCATTTTTCTTTTGTTAGGCCTTTTATCTGGGCGGAGAACCCATACCGCTCAATTAAAAGGTTTTTACAGGAGGGACAGTAGGTGTTGTCGTAGTCGCCATGCACAATATTCCCGAGATACACGAACTGAAGGCCAGCTTCTTTTGCTATTTGGTAACTGGAAAGGAGTGTGCTGGTAGGGGTTGCCTGGACGTGTGTCATCTTGTAATCCGGGTGGAACCGGGAGAAATGCACTGGTGTATCTGTTCCGAGTTTTTCTCCAATCCATTGGCAAAACTCTTTGATTTCCTGAGCAGTATCATTGAAACTGGGGATCACTAGGTAGGTTAATTCAAGGTGTATCCCGAGTTTTTTCGCACGTTCGCAGGTCTGAAGGACCGGTGCTAACCTGGCTTTGCAGACCGTTTTATAAAACTCGTCATGGAATGCTTTCACGTCAACATTCATGGCATCCAGATACGGAGCGATCTCTTCTAGTGGTTCTTTCTCGATATACCCGTTGGTGACATAGACCGTATACAATCCGGCGTTCTTCACCAATTTCGCGGTATCCAACGTGTACTCATGCCAGATGGTTGGCTCGTTATACGTCCAGGAGACGCCTCTGCAGCCATGATCAATTGCAATCTCACTGACTTTTTCCGGAGGAATATCCTGCAGTGACATATCCTCTGGGCTCGCCATAGAAATATGATAGTTCTGACAATGGTCACATCTGAAGGTACACCCAACCGAGCCTAAAGAGAGAACAAGAGACCCTGGGTAGAAATGATACAGTGGTTTTTTCTCAATTGGATCATCAGCAACAGAAGAACATGCTCCATAAATAAGGGTGAATAGTTTTCCGTGTTCGTTTTTCCGAACACCACAAATACCGCGTTTTTCAGGAGCAATAACGCAATGATGCGGGCAGAGTACACACTGTACCATATCATTCTTGGTTGCTTTCCAAAACGCTGCCTCTTTTTTCATTTTAGGGTTTTCAATGATTGAGGCTTTATTAATGTTCTTACAGTATGAGTTCGCCTCTGTTCCGAAGGAAGCCACGGTGCGGATATTCATCGTTGATTTGTGGCTGCATGGATTTAAAATCTTGGTATTTCTCATCTGTGCGAAGCTGGTAGCAAGCATAGTAGAATGCTTCTTCGACGGACACTTTCCCATCTTGGAACATCTTCAGGTTTCGTGGTACGCCTCGATCAAATAATCCTGGTCTGAAGCCGTCTGCTTTCCCGCTGGAGAGCCCTTCAAACCATAACAGAGAGAATATCGGTCCCTGGGTCGTGCTTGCATACCCTGCACGGAATTTACAGGTACCTGATATAACGATACGTCCAGTGCGAGGAATTCCCGATCGGAACAACAACGATGTACGGAGGTTGAGAATGGTTCGGTCTGCAAACCCGCCCGCGTAACATGCGTCAATCAGGAGGGCTGCTTTCTTGGACTCCAGTGGAGCAAGGATGTCCCCGAGTTCTTTATCGGTCACGGTGTCATCCCAGAGGAATATTTCGCTGCTCTGGAGGATTTTTCCTCCAGTGAGTGGTTGTTTTTGATTCCCAGCCCCATGGTTGAAAATCCAGAGAAATACTTCACTATCCTCGTATTTATTTGATTGGTTTATCAGATATTGTAAGGAGATGAGGACGTTAGCTTTGGTCGCACTCCCGTAAGTCATGTCGTACTTATGGGACCGCTCCTGCAGTGTTTTTTGTTTGGCTCCATACCCGTTGTCGCTGCGAATCCATCCGTCATCAAAAAGAATCATGATATTTGACGTTGGATACTGATTGCGCTCAATAAGATACGCTGCCATGTCCTCCGCAAGATACAGACCACCGTTCCCGAGTTTCGTGTCATTTTCTTCAGGGAAGTTTGCAGCTGCGATAAAAATCGCCCATTTGTGAGAACCTGAGTCAATCGATGTTGGGTTATTGACAGTCACTGTGATTGTTTTTATCTCTGAATAGTCTTTGCCATCGTAGGAGCGTGCGCTGATCGTGTATTTCCCATTCGGAGAGGTATAGGTGATCCAGTCGTAACTCCAGAGCGTGGTTCCTGTTGCGGTAGCCCAATCATCCTCACCGATTTTTACTTCGACGCTGCTGATGTTATCCTCTTTATCAGGATCGCTTGCCGTCCCACTGATCATCACCAACCGTGCAATCGTTGCCCCGTTGGATGGATAGGTGATGGTGACCGTCGGCTTCCCGTTTAACAGACGAAGATTAAAATTCTGGCCAAAAAACCCTGAGAACGCACCGACGAGTAATGCAAGAACAACGATGACCGCGAGAGCGACAATCCATTTGTATTTCATTCTTCTCAGTATAGTATGGTTCTCTGTACTCCTTTAAAACCTTTGTTGAACAGTTCTTACCTGATTTTTCTTGAGTATAGTAGATAAAAAAAAAAATTGAATTGAGAGGAATTTATCAATAAAACATTTATATAACACATCATCTTATAGAAGTAACGATGGAGGAAAATTATTGAATCGGAAAGGGTTGGCTGTCGGATTAATTCTTTTATTCATTGTATCAATAGTCACTCCAATGACTCTTGGGCATGATATTAATAATACAACAGATAAAAGATCAGTTAATAATTCCGATGATTTTGCTTTCCGTCATTTTGATAAATATTTTTTTCCAGAGTCATATTCTTCTGAAAAACATAGATTTAAGATAGACACCGGTGATATTATATCAGAAGTATCAACTTTTTCAAAAGAAGCAGTTGAATCACATTCAATTGGAAAAAAAAGTACTCCACTACGTAACCCTTGTAGTGGCCCGATGGATTCACCATGGTCCATGTATTGCCATGATGTTCGTCACACTGGTCGTAGTCCTTATAGCACGGTTAATACGTGGGATGAAATATGGCACGTAAAAGACGAAACTTATTATATGCACAGCTCTCCAGTAATTGACAACGATGGAACAATTTATTGTAGCGCCTTAGAGTTATATGCAGTTGACCCCAATGGGACAGTAAAGTGGACATTTGATACGAGTGGATATATATGGTCAGCTCCAGCCATTGACGAAAACGGTGTAATTTATTTTGGAACTATGTATGGAGACCCTAGTTGTTTTTATGCAGTTTATCCAAATGGTACATTGAAATGGAAATATTCAGTTGGTGATTGTGTTCAATCATCTCCCGCTATTGGTGATGATGGAACGATTTACTTTGGTTCTGATAACAAATATGTGTATGCATTCTACTCTAATGGTACACTTAAATGGAAATACTTGACAGGACATCTAGCCATGTCGTCACCAGCGATCGGGTTAGATGACACCATATATTATGGTGTGTTGGGACCGGGATATGATGAAGGTTTTGTCTATGCATTTAATCCAAATGGAACGGTGAAATGGACGTTTAATGCTGGAACGTGGGTGCACGGTTCAGCTGCTATTGGTGATGATGGAATTGTATACATTGGGTCAGATGATAGCTTCTATGCAATCTATCCGAATAATGGTACGATGAAGTGGCATTTGAGTATTGGAGGAGGAATATGGAGTACTCCTGTTATTGATGAAAATGGAATTATCTATTTTGGAGGTTATGATGGTAATTTTTATGCGATATATCCAAACGGAACCATAAAATGGACATTTCCTGCGGGCGGTAACTTTTGGTTTGGGGCTTCCGCTGCAATTTCAACAGAGGGTACCCTTTATTTTGCTTCAGGTAATTTTTTTGCTTTATATCCTGATGGAACAGAAAAATGGCGTTTTCATCAAGGCTCGGTATTTTCTCAATCTTCTCCAGCAATCGGCGAGGATGGAATAGTATATATGACTTTTTGTGCTAATGAGAACCATGGAGGCAATATTTATACAAAAGGTTATCTTTACGCATTTGGCATAGGACCATTGGAAGCCGACGCAAATGGACCATACTACGGACTGATAAATCAGCCAGTGCAGTTCAAAGGTTCTTCAAGTGGTGGTTATTCACCGTACAGTTATCATTGGGATTTTGGTGATGGAGGCATATCTGAAGAGCAAAATCCGACACACATCTACACTAGTGCTAGTAATTATACGGTTACTCTTACTGTGACCGACAACACAAGCAATACCTCAAGTGATACCACTTGGGCTTGGATACAAGCAACTAATACTCCTCCAAATAAACCCGGTATCAGCGGACCAACAAAGGGTGAATATGGAATTTCATATGATTACAACTTCATGTCGTCTGACCCTGATGGGACTCCTCCCATCTGGTACTACGTCGATTGGGGAGACAATAGTAACACAGGATGGTTCGGACCATACAGTTCTAATGAAGAGGTTGTAAAGAGTCACTTTTGGTATGAAAAAGGAACATATACTATTAGTTGTAAAGCAAAGGACCCATACAATGCTGAAGGTGACTGGGGAACGCTGTCAGTGACCATGCCATGTTCTTACGATAAACCAATCATGAACTTCTTGGAGAAAATACTAGAGCGGTTCCCACATGCTTTTCCAATTCTACGATATATACTAGGTCAATACAAAACATTCTTTTGATTAGAATATAAACATGATTTGGAAAATTGTTCCCGTTGAAACACACGATTACAGTCATTGGATATTACAAAGGTAGCTATAGTTGGAGTGAAACAATAGACGTGAGGTATTTCCATTCACTAAAAAATTAATAGTTACTACGAGTAAAAATCGATTACATACCATCTTAAAAATGATGTTCCCTGAAATGCTCATATCCTTTGTTTTCCAAAATCCGCTTGTCCCTATTATCTACCAGAACAATATCCTTTTTCTTTGTAACTATCCCAATCGCGGTCAGATCAGCACCATTCTTCTTTAACATTTTTTTTGTTTGTTCAAATCTCTGCTGCGGTATCGTTACCAAGAGTTCATAATCGCCACCGAAATGTAATGCCAGAGAGTACGGATCAATACCATGATTTTTACGACAGATCTCATATAATTCTGAAGCAAGTGGGAGAGCATTTTTTTCGATTTCAAACCCAACAGTATTCAATTCTTGTAACTGATACAAGGAAGCAGATAACCCATCTGACAAATCCATGGACGACGTCACCAAACGCTGCTGCGCGAGCAATCGTCCTTCCTTCAGTTTCGGAACTGGTTCTAAAAACGCTTTAAAAAGCTTTTTTTCAGAACTACGACGTTTCAACGCATAATATCCGGCGCCAGCTCGTCCCAACGTTCCTGTCACCGCGACAACATCACCGGGATGCGCACCGGTCCGTGACATAAACTCGTCTTTTTTAACGATACCAAACGCGGTTCCACACAACGTTATTTCGTTCGTCTCCTTCGTATCACCTCCAGCGATTATTGTTCCAAAGGTAACCGCGCACGCGTCTGCTCCTTTCGTCAGCTCTTTGAGAAACAACTCCGTTGTTCTTTTCGGAAGTCCAAACGAAAGGACAAGACCAAGCGGGGTTCCCCCTTTCGCTGCAATATCTGAAAGATTAATAGCGACAAGGAACCACCCCATCTGATACGGTGTCATCTGCGCGGGAATATGGGTCCGTTGATACATCATATCAGTAGTGGCCAGCAAATATTCTTTTCCCATATCAATCGCAGCGCAGTCATCACCAATCCCCCTGCTGTTTGTTCCTTTGGTAAGAATCTCTGCGATACGCTGAATCGCTGCCCGTTCCCCAAGATCTGATAATATCTTCACAACCATGACAACCCAACCAGCATAAAAAAGTTTATCACAGCCATGTGGTTTCGCAATACAGGGCGATCATTCTTGAAGAAAATGACCTACAAAGACTCCGGTGTTGATATTGATGAAAAGGAAGAAGCAATCAAACAACTCCTCTCCAGCATTTCCACAAAACGAAAAGGAACCATTGGGAAACCAATGGGTGGACACTATGCAGGACTTATTGAGTTTGGCGACTACGCGCTTGTTCTCTGTACCGATGGTGTCGGAACCAAGGTCAAGATAGCTGAAGCCTTGAAGAAATGGGATACGGTCGGGATTGACTGCATCGCAATGAATGTCAACGACGCGTTATGCGTCGGAGCAGAGCCCTTAGCGTTTGTCGATTATCTGGCTATGGACGACCCAGACCCAAAAATCACCAAAGAAATTGGGAAAGGACTAGAGAAAGGCGCGGAACAATCCAATATTTCAATTGTCGGTGGAGAGACCGCGGACCTCCCTGAACTGATTAAAGGATTTGACCTTGCGGGAACCTGCCTTGCTTATGTGAAAAAAAAACGGATCATCCTTGGCGATAAGATTCACCCTGGCGACATCATCATCGGACTGAGCAGCAGCGGGATTCACTCCAATGGGTATACACTTGCTAGGAAAGTCGTTGAAGAAGCTGGATTTTCGTATACTGACAAGTTTCCAGATGGGCTGTACCCCGGGAAAAACATTGGTGAAGTCATGCTGACACCAACCAGGATATACGTCAAAGAAATTATCGAGTTGTTCAAGAAAATTAACGTTCATGGGCTTGCCCATATCACCGGGAGCGGACTATGGAACATTCCTCGATTAAAAGAAAATGTAAAGTATGTGATTGAAGACCCCTTAAAACCACAACCGATTTTCGCATTCCTGCAAAAATACGGGAACATTGATGACCAGGAGATGTACCAGATCTTCAACATGGGCATGGGATTTGCAATAATAGTCGCACAAGAAGATGCAGATAAGGCAATGAGAATCCTCAAGAAACATTCTGATGCCGCCATAAAACTCGTCGGCACTGTCAAGAAAGGAACCGGTGTGGAAGTCCCGCGCCTAGGGTTAACCTATCGTTAAACCATTTCCTGTTGTGTCTTATGAAAATTGGAACTGTTGAGATACAGAATCGCTTCGTTCTTGCACCACTCGCTGGCATTAGCTGTACCGCGTTTCGAATGCTGTGCAAAGAAAACGGCGCTGGGTTGCTGTACACACAAATGATCGATTCAGACATCATCAGCGAAAAAACATCAGATGAAGTGAAACAGTTCCTGAACATCCAAGACACGGAACGACCAGTCGCCGTTCAACTCATTGGGAGCGAAAAAAACATTCTTGTCAAAGCGGTTCAAGCAGTTGAAGAGTTTGCTGATATCATTGACCTGAATGTCGGCTGCATCGAAGAAGATTACCTGACGAAGAGATGCGGTGCAGCACTCTTAAAAGACCTCCCAAAACTAGAGAGTATTCTCAGAGCAATGGTTGAGGCAACTGATAAACCAGTGACCGCAAAGATTCGCATTGGCTGGGACAACCAGAACATCAACGGGGTCAAAGTCTCACAGTTAATAGAAAATTCTGGAGCACAAGCACTCTGTATCCATGGTAGAACCGCAGATCAGCAGTACGCAGGCAAAGTCAACTGGACCATCATGAAACAGGCCAAAGAAAAAGTCCATATCCCGGTCATCGCAAACGGTGACGTCACCAGCTACGCCGACGGACTTACTCTCTTACAAAAAACTGGTTGTGACCTGGTCATGATCGGAAGAGAAGCACAACACTGCCCCTGGATATTTAACCAAGAAACAGTAGACATCAAACAACAGATCCTCCGATTCATTGCGCTGTACGAACAATACGAAAACAGACAATCATCAATTGAGGTCGCTGATCATGTGTTTTGGATGCTGCGGGATTTTAAAACATCGGAAAACACAAAAAAGGTTCATTTAATTGGAACAATCTCGCGGATCAAACGATACGTGAACCGTTTACCACAAGATGAATGAAATACAGCAAACCAACGATGATGAGTTGATGGAGCAGATAGATGATCAGCGAGTTTCTTCCTAAAAAACATACCCCTCGACTCACAAGGAACTGCGAATGATCCTTCAATGAAAATTTTCTTTTATTGTTTTGATACAAACTATTCCCTAGAAAAACCCCGATTAACACAACACCAAACCAGGGGAACAAGGGAAAATAATCAAGGGTGTAAAAATGCGAAGGAACAAAACCCAGCCACAGCAACCAAGGGAAATCAACGACAACTGTAATTCGGAGAAAAACACCAAGAATGATACAAAGAACCCCAAGAATGAGTGGCAGGTTTCGAAACCGAATCAACGGGTACGCCAAGAGAATTGAAAGACCAATGCAGTGCAGGACGCCAAACACAATGAATCCATTGTGAGGATACACCCAAGTAACAAGCGTGATGATGAACCCTAACCCAAAAACACTGGCTCCTCGTTTAAAAAATTTTAACCGCAATTGTCGTTTTGACAATTTTTGTTGTGCGCGAGAATAACTTACTGTTAGAGAAATACCGACCAGCAGCAGAAACGTGGTGCTAATGGGATACAAAAACAGCAGGACAGGGGGTGAATCCAAATTTGTCGTATATAAGCTAAAGTAGTTCAGATCAAAAACAAGATGATACACAATCATCAAGAAGATTGCGATGCCACGGAGAAAGTCTATCTCCCAAAACCGCTCTGACGGATTTTTTTTCACAGAACCATGGGAAAAGAAATATCTATATAAATTTGGTGAAAAAAAGAAAGTAGCGGGGAATGGATTTGAACCATTGGTCTACGGGTTATGGGCCCGTCGGGATTTCCTGACTACCCCACCCTTATAGGCACCACCCCAAAAAGAGATGGCAGCTCGCTATGGAGGGCAGTCTCCACCGCCTTACGCTGTGTCTTTCGGGAATACTGTTGCTTATACTTAAACCTAGTACATCCGCTCACCCTATTCTCCAGAAGAGACATAAAGTTTTAATACCTTGACAGACCAATATAATAGGAGGAGAAATGATGGAAAAGATAATTGAAACACGCTTGATAACACGCCATTCGCAATTTCCCACCGTGTGTATTTACTGCAATAAACAGATCCTTTCCAACAGCCTTCATTATGTCGAAGAAGGTGTGACCGGACATATCCATTCACTGATCGCACGGAAATATTGTGAAGACTGCTATAGAAAGCATGGGGAACAACTTTTACTGCATGAAACCACAAAGTAACCCCTTGCGATAGCGTCGTATCGTTACAAACATTTTTTATGAGAGATGAGATTAGCGGTGGGTAGAACTGCAGGGGTACCCGAGCTTGGTCCAAGGGGCAGGGCTTAGGAGTGCTTCGGCATGGACAAGAAATATTTGTTCCATGATATTGCACGAAGAGACCCTGTTGCGTAGGCACACGAGCGTTCAAATCGCTCCCCCTGCACTAATTATTACTAAAAGGATGGAATAATAGGATGAAAATCATCGCGTTCACCGGTATGCCTGCTTCAGGAAAATCAGAGGCGGTTCAACTCGCAAAAGACAAAGGAATCCCGGTTATCCGCATGGGTGATATGGTCTGGGAGGAAACCAAACGACAAGGAAAACCACTCGATGACAAAAACGTCGGAGAAATCGCCCACAACATGCGTGAGAAACACGGCATGGACATCTGGGCTAAACGAACCGTAGAAAAGATTCGCTCCTTGAAAAAATCACCATTTCTCGTTATCGATGGCGTACGAAACATGGAAGAAATCGAGTATTTTAAAAAAGAACTTGGGATGAAGTTCCTAGTAATTGCGATTGATGCACCAGATGAGTTACGAAGAAAAAGAGCGATTTCTCGAGGAAGAACCGATGACAGCAAGAATCTCAAAGATTTAGAGGAGCGGGATAAACGGGAGATCCGCTGGGGTCTGCAAAAAGTGATTGCAGATGCAGATATCGTGATTCCGAACAACGGAAGTCTTGAAGATTTTAAAAAAAAGGTTTTAACAGTGTTTAAAAAACTCTGAGAAACGATACTTTAATCTATCTATTTTCAGATTAGGCGACGCGATTCGTATGTTCGAAGCCAAAGTAACCATCCAACTCAAGAAAGGTATCTCAGATCCAGAGGGTGTCAACACCCTGAAAGCAATCCATCTCCTTGGTTTTCCAAAAGTAAAGAACGCGAAAACCATCAGGACTTTTGATCTCACCATCGATGGAACAGATAAAAACCAGGTGAAAAAAGACGTCGAACAGATTTGCCAGCGGTTACTCACCAACCCTGTTATTCATAACTATGAGATAACAATTAAAGAAAAATAAGAGGGGGAGTTGTTGTGCAATTAGACAGCTTATTCAAAAAACTCAGAGCAGATATTGAAACCTATGAAATACAACTGCAAGCTGCCTCTGACAAAGAGTTACTCGAAATCAGCAACCGGATGGGGCTCGCGTTAGCACTTCCCGAGATGAAACGAATCAAAGAGTACTTCGGAAAACAGGGACGGAACCCGACCGATATTGAACTCCAAGCTCTTGGACAAGCATGGTCTGAGCATTGCTGTTACAAGTCATCAAAGGTGCCGTTGAAAAAATATGTGTTTAATGTTGATGAGAACCGGATCATTGCCCGTGAAGACGCTGGTGTCATGGAGTTTGACAAGGATCATTATTACTGTGTTGCGCTGGAGTCTCATAACCATCCTTCTGCGATCGAGCCGTACGGTGGTGCTGCAACCGGTGTTGGTGGTATTGTTCGAGACGTTCTCTGCATGGGCGCCCAGCCGATCGCGTACATTGATCCGCTGTTCTTCGGACCATTGGATTATCCACTGGAGAAACTCCCGAAAGGAGTCAAACACCCGGTCTATCTCTTCAAAGGAGTTGTCGACGGTATTCGTGATTATGGGAATCGGATAGGGATCCCTACTCTTGCAGGGCAGGTGTATTTCCATGAGGGATACACAGGCAACTGTCTCGTGAACGTCGGCTGTGTCGGTATCATGAAAAAAGAGGAACTTGTGCACAGCTGGGCGAAAGCACCAGGCAACGTGTACATCTATGTGGGTGGGAAAACCGGTCGAGACGGGATCCATGGTGTTAATTTTGCTTCTGCTGAGCTAACTGATGAAAGCGAGGAAAGCAGCAGATCAGCAGTACAAGTCGGAGACCCGATTACCAAAGAACCGGTGATTCATGCCTGTCTGGAATGCAACAGAAAAGGCTTGCTTGAGGGATTCAAAGATTTCGGTGGCGGGGGACTTTCGTGTGTCTCCGGGGAACTTGCGTACTCCGCGAACATGGGTGCAGAAATTCATCTGGATAACGTGCCGTTGAAAGAAGAAGGACTCAAGCCATGGGAGATCTGGGTATCGGAAAGCCAGGAACGCATGATGATGCTGGTTGCACCAGAAAACGTCGAAAAAGTTCTGCATATCTGCAAACAATGGGATGTCACGGCAGCCGTGGTTGGAACCGTCATAAAAGAACAGATCATCCGCGTGTTTTACAAAGGACAGAAACTCCTTGAAATGGACCTTGAGTTCATGACCGGTGGCCCGGTCTATGATTGTGATATGCGGCCGTTTCGTATTAAAAAACAAAATCAAACCGATAAAGACTTCCCTCTGCCTGATTTGAATAATTCATTGAAGAATGTATTATCATCACCGAATATTGCCTCGAAAGAATGGGTCATCCGGCAGTATGACCATGAGGTAAGAGGAAACACGGTCATTAAACCATTGCAGGGTAAACTTGGGTTGGAGACCCATGGTGACGCGACCGTACTCAAACCATTAGAAGAATCCTGGAAAGGGCTTGCGGTCACCGCGGATGTGAACCCACGGTTCATGGAACGTGACCCGTACTGGGGTGCATGTTCAGCGGTTGATGAAGCCTGCCGTAATCTTGTTTCTGTCGGTGCGACACCTGATTCGCTGCTTGATTGTCTGAACTTTGGGAACCCGGAAAAACCGGAGCGGATGGGTGAGTTCTATGAAGCCTGTCGAGGACTTGGCGACATGGGCAGAGCACTTGATTTACCCTACGTCTCAGGCAACGTCAGTTTGTATAATGAATCTACGAAAACCGCGGTTCCGCCCACACCAGAGATATTTGGAGTAGGAATCGTCGAAGACATCAGGACCTGCATCACAAGTGATTTCAAGACCGAAGGAAACCTGGTGTACCTCATCGGTAAACAAACCGAGAAAGAACTCGGCGGCTCTGAATACTACAAGCTCATGAACGTAGAAGGCGGAGTTGTTCCAAAAACAGATCCAGTGATCCTCCAGCATAGCATGAAAGGACTCTTGGCTTGCATCAAAAAAGGATACATCGCTGCATGTCACGATGTCAGCGAAGGTGGCATTGCTGCATGTCTTTCGGAAATGGCGATCGGCGGGGACAGGGGCGCAACCATCGACGTCTCAGAGATTGGTAACGAACTACGTACTGACTTCAAATTGTTTTCAGAATCAAACACTAGATGGATTGTGGAAGTAAAAAAAGACAAGCAAACCGAGTTTGAAAAACTGCTGAAAAAAGGACACGTCACGTTTACGCTGCTTGGAAAAACCAAAGGAAAACATCTCGTAATTCAGAATAAGAAAAAAACAGTCATTGACCTTGATGTCGATGTTTTGAGGGAATGTTGGAGAAAACCGATTTGGAATTTCATGGGATAAAAAGTAAAATATTCTGTTAAATGGTTTTCTTTTTTTTTATTATGACAAGAAGCTATGCTGATTGTACTGCTCTCATTCCACCATCAAACGCTTTCTTATTGACGTCTTTGTATTTCTCAGGGATGTCCTCAAGGATTGTCTCTAACAGAACCTCGGCTTTAAACGGAAGAACACCACTTGCAGCAAGAGCACCTAGCATTACCGTATTTTTTGTAATGACTGCACCTGCTTCTTTTGCAATCTTATTTGCATCTATTTTGTACAACTCTGCGTGAGTTTGTATTTCTTTGAACAAGTCATCAAGCTTTGGGTATTGCTCCCCACCAACAGCGACGGTAAATGGAATTACTGGATTGATGTCGGTAATTACTTTTGTTTTCTTATTTACATAACAGATATTTCGGAGCGCCTCAACCGGTTCTGTACTCAATAGTACATCAGCGGTACCACTGGGAAGCAACGGGCTGGAGACATCACCCATCCGTACCGTACAGACGACCGCGCCACCACGCTGCGCCATCCCATGAATCTCAGAGACAAACACCCCGGTTTTTGCTTTCACCGCAGCCTTCCCCAGAATATTTGCAGCAGTAATTACTCCTTGACCACCCACACCAGTAAGAACAATGCTGATCTTCCTACTCATGTGCTTCCCTCCGCTGAAATCGCCCCAAAGGGACACACTTGCACGCAGTTCCCGCACCCGTTGCACTGGGCTGCATCAATGTGTACGCTTCCATCCTCAGCAAAATACAACGCAGGACAACCAAACCTGCCGATGCAGGTTTTACATCGCTTACAAATCTCCTGATTAATATGATATAACTGGATTTCTTCTGCAGCTTTCCGCTTCCGCTGAACTTCAAGCAAAATACAGGGTGATTTACTCACGACAACAGACGGACCTTTGAATTCAAGTGCTCTCTTAAACGCAGCAGTCGTCTCTTTGATCTTATTGGGATCGACTATTTCGATATGTTGGACGCCACATCCTTTCACGACATCTTCGACGTTGATGAGCCTGGCTGGTCTGCCCATACCGTCAAATGGTGTCCCTGGGTGTGGTTGATGACCGGTCATTGCGGTTGTTCGGTTATCTAGGATGGTGATGACCACATCGTGATTATGATGAACCGCATTGATGATTGGTGGGATTCCGGAGTGGAAGAAGGTAGAGTCGCCCATGAAAGAGACGATTTTTTGTTGAGTCGCAACGGAAAACCCGCATGCCATCCCCGCATTGGACCCCATGCAGAGAAGCACATCAGCCATCTCCAACGGCGGAGCTTTTCCCAGCGTGTAGCACCCGATATCGGTTGGATAGATTGTTTCTTTTGGTGCTGCTTTTTTCACCGCGTAATATGTTGCTCGATGAGGACAGCCGGGGCAGAGCGAAGGTGGTCGACTTGGGACTTTGATTTTTGAAAAAACAGGTTTTGGGAACGGGTTTTTTACCTTGAAGATTTTTGAGAACGCCTCGGCAACGATATCAGGCGTGTACTCATAGAGCCTTGAGAAATGACCGGAGGATTTCCCGTAGATCTTCACATCAGCACCACTGTCATAGGCAAGTGCCTTGAACTGGTTCTCAAGAAACGGCTCTAACTCTTCGACCATGATGAGAGTTGAACATGATTTCATGAATTTTTCACACATGTTGCGTGGAATCGGATGAGTCATGCCGAGTTTGAGGATTCTGACATCGAGGTGAAGTTCCTCTGCCATTTCTTTCACGTAGGTGTAGGAGACGCCAGAGGCGATAATTCCGATGTCTTTTGGTTTTCCTATCGTGATTATTTCATTGAATGGTGATTTTTCCGAGAGTTTTTCTGCTTCTTCGAGCTGTTTGAGAAGAACCGGGTGTTTTGTTCGTGCAGTGGACGGAACAGTGACTAGTAAAGGGTCTTTGGTGAAATATCCTTTCTTGCGTGGTTTCTGCAACGCATTCAGGAGGATTGGTCCCCGTGCATGGTTGAGGCGCGTGGTGGTTCTTAAAAGCAAGGGTAAGTGGAGCTGTTCAGAAATATCAAAACCAATCCGGGTCATCTCCTTTGCTTCCTGCGGTGTTGTTGGTTCAAGCATCGGCGCACCGCCGAACAACGCGAAGTACCGATTGTCTTGTTCGTTTTGCGACGAATGACAATACGGGTCGTCCGCAGAAACAATAATATGACCGCCGCGACAGCCCACGTACATATAGGTCATGAACGTGTCACTGGCGACATTCAGACCAACATGTTTCATACAGGTAAGAGATCGTAACCCGCAGAAGGACGCGGCAGCGGCGACCTCCAAGGCAACTTTTTCATTGATAGAATATTGGAAATAAAAACCAGGATCTTTTTTCTGCCGGGTTGCTTCTTTTGCTATCAGCGAAAATGTATCAGCAATCTCCGATGAAGGTGTCCCCGGGTAAGTGGTTGCGACATCAACACCTGCCTCAAGAGCACCGCGTGTGATCGCTTCATTTCCTAAGAGCAGTATTTGCTTTCCTGGTTTATCCTCGGTGATTTCTGTCATAATCAATACCAGAGAGGTAAAAGATGTACAGTTCCCCAGGAAGTGGTAAAAAAAAAGAGCATATAAATCTAACCCCACTCGGAGCTGCCAGGAGAGTAATCTACCTGTGGTGCCGCACCTGCATAACTAATTGCATATTCGTCTACAAACAAGGTACTTAAGACAGTGGCTATTTCTTTGGTCTGGAAGGAATTAAGCTGGTAGTTGTAGAGTGCATCCCATCCCTCCTAGTGAGACCAGCGTCCTTCCCTTTTTTATTATAAAAATTTTTTTTCTTGCCATGACTATGCATAGTTTTTTTGCACAAATACGAAAGTATATGTACTCAACGATGGTTACAGAAAAATTGGAGAGATAAAGTAGGAGTTATCGGGATCACTAGCACGACTACCAAGCCTGTTTGTTATCCTGATTCTTATCGATTCTTGACCATATAAAACACTGGAGGGAATGGACATGACAGCAAAAAATTACGTGACCATGGAGCATAAGACAATACCGAAACAAGTACCACTTTTTGAAGAACAAGATGATGGGAATCTTATTCCTTATGTCAAGGAAACGTAAACCGGTTTACCTGTTGGTTCCCCACGGTTAACCTCTGGTTTACCATGGTTTACTGTTGATTGTAATCGTTTTTTGAAACAAAAAAGAGAACGTTTCTTTTCAAAAAATTTCATTCTCGTCGGAAAATAATGGGGGACTTTATCAAGGAAGAATCCATATAAATCTGAACAGTATTTGACGTTTGAATGGAAAAAAAGGTTGCGTTAAGTATCGCTGGGTCTGATTCATCTGGTGGCGCCGGGATACAAGCAGATCTGAAATCTTTTTCATACCTTGGGATACACGGAGTGACAGTTGTTACCTGCGTGACCGCACAAAACACGCAACAGGTCAGAAGTATCTACAAAGTGCCAGCTGATATTATTGAACATCAAATAGAAAGCCTGTTTGATGATTGTTCAATTGCTGCAGTAAAAACCGGGATGCTGTACGATGAAGAAATCGTGAAGGTCGTTGCAAAAAAACTATCAGAGTACCATGTAAAACCGGTTGTTGACCCGGTGATGGTTGCGACCAGTGGTGATGCACTCGCTAATCATACCTTTGTCGCTTCATTGCATCAATATCTCTTGCCTCTGTCGTTGATGGTTACGGCGAATATCCCTGAAGCACGCATCCTTGCTGACATGGAGATAGAAAAACAAAAAGATGTTCAACAAGCGTGTAAAAAAATCTTTGAGTTAGGCCCAGAGTACGTATTAATAAAAGGGGGGCATTTGGAAGACGACGACGTCGTTGATATATTATTTGATGGAAAACAGTTCCATACGTTTATTCTCCCCCGTATCCCCCATAAAAAAGCACATGGGTCTGGCTGTACGCTGTCCGCTCTTATAACAGGGTTACTTGCGTTAGGAGAATCACCAGTCGATGCTGTTGAGAAAGCAAAATACATCGTCTGGAGTATGATCCAGCAGGGATATTCTCCAGGGAAAGGTTCTGATGTTCTCAATCATTCTTCTGCAATCCAGATCCCGCCTCTACTACGGAGTAACGAGAATTTCTCGGTCTGGTTAGAGTTAAAGACCGCGATCGAAACGATGGTCTCTTTCCTGCCGCCATGCTATATCCCTGAGGTCGGGATGAACTTTGTCTACGCTCGTCCCAACGCAAAAACACGAAACGACGTCTGTGCGGTTGATGGGAGAATCACGAAACACAAAGAACGACCATCTCTCTGTGGAACTATTGATTTTGGCGTCTCTAAACATGTTGCATCCATCGTTCTTGCTGCGATGTCGTTTGATACAACGATGCGATCAGCGGTGAACATTCGATATTCACAAAAAACAGTAGAGCTCTGTAAAAAAATCGGTTTTGCTGTCGGTACATTTGATCGGAAAGACGAACCACCAACCGCTCCATCAACCATGGAATGGGGAACAAAACATGCAATCACCATACTTGGTCGAGTACCTGATATTATTTATGACACGGGCTCCGTGGGAAAAGAACCGATGATCCGTGTTTTAGGAAAAAATCCGGAAGACGTACTTTTTAAAATCCAGAAACTAGTGAGCGCTCCGACATCATAAGATATAAAATTACGAAATGTTTATAAATGATGACATCCATCGGACCGCCCATCAACCTAGGAACTAACGGAGAGGTATAGTTTATGACAGCAAAAGGAGAAGGCGAAGAAAACGTGATCTATGTAGGAAACAAACCACCAATGAGCTACGTTCTGGCAGTGGTTACGCAGTTCAACAGCGGGTCAACCGAAGTGATCATAAAGGCACGTGGCCGAGCCATTAGCAGAGCGGTCGATGCAGCAGAGATAACCAGAAATCGGTTTGTCACCGATGCAAAGATCAAAGAAATACGCATCGGAACAGAAGCGATCACCAACGAAGAAGGACGAACCTCAAACGTCTCATCAATTGAGATAGTTCTGACAAAATAAACAGGAGTATTATCAGGAAATAATACTTCTTCCCTTTTTATTTTTCCTTTAAGGCGTGTAGCATAACAATTTTTTTAAATAAATCGTGATCTATCATCATTTATTAATTTTTAATAGATAATCAGCTACATCCTGAAATAGATAATTAAGGGAGAAACAATAATTTTTTTATTGGATGGAATGAAAAGAACAAGTATGAACTCCTAGCGCCTGTTATTCTCCTTCTTATTTCGATATCGGTGCCACGCAGAAGCTTTTGGAGTCCTGGAAAATTCTACCGCAGTGTCGGTGACGCAGATACAACGACTGTTTTAGAGTACGTTAGAAATCAACGATTTCAACAAGCATCTCTTGATGATTATTCAAATCAGGAGCTTCCAGGCGCATAAAACCCCACCGTTTACAGCAGGGAGCATATCACAAACGCAATTCTACTAACGAGCCGAGATATATTTAAATAAAACTAGATTAATATTACCTTTGTTAAGGGGGTAGAAAATCATTCAAAAAATAATCATGAAAACTGTGTATGAAATCTTACTTGTAATTACCATTTTAGGGCTTGTTGGTGGATCCTTTAGTACTACTACTATCATTTCACATCCTGTTAAATCATCTCTTATAACAGAAATATTTTTAAATAATGAAATAGAACAGGAGCGAGACAAGAAAGAAACTGAACAAGGTAGCGACATCGTAGAAGATTACAATCTTCAATATACCCTTCGTTTTTCAAAAGAAGATCTTAACTTTGATACTCTCTTAGGATATGATCTTGTAACAATGAAAGAATGTTCCTATCTCAGTGAAATAGGGAAGCCAAAAATGCCAATGAAAAACATCAAAATAGCAATACCAAGTGATATAAAAGTTACACGTGTACGAATTCTTTCGATACGAGAAGAACCGATACAAGGAACCTACACTATTTTTCCAACACAAAGACCGCTACCCGTAGGAGAAACCTATGACCAGATCCTTAGTGTGCGTCCCAATAAAGTGACATACACTTCACCGTTTCCTTACCCTCTACGACTTGTTTCTTTGGGTGAGCAAAACGACCTCGCTGGTCAAAGCATGATACAAATCACCGTTTTTCCCCTTCATTATCTCCCACTTCAAAAGAAATTGACTCTCGTCCAATCGATAAGTATTGTTATCGAAGGTGTGGAAGGGTATGTCTGTAAAGACTTTCTTCCCCAAACGATTTCTGAAAACGGACGGATGATGTATGAACAGATGATCAAAGGAATGGTGATTAATCCAGAAACGATCGAATTGTGTAATGCACCAAATCCTCAACCGATGGGTGTTCCGGCAGGTGATTACGATTATGTGATCATCACTCAGGAGAGTTGGGTAAACGCATTCCAACCGCTCGCTACCTGGAAAACACAAAAAGGAGTCCCTGCTACAATCGTGACGACAAACTGGATTTACAACTCTGGTGGGTACAGTGGAACCAATGTCCAAAAAATCAAGGCATTTGTACAAGATGCATACACCACCTGGGGCACAATCTATGTTCTGCTGGGGGGTGACATCGACGTTGTTCCTTGTTATTATAGGACATTTTCTTCAGTAGATCCTGACTCAGTTCCAAATGATGCATACTATGCTGATTTTGATAGCGATTGGATTTGTGAAGTCAACGTTGGACGAGCATCAGTCAATGGTACAGGAAATAGCACAGGACGGATAGGGAACTTCATTCACAAAATAATCACCTACGAAACAAACCCCCCATTGACGAATTATGCAATGAACACTGGGTTCTTCGGATTCGACCTTGATAGCTCGACCCATGGATATCTATGTAAAATAAACATAAAAAATGCGTATATACCAACGGGTTGGACCATGACAACCGTCTACGATAATCAGACAGGAAATCATAAAACGAACGTCATTACTGCACTCAATGCAGGTCAGAATCTCGTAAACCATGCAGATCATTCTAACAATGATTGTATGGGGACAGGATATGTAAATCATGACTGGCTCATATATAATTCTGACATGGATGCGTTAACAAACGGAAATAAACAAACCATCCTCTATTCCATGGGATGTGACCCTGCTGCATATGATGTCACGAATTGCATCGCAGAGCACTTCGTGAGGAATAGCAACGGAGGCGGCATCGCTTTCATTGGGAACTCACGATATGGCTGGTATAACTATGCTACATATGACACCTTATCCATGGGATTCGATGTCCATTTCTTCAAATCACTGTTTCAGGAAAATCTTTACCACTTAGGAGCCGCTTTTTCTGATCATAAAAACGACGGATATCAAGAAAATCCTGGTGATAACTATTATAAATACATCTTTACGGAACTCACGTTACTAGGCGATCCTGAACTCCCGGTCTGGACACAAAATCCCGCCACGTTTGTCGTAAGTCATCCGCTGGTCCTTCCCCTTGGTTCCTCCTCTTTTACAGTACATGTACAGACAACTGGTGGAAGCAATGTTCAAAACGCATATGTATGCCTCTGGAAGGGTACTGAAGTCTACCAGAATGGATATACGAATTCTGCAGGAAATGCCACCTTTACGGTATCACCAGTCACCGCAGGAATCATGAATGTGACGGTTACAAAACAAAACTACATTCCTTCAAGAAGTACCGTTCAGACGACAAATAGTAATATTCCCCCAAACCAACCGAGTTCTCCAGTCCCAACCAACAATACTAGTAATGTTTCTCTTACCAGTGATTGTAGTTGGACTGGTGGAGATCTCAACACCGGAGATATCGTGACCTATGATGTATATTTTGGTACGAGTAGCACCCCACCGAGGGTGGTAAACAACCAATCTGGAACAACATATGATCCAGGAACACTGAATTTTATCACGACATATTACTGGAAGATTATCGCCTGGGATAATCACGGAGCATCTACTAGAGGACCGTTATGGAGGTTTACGACGAAGGCAAATAGTCCACCAGTTTTTGGTACTGCTTCACCAACCAACGGTTCCACCGACATCCCTCTCAACTTTATCTGGAGCATTCCCATTACTGATTCCGAAGGAAATACATTCTCATGGTCTATTCAGTGCAGCAATGGGCAGGTCAACAGTGGAACTGGCGCATCGAATGGGACGAAATCGCTTACTCTCTCCGGTCTTTCATATTCAAAATCCTACAAGGTTTGGGTCAACGCAACCGATCCGGGCGGTAGTGGCATTTACACCAGAAAATGGTACACCTTTACGACACTCGCAAATCAACCACCGGAATTCGGAACACCCACTCCAGCAAACGGGTCAATCAACAACCCCCTTAACCTTACTTGGAGCATTCCCATTACTGATTCCGAAGGAAATACATTCTCATGGTCTATTCAGTGCAGCAATGGGCAGGTCAACAGTGGAACTGGCGCATCGAATGGGACGAAATCTCTTGCTCTCTCCGGTCTTTTATATTCAAAATCCTACAAGGTTTGGGTTAATGCAACTGATTCTTCTGGGAGCGGAACGTATACTCGCCATTGGTACACCTTTAACACCGGAGAGGACGTGACCCCACCGGTTACAACCATCGTATTTAATGGAACCATGGGGAACAACGGCTGGTACATCAGTCCTGTCATATTCATATTAACAGCAACCGATGCTCAGTCTGGTGTAGACGATATATTTTATAAAATCGATGCTGGTGTTTGGTCAGAGTATTCCCTTCCCGTTGAAATGAGCGAAGACGGAAACCATGAGATTTCCTACTATGCAGCAGACAAGACCGGGAATATAGAACCTACAAAAACAGCAAATATAAGCATTGACCAGACACCACCGGAAATGACTCTCTCAAAACAACAAATCAATGTCCTTGAAATCATCTTTACTGCACAAGTCAGCGATGAAACAAGCGGTATCGACCGTGTGGAGTTTTCCCTCGATGGAGTAATACAATATTATGACACGGAATCACCATATGAGTGGACATGGACCGGACTTGGGGACCATACCGTTACAGCAACAGCATACGACCTAGCGGGTAATTCCCAGAGCCAGTCGATGAGCACACCAGTAGAACAAATCCAAACAATCAACTTCCTTCAGTTACAAATGATAAAACAGTCGATGATACTTAGTCTTTACAAACAGCTACAAACTTAATCTCTCTATTTTTTTATTTGTTATTGATTCGCACAAAAACATGCGTTCTCCGAGAGAGTATCTTGTTTTTGGTTTATTCCTCGTTAACAACATATTACAAACAAAAGACTCAAAAAAATATATTCCTAAGAACTTACTCTATTGTATTCTATATTGACGAATGAACTGAGGTATATATTCCGCGCAAGATTTTGAAAAACTCTTAAATTATATAATCCACGATAAACCATGGTTTATTTTTTATTTAAAAAAAAGGTTGAGCCATAGAAAAATGGCTCGTTTTCATCTGAATTACTTTTCTCTTTCCGGCAGCATGTACGCAATATCGTCCCAGGGGTGACGGTACAAACCCTGTTTCAGACGCTTCTGATCAAGATAATGCCCGATCAACCCAATGCTACGACCAAGAACAAACAATCCGTTTAACGCACCCATTTTGATATATTCGTCTGCTTCTTGTTTCGTCAGCTCTGATCGAAGTAAGTCAACAAAACAGATTCCGATGCACCCATCCACATTCAAAATAAGGTTATCCCGTTTTGACGTGGTGATCTTCTCCACTTCCCGCGCATAGTCAAGCAATGGGGTACGCTTGAAATGTTTCTTCGCATAGTCACTGATGATCGTCACACGCATATCAGGGTTGTGGATGGATTTAATGAGATGACCAATTCCTTGGATATTGACTCCTTTTACTTTCATATCCTCAACGAACTGATTTGGTGTTTTCCCTGCGTCATACGCCTCAGAGAACATTTGTGCAGCGCCATCGATAGCTCCACCAAATCGTGGTCCGATGGTAAGCATCCCTGAGACAAGCGAAGAAATTAAATCTTTTCCCGCTCGTGTTGCAACAATGGTGTTATGTGCACCAGACACTGCAGGCCCATGATCTGCGGTGACCATGATCGCCATTTCAATAAACTTTGTTGCATAGTCTGGTAACAGTTTTTTGAACCAGAGGATACTGAGGACACCACCGATGCCAATATCTTTTTTGAACACCTCAGAGATCAGCATGTTCCCATATATCAGTTCTTCACCACGGTCATCGGAAATCGTGGAGATGAAGTTCGCTGGGCGTCTTACCAATTTTGCTTTCATCGCAGTGTTATAATCCATGGGCATCTTGAGAACCGGTGGCTCTTGTTTGGGGACAATGATCTTCTTCTTCACGAGGTCTTTGTAGACCAGCCCTATCTTTTCACCATAGTCATCAAAGGAGCTCGGAACAACCGCACCAGCTGCTTTCAGTGCAGCGTTCTTCGCATCTGCTGTCTCCGAATCTGAGCCTGCCTTTGCTCCTGCATGACCGAACTGTACCTCGGTCTTAAACGCCTTTGAACAGGTCCCGGTCACCCACATCACCAGGGGTTTGGTGATCTGTTTTTTCTTTAATGCATCAACAATCGTATATTCGTCAGACCCTCCGACCTCACCGAGACAGACCAGCATTTTTATTTCAGGGTTCTTCTCGAATCTTAATAAATGATCAAGCAACGTAGACCCGGGGTACCGGTCACCACCAATCGCGATCCCCTCATAGAGACCATCGGTGTTCTGAGAAACAATATTATACGCTTCGTTGCTCAACCCCCCTGATTTTGAGACGAAACCAACTGAACCTGGACGGTGAAGCTTTGAGTCCATGATGTTCTCAATGGTTCCTCCGGTGTTCCCGATCTTAAACGCGCCAGCAACAATCCCTCCGACGGTTGCCGGGCCGATAATGATTTTGTTTAACTGTTTTGCTTTTGCGGCTAATTCTCGCATCCTGCGTTCGGGGACGCCTTCTGCGATAATAACAACGGTTCTGATCTGTGGGATTGTGAATGCCTCCTCTGTTGACGCTGCAGCGGACCGGAACGACGCAAAGTTGATCATCACGTCAACGTTCTTATGTAGGCTCGCTGCGTTCTTCATTGACTTGTACACTGGCACCAAAATCTCTTTTGGTCCGAAGAAAAACTTCTGCAAACTATCAGACCCAGTTGGGTTGATGACCGCAGCAACAGACGGTGTTTTTCTTCCGGAGACATAATCAAAGTCCAGCATCCGCTGCACTGCGTTGGTCTGCATGTTATAGATGAAGGCTTGGGTATCTTTATCAAATAAAATATACTCTTTTTCGGCCATGATCATTTCCCTCCTTTCAACGCCATCGAAACAATCTTTGTCATGTGTGTCTCTGGTCCGTAGACTTCAATAGGAACACCGAGTTGTTCACCAAGTTCTCGCATGACCCGAAGACCTTCTTTGTAGTTTGGTCCTCCTCGACGAACATAGATTTTAACGTTGTTTTCTCGGAGTTTCTCTTTGTATTCTTTTAACGCCCGGACAATACCTTTGAATGTGTTCGCGACATCGGTGAAGTTTGCTATACCACCACCAATCAACAAGAATTTTCCTTTCGGGTTCTTCTTCCGCGTCATCAAATCAAGAATAGTTCGTGCATACAGATACGTGAACTCCTCGTTCGGATCACCAGAGTATTCACCGTAATTTGCCATCTCACTCATGAATCCCAGATCTGTGATCGTGTCCGCGTAGATGACCGATGCGCCACCACCCGCTACCATCGTCCAGACTCTTCCCTCCGGGTTGATGATCGTAAGTTTCAACGAAGCCCCAGTCTTGGAATCCAGCTCCGCGATGTATGCTTCTTCTTTGGAAAGCATTCGCCCAAACGGCGAGGGAAACGTAATCCCACCCCATTTCTTGCCACTCACAAACTCCGCAGTATCATCAAGCTTCGCTGCTAAATCTAATGGGAAAATACGGTTATTACTCACGACGAAAGGGTTGATCTCAAGATAGGTGTAATTAAGATCAGCATAGAATTTAAACATCCCCTCAATGAAGCCAGCAATCAATGAACGTCTTTCTTTTGGGACGTTTGCAAGGAGTTGTTTTTCAATATCCGCTGCGGTTGGGTACGTGCCAATCGGAACCTTCATTCGGGCTGCTTTTGTGTCAATGTCTCCGACGTTGATACCGCCCTGATGATGGAATAAAATCTGGTCACCGTCTCGCTCAGAAAGGATTGCCAAGTAATATTCATCGGTCTCGTTGTGCAGGATGAATGGTTCTACGATAAAGTGGTCAAGGACCCCTGTCACTGTTCCAACGGTAACTGGTTTGCTCATACGTTCTTTAATCCATTTCTCCGCGTCGTTCCAGGTCGCATTCAACAGCAAGAGTTTGCTTTTTCCTCGTCTTTTGATGAGTTGATCTGGTTTTACTACCAGTTTTTCTTTCGTGAGCCATTTGTAGGTGGCTGGGAGTTTTTTCAGATCTGTGTCTGGTCCAACCGTCACAAACGTATCATCAATCGTGTATTTTCCATTCGTATAATCTTTCAACAAACGGGCTATCATACGTTTCCCGTCTGCTTCCCGGATAGCTTTCTGTGCCATACTTCATCCTTCATTCATTACATTTTTTTCTTCAAATGGTTTGCGATCGCATCAATGAATTCTTCCGTGTACACTTGTTTGTTTTTCGGGCTTGATATCGCGACTCTAAGCAGGTCACCAGTCATGATGCCATCCTCAATGGTCTCCAATGATGCAGCTTCAAGTTTCTGTGCGAATTCCACAACCTCGGGTGTCTTGTCGAGCTCTCCTCGTTTCTTAAGAGCACCGGTCCAGGCGAAAATAAGTGCCATGGGATTTGAGGATGTTTTCTCACCTTTTAGGTACTTGTAGTAATGTTTTTGGACGGTCCCATGTGCAGCTTCGTATTCGAAGAATCCTTCCGGTGAAACAAGCACTGAGGTCATCATCGCCAGACTCCCATACGCAGACCCAAGCATATCAGACATAACGTCACCGTCGTAGTTCTTACATGCCCACAGCATGCCACCTTCTGATTTCATGATACGGGCGACCGCATCATCGATCAATGTGAAGAAATACTCGATCCCTGCTTCTTCGAATTTCTTCGTCCAGTTCTTCTCAAACTCATCCTGGAATATCTGCCGGAATCGCGCATCATATGTTTTTGAAATAGTATCCTTTGTTGCAAACCATAGATCAACTTTCTGATAAAGTGCATAGGTAAAACATGCTTTCGCAAAGCTACTGATTGACTTGTCTGTGTTGTGGATCCCTTGGATGACCCCTGGTCCTTTGAACTCATGAATAGTTAGTTTTATTGACTGTCCACCGTCAGTTGGAGTGAACAATAGTTCTCCTTTCCCAGGTCCGGGTACGCGGATTTCTTGGTTTTTATACACATCACCATACGCGTGCCTGCCGATATGAATGGGTTTGGTCCAATTTCGTACTCCAGGTAAAATATTTTTAACAAGGATTGGACTGCGAAACACGGTTCCATCAAGTGCTGCTCGAATGGTTCCATTTGGACTTGGCCATTCTTTCTTTAAATTGTATTCCTTAATTCGATCTTTGTTCGGCGTTATTGTTGCGCATTTCACTCCGACGCCATGTTTCTTAATTGCGTTTGCGGCATCACTAGTGATTTTGTCATCGGTCTCATCACGTTTTTTCAATCCGAGGTCATAATACTCGAGGTTCATGTCAAGATATGGGAAGAGGAGTTTTTCTTTGACCATGTTCCACATGACCCGGGTCATTTCGTCTCCATCTATTTCCACGATGGTGTTTTTCACCTTAATTTTGTCTGTTGTTTCTTTTGTTTTTTTCATGTGATGGTATCCTCCTATCTTATTTTATGTAATTAAGCGATCCTCCCGCAAGGATGATTTTTTTATCTCGTTCTGAAAGATCAAATGTCGCTTCAAATTCTTTGCCTTTTGTTTTATCGACGATTTTCACGATGTTTCCTTTGCCGGTAAGAACTTTTCGTATCCCAAGTATCTCAAGCTTATCTCCTTGGTCTATCATCCCGTAATCGTCCTTGTTTGAGAAGATTAAGGGAATAATTCCAAAGTTGATCAGGTTTGCCTTGTGGATTCGCTCCATGCTTTTTGCGATGACTACTTTCACGCCCATGTACATCGGACAGAGGGCAGCATGTTCACGAGAGGAGCCTTGACCGTAGCTGATACCGGCGACGATAGCATTATGGAGTCCTGATTCCTTGGTTTTTTTAGCGCGTTCATAGAACTTCGGGTCGACGACTTCGAAGAGGAACTCTGAGTATTTTGGGACGTTTGATCGATACTTCATTTTAGCTCCAGCGGGGATGATATGGTCGGTGGTGATTTCATCGCCGACTTTAATGGTGACCTCTGCTTTGATGTCCTCAGGGAGTGGGGTGTTCTTTGGTGGGTCTCCGATGTTTGGTCCGCGGACGATTTTGATTTTCTCAGGGTTTGCTGGTGGGGTAATGAACATGCTGTCGTCAATGTAGAATTTTTTCGGCATGGTCATTTTTTGGTACTTGATGCCGATTTTTTCTAAGTCACGTGGGTCAGTGATTTTTCCGGTGATTACTGATGCAGCAGCGGTCTCAGGGCTCACGAGGTACACTTGTGCGTCTTTGGTTCCTGACCTGCCGAGGAAGTTACGATTGCTGGTTCGTAATGAAATCGCACCGGTTTTTGGTGATTGGCTGTTCCCGATGCAGAACCCACAGGCTGATTCAGCGAGTCGCGCACCTGCACCGAGCAGATACGCAAGGCCGCCATCTCGCGTAATATTTTCTAGTACTTGTTTTGACCCAGGTGCGACAACGAAACTGACGTTCGGGTGTACTTTCTTATCTTTGAGGATGTGTGCAACCGTCATCATATCCGTATAAGAGGAGTTGGTACAGCTTCCGATACAGACTTGATCAACATCGAGACCTTCGATGTCCCGGATTTTCTTGACGTTCCCAGGGCTGTGAGGTGTTGCAGCAAGTGGTTCAAGATCACTGAGGTTAATATCAACAACGCGATCGTACGGTGCATCGTCGTCTGCCTTGAGCTCAACCCAGTCTTTTTCTCTGCCTTGTGCTTTGAGGAATTGTTTGGTGATTTCATCGCTGGGAAAAACCGAGGTAGTGACTCCACATTCCGCACCCATGTTTGTAATGGTTGCGCGATCTGGAACGGAGAGTGTTTTGACTCCGTCGCCTCCATATTCAAAAATACAGCCGACGTTTCCTTTTGTAGAAAAGATTTCTAGGACTTTTAGAATAACATCTTTTGCAGCAACCCATGGTCGGAGTTTTCCGGTGAGATTAATCTTGATGACTTTAGGGTAGGTGAGGTAGAATGGTCCGCCTGCCATGGCGACTGCGACATCAAGTCCTCCTGCACCCATTGCGATCATGCCGATGCCACCACCAGTTGGTGTGTGTGAATCTGAACCAAGAAGTGTTTTCCCTGGTTTTCCGAATCGTTCGAGATGGACTTGGTGGCAGATTCCGTTCCCTGCACGTGAATAGACGATGCCGTATTTTGCGGCGACGCTCTGGAGGTATTTGTGGTCGTCTGCGTTTTCAAACCCGATTTGTACCGTGTTGTGGTCGACGTAGCTGACGGAGAGCTCTGTTTTTACTTTTGGAACATTCATTGCCTCGAATTGGAGGTACGCCATGGTTCCGGTGGCATCTTGGGTGAGTGTTTGGTCGATTTTGATGCCAACTTCTTTTCCTTTTTCTGGTTTTCCTTCGATAATGTGGGTAGTTAGTATTTTTTCAGTGATTGTCTTTCCCATAATCAAACCTCTCGTGGTAACTATCGGTGCGGGAATATGAAGTGATTTAATAAACTTTTTGTAGTGATTTCCTCACATGGACAATTCAAAGGCATAGATATCGTATTTTTGAATATTATTTTTAATATTATGAGCATATTGCTAAAATTTTAAAATATTTTTAGTAATATGAGAAAATTATTTATGGGTGTTTTCCATTCTGGGACTGTGAATCAACCAATTCTTACCAAGAACGAAAAGAAAGTACTCAACGGAATTTGCAGGCATCCCAACATAACCGACAGTGAACTATCTGACGCATTACAGGTGAAACTCTCAACACTCACCTCAATCAAACGACGACTCGCTGTACAAGGATATTACCGAAGCCTTATTTTCCCCCTCCTTAACCGACTTGGCTGTGAACTCCTTGCAGTCATCTACATGCAATTCAACCCGGTCATCCCACTCAAGGAACGAGTGGAAACAACCAAACGAACCATTGAAGTCTTTGATGAAATCTTCTTTTCAGTCGGAGAAGAAGAAAAAGGATTCTCAATTAGCCTGTCTCAGAACTACACGAACATTGGGCGTATCAATGAGATACGAACAGAAACATTTGGTAAACTAGGGCTCCTGGAAAAAGAATATCCTCACGAGGTGATCTTTCCATTTGAAACGAGCCATATTCATCGGTTCTTTGATTTCTCTTCCGTTCTTCAGAAATTATTCGAGCTAGATGACATACAAAAAGCCTCGACGACATCGGATCTATTTCGCAATGTTACCATGATAGAATTAACGGCCAAAGAAAAAAAAGTGTACAGCGCGCTCGTGGAACATCCAACTGCTACCACACAACAAATCGGTGATCTCGTGGGTCTGTCACGACATACGGTTGCCCGCATGAAAAAACAATTCTTTGAAGACGGATTACTACAGGTTCTCATCTTGCCAAATCTCAAGACCTTAGGGGTGGATATCCTAACGTTTTATCACATCAGTTTTAATCCAAATAAAGCACCCAGCACGCATGAACTTTCCCTATTGAATTCTCCATCAACCGTATTTTTCGCGAGCAGGAAGTTTGAAACAGTTCTCCTCTCAGCCTATCCGACCTACCAGGAGTATAAAGAAGATGAAATGAATAAAATCAGGTTCCTAAAAGAAAATAATTTATTCTCCCATCCGCCTTTTATAAGCACCTATATGTTTGAGCGTATGGAACTTATCAAAGAGTTTGATTTCGCACCACTTGTCCGCAAAATTCTGGGGGTTAGTTCATAGGCGTTTTAAAAGGAGATTTTTAAAAAAAGATATGAAAAACTACTTATACTACAACTCTGTTGCGGCACATCCCTACTACTGGATAGGGAACGGCTTGGAGGATCATCGCTCTGAGGGTCTTTTTAAGCTACAGACATTAGATATATATAATAATATGAATAAATAGATGAAGAAACCGGGAGAGGTTTAAACATGACTGACGAAAACATATCTGTCCTGATGGACGAAAAACGGGTTTTTAAACCAACAAAAGAATTTGTGAATAGCACGAATGTGAAGCAGTGGATGGACAAACACGACATAAAAACAATCGACGACCTGTACAAAAAAGCTGAAAACTGGGAATGGTTCTGGGAAGAAGTTTCTAAAGACGTTGTCGAATGGTACACGCCTCCAAAAAAAACCGTTGAATGGGAAGCACCCTGGGCGAAATGGTTTGTCGGCGCGAAATACAACATTGTCCATGACGCAGTTGACAAGCATGTGAAAACCTGGCGGAAAAACAAGGTCGCCTTTATTTTTGAAGGAGAACCAGGAGATGTACGCAAACTCACCTATAATGATTTATACATCGAAGTAAACAAACTTGCAAATGCATTACG
>Ga0315274_10001642_pt1 | contig 34258 bp, 31 predicted proteins | sample YL17G02_20_MG_FD_203700 | JGI IMG/M metagenome (GOLD analysis project Ga0315274, IMG submission 203700) | Sediment microbial communities from Yellowstone Lake, YNP, Wyoming, USA - YL17G02_20 | ecosystem: Environmental > Aquatic > Freshwater > Lake > Sediment | place: USA: Wyoming | collected...
AAATCGCCAAGAAAAGCCGTATCCTTCTGGCCGGCTTTTTGAAGCGGGGGAATCAAGAAGAAATGCGGAAATATCTGGCCATCATAGAAAAATACGAGCTGTAGAATCGGTCCTCAAGGAAATCGTCGCACTCGCTATTGCGAACGGCGGCAAGGAACGGAGCAACCTCCTTTTCATTCGATTGAGATTGCTCCGCCGCGTTGACGTATTCCGGGGAGGCTAGAACCAGTAGTTGAGCCCGATCGATACCTGATAGCCGCCCAGGTCAAAAAGATTATTCGGCTCGAATCCCTGGAAGGCGTCCTTGAGTTTTCCTGCCGCATGACTGAACTTGAATTCCGCATCCAGGGTCAGCCGGTTGCCGATGGGAAACATGACGCCGCCGAACAATTGATATCCAAAGGTGGCCTTGGGGAAATTTTCACCTTCCCTGGCATCGACGCCGTAGATCGGAAAAATATCGACTTCTCCATAGTCGGGATCATCATAAATCCAGGGGTCGCTGAAATCGATGATATCCCCCCGCATCCTGATGTTCCAGAGATAGAGGCCTACCCCCGCGCCGACGTAAGGAATAATATTGGCCCTTCGTCCGAGCGGCGCGATCTTGAAAGCAAGCTGGATCGGAGTGACGGAGAAGTCCAGCGTATGACCCGGATCAAAGTCGCCCTGATAATCGTTGGGGAAGGCGAAGGTCCCATCGTCGAAATTGATCCCCACATAATCCTTATAGAACCCGGCCTTGCTTTTGCTGAACGTGTCGATGCCGAACACCAAGCTGAATCGTCCATCTAGAAAGTATTCGTAATAAACCCCAAAGGATGTGTCCTGGAAGTTCGTTTTGGTGAAGTTCATCTGGGAGAATTCTGTCCTCATGAAATCGTATTGCAGCTTGCTGTTCTCCAGCCTGGGCATGAAATAGTTGATTTTGAAGGTCAGGGTGTTGGAGAAGGCCAGCGACGCGGCGGCCAAAAAGACGATCACCGATAAAGCCAAATGTTTTTTCATTTCATTCCTCCTAGGCCTAAATCTTATGCAAAAACTATGCCAACCTGCGTTATGAGCCTTAAAGGTCGTCTGCGACTCCCGATGGCGGCCCGACTGTGGCTAAAATGGGTCAATTGTCCTCTCCCGAGTAGTCTAAATCTCCCCAGGCCGTTTGTAAAGAAGAAAAGCCCGGTTTGACTTTTTCTGCGGCCCCTTTTACCATGGACAGTGTAAAAATTGGACATGCCTAAACATACGCAAATCATCGAGATCAAGCTAGGACCCTTGGATGCCGCGAAAATGGGCAAGATCGCGGACATCCTCCGGAAGGACGGAGTGATGGCCTATCCGACCGATACATTCTACGGCCTCGGCGCAGGGGCCTATTCGGAGACGGCGGTCCGGAAGATCTATCTCCTGAAGAAGAGGGAACGGGGAAAGCCTCTTTCCGTCGTGATTTCCGGAGTCGATATGGCGGAAAAAGTCGCGGCCTCTCTGCCGCCGGTGTTTTCGGACCTCAGCCGGAAGTTCTGGCCGGGCCCTTTGACGCTTGTCGTAAAGGCAAAACCGTTGTTCCCTCCCCAAATGCTCGGCCCGGGAGGCAGCCTGGCGCTCAGGCTTCCGGATGTGCCCTGGCTCTTGGAGCTTGTCCGGCAGATGGATGTGCCCCTCACGGCTACAAGCGCTAACATCTCGGGAGAAAAAGAAATCGACTCGCGGGAAGAAGTGATCGAAGCCTTTAGCGGCAAAGTCGATTTGATCATCGACGGGGGAAAAACACCAGGAGGGCTGCCCTCGACGATCGTGGACTTGACGTTGGACAAGCCTCGGATTTTGCGAGAAGGAGCGGTTCCTTCCGAACGGCTGCGCCCCTATTTATAGCGGGGTCAATATTTCGGGGTCAAAGCTACTTTTTACGCACTGTTATCCGGGAGAGACTGCGTAAAAAGTAGCTTTGACCCCAATCGTTAATTTGACCCCGGGCGTTATCGGACTTTGGCGCCGGGAGGGAGCTCGCGGTCAAAGAACGGGATGACGGCTTTGTCGTCGATCACGGCGGCCAGGAGCATAGCCTGGGATTCGATTCCCCGGATCACGGCGGGTTTCAGGTTGACGATGACGATGCACTCTTTGCCCACCAGGTCCTCCGGAGCATAGGTGTCGGCGACGCCGGCGACCATCTGCCTTTTTTCTCCGCCGATATCGGCTTCCATCTTGAGCAGCTTGGTCGTTCCCGGCACCCGTTCGGCTTTCAGGATCTTCGCCACGCGAAGGTCCATTTTCTTGAATTCTTCGAAAGTGACGATGTCCATTTTTTCCTCCGTTTTTGGCTGAATGGCCTGCCGCGCCTCTTCGGCCAGGAAATCTTTTAGGTCGACCCTGGGAAACAGCGGCTGCGGCTTTCGAGCGGTTTGCCCCGTCTTCAAACCTTCAAACCTGAACTCAGGATAGGACCGGGCCTCGATCGGGCCGTCCTCGCCCAGAAGTCCCCAGATTTTTTGCGAGGATTCCGGCATGACGGGGAAGAGCAAGTAGCTGATGCCCCGGATCGCAGCCGCGGTTTGATAAAGGACGCGGCCGAGCCTTTGGCGCTGGCCGGGATCTTTGGCCAGCTTCCAGGGCTCATGATCGGCCAGGTATTTGTTGACCGAATTGATATAAACCCAGATCTCTTCCAAGGCTTTGTTGATGACCGCCGCTTCGTAGAGGCCGGACGCTTTTTCCTTCAGCTCGTCAAAATCCGTGCCGACCTTTCGATCTTCGGCCTGCTCCTGTCCGATATCGATATCTTCGAGCCTCCCCTGGAAGTAGCTCTGGATCATGGTCAGCGTCCGGTGGACGAGATTGCCGAGATCGTTGGCCAGGTCGGAATTCACCCGATGGAGGAAGGCCTCGTGGGAAAAATTCCCGTCCTGTCCGATCGGGATCTCGCGGAGCAGGAAATACCTGAGCGGATCCGGTCCGAACGCCTTGATGATGACATACGGGTCCAGGACGTTGCCCTTGGACTTCGACATCTTGGTTTCGTCCTTGAGCCACCAGCCATGTCCGAAGACGCATCTCGGCAGGGGGAACTCTGCGGCCATGAGGAAAGCGGGCCAAAAGATCGCGTGGAACCTGAGGATGTCTTTGCCGATGAGATGAATGGTCGCCGGCCAGTACTTTTGATAGAGCTCGAGATCCCAGTCGTAGCCGATGCCGGTCAGATAATTATGGAGGGCGTCGAACCAGACGTAGATCGTATGGGCCGGGTCGCCGGGAACGGGAATTCCCCACTTGACCGTGGTCCGGGTGATGCTCAAATCTTTGAGTCCCATCCGGACAAAGCTCACGACTTCGTTCATCCGGCTCTGGGGCCGGACAAAGCTGGGATAGCTCTCATAAAAATCGAGGAGTGGCTTGGTGTAGGCCGAAAGCCGGAAGAAATAGGTGCTCTCCTCGACGATCGTGGCTAGGCGGCCGCAGTCGGGGCATATTTTGCGGCTGCCCTCCGCGAGGGGGATATCATCCGCCAGAAAATTTTCTTCTCCCACGCAATACCATCCCTGGTAGGTGCCCTTGTAGATATCGCCTTTGTCCAGGAGTTGATTGAAGATCTTCTGGACGCCTTTCTCGTGAAACGGCTCGGTGGTGCGGATGAAATAGTCGTTCGAGATGTTCATCGCCTGCCAGAGGTCCTTGATCCGGACAACGACCTTATCGGCGAGCTCTTTGGGCGTCAGCCCTTTTTCGGCCGCCGCCTTCTCGATCTTTTGGCCGTGCTCGTCGGTGCCGGTCAGGAAAAAAACATCGTATCCGGCCAGCCGTTTGAATCGGGCCAGGGCGTCGGCGATGATCGTCGTATAGGCGTGGCCGATGTGGGGCACATCGTTGACATAATAGATGGGCGTTGTTATGTAAAACGTGGGCTTAGAAGTCTTTGCCACCGGTCATCCCTCCTCGGATCAAGGCGATCGCTTCCGCGCGCGTGACGGGGTTGTTACGGAAAGAGCCGCGGACGGCGGAGGTCACGGTGATGGACTTCGGCTTCTTGGCCCCCCGCATCGACATACACATGTGCTCGGCCTCGATGACGACCATGACACCCAGGGGCCTGAGATGGTCGCTGATGAGGTCGGCGATCTGCTTGGTCAGCCGCTCCTGGACCTGGAGCCGCCTCGATAGTCCGTCGACGACCCTGGCGATCTTGCTCAGCCCGACGATCCTTCCACCCTTGGGGATGTAGGCCACGTGGGCCACGCCGGCAAAGGGAAGCAGATGGTGCTCGCACATCGAATAGAGCGGGATGTTCTTGATCAGGACCATTTCATCATGCTTTTCCTGGTGAATCGCCCGTAGGTGCTTTTCGGGATTCTCATGGATGCCGCCGAGGATCTCGGAGAACATGCGGGCCACCCGCTGGGGAGTCGTTTTGAGCCCCGGCCGGTCGGGGTTTTCGCTGACGCCTTCAAGGATGAGGCGGACGCCCTTTTCGATCTTTTTGAGGTCCATGGCCTGTGTCTTTGTTGCCGCCATCTTGTTTCAGCCTTTTCTTGAATATTCTTGGACCGCCAGCCGGAGGATTTCCTTCACGGGGATGCCCTTTTTGCGGGCCAGCTTCAGGCAGTCCGAAAATTCGGGCTGGATGTTGACGTCCTTCCCCTCAAGCCTGGAAACCTTGATCCCGATGTCTTCTCCCAGGAGCCTGACGGTCTTGATCGTCCTCTCCAGCGCCCTTCGCTCGACGGGAAAATATCTAACGCCGATCGAGCTTGTCTCCCGGAAGACCGCAGCGATGAGGTCGTCTATTTTATCAAGCTCGGCCACCAGGGTCAACTTTGTCGCCAGCCGGTTTTTCTTCATGACGACCGGCGTCAGAAAGACGTCCAGGGCTCCCCGTTCCAGGGCCAGGTCCATGAAGCCGGCCAGGACCTGCGGGTTGGAATCATCGATCGTGGCTTCGATGAGGTAGACTTTTTTATCCGCCGCAAACCGGCTTGCGCTGCCGTAGAAAATCCTGAGGATGTTGGGAAATCCACGGAAATCGCGGCTCCCGGCGCCGGCCCCAATTTTTTCATATGTCAGCTCGGGGAAGGGGACGAATTTTTTGACGAGCGTCGCCACGATGGCCGCTCCCGTCGGCGTGACGAGCTCGGCTTTGGGGCCGGCCGAATAAACGGGAATCCCTTTCAGGAGCTCGGCCACGGCGGGCGGAGGCACGGGCAGGACTCCGTGCGACGTCTTGACCCAGCCTTCGCCGACGTTGAGAGGGGACGCATAAAACTCGCTGACCTGGAGCTCCTCAGAGAGCTGGGCGCAGCCCAGGACGTCGATGAGGGCGTCATCGGCGCCAGCCTCGTGGAGATGCGTCTCCGCGAATTTGCAGCCGTGAACCTTGGCCTCGGCCTTGAAAAGATTTTCGAAAATGGACAGAGCGCAGGCCTTGACGGCCTTGGAGAAGGGCGTTTTTTTGATGAACGATTCGATATCCTTCCATTTCCGCGCCGGCGATCTCTTGCTCTTGACCAAAACATCGACTTTGAGTCCGCGAAGGTGTGATCGTTCCACTTCTTTGATTCGGATTCCGACCGGAAGCTTCAGCCCGGCCATTTGGGCTTTGAATTTGGCCCGGGACACGCCCAGGTCCAGAAGCGCTCCCAGGATCATATCCCCGCTCAAACCGGCCTTTGCATCAAGATAGATGTATTTCATAGTCCTTCGTTCCGTTCCAACGGCACGGCGCGGGTCCTGTCACGGCGCATCCCCGTCCATCCTCGCTCGAAAATTTGAGGAAATTTGGATGCTCTCCCATGGAATCTTTCGGTGAGGATCCCAAATTTTCGAGCTCCGGGTGGGCGGGGAGCCCCTGCGCTGCGCCACCCACGTCGTGCAGTACCCGGTGTCAATAAGTTTTAGCATCAGAAGCTCATAAATTGATCGATCAGCGGCAGAATCTCGCCCGCCTTTCCCTGCAAAGAGAGATTTGCGTAGGACGTCAGCGGAGTCGGGTCGGGGTTGATCTCGATGATCTTGGCCCCGGCATCCGATGCATAGAGAGGGAGAGAGGAGGCCGGCTGGACAAAGGCCGATGTCCCGATGACCAGCATGACCTCACAGAGCGAGCACAGCGAAAAGGCCCGGTGCAGGATGTTCGGGTCGAGGGATTCTCCAAACCAGACGACATGCGGCCGGAGCATCTCGCCGCAGGAAGGGCAGAGCGGGGGAAGGTCCCCGAGCGGAGAAGCATAGTTCTCCGTGACGGTATCTTCCTTCGTGCAGCGAAGCTTCCAGACGTTGCCGTGGAGCTCAAGGATATTTTTTGAGCCGGCTCTGGCATGGAGCCCGTCCACGTTCTGGGTGATGAGCGCGAACTCGGGAAAGACCGTTTCCCACTTGGCCAGCGTCTGGTGGGCGGGATTGGGCTCGACTTTGCCGACGAGCCCGCGCCTCCAGTTATACCATTCCCAAACGAGCTTCGGGTCCCGGCTGAACGCTTCGGGCGTGGCTAAATCTTCAGCCCTGAATTGTCTCCATAGGCCGTCTTTGCCCCGGAAGGTCGGCACGCCGGATTCGGCCGAGATTCCGGCGCCCGTGAGGACAGCGATCCGCTTGGCATTCCGGAGAATCTCCGCCGCCTGTTTGATCTCTTCAAGATTCATAGCTTAACTCTTCTAAAAACAGTAGCATACAGTTTTCTGCCGGAAAAATCAAAAGCATGTTTGTCATAGTTGCCAGAGATCGAGCTGGAAGCGTCTCAATTTTTATGATGAGGATGGGTGGCGCGGATGTTGCCCCGCAGCGGCCGAAGCGCCTGAGAAAATTATTCCGGAGACACGATAGGGATTTTGAACTATTGACATTAATCCCCCCTTCCCCCCTTGAGAATCAAGGAGGGAAAAACGCTTCGTGTCTCCGGAGAGGTCGGTGGGAGGGTCTTGCGCGAGGCCGATAGGGGCATGTCCGTGACAGGTCCCGTCCTTCATTTTTTATGAAATGAGACGCTTCCGATCAGCCCTCTTAGCCTTGACTTGTCCCTGCCAAAAATATATACCAATACCTTGCCTGAGGAGGTATTATGGCTGCCAATAGACAATTGAAGTTGCCTCGGGTGGAAATCGGCATCCTGGGCGGGACGGGTCTTTACGAGATCGAAGGCGTCAAAGGCCTCAAAGAATTCAAGCTAAAAACGCCGTTTGGGGATTCCTCAGACGCTTACATCATCGGAACTCTCGAGGGAAAACGCGTCGCTTTTCTCAGCCGGCACGGCCGGGGCCACCGGCATTTGCCCTGCGGGATCAATTACCGGGCCAACGTTTATGGATTCAAGATGCTCGGTGTCGAGCGGGTCATCTCGGTCAATTCGTGCGGCTCTCTGAGAGAAGGAATCCGGCCGCGGGACATCGTTTTCTCCGACCAGTTCTTCGACAGAACCCGGCGGGAGTGCACGTTTTTCGGCCAGGGGATCGCGGCTCACATCAGCTTTGCCCAGCCCGTCTGCCCCGAGCTTTCCCGATTCTTGTACGCGACCGCGAAAGAACTCGACATCCGCGCCCATCTCGGCGGCACCTACATCTGTATCGAGGGCCCGGCTTTTTCGAGCAAGGCCGAGTCCAAAATCTACCGTTCCTGGGGGTGCGATGTCATCGGCATGACGGCCGCCACCGAAGCCAAGCTGTGCCGCGAGGCGGAAATCTGCTATTCGACGCTGAACCTGGCCACGGACTATGACGTCTGGCATGCCGAGGAAAAATCCGTTTCGGTCGAGCTCATTCTGGAAAACCTGCGGCTCAATATCCATAGTGCCAAGGCCATCATCAAGAAGGCCGTGGCCAACCTGCCGCCCCACGTCGAGGGCCTCTGCGACTGCCGTCAGGCCCTGAAGAAATGTATCGTGACCGATCCCCGTCTCATCCCGCCGGCGACGAAAAGAAAACTTCATCTGATCATTAAAAAGTATGTCAAATGAAAAGGACAGCCCATGAGTTTGGTCATCGTCGGCTCCGTGGCCTTTGACACGATCGAAACTCCTTGGGAGCGGAAGGAAAAGATCGTCGGCGGCTCATGCACGTATTGCGCGCTGGCCGCGAGCTATTTCACCAGGCCCAAGATCGTGGCGGTCGTGGGCGAGGATTTTCCGAAGCAAACGATCCGGCTTTTCAAGAAACGAAACATCGACCTTGAGGGGCTGAAGATCGTGCCCGGCGGCAAGACCTTTTTCTGGGAGGGCCGTTACGGCTTCGACCCCAACCAGAGATCAACCATCAGGACCGAGCTCAATGTCTTTCAAGACTTCAGGCCGGAAATCCCACCGGCCTATAAAAAAGCCGATATCCTTTTCCTGGCCAATATCGACCCCGACCTCCAGGAAAATATTTGCGGTCAGGTCGAAAAACCGAAGCTTGTCGCTATGGACACCATGCGCCTGTGGATCGAGAGCAAGCCTACGGCGCTCCGGCGCGTCCTCAAGAAGGTAGACATCTTGTTTGCCAACGATGAGGAGATCCGGATGCTGGCCGAGGAGCTGAACCTGATTAAGGCCGGCAAAAAAATCCTCCGTCAAGGGCCGGCCTTGGTCATCGTCAAAAAAGGCGAGCACGGCGCCCTGGTCTTTGGCGAGAGCCTCGTTTTCGGCATCACGGCCCATCCCTGTGAAGACGTCGTCGACCCGACCGGCGCCGGAGACAGCTTCGCCGGCGGTTTTTTGGGTTATCTCGATCGAGTGAAACGTTTCGGCAAGAAAGAGATCCGGCGGGCCGCCGTCTATGGCAGCGTCCTTGCCTCCTTCACGATCGAAGACTTCGGCATCAACCGATTTCGATCGCTGACCAAGCGCGAGATCGCGGGACGCTTTCTCCATTTCAAAAGTCTTGTATCATTTTGACAAGCGGCTCCCCGTGGCTTGCCACGTGGAGTTGCTTGAGAGGGTTCCAAGGGGGAGTCGCCCCCTTGGTCGAAGGGCGGGGTTTCATGCCCCGCCCGATATTGAACGGAGACACCTTATAAGAATTTTTTCGAATGATATTAAAACCCCCCAACCCCCTTTGGGCAATCAAAGGGGTAGAGAAAGGTAGGTGTCTCCGCAAAGGTCGCAGGGCGTCGGACGAAGTTCGACGCCCGTTGGAAGGGGTCTTCCCCTCCAAATTGACGAACTGTGGGACACGGGATGAGGGACCTGTCCCTAGACGGGCGCCGTCTGCGGCAAGTCAAAGATCCCCTACTTTTTTGATGCCTATTGTTTTGCCGAAAGCGCCTTTATTCTTCCAATCCGACTTTCCCGAGCAAAGTCCTAAACCGTGGCTCAGAATGTAAACTGTCGAACATGGGATCTGCCTTGAGGAAAACAAGCCAGTAGTTCCGCTCTTCATAAGCTCTTTCGAGCCATTCAAAAACCTGCGCCTTTTCTCCTAGGCCTAAATAGATGATGGCAATATAGAAGGGCATGACATAGTTCTGCCCTGCCTGTTTTTTCAAGCCCTCCAGAAGCCCTTGAGCCTTGTCTCTATGACCGCGTGTTGCGTAGGCAGCGCCGAGCACGGCCATAAGCAGGGGATGGCCTCCGGGACCCTCGGCCGATTTTTGAAGCTCTCCAATCACTTCATCGGCCCGTGAGCTCTGCAAATAAGATGCGCTGAGAATATATTGGGCCCACATAAAGTTCGGGTCCAGTTCCAAAGTCTTTTGTGATTGATTGATGGCTTGGTCATAGTTGCGAGCGAAGTAGAATTGCCAGCCCAGGGCGCTGTTGATGATGAGCGAGAGCGGATCAAGCGCCTGGGCTTTTAGAATCTCTGCCAAGGCTTCATCCAGGCGGCCCCTGGCGGCCAAAAATTCGAAATACCAGTGGTGAGCGGCCGCATAGCCGCGATTCAGTTCAATGGCGGCCTTGAATTCCCTTTCGGCGGCCGGCCAGTTCCAATCATATTGCATAAGGGCGAAGGCCAACGACGTATGAGCTTCGGCAAGATGGGGATCAATCTCCAGGGCCTTCATGGCTGCCGTCTTTGCTTTTGGATGGGCGTCCCTCGGTGCGGTCATACTCCACCAGGGAAGCAGATTATAACAGTCCGCCAATCCAGAGTAAGCCAGGGCATAGTTGGGATCCGTTTCAATAGCCTGCTCAAAATATTCGATGGCTTTCTCCAGGCTTTTTTCGGCCCTCTTATTCCAGAAATAGCGGCCTTTCAGATACAATTGGTAGGCTTCGAGGTCCTCCGTATATCTCTTGATGATCTTCGACTTGTCCCCTTCCAAAAATTTGATCTTGAGTTTCTCGGTGATCGCCAGGGTAACTTCATCCTGAATGGCAAACACATCGTCCATCTCGCGGTCGTACCGTTCCGCCCAGAGATGGTAGCCGTCAGCGATATTGATGAGCTGGGCCGTGATACGAAGCCGATTTCCCGCTTTGCGCACGCTTCCTTCCAGGATCGTTTCGACGCCCAGTTTCCGGCCGATCTCGCGGATATCGGCATCTCTTCCCTTGAAAGAAAAAGCAGAGGTTCGGGCAACCACCCTGAGTTCCCTGATTTTGGTCAAGGCGTTGATGAGTTCTTCTGCCACTCCGTCACAAAAGTACTCCTGATCTTTCTGAGGACTTAAGTCGGCAAAAGGGAGGACGGCGATAGAATGAATCCATTGCGTTTTGTCCTGTTTTCCCGGCTCCCGCTCCCTCTCTGCTCCACGGAGCTCGCCGGAGGATTTCTCGGTCTCAAGCTTGGTGAGCTCAGCCAGAACCTCTTCGGCCGACTGATATCTTTGCTCTTGATCCTTCTCCAGGCATTTGTCCATCATCCGACGGAGGCCCTCGGAAATCTGGGCGTTCCATTGTTGAGGATTTCGAGGCGTCTCTGTCTTATGTTTCAAAGCCACGCTGAGAGGTGTGTCACCCTCAAAAGGAACTCTCCCCGTCAACATCTCATAAAGAATGATCCCCAGGCCGTAGAGATCCGATCGCCGGTCCGCCTCTTTGCCATCGACCTGTTCGGGAGACATATATTCAGGAGTCCCGATCATCATGCCCTCACGGGTGATATCTTTCCGGGCTATGGAGCGGGCAATGCCAAAATCCATGATTTTGGCATTGCCTTGGCGGTCTATCATGATATTCTGAGACTTTAAATCCCGGTGGACGACTCCCAATCGGTGGGCCTCGGCCAGTCCTTCGCCTACCTGTTTAGCTATGAGAAGGGACTTTCCGATCGATAATTGACCGGCCCTCCTGATAAAGCTTTTCAAGTCCTCGCCGCTCACATATTCCATGGTGATAAAAAAGGTCCCCTCGGACTTGCCCAAGTCAAACATCCGGCAGACATTTTTATGGGTGATCTGTCGGGCCAGTTTCAGCTCGTTCCGAAAACGCTTGATGATCTCTTCATCGGCGGCAATCTCCGGATTGAGAAGTTTGAGGGCGATCGTCTCTTCGATCTCTTTATCGAAGGCTTTATAGACCTGACCCATACCGCCTCTTCCCAGTTCTTCAATGATTTCGTAGCGGCCGGCAAAGATCGTCCCTCTGATGGGTTCCGGAATGGGCGCGAACAGAGTTTCGGCTTGAGAATGTGCGATGTCTTTCGAGGAAAGGAATCGGTTTCCGCACCTACCGCAATAATGCGTATCCCGGGGATTTTCGAATTGGCATCTAGGACATTTCACGGCTTGTTTGCCTCGATCTGCTAATGAAAAAAGAATAACATCTAAAGAGGAGCGCGTCAATTGAAGACTCCACCTTCTTTTATGTTATCCGCGGTTTGACAGGAAAAACGACATTTGTTAAAGTCATCCAAACCGGGATGGAGAATGTTTTGAGCCGCCGCCGCCAAAACCGCACATTGGTCGGGCTCTCGGTGTTTGCGGTTTGCCTTGCCTTGGCCACCTTCTCGTGTTCCCCGCAAAAACCGCCCGCCGAAAAAACTATGAAAATTGCCGTCATTCCCATGGGCATGACCCATGAGTTCTGGAAATCCATCCATGCCGGGGCGGTCAAAGCGGGCCGCGAGCTCGGCGTGGAGATTCTCTGGAAGGGCCCCCAAAAGGAGGATGACCGCGACGGCCAGGTTATAGTCGTGGAAGACTTCATCAACCGCGGCGTCCAGGGCATCGTGCTCGCTCCGCTCGATGACCGCGCCCTTGTCCGTCCTATCCAGGAAGCCAAAAGAGAAGGCATCCCCGTCGTGATCATCGATTCGCCGCTGGAAGGCCCGGACCCTATCAGCAACATTGCCACGGATAACTACAAAGGAGGGGTCCTGGCCGGCGAACACCTAGGCCGGATCCTAGGAGGAAAAGGAAGGATTTTTTTGGTCCGCTGCCATGAAGGAGCGGCCAGCTCTGCGCTGCGGGAGCAGGGATTTTATGACACCATCCTGAAGAGATTTCCGGGAATCGAATTTCTTTCCAAGGACGTTTATGCGGGAATCACCACGGAATCCGCCTATCAAACCCTGGAAAACCTGCTCAACCGCTTTCCCGAAGTGGACGGCATCTTTTGTCCCAACGAGTCGACAACCTTTGGGACGCTACGGGCGTTGGAGGACCGGGGCCTGGCCGGCAAAGTCAAATTCGTCGGGTTCGACAGCTCCCAGAAGCTGGTGGACGGGATGCGGAAAGGCCATATTCATGGGTTGGTGCTGCAGGACCCGTTCAAGATGGGGTATCTAGGAGTGAAGACCGTCGTGGCCTTTCTTCGCGGCCAGGAATTCGAGGTCAAGGTCGATACGGGCGAGACTTTGGTGACGCCTGAAAATATGAGCAGGCCCGAAATTCAGCGGCTGCTTTTTCCGCCCATCAAAGACTATCTCTGAAGCCGTTTTTTTATGGTCCTTGACAGTTTATCGGCAGTTCACTGGCCATTTCTTTGTTCTTGACATGAATCGTCGATCAAAAATTACATCTAGATTTGCGCTGGAGTATTGTAAAAGAATGCAGAAGCGATAGATAATAACGACGAGACTCATACCCAGACGAGCCATCACCTATGAACGGGGATTCTAATATTCAGATCGCCCTCCGCATCTCCGGGCTGGCCAAGCGGTTCGGCGACCTGACCGCCGTGGACTGTCTCTCCCTCGAGGTTCGCCGGGGGGAGATCTTTGGCTTCCTGGGACCCAACGGCGCCGGAAAAACGACCACGATCAAGATGATGTGCGGCTTGCTCCGGCCGGACGCCGGCAAGGTCGAGGTCAACGGTGCTCTCGTTCGCGCCTCGGAGTTCAAGGGATTGGGGACGATCGGCCTCTCGCCACAGTCTATCATCATCTGGGAGACGCTGACCTGCCTCGAGCAGCTTGTCTTCATGGGCCGCGCCTACGGGTTGGACCGGGCGGAAGCGCGACGCCGCTCCCTCGAGCTGTTGGAGGCGTTTGGGCTTGCCGAGAAAAAAAACAAGCTCGGCAAGACCCTCTCGGGAGGGATGCAGCGCCGCCTCAACATCGCCCTGGCCCTCGTCCACGGCCCGGACGTCCTCTTCCTCGACGAGCCCCAGGCCGGCCTTGATCCCCAGAGCCGGGTCCTCGTCCGCGACTATATCAAATCCCTGACGGGGAAAGCCACGGTCGTCCTGACCACCCACGACATGGAGGAGGCAGAAAAGCTCTCCGACCGCGTCTGTATCATCGACCACGGCCGACTTCTCGTCCTGGACACGGTGGAGGCCATCAAAAGCCGGCTGGGCGAGGGCGACCTGATCGAGGTCGAGCTGGCCGAGGACGCGCGGAACGCTCTCCTTCCCCACATCATTGGTCTAGAGAGGGAAGGCATTAAAGCGACGATTCGGGGCAGGACCCTGACCCTGGTCACGGCCGGAGCCGCCGGGATCCTGCCTGAGATATTGCAGGTCATCAAGGCCCACGGACTCCGCATGGAGAACTTGAGAGTGCGGCAAAAAACCCTTGAGGACGTTTTTATCCGGCTCACCGGACGGGGGCTGCGAGAATGATCATGGCCAAGATGTTCGCCTACTTCGGTAAGACTTTCAAGGAGAACCTGCGCGAGTGGAAGATTTTGATCCTGGCGCTGGTTTTCGGCCCGTTTTTCGTCTACATGATGTACGCCTACTTCGGAGCGACGAGCGTGAGCTACAGTCTGCTCGTCCTCAATCAGGATCGGCCGATCGAGATGCCGGATGGACGGAAGGTGCGGGCTGGGAAAGAGCTGGCGGCTGAATGGGGAAAGGCCAAGTATCCGGACGGGAAGCCGGTGTTCAAGGTGCGGACGGCGGCCTCGATCGAGGAAGGGAAGCGCCAGTTAAAAAATCGGGACGCGGATCTCATGGTCATGATCCCGGAGGGATTCTCGGGATTCGTCGCGGGACCGGGGAATAATGCGGCCGCCGGTCAGGCAGCCGGAAAGGTCACGGCGCCCATCAAGAATGTCGGCGACCAATCGAGCCCTCGGTTCATGGTGGCGGTCGCTTTCGCCGATTTCATCACCTACGCGTATGTCGCCGCGGCGAAGGCCATCGACCTTCCGGCCGCCGTGGAATTCGAGGGGATCGGGGCCGGACGAAGCCCAAGCGATTTCGATTTGTACATGCCCGCGCTGCTTGTCCTCGCCATAATCATGGTTCTCTTTACGGCGGCGGCCTCGCTCATCAAGGAAGTGGATAAGGGCACGATCAGCCGCCTCGTCATGTCGAAGCTCAGGGCATGGGAGTTCCTGGGCGCGGTCAGCCTTAACCAACTCCTGATCGGGACAGCGGCGCTGGGCTTGACGTACTTATCGGCCTGGTCGGTCGGCTACCGCAGCGGCGGATCTATAATTTTATTCCTGCTGGTGGGCGCGCTCTCGATCGTTTCCGTCATCGCCATCAGCCTGATCGTCGCCGGCTGGATGAAGACGATCTACGAGCTTCTCACCGTCGGCGTGTTCCCCTTCTTCATCCTGATGTTCTTTTCCGAAAGCATGTTTCCGTTGCCCAAGATCATGCTCCTGAAGCTGGGCGATCATGCCCTTTATGCAAACGATATTTTGCCGACCGCCCTCACCGTAAAGGCGTTCAACAAGATCCTGAATTTCAACGCCGGCCTCAAAGATATTTCTTTTGAATTGTCCGGGATTCTCGTCTTGACGCTGCTCTATTTTATGATTGGCTTATGGTATTTCCGCCGTCGCCACCTCCGTCCATCTTGATCCTGAAATTTCAAATATTCTGGTGGGAAGAATGGACCGGCCGGCGTGAATACCATTCTTGCGTGAAAGTCAGTGTCGGTTCCGAGCTTAACAGAAGGGAAATTCCGGCGGGACAATAGAGCGAATTCTTCCCAAATTTGCCGTTAGGAAAAGATCGTTAAACATAAGTGCTTGCCTTTCCGTGAAATATACATGAAGACCCCGGCCCGATGGGTGGCGTGGTTCGGGGGCCCCCCGCCGACCCGAGCGTTTGATGCCACTCATCATTCTGCATGAGAATAAACAAGATAGACCGCGAAGGGGCGCCGGGGGTGAACCGCGACAGGACCCGTCGGGCATTTCTATCAAATTTGGGATTCTTATCCTCGCTTGACAATTTGCGCGGCCGGCACGACAATTTGCCCGAGCGGAAAGAAAGGAAGTAAAACGGCGATGGACAATTCGACGATCCCTGACGAAATCTTCGAACAATTCTCCGACCCCCGGGCCCCGCTGATCGCGACACCGCCCCCGGGGCCGAAGTCCCGGGAATACCTCGAATATCAGCGGCGGCACGAGGGCTCGGCAGTGTCATATCCCCTGGGTCTGCCCATGGCCCTCCGCCGGGGCCGGGGGGCCACAGTGGAGGATGTCGACGGCAACGTCTACATCGACTTTTTCGCCGGCGCCGGAGTCCTCAACGTCGGTCACGGAAACCCGGAGGTCCTGGAGGCTGCCCGCCTCCAAATGGCCGACCTGACCCATACGCTGGATATTCCCAGCCCGCCCCGCCAAGCCCTGGCCGAAATCCTGAGGAGCGTTCTCCCCGCCGAGCTGAGCCGCCTGTTCTTCGGCGGCCCGACGGGGTCCGACGCGGTCGAGAGCGCCATCAAGCTGGCCAAGTACAACAGCCGGCGGATCCCCCTCGTCGCCTTCGAGGGCTCCTACCATGGCATGACGACGGGCGCCCTGTCCCTGACGAGCGGCGAGCCGTTCCGGGCCGATTTCCTGCCGCTTCTCCCCGAAGTCCATTTTCTGCCGTACGCCTACTGCTACCGGTGCGCGTTCAACAAATCGCCGGAAAGTTGCGACCTCTTCTGCGCCGCCTATCTCGAACACAAACTCGAGGACCCCCATTCCGGGATCTCGAAACCGGCGGCCGTCATCGTCGAGGCCGTCCAGGGAGAGGGCGGATCTATCGTCCCTCCCGACGGCTACCTCTCCGCCCTTCGCCGGATCTGCGACAAGCACGGCGTCCTTCTCGTCGTCGACGAAATCCAGGCCGGATTTGGCCGAACCGGCAGGATGTTCGCCTTCGAGCACTCGGAGACTCTTCCCGATATTATCACCATGAGCAAGGCCCTGGGCGGCCTGGGCTTCCCCATCTCCGGCATCGCTTACAGGGAACATCTCAACACTTTCCCTCCGGGCAAGCATATCGGGACGTTCCGGGGGAACGTGGTGGCCTATGCGGCGGGCGCCGCCTCCCTGCGCTTCATGATCGATTACGGCCTAGCCGGCCGCGCGGAGCGGCTGGGGCGGACGATGCTCGAAATGCTCAAGGGCGTGGAGAGGGATTCCCCGATCGTAGGCGAGGCCCGGGGCAAGGGCCTGATGCTCGGCGTCGAATTCGTCAAGGACAAGGGCAGCCGCGAGCCGGCACCGGAGCTCGCGGCCAAGGTCCGGACCGCCTGCCACGGGCACGGCCTGCTCATCGAGATCGGCGGCCACTACTTCAACGTCGCCCGCTTCCTGCCGCCCCTCGTCCTGACCGAAAGGCTGGCCCGCAAAGGGCTCGAGATCTTCGCCGAGGCGGTGCGGGCCGTCGAGAAATCCGCCTGACGGGGTGCGGGGCATGAACGAGATGAGCCCGAGGACGCGAAGGATTCTGATCCGGGGAGGGACCGTCGTCACGGCGGATTCCGCCTCCGTGCGGGACCTTCTCGTCGAAGGCGAGACGATCGCCGCGGCCGGGCGCCTGGACGGCGTCCCCGCCGACGAGTGCGTCGACGCCTCCGGCCTTCTCGTTCTCCCGGGCGCCGTGGACACCCACGTCCACTTCAACGACGCGTTCATGGGCACCGTGAGCGTCCACGACTATTTCAGCGGCACCCGCGCCGCCGCTCACGGCGGGGTCACCTCGGTCATCGATTTTTCGAACCAGAAGCCGGGCGAGCCGCTGCGGAAGACGATCGACAGGAAGAGGGACGAGGCCGTCGGGCGGGCCCTCGTCGACTGGGGCGTCCATCCCGTCGTCACCCATCCCTCACCCGAGACCATCGCCGGGATCCCGGATGTCGTCGCCGCCGGCGCGCCGACCGTCAAATGCTATCTCACCTACCGGCAGGAAGGCCTGATGGTCGGGTTCGACGAGCTCAGGGCAGTTCTTGCGGCACTCCGCCGGGCCGGCGGCATGCTTCTTGTCCACGCCGAGGACAACGACACTCTGGAGGACAACATCTCCCGTTTCATCCGCGGGGGATTGGTCCAGCCCATCTATCACGCCCGCAGCCGCCCGCCCGAAGTCGAAACCGCGGCCATCCGCCGGTCCATCGACGCCGCCCGTATGACCAGAGGGCGCCTATTCATCGTCCACATGGCCTCGGCCGAGGGAATCGGCCTCGTCGCCGCAGCCCGGGAAGAGGGGCTCGACGTCCACGCCGAAACCTGCACCCACTACCTCGTCTTCACGGAGGACATGCTCGGCCGTGACGACGGGATCAAGTGGATCTGCTCGCCGCCGCTGCGCACCTCCGAAACCCGCGACCGGCTCTGGGAGGCCGTCCGTGACGGAATGATTTCCCAGGTCAGCTCCGACGACGCGGCCTATTCCTGGGAGGCTAAGCTCCTGGGCGTCGGCCGGTTCGACCTTTGCCCGAACGGCATCCCGGGCGTCGAAGTCAGGCTCCCGCTCCTCTATTCGGAAGGAGTGGTCCGGGGGCGGATGTCCCTGCCGCGACTGGTCGAAGTCACGGCCGCGGCCCCCGCCCGCCTCTTCGGGCTCGCGCCCCGGAAGGGAAGCCTCGAGCCGGGGGCGGACGCCGACATCGTTCTCCTCGATCCCAAGGCGAAGTGGATCATGGGTCGGGAGACGCTCCATATGGCCGCGGACTGGTCGGCCTACGAAGGCATTCCGGTGACGGGGAAAATCGTCAGGGTGTGGTCCCGCGGCGATCTCATCGTCGATGGAGAAGACTGCCTCGGAGAAAAGGGCCGCGGCCGCTATCTCCACCGCGCGCTCCGGCCCACATCGCCGGCCCTTGACAAGAGATTTCCCCCTCGGTAAGCTGACGGAAAAGGTCGAGGTCATTCCCGTCCAATGTTCGAACAGATTCTCGCGTACGCCACGGAAATCACGGACCGGACCCGTCACTATATCCGTACAGCAAAGAGGAGGACATCATGAAGATCCTCATCATCAACCCCAACAGCGACCCCGGCATGACCCGGAAAATCGAAGAGGCCGCCCAGACGTTTGCGGCCGGCGAATTCGAAGTCGTCTGCCGGGCGACGCCGGGGGCGCCGCGATTCATCGAAACGTACGAAGACCAGGCCCAGGCCGCCCCCGGGATGTCCAAGCTTCTCCGGGACAACCACGATGCTTTCGATGCCTTCGTCGTCGCCTGCCATTGCGACCCTAACCTCGACCTGATGAAGGAAATCAGCCGGAAGCCCGTCATCGGAATCGGCGAGGCCTCGATGAAGATCGCCACGATGCTCGGGCACCGGTTCTCGGTGATCTCGACCGCCGCGCACTCGATCCCGAACAAAGAAGCCCTGATCGAGAAATATCATCTCCGGGGCTTGCTCGCATCGGTCCGCGCTCCCGACGCGGAAGGGATGGACGCGGCACTCGAAGAAAAATATTTTCGGACCGCCAAGGTCGCCATCGAAGAGGACGCAGCCGAAGTCATCGTCCTCGGCTGCGCCGGCCTGGCCGGCCTCGACAAGCGGCTCCAAGAGAGGCTCGGTGTCCCGGTCCTGGACGGAGTCGTCTGCGGCCTGATCATCGCCTTCGGGCTGAGCCGATACGGGGCATCGACGAGCAAAGCGCGGCGGTACAATCCGGAATAAGAAGAAGATGCGCCCCATGAATCGGCGGATATATTCCGGAGCGAAGCCGGACGCGATTGCCCGGGATTTGAAGCCTCTTCTCGATTTCGGCGAGGAAGGATTGCCGCTCGAGGTTTTGAAGCGTCTCATCGACGAGCGCCTCGTTCCCCATCTCGCGGATTACGGCCTGCCCTCCTTTCATTCCTTTTTCAATTCGGCTCCAGAAGCCGGAGCCGAGCTTGGGGCCGCGATCGCCCTTCGGCACAACCAGGGCGTCACGAACTGGCAGGTCTCGCCCGGCGGGGCCGTCCTTGAAGAGCTCTGCGGTCAGGCCCTCTGCCGCCTCTTTGGCTTTCCCGAAACGGCCGAGGCCACGTTTCTCTACTCCGGGACATACGCCAACCAGCAGGCCTTGTACATGGCTCTTCACCGTAAGGCCGAAGACTGCGGATTCGACCTCGCCGCGAAAGGAATCCGGGGCTTCCGTAAACCGGAAAGCCTGACCGTGGCGGTTTCCGACCAGGCCCATTTCTCGGTCCGCCACGCCGTCCGCATGCTGGGCCTCGGCGAAGAGAGCCTGCTTCGGATCCCGGTGGACGGGCGCCAGCGGATGGACGTCGAAATCCTGGAGGAAATTTTATCGAATAGGCGGGTTCGGGAGAACGTCTTCGCGGTCGTGGCGACAACGGGGACGACCTCGACGGGGGCGGTGGATCCCGCGGGGTCGATCATCGAGGTGTGTGAGGGAACACGGACATGGGTCCATGTCGACGGCGCCTACGGGCTCGCTTATGCTTTGGTGCCCGAATTCGCTCCCCTCTTCGAGGGTTTCAGCCGGGCCGATTCCGTCTCCTGGGACCCCCATAAACAGCTCGGGGTTCCCATTCCCAATTCGGTCCTGTTCGTGAAACACCGCGAGCATTTCCGGCGCATGGCCATCTATGGCGAATATTTCAACCGCCAGGACGACCCTTACCCGAACCCAGGCCTGAAATCGGCGCCCTCGACGCGGCCTTTGTCGGCCCTGGCCCTTGCCGCTTCCCTGCGGCACCAAGGGATCGCGGGGATACGCGAGCGGCTGCGGGCGCCCCTCGCGGCCGTTAAAGCCTTCGCGGAGGAGCTCGCTGGAGCGCCGGACGTCGAGCTCTGCCACAGGCCGGACACGGGAATCCTCTGCCTGCGTCTCGTCCCGGAAGAGTTCCCGCGCGAGCGGTTGGACGCCCTCCAGCTCTACATCTACAACCGAATGCAGGCGGGCGGGGAGCGCTCCGTGTCCATCACCCGGGTTGACGGCCGGGCCGCCCTCCGCTTCGTCGCCATTTCCCCGGCCGTCACGGCCGATTCTCTCCTCGAGTCAGTCGAAGCCGCGAGGGCGATCGCCAAGGATTTTCCGCTCAGCCGGGCCGGGTCGGACTCCAGGGCGTCATAGATCACCGCCTTGCTCTTTTTTCGAAACCTCTGATAGAATCAAGAGCTAGTGAAATGCCTTGTGACCGGAAGCAGCGGGTTCATTGGCGGACACCTGGCCGAAGAGCTCGCTAAGAGAGGGGATGAGATCTATAGCTTGGTCCGAAAAACTAGTGACACCCGGTGGCTCGAAAAGCTGAATGTTAAACTCGTGGACGGGGACTGCCGAGACAAGGAGTCCCTCAGAAGAGCCGTCAGAGGCATGGATTATGTTTTTCATCTCGCCGCGGTGATCAGCGCTCCGGACTGGGAAACCTACCGCGACGTGAACACGAAGGGAACCCAGAACCTGATCGAAGCTTGCTTTGAAAAAGCGCCGGGGATCAAGCGGTTTGTTTTTGTCTCCAGCATCGCCGCCTGCGGCCCTTCCGCTGCCGGCCGGCGCCTCAAAGAGGATGATCCGTGTCGGCCGATTTCCGATTACGGCCGCAGCAAGCTTTTGGCCGAACAGATCGTCCTCGGCCATAAAAACCGCCTGCCCGTATCGATCCTCCGGCCTCCCAACGTCTTGGGGCCTAGGCAGAAAGAGCTCTTCGAATCCATTCGGCTCATCCGGAGGCGGATCAAACCCCTCATCGGCAGCGGTGAGCCCCAGACAAGCCTGGCCAGTGTGGAGGATGTGGTCAAGGCCGTTCTCTTGGCGGCCGAAAACGAGAAGAGTCAAGGCCAGGTGTATTTTGTGACAGACGGCCGAGACTATGCTTGGCTCGAGATCGCGGATGCGATCGCCGAATTTATGGGGATCAAAAAATTCTTTATCAAGGTCCCCTATGGGCTCCAGTATATAGTGGCGCTCGTCTCGGAATTGTCCGGATGGGTCCGGGGCAAAGCTCCTTTGGTGAGTCGAGAGCATATTGTCGCTACCCGGAAATATTATTGGCTCTATGATGGATCAAAGATTGAAAAAGAACTAGGCTTTCGAGTCGGGATGGACATGAGGGCGACCATCCGTAAAACGATCGCTTGGTATCAAGACCAGGGCTTGCTGTGAGGCTGGCAATGGAAGAGTCTCGGCGGTTCATCCGGAAATAGGATGAAAGCTTCAGGAACGAAACCGCAGGCCTACGCTCTCCAGGGAAAGCGGCTGTCTGTTTTCGGGCTGGGTCTGCAGGCGATCGATGTTTTCGTCCTGGCCTGGCTTCTCCTGTTCAGCATCCTCACGGCCCTTTTCCATTCAAGCATCAAGGGCCCCTGGATGCTGGTCCTTAAAAATACGGTCTGCGGCCTCCTCTATCTCGGCGCCGCCTATCTCCATCAGCGGGCTTCCCAGCGCTGGCTCAAATTCTTGATCCGGACCGCCTCCGTCCAGCTGATCTTTGCCTACCTCTTTGTCTCGGTCCACCCTCTTCAATTGATTATTTGGAGAAACTGGCAGGACCAGATCGTTCTGAACCTGGAGCAGGCCGTCTTCGGCGTGCAGCCCACGGTTTGGCTCCAGAAGTTCATCTCGCCCGCGCTCACAGAATGGATGATGTTTTCCTACGTCATTTATCTGCCGATCTATCCCGTCCTCTGCGGCATCCTCTATTTTAAGCGGAGCGAACGCCACATGGAGGAGTATCTCTTCACTCTCGGCGTCACGAATTTCGTCTGCGACGCGGGTTTTATCCTCTTTCCCGTGGCCGGCCCGCTTTTCAAGATTGCCGATCAATATACGGTTCCCCTCAAAGGCTATTTCTTTACATTCTGGGGAGAGTTTATCCGGAATCACGTCCATGACATCGGAGGCTGCATTCCGAGCCCGCACTGCGCCGTGGCCACGCTCATGTGGGTGACCGCCTACCGGCACCACCGGCCGACGTTCTATCTCTTATCTCCCATTATCCTTTCGCTTTATGGTTCGGCTTTTTACGGCCGGTATCATTACCTGACGGATGTCGTCATTGGCATTTTAACGGCCTGGTTTGTTATACTAATGGTCCCCTGTCTAATGAAACGATGGAACGCGTGGCTCGATCGGCGCTCCCTCAAGAACGCATGAAAATTTTTATCACAGGGGCCAACGGGTTTGTCGGCTCCAACCTCTGCCGATATTTCTTGGACAAGGGCTGGGACGTCTGTGGGCTTGTCCGGACAACCTCCGACCTTCATTTTTTGGAGGGACTGAATGTCAAGCTGTTTTACGGCGATCTGCTCAAGCCCGAGGCCATCGACATCCCCCGGAACATCTCTCACGTCGTCCATTCGGCTTCGATCGTGTCCGACCTGGCCGATGAGGACACCTGTTACAGAAATATCTACCTTCTGGCGGTGAATCTTGTTCAGCGGATCCGGGAGCTTCAGGTGCCTCTGAAAAGGCTGGCCTATATTTCGACGGCCCTGACGATCGGCATCAACGGCCGGAACATCTCCGAAGAGAATCCCGGCCACTCCGCCGAATCTATCGCCTATACCCGGTACAAGATCAAAACGGAAAAATATTTTCGGGAACAGTGGGAACAGACCCGTTTGCCCATGGTGATTCTCCGGCCGGCGGATGTCTACGGACCCAACGACCGGATCACCTGCGGACGCCTGTTGAGGGTCTGTGAGAAAGGATCGCCTTTGATCGTCGGCCGCGGCCACTGGCAGTTCGGCTACTGCTATGTGGGGAACCTCTGCCAGGCCGTCCATCTTGCCCTGACCAAGGAGGGCGTCGAAGGAAAAGCCTACACCGTGACGAACAGCGAGCTGCCGACCTGGAAAGCCTTTTTTAGGGCCCTCCAGAAAGCCCTCGGCAAAAAACAGCGGCTCTATATCCCGGTCTGGGGGGCTTTTGCGGCAGCCAGCCTGATGCAGTTCGTTCACACAATCATTCCCAAGTACGATCCGCCCTTGACGCGCTACCGGATCCGACGTGTCACGAACGATACGACATACGATATTTCCAAGACGATCGCCGAGCTGGGTTATGAACCTGATAATCGAACGGAGCGGCAGATCGAGGAGATTGTCGCCTGGTATCGCAAAGAAAGGGAACATGGGTTTATTAGGTAATCCGAAGCTTCTCCAACCGATCCTTTTCGTTTATTTAGCCTTGGCTTTTGCGCTGTTGGTCACGGTTTTTCATTATAAGAGGCGGATCAAGGCGCCTGACGATTTTAGAGCTGTTCTGCTTTATTTTGTCTCTTTTTTCTTGGCGCTCCTCGTTGTCCCCATCCTGATCATCTGTCTGGCCTCGGCCGCGCCGGGACAGTTGCTCTCGAGTCTTGGCTGGACGGTGGGCCGGAGCCGGCGTGGGATCCTTTTGATGGTCATCGCCATCCCAATCGCCGTTGCCTCCGCCTATGTCGCGTCCAAAGATCCGGTCATGAGGCAGCAGTACCCGATTTCCAAGCAGGCCTGTTCCAGTCTAAAAAAATTCGTCCTTTACGAGATGGCCTATCTTGTTCTCTATTATCTGCCCTGGGAATTCGTGTTCCGGGGCCTTCTGTTTTTCAGCTTGCTCTCATCTAGCGGATTGTTGACGTCCCTGGCTTTGCAGTCGATTGTCTCCACACTCTACCATATCGGCCATCCCGATTCTGAAATATTCGCCGCTTTAGGATCCAGCTTTATTTTCGGACTCATCGCCTATAGCACCGGCTCGTTCCTCTATCCCCTGTTTATTCATGCCTTGGTCGGAATCTGCAATGATGCATTGATCTTTCATCGCTATTACCGCCGGGCAGGCCCGTAAAATGGTCTCGAAGTTCTCAGGCATATCCCCTATGTGAAAAGGTTCCCATGAAGATACTGGTCACCGGTGCGACTGGATTCGTCGGCTCGGTTCTTATGCCCGAGCTTATTCATATCTACGGGACGGATTCGGTTTCGGCCTTCCTGATTCCCGGCGATAAGATCCCCCAGAGCTGGGCGGAGCAAAAGATCCGGCTATTCTATGGGGATGTGGCCGACGGATTTTCCATATCCGCGGCCGTGGCCGGCCACAGCCATGTCATCCACCTGGCCGGGCTGATCTCTTACTGGAAAAATGATGCCGCTCAACTGAGACGGGTCAACCGCGACGGCGTCCGCTGTGTTGTCGATGCCTGCCTCCGTCACGGCGTTGAGCGGATGGTCCATGTTTCATCGGTTGGAGCGATCGGATTCAACAAAGATGGCCAGCCGGCCGATGAAACGGTCCCTTTTAACTGGCCTTCCGATTTTTACTACATGACGTCCAAACATGAAGGGCAAAAAATCGTGGAGGAAGCTGTTGAGCGGTCCGGGCTGAGGGCCGTGATCCTCAATCCGGCCTCTGTCATGGGGCCCGGAGACCATAATTGCGCGACACCCCATAACCAGCTCTACGATCGGATCTGCTGCAAAGGCTTGATCGGATCTTTCGCGGGCGGGCTGGCCGTTGTCGATGTCCGGGACCTTGTTGCCCTTATTCTCAAGGTCCTCCACGGCGGAAGAATCGGCGAGAAATATTTGGTCGTGGGAGCCAACCTGCGCTATCGAGAGGTTGTCCGGATCATCAGCCGGTGTTGCGGCCGGAAAGCTTATCCAATCCCACTTCCGCCCTTCCTGGTGGCTGTTGCCGGCGGTCTATTGGAGCTTTGGAGCCGGCGGACGAAAAAAAGGCCTCTGCTGACCTATTCTTACGGCCGGCTGAGCGGCTGGACGGCGTATTATTCGAACGAAAAAAGCCGGCGAGAATTCTTCCACTCCTACATCCCCATCGAAAGGACGATTCAGGATTCTTGGGAGTATTTTAAGGAAACATGCGGCCGGTTTGAGTGAAGGTCCGCCAGGTTCAGCCGCCGCGGGCGGCCATAGACACCTTAGGGCGTCGTTTTGCCTGCCGTATTCGCAGCGCTGGGTCGTCGCTGTTTCAGGGTTCATTCGAGGAATGCGTTCACTCCTCCGTGCGGCTCGCGGCCTCATCCGGCCTCCAGGATTCTCCCGCCGTGAGGTATTGGAAGGCCCGGTTCATGTCCCTGTGGCTGGCCACGAGAACCAGGGTATCTCCCGCCCCGACCTCGAAATCCGCGCCGGGACTCGTGAATGAGTCCTCTCCCCTGACAACGGCGATGACCGTGGCGCCGGTTTTTTTCCGCAGGTCGATCATGCTGAGCGTTTTCCCGGCAGGCCAAGATTCTTTGGCGATATAAAAAAAAGGCCATCCTTCTCCATGAAAAAAATTCGCTTATAGGCTAAAGGACAGAGACTTTATAGAAAGCGCCCGAGATGGATCCTCAGCGTCAGGCGGATGCCGATGGAGCTGAGGTCGATCCGCGCTTCCCTTTTCGGCCCGAGCAAGGTGCTGTCTGAAGCCCCGGCGTCCTCGACATAAAAGGCATCGATCTCCTTATCCAGAAGGGAATCATCAATCCGGGAATACCACAGCGTTCCTTCTCTCGTCAGAGACCCGGTTTCGGTCGTATCAGGATACCAGCCATGATCCTGGTCCCATCGTTTGATGAGGGCGGTAGAGTCGGTCGTGGAACTCCCCTGCCATCCCTCGAAAACCAGATGCCGGCCGAAAATCTCCAGCCCGAGGGCAAGACGCCGGAAAAGAGCGAGTTCCACCCCCACTCCACCCTGGAAGCCCAAGCTTCCCTTGTGGAGATTCTCTTCGATGGCCAGGTTTCCATACTCCTCCCTTTTGGTGTAGATCGGCGGCACGGCATAGAGCACGCGCGTCTCACTCTTGAGCTCGTAGTCGATGGTCGAAGAGTGGGTCATCTTTCCCCAATAATAGCCGAGGCCTCCGTAGGAGTAGACGGTCAGCGCGCCGAGGGGCTGAAACAAGTAAAGGTTGAGATACGCCGGGATGACCCGGATCTTGAAATCGCGGGTGGTTTCCACAAGGTTGTCATCAGCATACCCCGATCCGTAGAGAAACGCGGCGCGGTTGTAATCCCAAGTGTACGAACCCTGGTTGGCGGCGGTCATAATTCCCGATCCGAGCCCGATGCCCAGCTGCGGTTTCAAGAGAATGACGAGCTCCACGGGCAACTCGTAGACATAAGTCATCGGCTTCCAATCGAACGAGGTTGCGTAGTAGGTTTCGGCGTCCCAGACGGCATACAGGTCTTCCAAGTGGAGTCTTAGGTTATTCAGATCCCCGCCCCGGCCCGGCAGGAAGCCGGCCCCGCCGCCGAGTTTCAGACTGAACCGGGGCGGGCTAAAGCCCGGCGCTTGCCCGGGACCGGCTGCCGTTCCCATCCCGGTTGACAGGATGACGAGAGAGGCCGTCAGGACGAAGATCCATCCCCACCGATCTGCCGAATGCTTGTCCATTGTTTCTCTCCGCTCATTATTCGCGACGCTTTTAGATCGCTCTTATTAATCCGAACCGCCGCTTTGAGGATGTGCTCAGAAGGGCCGTCCGAAATGGATTCGCAGCGTCAGGTGAATACCGACCGCGCTCAAGTCAATGCGTGCCTCCCGTTTCGCGCGAAATATAGGCGGATTCCGCTCATCCCCGACATAGATTTCATGGTTCGCACTCCCGTCGTGCTGGTACCACAGGGTTCCCTTATCTTCCAGAGAGCCGCTCTTGATGTCATCAGGTCGCCAGCCCTCTCTCGATGTCCAATTTTTCGAGGTCGTCGTGTAGTCGGTCGTGGAACTTCCCTGCCATCCGAGGTTGTTGAAATGATGACCGAAAACTTCCAATCCAAGCGACAAGTTTTTCATCAGCCTGAACTCGGCTCCTAATCCTCCCTGGAAGCCCAATCCGCCCCTGCGGGCGCTCTCTTCGATCGTCCGCTCGTCATAGTCCTCGTCTTTCGAGGAATACCCGCTGGAATCTCGGTATTCGTGCTTGAGCTCGGTCGAAAAACTCGCCGAGTGGGTCAGCTTTCCCCAATAATAGCCTAGTCCGCCGTAGGAGTAGACGGTCAGGACGCCAAGGGGGCAAAAAAGGTAAAGGTTTATGCGCGCAGGGATGAGCCGGATCTTGAAGTCGCGGGCGGTTTCGTAATGATTGTCATCGGTCGAAGACCAATTCGACCCGGTCCAAGTGTATTGGTAATCCTTTGTGTAGGAAGCCTGGACGGCCGAAGTGAAAATTCCCGTCCCAAGGCCGATGCCGAGGTACGGCTTGAGGCGGATAATAAGCTCCACGGGGACATTGTATCCCCATGACAACGGGTCCCAATCGAACTCGGCCTTGACCGCGGGGCTTCGGCTTGTGTATTCATATTCCATGTGACTTCTCAGGAGATCCAGGTCTCCGCCCCGGCCCATGAGGAAGCCGAATCCGCCGCCGAGTTTCAGGCTGAACCGTGGCGGGCCGGTGGTAGGAGTTTCTTCAGGGTCGGCCGCCGCTCCTGTTCCAACCGACAGGACAGCGAGAGACGCAGCCAGAATGAGGGCCCAACTCCGCCGAGACATTCCATGAACGTTCATCGTTGTTCCCCTACAAGGAAACTTTTTATTCTATTATAATCAAAAAATAGGATACAAGGAATTGATTTGATGGGCAGCGGCTCATATGCGCAGTGGCTTGCCACGGAGAACCGCTCGAGAGGCTTCCAAGGGCGAGTCGCCCCCATGGTCGCAGGGCGGGTTTTCATGCCCAGCCCAAGCCTCGATTCCAGCGCAGATCTCTATGTGCCCATGAGAATTCATCGAAAAATGCCCCTTGGAAGGAAGAGTGTCCGACCGGATGACCTCCCTCACGGCAATGCCCTAGTTCTTGACATCGATGCGCGACCGGTCATATGCTTCTTGAAGGGATTTCTGATCATCATCGTCGCCTGAAAGGAAACCCGCAGACAATGACTAAAACCATCCGGCCCTTCATCACATACGGCTTCTTTATTTTAATGGTGTTGGCGCTCGCGGCAAATGCCAGCCCAGCCCAAATCGCCAAAAAAGGAGCTCCGGCGCCCGCTTTTCACAAGTTGGCCCGAGACATCTTCAAGGAATTGATCGAGATCAACACAACGTTGGAGATCGGGAGCACGAAGGCCTCAGAAGCGATGGCTCGGCAGTTGAGAGCGGCCGGGTTTCCCGAGAATGATATTCAGGTTCTGGGCCCTCGGCCGAACAATAAGAACGTCGTCGTCCGTTACCGAGGCCGGGGAAAGTTGCGGCCGATCCTGTTTATCGGTCATCTCGACGTTGTTCAGGCTCGTCGGGAAGATTGGTCGTTTGATCCTTTCGCCTTTCTCGAAAAGGACGGCTATTTCTATGGCCGCGGTACAACGGACATGAAAAACAAGGATGCGGACCTTGTCGCCAATTTCATCCGCCTCAAGCAGGAAGGATTTGTCCCAAACCGCGATCTCATTCTGGCCTTGACCGATGGTGAAGAGGGCGGAGACGCCAACGGCGTCCAATGGCTTCTGGCAAATCACCGCGACCTCATCGAGGCGGAGTTCTGCCTCAATCCCGATGGGGGCGGGGGAGATATCAAAAACGGCAAGCCTATCGTGATGGAGGTCCAGACAAGCGAAAAAATTTACTTCAGCTACCAGCTTGAAGTGAAAAACAAGGGCGGCCACAGCTCCCTGCCTGTTCCGGAGAATGCGATTTACAGGCTGGCCGCGGGGTTGATCCGCCTGGCCAAATTCGAATTTCCGATCAAGCTGAACGAAACCACGCGCATGTACTTCGAACGCCGCGCCATCCGGGAGATCGGGAGGACGAAGGCGGATATGCTGGCCATCCTGAAGACCCCGATCGATACGGCCGCGGCCGGGCGGCTTGCGGCCGCATCGGCGTACTACAACGCAATGATGCGGACGACGTGCGTCGCCACCATGCTGAGCGGAGGACATGCCGAGAATGCTTTGCCGCAGAGCGCCCGGGCTATCGTCAACTGCCGGATGCTGCCCGATGATACTCCGGAGAATGTCTTAGCCGCGCTCCAGCGCGTCCTGTCAGATAGCGAAATCATCGTCACTCGGATCGACGAACCGTTTCTAAGCCCGTTGTCGCCGCTTCGGAAAGATCTCATGGATGTCCTCGACGGGCTGGCAGCAGCCATGTGGCCGGGAGTCATTGTTACGCCGGCCATGTCGACGGGCGCAACAGACGGCCGGATGCTGCGGCGCGCGGGAATACCCGTCTATGGAGTCTCCGGCATGTTTGGAGACATGGATGATGTGCGCGCCCATGGAAAAGATGAGCGCCAGGGAGTCAAGGAGTTCTACGACGGCGTCGATTTCACGTATAGACTGATCAAAGCCTTGAGCCAATAATCCCCGGCATAACTATCGTGCAAAAAACGAGCGGTCGGAAAAATTCGTCGGTCTCAAACGATCGCAGATATCAAACTTTTTAAATCTGAGGAGGGGAAAAATGATTAAACATACCGTACGCAGAGTAGTCCTCATCCTGTTGGCGAGCTTGGCCGCCTTATCTATCCAAGCTGCTGAAAAGCATCCATTTGGCATAGAGGATATGGCCGCCCTCCGCTCCGCCCGCCCGATCGCCGTCGCACCCGACGGCGATACGATTCTTTATGGAGTGTCTTTCGGCGGTGCGAAAGGGCCCACCAACCGCGAGTGGCACTTGATTGCCGCCGACGGTTCGAATGCGCGCAAGCTGACTCTTCCGGACCGTTTTACGCCCTCGGGCTTCATGAAGGATGGCGCGGCGCTCTATGGCATGCTCGAAGTCGAGCGCCGGAGCCAACTGGCCATCGTGCCGCTTGCGACCGGCAAACCCACGATTACCATTGCTCTTCAATCTGGTATCCGCTCCGCTTCTATCTCGCCGGATGGATCTCGTTTCGCGCTGCTGGCCGACCCACGGTCCCCCGACCCACTCGCTGCAACGCGCACGGTAGTCGAAAGCGACGAGACCAGCCTCTATGTCGTCAATTGCGACGGCTCCAACGGCAGTTGGTGGTGCCCCGGCCTTAACAACATCTCGGAAATAGCCTGGTCGGCGGACGGTTCGACGATCGGGCTTACTCGGATGTGGACAGCGCGACGGATTACGCGATTTGGCAGGGTTGGGCCGACCAGAATTGCCTGGCGATCTTCGGTTGGAGCGCCGGGGGATTCATGACTTCCTGGACAGTCACCCAGACGAACCGCTACCGCGCCGCGATTGAAGGGGCCGGGATCACCGATTGGCTTAGCTTCATCCCGACAAGCGACGTCCAGCAGATCGATTATGACCAGCGCTGGCAGGAAAAGGGCGCCGAGCCCTTTCTTAAATTTTCTGCCGTCATGTTCGCGGACAAAGTGACCACGCCGCTTCTCATTCTTCACGGCACAAACGACATTCGAGTGCCCTGGCTTCAGGGGCTCGAGTTCTTCGCACTCCTGGCCGAACGGGGCAAGACGGTGCGCATGGTCAGCTACCCGGGCGCGCCGCATTTCCCATCCCTCTGGGAACAGCGCCGCAACGTCTTCGAAGAAGTCGCCGCCTGGCTTGCCAAGCACAATCGCTGAGCTGCAAAAAGGGGCCGGTCTATGAAATTGGGCAAAACTTTTTACGCGAAGAATAGAAAAGAATGGCGTTCATGGCTTGCCAAAAATCACACAAAAGAGAAAGAGATTTGGCTGATCTATTGCCGCAAGGGCTCGGGCAGGCCTCGCATACCGTATAACGATGCGGTTGAAGAGGCCCTTCGCCTTGGCTGGATCGACAGCACAACTAAAAAAATTGATAGGCAACAATTTGCCCAGCGGTTCACGCCAAGAAGAAAAACAAGCGGACTTTCGCAAATGAACAAGGAGAGAGTCCGCAAATTGATTGCAAAAAAAATGATGACCCAGGCCGGGCTGAAGGCTATCGCCCACGTTTTTGATCCAGAGAACGATGAGGCTGCTGATTTTTCCATCAATCCCGATGTTCTCCAACAACTCAAAGCCGACAAAGACGCTTGGAAAAACTTTAAGATGTTTCCCGAAAGCTACAAACGCATCCGCATCGCCTTTATCGAAAGCCGGCGCCGGCATGGGCAAGAGATGTTCGAGAAAAGCCTGGCTCATTTTATTAAAATGACTGCCAAAAACAAGCGCTTTGGTTTCGTCAAGGAATAATGTATGCAATTTTATCCAATTCGCAATTTAAGAATCACAGGCGGGGAGACTTCTGCTATAATTGTATAGGAGACAGCATGGCGGTTTTGATCAACCTCGTTATGGCCGCCGCCACTTTATATTTTTATGTCCTGGCCAGCCGCCGCTTTTATCGCCGGGAAGAGCCGTTCCTGGGATATCTGGGAATAGCCGTCGTGCTCGATATCGCGACAGCCCTCCTGGCCTCCTTCAGGCTGACGCCGACAACCACTCTGCCAGGCTTACATGGCGCCCCGTGGCACAGTATTCTCTTTCTCTTTCATATGTCGTCCGCGACACTCGGCATGTTCGGTTTCATCATTGTTTTCCTGGTTCTTGTCATCAAGGGTAAAGACCGCCCCTACGACAAACTACGAACATTCCAGTACCGGATCCTGCTGCCAGCCTGGGCGCTCGGAGAAGTGATCGCGCTCACCAACTCCATCCTGAAAATGGTTCTAAAAATCAGGATCTACGATTATTTCTAGCTCATGCAATACGGAGCTGGATAAAAATTCTTTATCAGCACTTGCCATTTCGACTTATTTGTTTTATTAGTGATAACAAATAGGAATTAAAGGGAAAAGCTTGAACCGGCAAGGAGGACAGATGAAGCCAAGGACATTCTGTTTCTTTATAATCATTTCCCTCTTCATTCTCGGCTTCGCCTGGCCAAAGGGCGATCAAAAGCAAGAGATCCGCAAGGCCTTCGCATTCAAAGAGGATCTTCGCCTGACCCAGGCCGACTGGTTTCCCTATCGCTTGAATGTTGACGCCGAGGGAAACATCTGCGTCCTCTCGGGAAAAGAGCAGACATTCATCGTTTTCGATCCCTCGGGCCGCGAGCGTTCCCGTCGTCAAATCGCGAAAGGACAGGGACCGGGGGAATTTTCGGATTTTGAGTTCGTATTTGATAAGAGCGGCCGGCTGTTTGCGGCGGATTGGGCCCAGCGCAGACTTACGGTTTTCGATAAAGAATTCCGCGTCGAAAAGATTGAGAAACTCAATCTGTACGGAGATCAGTTCCTCATGGACACCAAGGGCCAGAGGTATTTCCTGGCTTATCAGGTTCTGGAGAAAACGAGAGAGCGCAATCGCGTCGTCTTGACGAGATGCGCCCCAAGCGGGAAGATCCTCAAAGAAATTGCTTCTTATGAATGGGGCCCGAGGCGGCGCGGGGACGGGACTTACGAGGACGACCTTTATCGAATCCAGCTAAAATACGCCCTTGATCCGCAGGACAATGTGTATTATGCCTTCTCGAATAAATACGAAGTCTTTATTGTCTCCCCGGAGGGCGATCCCGTCCGGACGATCAGGAAGGACGCTAAAACCCGCAAAGTGACCAAGGAAGACATCGACCGGCTGATTCCTCCGTCTTCGAAAAAATCCCCCTATAAATACATCATTCCCGAACATGTTCCCTCGATCGCGGGCCTATTTCCTCTGAAGAATAACTATCTTCTCGTCGTTACTTTTGAAAAGGCCGGCCAGGACATGGCTTTGGCCGGGGATCTTTTCGACGGCGGCGGGCGCCTCGTCGCGACAGTCCCCGTTCCTAAATATTACAATTGGGACTTCCTCCTAGCACCCATGAAAAGCCGAGCGCTTGTCAATGGCGATTATTTCTATACGATCGAGGCCGATGCCGATGAGGAAAATTTCTGGGTGAAGCGCTATAAGATCGTCTGGGAATAATATGAACGTCTTTAATAAGGCGATATGGGCTTTAGGTCTCGTCACTTTTGCGACTGCGCTGGCCGGGCAGAAAGTCGTCGAAAATCCAGTGAAGTCTGCAGCGAAAAACGCGGGCCGAACCGTGGCGCTCGAGGAAATTGTCACCGTGCGAGACGGCGGCGAAGAATTCTATTTCGAGTGGCCGCGAAATATCCAGGCCGCTCCGGACGGCTCGTTTTTTCTTGTCTCCAAAAATCAGCTTCTTCAGTTCGATGCCTCCGGACGCTTCCTTCGCAACTATTACAAACAAGGGCAGGGCCCGGGGGAAATGCAATATGCAGCAAGCTACGGTTTTGACGGCCGGACGCTCGTAGCCTTTAGCTTCCCCAAGGTCTTGCGCTTCGAACTTGACGGCCGCTATCTCGGCGAATATCGGGTCAACCCGAAAGCAGGAAGTGTTAATTTTCTCGATGCTTACGGCGGCCGCTGCTTATTCGTGAAATATGCTTTCCCGGCGGGAAAGGCGGAATCCGAAGTCGTGGATATTCCTCAAGTTTTGGTCTTAGTGTCAGGGAACGGGGAGAATATCCGTGAACTGTCGAGCTTCCCCATCAAGGCTTATGTCATGAGAAGCGGAAGAGGCGGTGGGGCAATGGATTATTTGAGCCGACTGCTCACGGCGTCTGCGGGCGACGGCAGGATGTTTATCTCCCACACACAAGAATATCTGGTGAAGCTTTATGATTCAGGCTCGGACCGAGTCCTCCGAACGTTTAGCAGGAAATATGACCGGGTTCCATTAACCACTGAAGAAAAAGAAAAAAGGAAAAAGCCCAGCGCTTATGTGGGCCCGAATAAACCTGTGATTCCTCCCGCTCAAAAATACTCGAACGACATCCGTGGCTTATATGTCGTCGGAGACCGCTTGTGGGTTCTGACATCGACCGTCGACGCAAAAAAAGGAAAATTGATGGACGTTTTTGACTTTGATGGCCGTTATCTTGATGCTTTTTATCTCCCTCTTCCCGAGACCCTTGCGCCGGAGAGCTATG
>Ga0315274_10001643_pt1 | contig 34258 bp, 31 predicted proteins | sample YL17G02_20_MG_FD_203700 | JGI IMG/M metagenome (GOLD analysis project Ga0315274, IMG submission 203700) | Sediment microbial communities from Yellowstone Lake, YNP, Wyoming, USA - YL17G02_20 | ecosystem: Environmental > Aquatic > Freshwater > Lake > Sediment | place: USA: Wyoming | collected...
GGTGTGGCAAAAAGCCAGAATTGAGTCAGGAAGGGGAGTGTGTAGCGTACGTCCCGGTACTGCACGTTGAGTGCAGACAGCCATAAGCCGACGGCCAGGGCTGTTGCAATTGCCAGCAAGATGAACAACGGCAATGTTAAAGCAGCCGCTGTAGGAACCACACCGTAGTAACACATCATCCCCAGCAGTACTAAGAAAGCGATAGCAAAATCCACCATCCCGGCCAGAACGGCCGATATGGGGATGAGCAACCGGGGGAAATAGATCTTCTTGATCAGCTGCTGGTTCGTCACCAGGCTGTTTCCCGATTCGTTGAGGGCATGGGCAAAAAGTTGCCAGGGCAAAAGGGCAGTGTAGGCGAAGACGGGGTAGGGAATGCCATCGGAGGGAACCTTTGCCAAGCGGCCAAAGAACACACTGAACACGACCATGGTGAGGAAAGGCTGGAGGATGGCCCAGGCCGCACCCAGCACCGTTTGCTTATAGCGCACTTTGACGTCCCGCCAGACCAGAAAGTAGAGCAGCTCCCGATATTCCCACAGATCCCGCAGGTTGAGCGACACCCAACCCCGAGAGGGACGGATAATGACCATCGTCGCCTCGGCCGGCGCCACGGAAGGGCTCAAAGCGGCTGCCGATCCTCGCTCTTCTACACCTTCCAACGGTGTTTTCAATCCCTCACTCCCTTCCCATCTTGGTGTCTTCACAGCGACTCGACCTGGAAGCCCAACCCAGAAAAGTTATTCTCCAGCTCCTTCCTGATGCCCTCTCTGGCCTTCACCGAGGTGATCAGCACCCCATCGGGCCTCCATCGGAAGAGCTCCTGGGGGCTTGCGATCGGGAGATCGAAGAACCTTCCATTCTGCTTGGCAGGATCGTCGTCCACGATCCCCACCAATTCCAGATTCGCCCCCTGCATGCTCACATAGGCGATCTCCATCTCATCGCTGACCCCGTAGAAGACGATCCGCCTGACCCCGGACTTCTCCCACGCCAAAAACTTCCCTGCGATATCCTTCTTGGTTGCGGCATACTGGCGGATGGTATTGGACAGGAAGCGATAAGCGAGCCTGGACTTCTCCGCAAATCCGTGAGGGGTGAGGTAGTAGGCAATGCGCCGCGGGGGAACCTTCTTGATCTTGATCCATCCCCTGCGGGCCATCTTCTTCAGGCAGGCATTGGTGACCCCCAGGGCGATGCCCATTTTGTGGGAGAGCTCCCGCTGGGAGATATTGGGATTCTGCTCCAATTCCTCCAAGAATTGCAGATCCCGGAGCGGCTCGGCCGGCTTGTAAAATTCGTTCAGGGGTTCATTCATTGAACAATCTCAAATCCATTTAGATAAAAGGAGTTTCAACTTGATTGTTCGATTAGTGAACAATAGGCAAAAAAAAACCCCCTGTCAAGGGATTTCTTTCTGAAACCGGCTCGGGGAGCAACAGAGCTTACGATAGGTTAAGAGGCGGGCTGAAAGAAGTCCAGGATGGCCTCGCCGGCGAAGCCTGCCTGTTCCGGGGTGAGCTCTGGGTAAATAGGAAGGGAGAGGACCTCCCGCGCTGCCTTCTCGCTCTGGGGGAAGTCCCCCTCCCGATAACCCAAATGGGCGTAGGCCTTCTGCTGATGAAGAGGAACCGGATAATAGATCATGGTGGCGATCCCCATCTCCCGCAGGTGGGCCTGCAGGGCATCGCGTTGGGGCACCCGGATGGTGAATTGATGATAGATGTGCCGGCCTCGGGCATCGTCCAGGGGGACAACGATGGACCCGCCTCGCAGAGAGCTGCGGTAGAGGTCGGCGATCTCTTGCCTCCCTGCGATCCAGGAATCGAGGTGTCTGAGCTTAACCCGGAGGATGGCCGCCTGGATCTCATCCAACCGACTATTGAAACCAAGCTCCTTATGATAATACCGGGTTCGACTTCCATGTTGTCTTAAAATCCGCACCTGCTCCGCCAGATGGGCATCGCGGGTGGTAACCATGCCGCCATCGCCGTAGCCCCCCAGGTTCTTGGTGGGGAAGAAGCTGAAGCAACCCGCATCTCCGAAAGAGCCCACCCTCTGCCCCCGGTGCTCTGCTCCGATCGCCTGGGCACAGTCCTCGACGACCTTCAGCCCGAAGGCAGAAGCGAGCTTCATCAAGGCTGTCATATCCGCAGATCGTCCGTAGAGATGAACCGGAAGGATGGCCTTGGGCTTTGCCTTGGGGACGGAGCGGACAACCTCCGATCTCCCCTTCAGGAAGTCCTCTACCTGGTTGGGGTCCAGGTTGAAGCTCTCCTGATCGATATCGAGAAAGATAGGAATGGCCCCCAGGTAGGAGATGGCCTCCGCCGTGGCAATGAAGGTGAAAGGGGAGGTGATCACCCCATCTCCCTCCCCGATCCCGCATGCCCGAAGCGCCAGGTGGAGCGCATCGGTGCCCGAGGCCACCCCGACGGCGTGAGCGCATTGGCAATAGTCTGCCAGTTCCTGTTCCAAGGCAGAGACCTCGGGGCCCAGGATGAATTGACCGCTTTGGATGACCTTGGCCACCGCCTGATCAATCTCTTCCTTGATCGGCTGATACTGCGCTACGAGGTCGAGCATAGGCACCTTCATTCCGTATCTCCTTTAGCTGCGGGCGATGATCCTTGACTTCAGGGGGCGCCGGGCCTCTCCTTCTTTTGGAGCTTCGCCCAGACCTCCGGAAGGCAGTTCTTCAAGAGCTGTTCCGGCTTTGTCTTCCGCAAGAGGCGCGCGGGAACGCCGATCCAGGTTTCATAGGGGGGGATCTCTTTGGTCACCACCGAACCCGCCCCCACTACGGCCTCCTCGCCCACGACCACCCCGGGCAGCAATACGGCGTTGGAGCCGATGCGGGCCCCCCGCTTGATGTGAGGACCCTTCATGTGCTGGAAGCGTTCCTCAGTCCGGCCCAGATAGTTGTCGTTGGACATGCAAACCATTGGGGCAATGAAGCAGCGCTCCTCGATGATGGTGTAGGCAGTGACATAAGCCTCGGTCTCGATCTTGGTGTACTCCCCGACGCGGCACTGGTTTTCGATGGTTACTCCCCGCCCCACAATGACCCCCTCCTCCAGGATGACATCCTCCCGGATCGATGCCAAATCCGCCACGAAGACCTTGTTCGCGAGCCTGGCGCCCACATAGATAATGGAATGGGCGCCCACGAAGGCATCGTTTCCAATCTCCAGAGGGGGATACTCCGAGGAGAGCTTGAGGATGCTGATCGGGGCCGATTTGGGGGCCTTCCCTAAGACGGCATGATCATCGACGCGCACCCGATCGCCGATCCGGGTATGGGGATGGACCACCACTCCATTGCCGATCTGCCCGTCTCTTCCAATAATGACCCCCTCCCGGATGACGGCGAATTGGCCGATATGCGTCCCTTCCCCGATCTGTGCTGAAGGATGCACGAAGTGCTCCATGGGTTTTCTTCTCCTCCTTATGCCCTCATTTCCAATCGATGGGTGTTGGCCTTCCCTTCTCTTTCAGCGATCGTTCGGCGGCCTCAATGACCTCCAGCACCGCCAGCCCGTTTTCTCCATCGCTCAACGGTCTCTTCCCCCCTTCGATGCACTCAAGGAAATGCTGGCATTCGAGAAGAAGGGGCTCCCGCATCTCGATCCGGGGGATCTGGATGTCCCCGAAGCGCAGGCTGAGGAAGTCCGCGAAGCTGGAGAAATCGAAATGATGATCAACCCCCTTGTCATAGATCCGTATCTTCTCCGAGGATTCCATGTCGTCGAAGACGGCCATCTTCTTTGAACCCACCACGGTGAACTTCCTGATCTTATGGGGATCGAGCCAGCTCACATGGCAGTGGGCCAGGGCCCCGTCGGGAAAACGGAGGGTGAGGAAGACCACATCCTCCACCTCCCGCTGGAGGTAGCCCTGGCCAATCGCGCTGACCTCTACGGGGCGGGCATCGAGCAGGTACAAGATGACCGAGATGTCGTGGGGGGCAAAGCTGAGCAGGGCGTTTTCCTCTCGCCTTACTTGTCCCAAGTTAACCCGGGTGGAATAGATGTAATAGATCTGCCCCAGCTCTCCGACCTGAATGAGATCCTTCAGCCTTTTCACCGCCGGGTGATAGAGGAGGAGGTGGCCCACCATGAGGGTCTTTCCCTTTGCCTGGGCCAACTCGATGAGCTCTCGCGCCTCCTTTTTCTCCACGGCCAGGGGCTTCTCCACGAAGACATGTTTCCCTGCCTCCAGGGCCGCTTTTACCATGGGGAAGTGCTGGGTTGCGGGGGTGGCGATGGCAATTGCATCTAACCCTTCATCTCCCAAGAGATCCTCGTAGTGAGAGGTGAGGGAAAGATGGGGATAGGCAGAAGCGACCTTCTTCAGCCTCCCTTCATCTTTTTCGCAGGCCCATTTCACCTCGCATCCCTTGAGGGTCCAAAAGGTGCGGAGGATATTGGGACCCCAATATCCCAGGCCGACACACCCCAGACGCATCATGATCTACCCCCGCCTTTCTCAAAAAAAGAGGCGATGGCCTTGACCAAGGAGGGGATGGTGTACTCCCGGGGCTGGATCACTACCTTCAGGCCGTAGTCGCGGGCGGTGGCCGTTGTAATCGGGCCGATACAGGCGATGGCCGTATTCTCTCCCAGGGAATCGATTCCCCCTCTGCCCATCCCCTCCATGAAATGATGGACCGTGGAGGAGCTGGCGAAAGTCACCACATCGATCTCCCCTCGTACCAGTCTCCCTCGGATCCGCCTGAAGTCCGTTGCCGCTTTTCCCGTCTGATAAGCCTCCACCACCTCTACCCCGGCCCCCCTTTGCCTCAGCCCTTTGGGCAGGAGGTCTCTGGCCTTTGCCGCCCGGGGAATCAAAATATGCTTGCCCTTCAGGGTTTCCCCCTGCAAGCCCTCCAGGAGGGCCTCTGCCCGAAACTCGGAGGGGACGAGATCCGGCTCCAGGCCATGTCCCCTCAACTCGGAAGCGGTGGCTGGCCCAATTGCCCCCAAGCGGATCCCCTTCAAGTCGCGAGAATCCATGCCCATCGCCTTCAGGCGTTCCCAAAAAAAGCCCACCCCATGCACGCTGGTAAAGATTACCCAATCATACGTTTCGATCTGCCCTATGGCCTGATCCAGCTTCTGGTAATCGGAGGCAGGCTGAATCTGGATCACGGGAAGCGGGATGGCCTCTGCCCCCTGGGCCTCCAGGAGTTCGATCAAGGTGCTGGCCTGCTCGCGCGCTCGGGTCACCACGATCCGTTTTCCGAAGAGGGGCTTGCACTCAAACCAGTTGAGGATCGGCCGCAGACGGACGACCTCTCCCACCACCAGGATGACCGGAGGGGAAAAATGGGCCTCCTTGGCTCGCCGGGCAATATCCCTCAGGCTTCCGACGATCGTCTCTTGCTGGGGTAAGGTCCCCCAGCGTATGAGGGCCACCGGGGTCTTCGGGTCCCGGCCCTCCTGGATGAGCCTCTCGGCGATCGATCTGAGTTGGCCGTAGCCCATGAGAAAGACCAGGGTCCCTAGGCCGGTGGCGATCTTTTCCCAAGGGATTCGAGAGGATTCGCGGCTGGCGTCCTCATGTCCGGAAACGAAAGCTACGGTGGAGGTATAGCCGCGATGGGTAAGGGGGATGCCGGCATAGGCGGGCACCGCAATCGCCGAGCTGACCCCTGGGATGACCTCAAAAGGGATGCCGGCCTTGGTCAAATCCTCTGCCTCCTCTCCCCCGCGACCGAAGAGGAAGGGGTCCCCCCCTTTCAATCTCACTACCCGCATCCCCCTTCTTGCGCGGTCCGCGAGCAGGGCAGAGATCTCTTCCTGCTCCAGGGCATGCTGCCCCCCCTTTTTTCCCGCATAGATCAGCTCGACCCCCGGGGGGGCATATTGCAACAGCCGTTCGTTGACCAGGTGATCGTAGATGACCACCTCGGCCCGCCTGAGGCACTCCATACCCTTCAGGGTGAGGAGTCCGGGATCCCCCGGTCCGCCTCCTACCAAGGAGACGAGTCCCATGTTGGCCTTTTCCTCAGCCTTCTTCTTTGCCTTTTCCAAAGCTCTCCCCTTGCAGGATATCCTTGGCCTGCGGCCAGAGGCGGTCCGCCAACTCATTCCCCAATGCCTCTACCTCCTCAAGTGGGCCGGTGAGGTCTCCCCGGACCAGCCGGGTGCCGTCCGGGGTGGAGATCATCCCCCAGAGATGGAGGCAAGGTCCTTCGACCTGGCCGAGCGCGCCGATGGGGACCTGGCAACCTCCCCCCAATCCCCTCAGGAAGGCCCGTTCTGCCAGTACCGCGCAGGCGGCATCCTCGTCATTCAGGGCTCGGATTGCCTCCCTCAGTCCTTCGTCCTTCTCCCTCACCTCTACCCCCAGGGCGCCCTGGCCCGCAGCGGGCAAGCAGATCTCGGGTGGCAGATATTGGGTGATCAGGTCCGGAACCCCGAGCCGATGAAGGCCCGCGGCCGCAAGCATGATAGCATCGAATCCTTCGGAGGTCAATTTGCGGACCCGAGTCTCCAGGTTGCCTCGTAAGGGCTTGACCTGAAGATCGTGCCGGAAGTGCCTGAGCTGAGCTTGCCTCCGGGTGCTGCTGGTCCCAATCATTGCCCCAGGAGGAAGCCCCTCCAGGTCCTGACCTTCCCGCGAGAGCAGGCAGTCGCGGGGGTCTTCCCGCAGGGTGATGGCCCCCAGGCAGAGGCCGGCGGGAAGGTTAGTGGGGAGGTCCTTCATACTATGCACAGCCAAGTCGATCCGCCCTGAAAGCAAGGCCTCCTCGATCTCCTTGACGAAGAGGCCCTTGCCCCCAATCTGCGAAAAGGACGCATCCCTGAAGTAATCGCCCCTCGTCCGGATGCGTATCAGAGAGATCTGCCAATCCGGGTGGCCCCTTTGCAGCATCTCTGCCACCTGCTCTGATTGCCGGAGGGCCAGAGGACTGCCCCGGCTGCCCATGCGAATTTCCCCTCTGTGGGGCATCAGCCTTCCTTTCCAAATCGGCGAGGAGATATCGGACGACGGGAAATGGGAACGACTCCCAAGAGAGGGATCGGGTCAGGCAGGGAGGTCCGGCGAAGAGAGGACGACTCGGGCGGGGCAAAGGGGATAACCTTCATACCGCCATCAGGTAAGCCCAGACCCGATCAGGTAGGGATTCAAGATCTGTTTCCCGCACCAGGGTCAAAAGGTCGGGATCTCCGGTTCTTTCCAAGATAGATCGCCTCCCCTTCGGATCTTTCACCTCTTCGAGAATGCGAGGCCGCAAACTGGTTAAGACCTCCAACAGCACCTCAAATTCCCTGCCAAATCGCCCTTCCAGATCTCTTCGGATCCTCTTCGCCAAGGCGGGGCTCTTGCCCGCAGTCGAGATGCTCACCAGGAGATCGCCCCGACGAAAGTAAGAGGGGACCAGGAAATCGCAGGCCTCAGCGGAATCGGCGATATTGGCCAGGACCCCTTGCTCCTTGGCCTCCTTCCAGATCTGCTTCTGCAGTCGGCGGTCATTGGTCGCCACCACGCAGAGGAAGGCGCCCCTCAGGTCTCCCCTTCGGTATCTCCGGGGGAGGTGGTGAATGAGCTCGGTTGTGGCCATCGCCGCGAGCCTCGGGGTCACGTTGGGACTCACCAGAATCACCAGTCCCCCCGCCTCCAGAAGGGAAGCCACCTTTCTCTCGGCCACCGCTCCCCCCCCGATGACCAAACACCGCCTTTGGGAAAGGTTCATCATCATGGGATAGTAAATGGACATCTTTCCTTTCCCCCGATCCCTACCTTCCCGTCCCCGCCTCCACCCTCACCAGCTCCACCCCTGCTTCCGTGAGCATGGTCGTGGCCAGCTCATCCGGGTAATCCCCAGAATAGAGGATCTGACAAATGCCGGTGTTGATGACCATCTTGGCACAGAGGGAGCAGGGTTGATGGGTGCAATAGAGCATGGCCCCTTTGATGGCTACCCCGTAAAGGGCCGCCTGGAGGATGGCGTTCTGCTCCGCGTGAATTCCCCGGCAGATCTCATGCCTCTCTCCTGAAGGAACCCCCAGGTTCTCTCGCAGGCAGCCGACATCGAGGCAGTGAAGCAGGCCGGAAGGGGCTCCGTTATAGCCCGTAGCCAAAATGCGCTTGTCCTTCACGATCAGGGCCCCCACCTGCCTGCGGAGACAGGTCGATCTCTTGGCCACCAAGCGGGTAATCTCCAAAAAATACTCTTGCCAGGTAGGCCTCATCGATTAGGCCTCCTCCTCTTTTCCATCCTTCAGCCGACCAGGATAGATCGGAAATTGGGAACATAGTTCCTTCACCCGTGCTGCGATCTTCGCCCGGGCCTTTTCCTCTCCCGAATCCTGCAAGGCCCCATGGATCAGTTGGGCCACCTCGGCCATCTCTCCCTCTCTCATGCCCCGCGTCGTGAGGGTGGGGGTGCCGAGGCGGATCCCCGAGGCGACGCGCGGGGGACGCGGATCAAAGGGAATGGCGTTGCGGTTAACCGTAATACCCAACTGCTCCAGAGCCTCTTCTGCCCACCGACCCGTGATCCCCTGTGGGGTTAGATCCAGCAGCAGGAGGTGGTTATCGGTTCCCCCGGAGACCAGGCGGAATCCCACGCGCTCCAAAGCCTCGCCCAAAATTCGGGCGTTGGCGACCGTCTGCTGTTGATAGGCTCGAAACTCGGACGACATGGCCTCCTTGAAGGCCACCGCCTTGGCAGCAATAATATGCATGAGGGGACCTCCCTGGATCCGGGGGAAGATCCCCCCGTCCAGCCGCCTGGCATGCTCGGCGGAGGCCATGATCATCCCCCCGCGAGGACCCCGGAGGGTCTTGTGGGTGGTGGTGGTGGTGAAGTGGGCAAAGGGGACCGGACTGGGATGGACCCCGGCCGCGACTAGGCCCGCGATATGGGCGATATCTGCCAGCAAATAGGCCCCAACCTCTTCTGCTACCTCTCGAAAGGCGGAGAAATCAAGGGTTCGCGGATAGGCGGAGGCCCCGGCGATCACCACCTTCGGCCGGTGCTCCCGGGCCATTCGCGTCACCTCCTGCATGTCGATTTGCTCCCTCTCTCGGTCTACCCCATAAAAAAAGGGTGAAAAAAGCTGGCCGCTGAAGCTCTTCGGGCTTCCGTGGGAGAGATGGCCGCCGTGGGAGAGGTCCATGCCCAAGAGCACATCCCCCGGTTGCATCACGGAGAGGAGGACGCCCATGTTAGCCTGGGTGCCTGAATGCGGTTGGACATTGACATACTCGGCCCCAAAGAGGGATTTGGCCCTCTCTATGGCCAGCCTCTCGACCTCGTCGGCAAAGGTGCATCCACCATAATACCGGCGACCTGGGTATCCCTCGGCATACTTGTTGGTCAGGGGACATCCAGCTGCCTCCAACACGGCCTCACTGGCAAGGTTTTCCGAGGCGATGAGGTCTAAGTGGCCAGCCTGCCTTTCTGTATCCAGGCGGATGGCCCGGGCTATCTCAGGATCCACATGGGACAACCTATCCACAGAGCCTCTCCTCCCATTCCCTGATCTTCTCCAACCGGCGCGCATGCCGACCGCCGAGGAATTCGGTCTCCAACCAAACCGTCACCATCTCCAGGGCCAGTCCCTTCCCCAATACCCTACCTCCCAGCACTAGGATATTCGCATCGTTATGCTCGCGACTCAGGCGTGTGGTGTAGAGATCATGGCAGAGGGCAGCCCGGATTCCAGGCTGCTTATTGGCCACGATGGACATGCCGATACCCGTGCCACACACTAAAATACCACGATCGGCCTTTCCCTGGGAGACGGCAGAGGCAACCGCCATGCCAAAATCGGGGTAGTCCACCGAGGCCTCATTGCCGGTCCCAACATCCTCAATCTGGTGGCCCAATTCGGCCAGCAGGGGCTTGATCGCCTCCTTTAATTCCCAACCCCCATGGTCGGCTCCTATCACGATTTTGAAGCACCCGCTCGCCGGCCGGGAGGGGCCTTCCCGATCGATCGGTTTCTTATTCATTCATCTTGGCTCACGAAGTTCAAGGCAAGCTGCGGGGACGATGCTCTCCCTGTGCTTTTAAGAGCCTGCCTCCTTTGCAGAGGGTAAATGGTTGCGAATCTTCTCCAGCAGCCCGGACATGGACTCTTCAATCCGGGAGAGGCAGTTGCGGTAGTCTTCCTCATCTCCCCCAAAGGGATCCTGAATCTCCGACCCCCCATTGCGGGCAAATCCTCGCAGCAGGAAGAGCTTTTCCTTGGTCTGGGGGTGGAGGGATGCGATCAGGGCGAGTTGGTATGGATCCATCACCAGTATGAGGTCGGCCTGCTCAGCCAGGAAGCGATCCAACTGCCGCCCTCGGTGTTGTGAGAGGTCGATTCCGCGGCACGCCAGGAGCGCCTGAGCCATCGGGGGCGCCTCTTCTTCTGCCAGGGCGTGGATTCCCGCAGAGGAGACCTCAACCCTGCTCAGGCCTTCCCTCTTTAGACTATCCCTCAGGATGGCCTCGGCCATGGGGCTCCGACAGATGTTTCCCGTGCAGACAAAGAGCACCTTCATTGCTGAAAAGAATGAAACGGGTGGCTACTAATCCATCCCGGGGTGGCGGGAGACAGGGGTATTGGTATAGACCACGATTTCCTCCCCGTTGAAAGTCCGAACCTGCTTGTAGATGGTATTCCGGCGGGCTGAGCCGGGGGAGGCCGTGGGCCCTCTTGCCCCCGGGCTGTTGCCTTTCTTTCGGAGGGTTCCGACCAAATGAGATTCGAGGGAGGAATCGTAGAGGGCCAACACCCTCTGGACATAGGCCCTGGTTTCGGGGTAGGGGGGGACGGATTGATAGCGGAGGACCGCATTTTCTCCTGCGTTATAAGCGGCCAGGGCCAAGATCAAGTCTCCATCAAAGAGATCCAAGAGATATCGCAGGTATCTCACCCCGCCACGGATGTTCTCCTTGGGGTCAAAGGGGTTGGCCACCCTGAGGTCCTGTGCGGTTTCCGGCATCAGCTGCATGAGTCCCTGGGCGCCCTTCACCGAGACGGCCATGGGATTGAAGCCCGATTCTACTCGGATGACGGAACGGATCAGGGTCGGGTCCATCTGGTACTGATTCGAGATGGCCTGGATGTCCTGGTCATATTTGGTGATGCAGCGGGAGAGCAGGGGAGAAAAGGTCCTCCGTTCTACCAGCTTGTATCGGGGATCCGTGGGGACATTGGTGAAATGGTGGACCCCGTATTCATCGGTGTAGGCGTAGAGGGCAGCAGGCAGGTTGCCCGGCAGGGCCAAGACGACCCCCAGAAGGGAAACCAAAAGGCTGATGGAGTTGAAGGGTGAGATTCGTTTGCCGCTCATAGTGGATGTCGAATTTAGGGCGCCATTCTTATCCCCTTTGGGCCGATTTGTCAAGGGAATTGATGAATTCCCTTGCGCCCCCTTCCCCATAGGCTATAATGCCAGGGACCGCACAGGAGAGGAGGGCCTCGATGGAAGAGAGGGTGGGCGAACTCTTTGCTGGATTGACGCAGATCATGGAACGGTTGAGGGGAGAAAAGGGCTGTCCCTGGGATCGGGAACAGACCCACGAATCCCTGAAGCCTTTTCTGATCGAAGAGGCCTATGAGGTCTTGGAGGCCATGGAGGCCAATGACGGGGAAAAGTTCCAGGAAGAGTTGGGCGACCTCTTATTTCAGATCATTTTTCATGCCCAGATCAGCGCAGAACAAGGCGCATTTACCATGGAGCAGTTGTTGGAGAAGATCAGTCAGAAGATGATCCGCCGCCACCCTCATGTCTTTTCCAATGCCGCAGTAGCGGATGCCCAGGAAGTCCTCTTCAACTGGGAGGAGATCAAGAGGAAGGAAAAAGGAGGGAACAAGGCCGGCTCGGCCCTCGATGGAATTCCCCGCGAGCTCCCTGCCCTGTTGCATGCCCACCGCCTCCAGGATCGGGCTTCACGGTTAGGCTTCGACTGGCCCGATGCCGAGGGTGCGTATGGAAAGGTCGAGGAAGAGATGACCGAATTGAAATCGGCCCTGGAAAAGGGGGATCGGATACAGATGGAGGAGGAATTGGGGGATCTCCTCTTCTCCCTGGTCAACATCGCCCGCTTCATCGAGGTGAACCCGGAGGAGGCCCTGCGCAGAGCGATCGCGCGCTTCATTCAACGCTTTCACCACATTGAGGAGGGATTCAAGGAGCAGGGACGAGAGATCCAAAAGGGGGATATGGAAGAGATGGAGCGACTGTGGCAGGAGGCGAAGGAGAGGGAGCGGGCCAAAAGGGCATAGGCAGTGCGATGCCGGGACGATTCTTGCGCTTTGAGGGTTCTCAAAGCTTGCTGGGCGGGCTTCGAGACGAAAGGGGAGAGCAGAGGGAAGCTCCCCCTCGATGAGAGCGGGACAGGCAACCTCCCGGCACAGATCGGCCCTGGAGAGTCCGCAATTTCGCCTTTACGCCCCCTTTCCTTTTGTGCTATATTTTAACTCACTCCCCTGGGTATCCCTCCGGAGTTCTTGGATGGCAAAGGAGACAGGGGTCGATCAGAAAGATGGTGGTTCGATTCCGAATTGAAGCAGCGCCCCCCTGGGGCCTTGCTTGCCCTTTTTATCTCATTATCTCGCTTATGGAAAAGGAGGGTTTCATGCGAAGGGGCGGCATACTTGCGATTGCAGTTCTATTATTGGCAGGAATCCCCGCATTGGCAGCGGATCGGACCCTGGTCATCGACAACTTCTCCGGCAAGGTGGATTCCAAGGGAATCCCCCTCGGCTGGGAGCTCAAGGAGAACACCGGAAAGGCGGACTTCAAGGTAGAGTGCGAAAGGGGCAATTATTTCTTCCACCTCCGTAGCGAGGATACCTCCTGGACCCTGGTCAAGTCAGTGAATTTTGATATCCGGGAATATCCCATCCTGACCTGGCGCTGGAAGCTGACCAAACTCCCCAAGGGAGGGGATGTCCGGAAGAAGGAGACGGATGATCAGGCGGGCCAACTGTATGTTCAATTCCCCCGGTTTCCCGAACAGGTGAGAAGCCAGATTATCGGCTATGTCTGGGATGCCTCAACCCCCAAAGGCACTGTTTTGGACAGCCCCTCGGCCAACCCTCCTCCCACCAAGATCGTGGTCCTGCAAGGTGGAGAAGAGAAGCTGGGCCAATGGATCACCGAAAAGCGCAACGTCTATGAGGACTACAAGAACCTGTTTGGCGAAGAGATTCCCCCCAAGGTGAAGAGGGTCTCCCTGTGGATCAACACCCAGCACACCAAATCCTCAGCGGAGTGCTTTTTTGACGATATTGTTTTTCAGAAAGCCCATTGAAAATGGGTGATGGAGACGAATCTCGGCATTCATGCGGGCTCTCATGCTCTTTTCGGTGACCACTGCCGCTCTCTCCCAGGCAGGACTTCCATTTCGGTCACTGGAGGATCTTCGCCAGGGCAGCGCCCTCTAACACGATTTCACCAATCGCCTCCTAAGGGAGCGAGGATACGAGGCGCCATTGCTCTCTGCCCAGGAGGCGGGCGGGAGGTTGGCAGAGATCGCCTCCGAGCATGATTTTACCCTTTATGAGTGCTTCCAGACCGATATCGCGGGCCACAGTCAGGATATGAGAAGATGCCGAGAGGAGATTGAAAAGATGGATGCCTTCGTTGACTCGGCCCTGGCCTACCTCGACCTGGAGCATACCGTCTTGCTCCTCGCCAGCGATCGCGGGAATATAGAAGATGTCAGCATCCCCGGCCATACCTCCAACCTTACTCCCACGGTCCTGTGGGGAAAGGGAAGGGAAGCCGTGGGGTCAGCGATTACCTCCATTGCGGATACAGCGCCCGCACTCATTCGATTCCTCACGGGCGATTCAGGGACAGGGAATTAGCCCCGTGAGCCAGAAGATCTTCATCCATCTGCCCTATGCGGAATTGATTCAGCGCCTGGAGACATTAGCCAGGGAACGGCTCTGCCCCGAGATCTATCTTCCCGCCTATGTGCTGGAGGAGGTTCCCCTCTCCTCCTTGGAGGCGCTGGCCGCTTCCTTAGAGAAATTTCAGCTCCCGTGCACCATCCATGGGCCCTTCCTGGATTTGAATGCCGGGTCGCGGGATGAGCGCATCCGGGAGGTCACTCTGGCCCGTTACGCCCAGGCCTTTGTGGCGGCCAGGGTATTCAGGCCCCTGCAGATGGTGCTTCATCCCGGCTATGATCGCTGGCACTATGGGGACGCCGAGGATGAGGAGCGGTGGTTGGAGCAGAGCATGAGAAGCTGGGAGTGGGCTCTAAAGGAGACCCAAGCCCAGGGCCTCACTCTGGCCCTGGAGAATGTCTTCGAGCATCGGCCACAGATCTTGGCCAGATTGCTGCAGCGAATGAATGAGGGGCGTTTGCGAGCCTGTTTTGACATCGGCCATTGCCATCTCTTCTCCGCTTGCCCGGTCGGCGAGTGGATCGGCGAGCTTGCCCCCTTTCTGGTCGAGGTCCACCTCCACGACAACCTGGGGGTGGACGATGACCACCTCGCCATTGGGGAAGGGAAGATCGACTTTCCGACCCTCTTCCAGCACCTTGAGGGGAATGGAGTCAGTCCTCATCTTACGATTGAGGCCTTTAATGAGAGGCGGGTGCGCATGAGCCTGCAGGCTCTGCATAGGTACGGGCATGGACAGGAAAGATAGACAGGGACGGGTCCTAATCCCTCTTCTCCTCCTTGGGCTCTCGCTTCTCTTCCCGGGCCCGGGAATGGCGGAAGAAGGCCCCTTCGTTTCGGTGGTGCGGATCGAGGGCATCATCTCCGCACACACCTCCGAATTCATGATCTCCGCCATCCATCAAGCCCAGAGGGAAGGAGCAGAGGCCCTGGTGATCGAACTGGATACCCCGGGAGGTCTGGATATCTCCATGCGGGAGATCCTCAAGGAGATGCTGGGTTCTCCCACGCCCATTGTCGTCTATGTCTCTCCCAGCGGGGCCCGGGCGGCCTCGGCCGGGGTCTTTATCACCATCGCGGCCCATGTGGCGGCCATGGCACCCGGAACCAATATCGGGGCTGCTCATCCGGTGAGCATGGGCGGCGAGAAGATGGATAAGGAGATGTCCAAGAAGGTAGTCAACGACGCCGCGGCCTATCTGCGATCGATCTCGGAGCAGAGGGGACGCAATGCCAAATGGGCGGAGGAGGCCGTACGGAGGTCGGTCTCGGCGACGGAGAAGGAGGCCCTGAACCTCCGCATCATCGACCTCGTCTCCCCTTCTCTGGAGGATCTCCTGAGCAAGATTGATGGCCGGACGGTGAAGACCCCGAAAGGGACGGTCACCCTTCATACCAAGGGGATGCCGGTCAAGCGGGTGGAGATGGGCTTCCGGGACAAGGTATTGAAGGTCATCTCCGACCCCACCATCGCCTATATCTTTTTGATTCTGGGATTCTATGGACTTTTCTTCGAGCTCTCCAACCCGGGCTCCATCTTGCCCGGTATCGTGGGGGGCATTTTCCTCATCTTGGCCTTCTTCGCCTTCCAGAGTCTCCCGGTGAACTATGCGGGACTCCTCCTCATCCTCTTTGCCATGATCCTGTTTCTCGCGGAGGTCAAAGTGATGTCTCACGGCCTGCTGACGACAGGAGGGATTATCTCCATGATCCTCGGATCCCTCATGCTGGTGGATTCCCCCACCCCCTCCCTGCGCATTTCGAGGACGGTCATCCTGGTGGCGGTCCTGGTCACGACCGGCTTCTTCGTCTTTGTGGTGACCAAAGGTCTTCATATCCAGATGAAGAAACCCACCACGGGCAGAGAGGGGTTGGTAGGAGAAATTGGAGTGGTCCGCTCCCGGATCGATCCTGAAGGCCAGATTACTGTCCGGGGCGAGATTTGGATGGCATTTTGCGAAGAGACCCTGGAGGCGGGGGAGAAGGTCCGGGTGCTCGAGGTGGTGGGCTTGAAAGTGAAAGTGGAAAAGGTTGGATGAAATGCCTCTCCCCAGGGCAGTCCGGGCAGCCGGCTCCCGAATTGGCGAGCGAATAGAATGGATCAAAACGCCTTACGTTTGGAGATTTCCCCACGCTGCGGGGGAGAGTCTCCAATAGCCGAAGGGGCTGTTTTCCCGGCTCAAGCCTTTTGAGGGCCATCCACTCCCCGCTTCGGGGAAGAGGCAATTCTGCCAGTGAACCTTTGCCAGGAGGTGGACCGTGTTAATGGGATCGTCGATCGTCTATTTGTTCCTCATCTTTATGGGAATCCTCATCCTGGGGCAAGCGATCCGTGTGCTCCGGGAATACGAGCGAGGCGTCATCTTCCGGTTGGGCAGGTTGGTGGGAGCCAAGGGTCCGGGCCTTATCCTCCTCATCCCCGTCATCGATAAGATGGTGAAGGTGAGCCTGCGCACTGTGGCCATGGATATCCCCTCCCAGGATATCATCTCCCGGGACAACGTCTCCCTCAAGGTCAATGCGGTCCTCTATTTTCGCGTCATTGATCCACAGAAAGCCATCGTGGAGATCGAAGATTACCTCTATGCGACCTCCCAGATTGCCCAGACGACCCTTCGCTCCGTGCTGGGTCAATCCGAGATGGATGAGTTGCTGGCTTCCCGGGACAAGCTCAATCAACTGCTGCAACAGATTATCGATCAGCATACCGATCCCTGGGGGGTGAAAGTCAGCGCGGTGGAGGTCAAGGTTGTGGATCTTCCCCCCGAGATGCAGCGGGCGATGGCCAAGCAAGCGGAGGCGGAGCGGGAGAAGCGAGCGAAGATCATCCATGCCGAGGGCGAACTGATGGCCTCAGTGAAACTCGCCCAGGCGGCCAAGATCATTGCTTCCGAGCCCCAGACCCTGCAGCTTCGATATCTGCAAACCCTCAGTGAGATAGCCACGGAAAAGAACTCCACCATTGTCTTCCCTGTGCCCATCGATCTGATCATGCCCTTCCTAGACATGGCTCGGGAGAAGAGTGGAGAGGCAAAATGACGGCAAAGCAGCGGAAGTTGAAGGCGGGAGCCTTCCATCTCCAAGATCTACCGGCACATCGCTTGGTGGAGGGAGCCGAATCCAAGCTGCTATTCGGAGAGAAAGTGATGCTTTCCTTCATCGAGATCGCCCCCCATACCCATTTCCCTCGCCATCGCCATCCGGAGGAGCAGTTCATGGTGGTGTTGGAGGGCGAGGTCGATGAGATCATCGGCGACCAGACCATTCGCCTGCGCAAGGGGGATGTGTGCTATCTGCCCTCTGATGTCGAGCATGGGGGCTACACCTATGAATCCTCTTGCCGGGCCATTGACATCTTCAGCCCACCCCGGGGGGACTACCGTGCCATGGTAAAGCAGGGGGGCAAGTAGCAGGGAGATCAATATAAGGGAATGCTCCGCCATCTGGAATGGAGGTTAAGAGGTTAAAGGGAAATGGTTATGCGCTCTCCGAGAACGATCCTGTTGGTCCTTTTGGTCGTGCTGGCCTTCCTATGGTTGGGCAGCGAATGGGTCCAGGGGGCCGATGAGGGATGGCTCACACCTGGAAAGAGCTTCCAGGCAAAGGCAGAGAAGGGAAAAGTCTTGACGGTGAAGGCCAAGACCAAGAAGGGGATCGTCTGTGTTTTGGTGAACACCGGCAAAAAGGATTTCGACTGGGATCTGGCCAACAATAGAAAGATGTCCCTCGATCCCTTCCAGTATGCCACCCCGGAGAAGCCGAGCTTTACGGTCAAGGTGGATCGCTGCGACGACCCGGAAGGCAAGCTCTGGTATTCTTATGGGACGAAATAGGTGGGGAGGCCCCGGCCCATGGTGGGGAAGAGGCACCCTGTTTTGGAAGGACGACGGAGAGGGCCTTCGGGCCCTGACCATTAAGCACCCCTCCGAATGGGGCGGCCACCTCCAGGAGGTGTGGAGATGGGATTCGGCTGGGAAGGCAAGACGATCTTGATCATCGGGGATGTGGTGCTGGATATCTATCGACGAGGCCGGGTCATCCGCCTCTCTCCGGAGGCGCCGGTGCCCGTCATTCTGAATCCGGCGGAGGAGTTCTGCCTGGGGGGCGCCGCCAATATTGCCCGCAACATCTCCGCTTTGGAGGGTAAAGCAATCCTGGCCGCCTGTATCGGCCAAGACCCCGAGGGTTCTCGCCTGGCGGAGATGGCGGAGGAGGCAGGGATTGCCTGCTCCTTCTTTCACGAGGTGCACAAGCCCACCACCACCAAGACGCGTATTGTAGGGATGCCGGCCCATCAGCAGATCTGCCGCATCGACCATGAGGATGTCGCCCCGATCGGCGAGGAATCCCGGCAGCGCCTTTTGGAGTCAGCCAGGAGGCTGGCGGAGCAAGCCGACCTCATCATCGTCTCCGATTATCGCAAGGGCATGATCTTCCCCGGACTGGTTGCCGAGCTGGCAAGGTCCGACCGCAAGGTCATCGTGGACCCCAAGGGATCTGATATCTCCCTGTATCGGGGGGCCTGGGCGATCATCCCCAATTGGGCGGAGGCCGAGGAACTGGTGGGGATTACCAATGGTGGAAATATTGATTGGGTGGGCAAGAGCCTCTGCTCCGCCTCGGGCTGTGAGTGGGTCATTGTGACCCGGCACGGGGAGGGTGCCTCGGTTTACAGTCACGCGCTGATTGAACACATTGGTCCCCAGGCCAAGGAGGTGTTGGACCCGACCGGGGCGGGGGATACCTTCACGGCCGTCTTCGCCCTGGGGATTGCCGCGGGAATGGGTGGGGCTGAGGCAGCCAGGATCGCTAACCGGGCGGCAGGCATGGTGGTGGGCAAAATGGGCACGGCCTTTGTGGGATTGGAGGAGCTCAGGGGGGATTAGGGTGGTTTTTGTCTTTCCTCCTCGCTGGGCCTGCAAAACCACTTAGTATAATGCCGCCCTTCCCCAATAAGTTTTTTGCTCCTTATCCTGAGGGAGGGCTCAGAGGGACTGACCACACGGCCCTGCCCGGGAGGAGGGGATGGGGAACGGGAAAGGCTTTGGGGGGATAGCTCAGTCGGGAGAGCGCTGCTTTCGCAAGGCAGAGGTCGGGGGTTCGAATCCCCTTCCCTCCACCAATAAATGAGGGGGTTGCGCAAGCAACTCCTTTTGATTTATGGACGAGAAAGGGATTGGATCCCTTCAATTTCACCTACCGAGGAGGCTAAGAAGAGATGAGTGAGGCAGCGATCACCCTGCCCCCCCTGGGCACTACCGAATGGCAGCTCCTGTGGTTTATCCTGGTTTCCGCCTTCATCGCGCTGGGTTATGGATTGTACCTGGTCTTCCGCGTGTTGCGCCATGATCCGGGCTCTTCCAAGATGGTGGAGGTTTCGCAGGCTATTCAGGAAGGGGCGATGGCCTATCTGGGGCGGCAGTTCAAGACCATGATCTGGTTTGTGATAGCCATCACGGCCGGCCTCTTTCTCATGTACCGCAATGTGTATAGCGCGGAGGAAGCGCTGCGCTATATCCCCCTCGGGATCTCCATCGCCTTTCTCATGGGGGTATTCGCCTCCTACGGGGCAGGATATGTGGGGATGTGGCTAGCAGTGAGAGCCAATACCCGCACGGCGAATGCAGCCTTGCATAGCTTTAAGGAGGCACTGGAGCTGGCCTTCCGGGCGGGGGCCGTCTCGGGGATGTTCACCGTGGGCTTTGGCCTCTTAGGAGCCACCATCATCTTTCTGATCTTCCAGGAGAATGCCATGAAGGTCCTGGTGGGGTTCGGATTCGGCGGGTGCCTGGCTGCCCTCTTTTTGAGGGTAGGGGGAGGTATATACACCAAGGCCGCCGATGTGGGAGCGGATCTCATCGGCAAAGTGGAGCGCGGGATCCCGGAAGATGATCCGCGCAACGCCGCGGTCATTGCGGATAATGTGGGGGATAATGTAGGCGACTGTGCCGGAATGGCGGCGGATGTCTTTGAAAGCTACGAGGTTACCTTGGTGGCGGCCATCATCCTGGCGGCAGCCTGCCTTGCAGATCTGGAATTCCGGGGCTATTACGGAGATCAGGCCTCCCACTTTGCCCTCAAGCTGATCATCTTCCCCTTGCTGGTCCGGGCGGCGGGCGTCTTCTCCTCGATCATTGGCATCTGGAGTGTGAGGGTGCGGGGCAAGACGATGAAGGATCCGATGCGGCCCATCAGCAATGGCTTCATCATTGCGGGCATTGCTTCCATCATTGGGTTTGCTATCATCAACTATTTCTATCTCGTCGATCCCAAGACGGGGGGCCCAGATTGGAGGTTCTTCTGGGCGACTTCGATCGGCATCTTTCTGGCCATCGTCACCTTGTGGCTGACCAACTATTTTACCCACCCGGACAAGGTCCCCGTCACCGAAACGGCATTGGCCACCAAGACCGGACCCGCCACCATGATCCTCACCGGGATGGGGGTTGGGCTGGAGAGCACGGTGTGGGCCATCGTCACCATCGCCGGGACGATCCTCGCCTCCCTGCTCATCTTCCATGGAAGCCTCTCCCTCTCGGCTTATGGGATCGCCCTGGCCGGGCTGGGCCTCCTGACGACCACTGGCTTTATCCTAGCCATGGATACCTATGGTCCCATCACCGATAATGCTATGGGGATCTTCGAGATGTCAGGAACCAAGGAGGTCACCTCCGGGGAGATTGGCCGGAATGTGGCCTGGCTGGATGCCATCGGCAACACCACCAAGGCCTTGACCAAGGGATTGGCGATTGCCACCGCGGTCATCGCCGCCACCGCCCTGTTTCGCTCCTTTATCGACGAGGCGAAGCTGGTCGAGGTAGGGATCCAGGTCAATCTGCCCTCCGTCTTCGTGGGGCTTCTGATTGGCGGGGCCGTTCCTTTCCTCTTCTCCTCATTCGCCCTGAAAGCGGTGGGCCGCTCGGCCTTCCAGGTGGTGGAGGAGGTGAGGCGGCAGTTCAGGGAGAGGCCAGGTATTATGGAGTGGAAAGAGAAACCTGATTATGGCCGCTGCGTCCAGATTGTCACCGCCACTGCGCAGAAGGAGCTGCTGGGTCCAGGGATTCTGGCCATCGCCACGCCGACCATGGTGGCCTTTGCCCTGGGGGTTGGAGCGCTGGGGGGCTATTTGGCCGGAGCCATCCTCACCGGGCAGTTGCTGGCCGTCTTCATGGCCAACACCGGCGCAATCTGGGACAATGCCAAGAAGAAGATTGAGGATGGCTTTCTGGGGGGAAAGGGAACCGAATGCCACAAGGCAAGCGTCATTGGAGATACCGTGGGCGACCCCTTCAAAGATACGGCGGGCCCGGCCCTCAATCCCATGATCAAGGTGATGAACCTGGTGGGGATCCTGATCGCCCCCTTCGCCATCCGCAACCTGAGCTGGGGGATCAAGGGCGTGATCGTGGCCATCTGTCTCATTCTTTTGGCCATCGCCGTGGCCCTGTCCAAGCGGGGTGCCGTGGTCCAGGAGTGAAGCGCATCGGGGAGGGAATCCCTGCAATAGGCCTCCAGGTTAGCGAGCGGAATGATTTGAGATCTTCACATTAGCACGCTGGGGTTTGGAGGCACCTGCTGCCTTGGGGGAACGGGTGCCTTTTCCTTGGGTGCCATGTGATGAAGAGGGAATCCTTAAAATCCTTTTGGCGGAAGGCATCACCTCCAGTTGGCTGGGGGAGCCTCGATTTGTAGAAGGAGCGAGCTATGGCGGAAATTTTTGGATTTGATGCCTATTCCCCCAAAGAAATCGCCGAACAGGTCGAGAAGATTGGGGTGGCCAAGGCGCGCTTGCCCCTGCTATCGATGATGGGACTGGGGGTTCTGGCGGGCGGATTCATTGGCCTGGGGGCACTCTATTCCACCCTGATCACCAGCGATCCGAATCTCAGTTTTGGGATCAGCCGGCTCCTGGGCGGGCTGGCCTTCTCCTTGGGGCTCATCCTGGTGGGGGGCTTCAGTCGACGCATGGGAGCGCCCAAGGACGCGATGCGGGTTCAGGGCCGGTCGGTATTGTCCTGTCCGGCGGAGCTATTAGCGAGTCGGCTGGGAGAGGTGTGGGCCATTGGCTCTCTCCCCCCCCGGATCGGACGGCCTCGATTCTTGGGTTGGCGACCAGATTATCGCCCTGGTTATGGCCCCTTGAGAGGCATCGCCACCGCCCTACGGATCGCCCGGGGAGAAAAGGCCAGAGGGGGAGGAGTGGCCCTGGAAGGACCCAGGGAACCCCGTGCGGTCCTGGTCCTCGCGTGCGACATGCCTGGAATGGCCAGAGAGGCCGTCGATTTACTGTTGGAGGGCCGCCGTCCCGACCGACTGGCCTCGGCCCTCGGCAATCCCACTACGGGTCGCCTTGAGCCGTTGGCGGCGGTGTATGAGCCTGATGCCCTCCAGGAAGTGGAACGGGCCTTGGAGGCCGGTCACCTTTCCCCAGCTGACCTTTTACAATCCCTCCAAACCCATGAGATCGAGACGCCGGTGGAGATAGCCGACCAATTAATGAATGTCAACACCCCCCGAGATCTCAAGGCGATCCGGGAAAGAACGATGCCCCCATCGGTATGCGGAGATCGTCGGAGGGGAGGTCCGCTGATGGCCACGGGAAGTCCGTCCATTTTCTCCATTAATATCCACTCACTCACCCCAGAGTCCGCGGTGGGGATGGCACTCGCGATATATTCTCAGAAGGGGAAGTTATGAACCAGAGGGAAAGGACTCCAGATGGCTCCCCTCAGGAACCTTCGGAGGGGGAGATCAGGGCTTTTCTCGGTCGATTGAAGGTGTTGCCCGATGGGAACCTCATTGGTCTCCTTCAGGAAGTGCAGGAGCGTTACGGCTACCTCCCGGCCCGGGCCCTTCGGGAGATCAGCCGCTGCACCAAGACTCCCCTCAGCCGAATCTATGGAGTCGTGAGCTTCTATGCTCAATTCTACACCGAGCCCCGGGGGAAGCACACCATCCGCTGCTGCCGTGGTACTGCGTGTCATGTCAAGGGCTCGGAGCGAGTCATCGATGTGGTCCAGAGGATCCTGGGCATCAACGAAGGCCACACCACCCCGGATATGCGGTTTTATCTGGAGACGGTCGCCTGCCTGGGGACTTGCTTTCTGGCACCGGCCATGATGATCGATAACCAGTACTTCGGCAAGCTCACCCCGCAGCGCGTGGAGAATATCCTCAAAAGCTTTCAGGACCAGAGATCGTGAACCGGTTAAATTCCATAGAAGAGCTGCATCGAAAGCAAAAGGAGCTTTTAGCCCGGCCGCGGGGAGAGAGGGTGATCCGCGTCTGTTCGACGGGCTGCCGGGCCTTGGGGGCCCTGGAGGTCTGCGAGGCCTTGGATCGGGAGATCGATGGACTCGGCCTGGGGGATCGGGTCCAAGTAGTTCGGACCGGCTGCCACGGATTGTGTGCGGGAGCAGTGGCGATGGTAATCGACCCTCGGGGGATCTTCTATCAGAATGTCACCCCTCATGATGTGCCGGAGATCATCGAGACCACCATTTTGGGAGGAAAGACGATCCGCCATCTGTGCTGGTCCTCGGAAAGGCAGACGATCTCCCGGCAGCGGGACATCCCCTTCTACCAACGCCAGACGCGTTTGGTGTTGAGGAACTGCGGCGTGGTGGATCCACGGAGCCTGGAGGATGCCATGGCTCATGGGGCCTATTTGGCCGTGGCGGATGCGTTCTCGAGGATGCCCCCCGAGGGGATCATCGCCGAGGTGATCGCCTCGGGCCTTCGCGGTCGAGGCGGGGCGGGGTTCCCCACCGGTCGAAAGTGGGAATTCGTTCGATGCGCTGCGGGCCAGCCCAAATATATCATCTGCAATGCCGACGAGGGCGATCCGGGGGCCTTCATGGACCGAGCACTGCTGGAGGGAGATCCACACTTGGTGATCGAGGGGATGATCATCGGGGCTTATGCCATCGGAGCGGCCAAGGGGTTCATCTATGTGCGGGCCGAATATCCCATTGCCATTGAGCATACCGAAATCGCCTTAGACCAGGCTCGCCAGGCTGGCCTTTTGGGAGAGGATATCCTGGGAACGGGATTTGACTTCGATCTCGAGATCCGCAAAGGGGCCGGGGCCTTCGTCTGCGGTGAGGAGACCGCCCTCATCGCCTCGATTGAGGGGAGGCGCGGCATGCCGAGGCCTCGCCCGCCGTTCCCGGCTACTTCGGGGCTATTCGGGAAACCCACCAACATCAACAATGTGGAGACTTGGGCCAATGTCCCGCGAATCCTGGAGAAGGGCGCCGCGGCCTACGCCCAAATCGGAACGGAAGGCTCCAAGGGGACGAAGATCTTCGCCCTGGCGGGAAAGGTCAATAACACCGGGCTGGTGGAGGTGCCGATGGGCACTACTCTGCGGGAGATTATCTTTGACATCGGGGGAGGCATCCCCCACGGTCGAAGATTCAAGGCGGCCCAGATCGGGGGGCCATCGGGGGGATGCGTTCCGGCTCGCTACCTGGATGTGCCGCTGGACTATGATTCAGTTCAGAAGATCGGCGCCATCATGGGATCCGGGGGTCTGATCGTCATGGACCAGGCTACCTGTATGGTGGATATCGCGAAGTTCTTCACCGATTTCGTCCAGAGTGAGTCCTGCGGGAAGTGCGTCCCCTGTCGGGTGGGAACCAAGAGGATGGCGGAAATCCTCGCTCGAATCACCGCTGGCCAGGCCGAGCTCACGGAGATCGACCAGCTCGCCCAATTAGGGGAGGTGGTTCGAGAGGCCTCCCTATGCGGACTGGGCCAGACGGCACCCAACCCCGTCCTCTCTACGATCCGTTACTTCCGCGATGAATATGAGGCCCACATCGTCGAGAAACGCTGCCCCTCCCACGCGTGCAAATCTCTGGTGAGCACCACCTGCAGCAGTGCCTGTCCCGCCCATGTGAGCGTCCAGGATTATGTCGCCCTGGTCGCCGAGGGCCGGTTGGCCGAGGCGTTGGAGGTCATCCGAAGAAGAAACCCGTTTCCCTCGGTCTGCGGTCGGGCCTGTGATCATCCCTGCGAGACCTTCTGTCGCCGCGGCGACCTGGATGAGCCGGTTGCCATCCGCCATCTCAAGCGATTCGTTTCGGATAGGGTAAGAGAGATCGGAGCCCCGCCCAAATGGAGAGGCCCTCGCCAGGGGCGGGTGGCAGTCATCGGCTCCGGGCCAGCGGGCTTGACCGCCGCCTATTTCCTGGCCTTGATGGGCCGGGAGGTCAAAGTCTACGAGGCCCTGGATGTAGTGGGAGGTGTACTGGCAGCAGGGATCCCCCCCTATCGTTTGCCGCGCCAAGTCCTTCAGCGTGACATTGAGTACATCCGTCGGGCCGGGGTGGAGATCGAGACCGGTCGGCGGATTGCATCGCTCCGGGAATTGCGAGAGGCCAATTTCGATGCCATCTTCGTGGCCGTGGGTGCCCACCAGAGCAGTCGTTTAAACATCCCTGGCGAAGATACCCAGGGGGTGCAGGATGCGGTGAGTTTCCTGCGGAGGATCAACCTGGGCGAACTCACATCTCTACCCGGGCGAGTGGTGGTCATCGGGGGGGGCAATGCGGCCATCGACTCGGCCCGCACCGCCTTGAGATTGGGAGCAGATTCGGTGTCCTTGCTCTATCGGCGCAGCCGCGAGGAGATGCCTGCCATCCGGGAGGAGATCGAAGAGGCCCTCTTGGAGGGGGTGGAGATGCAATTCCTGGTGGCCCCTATTGCGATCGAAGGGAACGGGAGCGTCAGGGCGATTCGGATCATCGAGATGGAACTCGGGGAGGCCGATGAAAGCGGACGCCGAAGACCCATCCCCAAACCAGGAGGCGAGGTGGTCATGGAGGCCGACCAGGTGATCGTGGCCATCGGCCAGGGCCCGGAACTGAGTTTTGCCGCCTCCGACGGTCAACTGATCGTGGCGAAGGGGCGGATCTCAGCCCATCCGGTGACGCAGCGGAGCGGAGAAGGCAACCTCTTTGCTGGGGGAGACGCGGTCACCGGGCCCGCTACCATCATCGAGGCCATTGCTGCGGGCCAGCGGGCCGCCCAGGCCATTGACCTCTTCTTAGGCGGTAAAGGCGAGCTTCCTCCGGCCCGGGGGTTTCCCGGCCGTAGCAAGCCGGATGAGCAGGAGGCCGCGGCCCCTCGCCAGGCGATCCGGGGGACACCCCCCAGGAAACGAAAGGGCAATTTTATGGAGATATTCAAGGGATATTCCCTTCAGGCGGCCTGCGCCGAGGCCCGCCGGTGCCTCCGGTGTGACCTGGATTGAAGCCTCGAGGAAGGGTGATCCATGGCCAATGAAGTCTCTCTGACGATCGATAGTGTAGAGGTTATCGTCCCCCCACGAACCACCATCCTGGAGGCCGCCATCCGGGCGGGAATCGATATCCCTCACCTCTGTCACGACCCGGCCCTGGGCTTGCCTCCCACCAGTTCATGCCGCCTCTGCTTGGTGGAGGTGGAAGGGGCCAAATCGTTGGTGGCCTCCTGCTCTTATGAGGCGGGGAAAGGCATGGTAGTCCGCACGAATACGGAGAAGCTCCATCAGGCGCGCCGATTCATGATGGAGCTCCTGCTCTCCAACCATCCCCATGACTGCCTGACCTGTGATCGGGCGGGGGATTGTGAACTCCAAAGATATGCCTACCAGTTAGGGGTGAAGGAACCGAGCTTCCGAGGGGAACCGGTGTCGCTGGAACCCGTTCAAGATGGACCGGCCATCGTCTATGATCGCAGCAAGTGTATCCTCTGCGGCCGGTGTGTGGAAGTGTGCCATCAGGTGGAGGTCAGAGGGGCCATCGATTATTGGGGGCGGGGATTCGATACCCGCATCTCCCTGCCCCCAGGCCAGTCGCGAGAGGAATCCACCTGTGCGGAGTGTGGCAACTGCCTGGACGTTTGCCCCACCGGGGCACTGGCTTATACCGGAGCCAGAGGTACCGGACGGGCCTGGGAATACCAGCAGGTCCCCACGATCTGTCCCTATTGCGGATGCGGATGCACGATCGTGTTGAATATCCGCGACCATCGCCTCGTCCAGATCACTGGTCAGCCGGATTTGGGGATCAATAAAGGCCTGTTGTGCGTCAAAGGGCGATTTGGCCTGGATTTCATTGGCCATAAAGAGCGGTTATCTGAGCCCCTGATCCGCAAGAACGGACGGCTCCTACCTGCCACCTGGGAAGAGGCCCTGAATTTAGTGGCTGAGCGGCTCTCCGAGATCAAAGAGCGATTTGGCTCGGACGCCATCGGGGGGTTTTCCTCGGCCAAGTGCACCAACGAGGAAAACTATCTCATGCAGAAGTTCATCCGCGCCGTGATCGGCACCCACAACATCGACCACTGTGCGCGCCTCTGCCACGCCTCTACGGTAGCCGGCCTGACCCGTGCCTTCGGCAGCGGGGCAATGACCAATTCCATAGAGGATTTCGACCTGACCGATTGCATCCTGGTCATCGGCTCGAATACCACCGAGTGCCATCCGATCATCGGCTCCGCCATCAAGCGAGCCGCTGTCCATCGCCAGGTCCCGCTGATTATTGCCGATCCTCGATCGATTGAGCTGACCGAATATGCCACCATCCACCTGCGGCAGAAGGGCGGGACCGATGTCGCCCTGATCAACGCCATGGTGCATGTCATCCTCCACGAGGGCCTGGAGGATCGGCAGTTCATCGCGGAACGAACCGAGGGCTTCGAGGAGCTTCGCCAAGCTGTGCTCCCCTATACCCCCGAGTTGGGGGAGAAGATCACCGGGGTCCCGGCGGAAGAAATCATCCGGGCGGCACGCCTTTTTGCTCAAGCGGGTGCGGCATCCATTGTCTATTCAATGGGCATCACCCAGCACATCAGCGGCACCGATAATGTCATGGCCCTGGCCAACCTGGCGATGGTGACGGGCAATGTCGGCAAGAGGGGAGCCGGCGTGAATCCCCTCCGGGGACAAAACAATGTCCAGGGGGCCTGCGATATGGGGGCGCTGCCAAATGTGTATCCGGGTTATCAGCGGGCGGATGACGAAAAGGTCCGTTCCAAATTCGAGGAGGCCTGGGGGGTCAAGCTTCCAGGTCAGATTGGGTTGACCATGGTGGAGATGATCAATGCAGCCGCAGAAGGGAAGTTGAAGGCCCTCTATATAATGGGCGAAAACCCGATGCTCAGCGACCCCGATGTGAACCATGTGGAGGAGGCCCTGCAGAAGCTCGATTTTCTGGTGGTCCAGGACATCTTCCTTTCGGAGACGGCCCGTCTCGCCCATGTCGTCCTCCCCGCGGCGGGTATTGCGGAAAAGGAGGGAACTTTTACCAATACCGAACGGCGCGTCCAGCGCGTCCGTAAGGGCATTGAGCCTCCGGGTCAGGCCCGGGAGGACTGGGTTATCCTCTGCGACCTGGCCCAGCGAATGGGCTATCGTATGGCCTACGATGAAGTCTCGGTGATTCAGGACGAGATCGCCGGTCTGACCCCCAGCTATGGAGGCATCATTTATGAGCGGTTGGAGAAAGGATCGCTCCAGTGGCCCTGCCCGGATCGACAGCATCCGGGAACGCCCTATCTACATCAAGATCTATTTACTCGGGGGCTGGGCAAGTTCCATGCGGTGGAGTTCATCCCCCCCATGGAGCTCCCGGACGAAGAATTCCCCTTCCTCCTTTCCACCGGTCGAATCCTGGAACACTTCCACACCGGCACGATGTCTCGGCGGGCGGAGGTATTGGATAGGCTGGTTTCGGTCGGTGCCATCGAGATCCATCCAACCGATGCCCTCTCCCTCGGCATTGAAGAGGGTAAGCGGGTACGGATCATATCTCGGAGGGGACAAATCGAGATTGGCGCTCGGATCACCGACCGGGTCACGCCGGGGACGCTCTTTCTGGCCTTCCACTACCGAGAAGCTCCCGCCAATCGCCTCACCATTGCGGCTTTGGACCCGGTAGCCAAGATCCCCGAGTTCAAAGTCTGCGCCGTACGGGTAGAAGCTTGAAAGTGGAGGCCATCGTCATTGGGCAGGCAGCTCTTCCCCAATGGGCTATTAGGCCCTACCCGGAATCGGGGGGAAAGACCTGAGATTCGATGACCATAGAATTGGAAATATTAAGGGTATGGGAGGGGAGAAGAGAGCGGGCGGTGGATTCGGTCACCGAGGAGGGGGTATTCACCATCTGCCTCGGGGATGAGGAATTGGTATCCATGCTTTGTACCCCCCGCCATATCAGAGAGTTGAGCGTTGGTTTCCTATTTTCTTCAGGCATAATTCATTCATTCTCCGAAATAAAGAAACATATGATCAACGAAAAGAGCTCCACCGTTCATATCGACCTCGCCTACCCTCAAAGGATCACTTATACCTCAGGCTGTGGAAGGGGTGTGGTCCTGGAGGTTGAGATGAAGCCGGCGGAAAGGATTCAATCGCCCATGAGAATCCTCGCCCAGAAAATCTCATACCTCATGCACGAATTTCAGAACAAATCATCGGAATTCCAAAGGACAGGGAGCGTGCATAGTGCCTGTTTTTCCGATGGAGAGAGGATTTTGATTTTTCATGAGGACATTGGTAGGCACAATGCGATTGATAAGGTCATAGGTGAGGCGCTGATTAAAGGTCTCGATATGAGAGAAACGATCCTTCTGACGACCGGTAGGATTTCAACCGAAATCGTCCACAAGGTATTGAGAGCCAGGGTTCCGATCATGTGCTCCCGGAGTGCCCCTACCTATGAGGCGGTTCAATTGTGCAGGGAAAAGAATATGACTCTGATCGGTTTTGCCCGAGGGAAGAGGATGAACCTCTATTCGGGGGAGGAAAGAATCCTGCAAGAGTAGCCGATCGGCGACTTGATCCCGAAGGGCTAATTCCTTATTGTAAAGATCTCCCAACCTTCCTTTCCATTCCCCACAACTCCCCCCACTCGGTGGTCCTCGCCAGCGCTCGCCCCAGGTCCCGGAGGATCGGGCATTATTTCTTCTTCAGCAACCCTTCAATAGAACTTTGGGATTCGGGGGACATCCAATTGTGGATTCCGACCTTCTTATCTACGACGACCCCCTCCCGATTCAGGACGAAAGTGGTGGGAAGGAAATGAGCCCGATAAGCCTTCATCGCCTTTCTCTCCCGATCCAAGAGTATGGGGAAGCACAGGTCATGCTTCGTGACGAATTCCTGAATGGACCCCACTGAATCTCGATCGATAGTTACCCCGATTACCTTCAATCCCCTCTCCTGGTATCGCTTATCTAAGGCATCCAGCACCGGCAACTCCTGACGACAGGGATTGCACCAGATGGACCAGAAGGTCAGGACAATGACCTTGCCTTTGAGTCCGGAAAGGGAAACCTCCTTGCCTTCGAGATCGGAGAGGGTGAAGTCCGGCGCGGGGGCATTGATCTGGGCGTAATCCGCGGCCTGGACATCTTTGAGTGGAGGGAAACCAGAAGCCACGGCCAAGAGCAAGAGGGCAACGGATAAGAGACCGCCTTTCTTCCAGAGGTCCATTAGCTGACTCCTATCAAAAAAGAAAAGGGAGGATTCGAATTGGTCTCGACTCCTCCCCTTGGGGCAATTCAATGCCGCGGCGCTCTGTGCTCACTCGAAGGTAGATGCGCCCGCTGAGAGATTTTCTCTATTTTACTACGATTTTGCCAGTGAGGGTGGTGGTCCCTCTTTCAAACCCAGTTACCGTATACTCGTATTTTCCGGCCTCGATGAAGCACACCGAAGCGGTTGCACCCCGGGGGATGGCTCCCGAGTTGTATTTCCCATCGGCGTCTAAGGCGAAACGAGTGGGGGCGGCGCACACTGCCTGTACCTCTTTGCCTTTGGAGAAGAAGATATTCACATTCCCCACGGCGTTATTGAGCCAGATCACCGTGGTGCCTTTGTCGATGTTGGCCGTCGCCGGGCCAATCTTGCCATCCGAGATGATGATCATCTTTGTCTTGGCCATCGGGCCTTTTGGTAATGCCTTCTCTTCCGCAGTCGCCACCAGCGCCAAGCCTACCGCCAAAGCCAGAACCAACAAGGCTATTGTCCATTTCTTAAAAAATAGGCTCTTTCTCATAAATCCATACCTCCTTTACAGGATCCTCGCTTCTCCCTCCATCACACCATTCACCAGAGGATAAAGGCAAACCCCCCTTTTTTCTTTTCGCCATCCACCTCCTCTCGATTCGTGGTTTCCTTGAGATATCTCTTTTATACAAAGTATATTGTGGATGTCAATAAAAATCAAGGGCTATCTTCAAATTATTTTGGCCGACCCGAGGTCGATCCGTTATTTGGGGCTGGACGAAGCCTCCAGCGGGTTCTATCTTTGGTCTTCTTCCCACCCCCTCTTCCCTTAAATCAAGGCGAAGAGCGTCCTTTTTCAACAGATTGTCACGAAGTTGGCGAGCCCCGCAGATTACTGGCGGGGCTTCCCCTTGAGGAGCAGGGTAGGAATGAAGGTTGCCAGAAAAATGAAAAGGGTAAGGTAAAAGCAATCATCGAAGGCCGCAATCTGGGCCTGGCGCTTGGATTCTCGGATCAACAGCGCCAGGGCTTGGTCCTTGACCTGATCGGGAGATCCGCCGGCCTGGAAGAGGATGGAGGATTTGAGAGAAAAGAGAAACTTCTGCAGGACGGGAGAGTTCAGATTCAGGGCCTCCCCATAAACGCCCCGGTGAAAGATGTCCCGCCTCTCCAGCAAGGTGCTCAGGCTGGCAATGCCGAAGCTCCCGCCCAGCTGGCGGATGACATTGATGAGGCCCGCTGCCAACCCCACGGAGGAGGGGGGCACCGAGTTGAGGGAGACATACATGATGGGAGGATAGATGAAGCTCATGCCCAGGCTGCGCAGCACAATCATTCCTATAATGGCCAGCGCACCGGAGGCGATGTCCAGTCGAGAGAACCAATAGAAGGCGGCGATGAAACAAAGGAGCCCGAAGGCCAGGGGGATCCGGGCGTCCATGCGATCGGCCATTTTGCCCGAGACGTAGCTCACGATTCCCAGGACCACGATCCCCGGGGCCATCAACCATCCGTATTGAACCGGAGAATAACCGGAGATATCCTGGATGAACAGGGGGAGGAGGAAGTTCGTGCCAAAGAACCCGACCCCAAAGACCAGGCTGATCAGGGAGGAGATGAGGAAGGTGGGGCTCTTGTAGAGGGAGAGCTGCACCAGGGGGTTCTTGGATTGGTACTCCCACCACAAGAAGAGGACCAGGAAGATAGCAGAGGCGGCCAATAGGTTGAGGATGTAATCGGAACGCCATCCCCACCGTTGCCCCCGGCTGAGGGCAATGAGGAGGGTGACCAGAAAGCCGGTCATCGCAATGAAGCCTTTGAAATCGAAGCCCAGGCCATTTCCCGACCTGACATCCTTCAACAATAGAATAGAAGCCAGCAGACAGAGGAGCCCGATCGGGGTGACCACATAGAATATCCAGGGCCACCCCATATGTTCTGTGACATAGCCGGCCAGGGCGGGGGAAAGGGCGGCGGGAAGGCAAGAGCCAAGGCTGTAATAGCCAATGGCCATCCCTCTCTCCTCTAACGGGAAGAGATCGAAGATGAAGGCAAGGGGGACCGTAGTGAGCGCTGCCGCCCCCAGTCCCTGCAGAACTCGAAAGGCAATGAGGAAATCGATATCCGTGGCCACGGCGCAGAGCAGGCCCCCCCCGATATAGAAGACCAGGGCGGCGATGAAAACCCGCTTGTAGCCGAATCGACCGCCCAACCAGCCCAGGGTGGGCATGGCAACGGCCACCGCGATCATATAGGCGTTGACCACCCATTGGATCTTATCGATATCGACCCCAAAAGAGGCCATCATCCAAGGGACGGCGATGGGGACCGTATTTGCGTCCAGGAAGAAGATCATCCCCCCCACGGTAACGGTCGCATTGACGAACCACTTGTAGGAAGGTTGGCGATAGAAGTCGGCAGTCATGAGTTGGCTTGGACGGCCACCGTGACCATCATGCCTGGGCGGAGGGTGTCGGGATTGGAGGTGACGGAGATGCGAACCGGGATGCGGCGGGTGACCTTAATAAAATTTTCGGAGGGATTATCAGCGGGCAGCAGTGAGAATTCTGAGGAGGTGGCAGAGCCGATGGCAATCACCTTTCCTGCAAGCGTCTTGCCCGGATAGGCATCCACTTTCACCAGTACCGGAGCCCCCACTTGAACCTTGCGAATCTGCGTCTCCTCGATATTGGCGACAATCCAGCATTGATGGGGGTTATTGACGAAGACGATCGGTTGGCCCGGCTGGATCATCTCTCCCAGATTCACGATCCTCTTGGAGATGACCCCGTCAATGGGAGAAAGGATCGTTGTCTCCCCTAAACGAACTTGGGCCTCCTTGGCCTTCTCTTCCGCCTCCCTCACCTTGGCTGCCAGGACTTCGATTTCCTTATCTTGGAGGGTGACCTGGGCCCATTCCTCCTGCGACAAGTCCAGATCGAGCTTGGCCTTCCTGAGGCTGGCCCGGGCCAGCCGGACGGCGCCGTCAGCCTCTTTCTCATTCTCCAGGGCCGCCTCATATCGGCTTTCGGCAGTCTTCAAGGCAGTCGCCAGATCATCCTCGCGATCGGCGGAGATGATCCCCTCCGCAAAGAGCTTCTGGCCCCGCTGATACTGGCGCTCCGTATTCTTCATCTCGGCGCTGGTCTCGCTCACCCTGGCCTTGGCTGCCTGCAGGGAGGCCTCGGCCTTTCGCAGGTTATCCTCAGCTTGACGCAGGGCCACCTCTGCGGAGGCGACACCCCCCGCCACTCGCTTGCCAGTCAAGCTCTTCTCGGCCAGGGCCCGAGAGAACTCACTTTGGTTCCTCTCCAGCGAGGCTTGGACTTGGGCCAAGGCCACCTCGTAATCAATCTTCTCGATCTGGGCGATCAGTTGGCCGGCCCGAACGCCCTCTCCCTGCTCTACCGGAAGCTGCACGATCTTCCCCGGGACCTTAGGGGAAAGGGCAATCAAATCTCCCTCGACGTGGGCGTCCTGAGTAGAGACATAATGAAGGCGAAAGGCCAACCACTTGGCGGCGAAGAATCCGCCAACCAGGAGGGCGACGACGAGGATGCTGATCAGGACGATATTTTTCTGTCGACTTCTCCCTGGGGGAGCCCCGTTAGAAGCACCGTTATCAGAGGAGCTTGCTTGATCTTCCATGATTTGTCCGCCGAAAGGGCGGAATTGGCTGGTCCCTCCCCTTTTACAAGAAGTACTTGACCTAATCCTGTAAATTATAACCTTGAGTTGATCTTTGTCAATATATTTGTCCCGCCCAAGAACAGCGATAGAATTATCGAACTCCTTTTCGGAGGGGCATGCAGCGCGTTTTAATGCCCCATCGTCTTTGACCTGCTCCCTTAGAGGCGAACAACTTTCCCGGCGCCCAGCCAAACGGTGC